>CABDZT010000336.1_pt1 | contig 20747 bp, 13 predicted proteins | sample 3421851 | NCBI WGS metagenome assembly CABDZT01 (sample SAMEA5534341, study PRJEB31848) | metagenome | biome: tundra; feature: field; material: soil | place: USA | collected 2013-05 | depth 0.45 m
CTGTGAGGGCTTGAATTTGCAGACGCTTGGCACCCTGATAAACGTGGACCTGCCTTGGAACCCTGCTCGACTCGAACAGAGGTTGGGAAGAATCAAACGTCTCGGCCAGGCGCGGCGCACGGTGGATATGCTCAACCTGGTCTATCACGAGACTCATGATGAGACGGTTTACCAAGTCCTCTCGCGTCGAATGCGGGACCGCTATGACATCTTCGGGGGCCTGCCAGACACCATTGAAGACGATTGGATCGAGAGCGCCGAGCAGTTGGACCAAATGATGGATGAGTATATCCACCTTCGCGACCGCGCGCGAGACGTTTTTGAATTGCGGTATCAGGAAACCATTGATCCCGACAAGGACCGCTGGGAGCTGTGCTCGCGGGTACTATCTCGGCGGGACATTGTGGATAGACTCTCCGCACCATGGTGAACTGTTCTGTTGCGAAGGCATTCAATGTGTAGCATTGTTCCAGTGATCTAGAGACTGAGAACTACTTCGCGGGGTTCGTGAACTCCGGCACTGTGGAGCCGGCCACGGCTTCAGTCGTAGCGGGCGCGTTCTGAAAATGCTAGTGCGAAAACGGGGTAAGTATGTCCTCTCTAGCTTGGATTGATTTCGACGAGGCTGAACGACAGCGTACACAGCGAATCATGTCTCTGTTCCAGGAGCGAGAAAGCCGCGATGAGTTGGGACTAGGTGCAATCCGTGACTCAATCGCCGACCATCTGTTCCCTGGCACTAGCACAATTCAGACGCGCTTGCGCTACATGCTATTCATTTCCTGGATATTTCAGTTGCTCGATCGTCGCGTTGCTCTACCGAGCCAACTGATGGCTGAGGCTCGCAGCCTTAAAATAAGGCTTGCTGACGCGTTACAGGCTGGGGGCGAAACACTTGGGGTGATCGGTCGCGATGCCGGACCCCAGCTCCGAAGGCTTCCGAGCGCGGTTTACTGGGCTGGTCTTGGTTCATGGGGCATTCGCCGTTTTCTAGGTTCCTCGGATAGCTATTTTTCCGCTCTCGGAAATCTTCACCGCCGCCAGCCGAGTAAACACGAGGGCGAAGATGAAGGCTCTGACATCTATGTGAGTCAGCTCTGGCATCCGGCGCTTCCAACTATTCCTCCGGGTCTGCTCAATACCGCGACCTTCGATCTCACCACTGGTGAAGCGCAATTCATCATCGACCGATTGGTGGCTGAACACCCGCAAGCCTTGCTTACGATCCTCGCGCGAAAAGGATTCGATGCAGACTGCCGATACATATGGGAGCATCCGAAACTGGCTGAATTCCCCGAGACTGCTCGCCAACTCGTCAGGCACGGTGAGATCTTCTCAAGCGTGATGAACGGAGCCGCGCTCATTTATAACCTTCAACTCAGCGAGTTCCGTGAGCGCGACGGTTGGATTGCAGATTACCAAAAGCGGTTGCAAACATGGAGCGTTGAAATCGATCAAGCTGCGGTTCGTGGTTGGTCTCTTGACGACTTTTGGCTGTCCATCGAGCATCCAAATCATCGCGTCCAACCAGCTGCGAAGCGCTTCGTCACCGAATGGCTCCATATTGTGCGCGAGAATGCCGCGGGCGCTTCGAATTCCCCAGCAGCTCGGCAGTTAATTCGGGATCGCGAATGCAGGCTGAAGACAGGCCAGTCGCGATTCCTAAACCTTGGGGAAGCAGAAGGACTTGGTGTGCACCTCCCCGGAAAGCGGGTTGACTGCCTCGCTAAGGCCATGGCTAACGCTTTGTCGGTGCGCCCGTCGCAAATCGAAGTCGATGACCCAATTGTGACCCATGACAGACTGGCTATCAGAAAGTTTCAAATGCGGGGACGTTTGCCATGAGACTTGCGGACTACAAGGACGAGGAAGGAACCGTGGCCCGGCTTAGTAGCGTGCGAGATGCTTTTAATTCGCCGTTCCGCCCATTTGTCCTCGCAACAACATCAGTGGGACAGGAGGGGCTCGATGTTCATCCCTACTGCTATCGCGTTTACCACTGGAACCTACCGGGAAACCCCGTTGATCTCGAACAGCGCGAAGGGCGAGTTCATCGCTTCAAGGGGCACGCTGTCCGACTGAACCTCGCCTATCGGCAATCTGGTGCCGTACGGGGCCGAAGTCCAGTACCAACTGATCCGTGGAAAGCGATGTTCGATGCAGCCCGCGCCCAAGCCGAGAATGATACGGAACTCGTGCCTTATTGGCTCTATGAGGGACCGGTCAAAGTGGAGCGCAGGATACCAATGTTGCCATTCAGCCGCGAGGTACAACGCTTAGCGTGGTTGAAACGCAGCCTCGCGGTTTATCGGCTCGCTTTTGGACAACCACGGCAGGACGATCTGCTCGATTATCTTCAGAGCCTGACAGGCGAGACGATGACCGTCGAATATCTTGCCGATCTTCAGATTCGGCTGGAACCAAACCCTGCGAATGCGGCGGGGGGACTCTACGCAGGAATAGAGAAGCGAGAATCGTAATCCTCCACGGAACGGAGAGACTGAGAATAGGTTTGCGCCACAAAAAAACGCAGAAAAGTAGCCAAATTTGGAACCTCGCCGGTATACTCTATTGTGTCCCCCGACCTTCCTCCTTCCACTGACCTCTACGTAGTCGAATTCGTCCGGCACTCCGGCGACCTCGGCGTCTCGCTCATTCTCCGTGCAGAGTGCGAGGTAGTTGCAAGGCTCCAAGCGTGGCGTCGGTTCCCCGAATACAAGCGAATTGCCTCCCAAACGCGAGTGTCGGCGCTCGATTACGCGGAAGTCGACTGGCAAACGGGGCGCGTTCTCATCGTGAAGCGTAAGAAGAGACCAGCTATTCCAGCTCTGCTTGACGAGGAGCCTGATCAAGACTTCAACAACGACTGGCAAATTGAGGAGGGTGCTCAATGATGACGCTGATATTGGAGAACCTGTTTGTCGGGAGCCTCCAAGATGCCGAACGGCTATCGCGAGGGAATCCAAACCGGATTTCAACCGTAATCACGCTCTGCGAACAACCCGTCAGGCACAAGGCGGCGAATGTGCATTACGCGCATTTGCCGGTCGAGGACGGCGAGCTTGTTCCTGTGCGGCAGTTCTACGCCGTGATGGATGCCATCGCAAACAATATCCGCACTGGGAATATGCTCGTCCATTGTGCAGTCGGCTTTAGCCGGTCTCCAACTCTGACCGCCGCATACATGCACCGAGTTGGCTACAGGAACTTTGACGCCGCCATGGAGGAAATCAGGCAGGTGCGCCCAAGCGTTGACCCGTCCACCATACTCGTGAGCAGTGTGAAGGAGCACCTGTGATGGAGGGACGCGGCCATCCACATAACGGTCAACTTGAACCTCAGGTCGGCATTTTCTGGCTCGTCGGCACGCGCCTCATCATCGACGCAGTGCCCCTCAGCGAAGCGAGTGAATACGCCGATTTTAAGATTTTCGAGGGCGACCACATCACCATTTGGGCTGAACTTGAAAAGCGCGGAGAGGTGCCACGGGACACCGATTATGAAGAGCATCCGCGCGGACGCGTCAATTACAACACGAAGACACAGCGGTTCACCCTCTTTCTGGACAGGTGCATTTTGCGAAAGAAGAATGTCGTGGCGAAACGGATGTCGCTCATGCACCTGCCAGACGACACCGCACTGTCAACGGACGAGCACTATCAGTGCTTCCGCTGTCTTGCGAGAGAGCAGCAGTGCGGTATCTAAGATTCGGCGGCTTCGACCATTCATCAGTTTATCGAACGTTTATGCGCCCACCATGTACTCATCCTGGAGATGAACGGCGACAGCTACCGCCTCAAGCAGAGCCGCCGCAATCGGACCCCATCTGACGAGCGCTGAACTCTACCCCAACGAACGCGCCTCGGGGTAGAAGGGCCTCTTCCGCTACGCTCCAGAGGCCCTTCTACCCCGAATACCCAACAACTTCACATCCATCTACTGGCCTACTTTTACTCCGCCCCAGTGGCCTGGTTTTACTCCGCCCTTGACAAAATCGGATGATCGAGAAAGAACATGGCCCCAACCGCTGGAAACTATGCCCCCAAGCCTTTGTTTATCAAAATCTAAGGAACTTGTGTGGATTGTGCTTCTTTTTTGCGCTTTTTGTTTGTTTTTCATCCACAATGTGTGCTATTGTTTCCAATCATCACCATATGGGTGAGATACGGTGGCCCGAAAGTCAGAGGCCCGGGGCCCGAGTCGGAGTCGAGCGTGCGGCGATGGAACGCAGAAACGAGAGGACTGTGAAAATGGGAAGCATTCAATTGAGGCGGACGGCGCGGAGCATCATGTGCATAGCCTGGTTCCTACTCGGCTTTTGCTGTGTTCTTTCAGGACGCATGGCATTCGCCCAGGTTGACCAAGGAGCCATCAACGGCGTAGTGAAAGATCCCACCGGCGCAGTTGTGCCGCACGCCGTGGTGACCCTCACCAACACCGACACGAATTTTGTGTTGCAAGGCAATTCGGACGGGAAAGGACAATACAGTTTCTCTCCGATCAAGATCGGCAATTACACGGTGAGTGCGACGGCCCCCGGGTTTGAGACGACAACCCAGGAAAATGTGCGCGTCAATATCCAGGACCGTTTGAGTATCGATATCGCCTTGAAGCCCGGCGGTGTAAAGGAGACCGTGACTGTAACTAGCGCCCCCCCTATGCTCCAGTCGGAGACGGCTTCCGTGGGTCAGGTCATGAGCACTGACACCATCAACGCCACACCGCTCAACGGGCGCAACTGGATCTATATCGCGCAGTTGGCGGCCGGCGTCGATCCCTCCTTCGCCAACGGCACTGCCCGTGGCGGCGGCACGGGAGACTTCTCAGCCAATGGCCAACGCACAACCCAGAACAACTTCATCATGGATGGCGTTGACAACAATGTGGACGTCGACGACTTTCAGAACGGCGCCAGCTACAACGTCAGGCCTCCACCGGACGCGCTGGCTGAATTCAAGATCGACACCTCCAACTACAGCGCCGAATTCGGACACTCGGCTGGAGCCGTGCTCAGCGCCAGCATCAAGTCGGGCACCAACAAAATCCACGGGGATATGTGGGAATATGTCCGCAATACCAAGTTCGATGCGCAAGACTGGGACTCTAATGCTGGCGTCCCCGCATACCACGAGAACCAGTTTGGCGCCACGCTTGGCCTGCCGCTCTGGAAGAACAAGATCTTCTACTTCGGAGATGCGGAGGCAAATCGCATCGCCTTTGCCCAACCCAGCGCAACTCTGACCGTACCCACGGCCAGCATGCGCAATGGAGACTTTTCGGAGCTCTTCAATTGTATTCCTGGTGCTAGCTGCTCCTCCACACACACCGCCCAGACAAACAAGACCGTGCCCGTTGGAATCTTTGCACCGAATACTGGCGGTCAACTTCCGGAGACCCAGACCGGCGGCGCGTTTCCCAACCCGGGCGACGGCCAACAATCGGACACGGCCGTCAACGGCCAGCCAACCACGAACGTACTTACCCCAGGCACTCCGACCCTGGGCGGAACGGGCCAAATGGATCCGGTGGCGGTTGAGTTGATGGCTGCTTACCCCAAACCGAATGCCGGGGGTTGGAATTCCTCCAACTACAGCACTCCGGGCAGTGGGCTGGTATATAACAATTACAACGTGAATCTGCCCGTCGAAGATGATACCTTCCAGTGGGATCAGCGCCTGGACTGGAACATTAGTGCCAAGGACCAGACCTACGCGCGGTATAGCTACATGCATCAGCAAGTCGGCTTTACTCCTCCGCTCGGGCCGGTTCTTGATGGCGGCAACGATGTAAGTTCTTTCCATGGTGCAAGCAATTTCAACCTTGCGCAGAACTTCATGGCCAGCGAAACCCACCTTTTCACCCCCTCCCTCATCAATGAGTTCCGTTTTGGATATAACGAGGGCAAATACGAGTTCGTTCAATCGAACGCCAATGTCCCGGCGAGCACTCTGATTCCTGGGATGGGTGGCGTGCCTTTTGCAGGTTATCCTGAGGCGAATGGCGGTCTTCCATATATTCCACTTACCGGCACGATTTCAATGAGCGCAATCGGTGCGCGCCGCGACGTTCCGTCCGTCGAGCACCAAAACGTTTACCAGATTCTCGACAATGTTACAAAGGTCTGGAAGAACCATTCCCTCAAATTCGGCATGCAACTTGAAAGTATCCGCACATCCTTTAGTCAGTCCACGTATCCGCGTGGCAGAGACACCTTCAATGGCGAATTCTCCGGTAATTACAACTGGACGGACCTCCCTGGCAAGCCTGACTATAACCCCAACGGCAACCCTGGCTTACATGTGCCCGGTACCGGAATGGGCGCGGCGGACCTGTTTGGCAACAACATGGGTAACGTTGGGCTCTCGCCGGGCTGGAATACCAGCTACTATCGTTGGTATCGTTCCGCGTATGCTCAGGACGACTGGAAAGTCAACTCCAAGTTGACCGTGAACCTGGGTGTCAGGTATGACTTTACTCAGCCAGAGAGCAGCAAGCCGGGCGATCTGGCCAACTTGATCATCACATCAACCAGTCTAACCGCACCGGGCGCGGGCACAAATAGTCAATCTGCTACAGGCAAGGCCATTTATCAACTGCCCGCCAATCTTAGAAGCCAGAACCTTCTCCCGGGACAGTTTGTCAATCTGTTGGCGTCGCAGGGCGCTACCATAGAGTACAGCAGCAACAATCCCAACTCTTTGGTGACCGTTCAGCATGATAACTTTGCCCCGCGCATCGGGTTTGCCTATCAGCTCGATCCAAAAACGGTAGTACGCAGCGGCTACGGCATATTCTTCGGGTCACTTGAAGCCCCTGGAGGCGCCGAACTGGAGCAGAACTATCCGTTCTCGTATTCCGCGGTGCTTTACAACGCCTACCTTGGCTCAGGCGCTTGCTTCCCATCCGCCCAGGGTGGTCCGTTCAACTCTGCGAGCCAATGCCCGTCCGCCGCTACCGCGGATACGGCAAATGGATCGAATCTTCCATACCCTACAACTCTCGAGACGGGTATGTCCCTCTATCTCGCCAATGGCAGCCTGACCACTGCTGCCGTGGGTCAAACTGCCTTTTCCGGGTCCGACACCCACCCCAAGACTACATATACTCAAAGCTACAACCTGACACTTGAGCACGAATTGTCAAAAAACATGGTTGCATCTGTTGCCTATGTCGGAAATAGTGCAAAGCACACCTTTGCGGGCACTAATCCACTCGGTCCCATTGCTGTGAGCAGCTCTAACGATCCCCTTGGGGATCAGGGCACTAGCCCGCTCCCAGACTTGTATTACAATAATGCTTACGAGCAGTGGATAGGCGAAGCAATGTATAACGGGTTGCAGGCGAAACTCGAAAAGCGTGCGTCTGCTGGCTTAAGCTTCCTGGCCACCTACACTTGGTCGCATGCCGAAGACGACGCTTCAAACCCCGGAATTGGGGGAGGACCGAGCTATCGGAACACAAACGTCATTCCACTCAAATACGAGTTCACCAACGCCAATTACGATGCCCGTCACCGCGTCACACTGAACGGCACTTATGATTTGCCATTCGGCAAGGGACGGAAATATCTGGCATCCGGTGGGCTGTTGGATCATCTCGTAGGCGGGTGGTCAGCCAGTGCGACATGGTCCGCGCAAACAGGCAACCCGTTTACGGTTGCTTCAGGCGGTAATTTCTCAAGTGCCGTCGGTTTCAACCAAATCAATGCAATCCGGGTTGGCGATCCGTTTAAGGGTGGTGGTACTCCGAATCCGGCGAACGCTAACATGGTTGGTGAAACATGCCCAGCCTCCGTCAAAAACAAGACGAACTGGTATAACCCTTGCGCATTCATCGATCCGGCGCCGGGGGGCAACATCCCTGTTGGTACCTTCTTGACGGACGTTCAAAGCGCCATTGCATATTCCGGTGCAAAGTCAAACCAGATTTATGCACCCGGATATGAGCGCGTCAATATGTCCGCGTTCAAGAACTTTAAAACTTGGCGCGAGCAGTACGTCCAGTTTCGTGCGGACGCCTTTAACCTTTTCAATACCCAGTCCTGGAACAGTCCATCTGACACCAGTGATAGTCCGACCGGCGGTCAGATCACCAGCGCTCAGCAGTTCCAGAACTACACGCCGGATGCCCGATTCTTCCAGGTTTCCGGAAAGTACGTGTTCTAGAACGGCAGATAACCTGCAGGCGTAAATGCGGCTTGCAGCTTGAACGGCAACTCTCCCGCGGGCGCGAAAGCGCCTGCGGGAGATATTGTTTTAGCGGCTATCGCAGAATAGAATCTGTATGCGGACTGATTTCCACTCCGCGCGAAGATCGTAGGTTTCCCGGTAAGCTATGGTGTGCGATGGATGCCTCTCGACGGAATCTGCTGAAAGCGGCCGCGATCTTGCTGGTGGACCAGTGGGCCAGCTCGCGGAGCCGCGCCTTTGCAGGCGAGCCTTCCAGTGCCTCGGGGAAGGACGAACGGAAGGTCATCATTGTGGCTTGCGGTGGAATACGCCGTGCCGAGACCTTTTCCGCTCCCGGCCTGGGAAACATTCCGCATCTTTATCGCGAACTTTTGCCTCAAAGCGTGTTCTACCCTTCCATCCGCAATGCGGGCGCCACGTCGCACTACAACACGATCTCCAGCATCCTTACAGGCAACTGGCAACGGCTGGACGACTGGGGCAAGACGGCTCCTGAGAGCCCGACGCTCTTCGAGTATCTGCGCAAGCGCATGGGACTTTCCCAGGACAATGCCTGGTTCATCTCCAGCAACAAGGCCCTCACCAGCCGGATAGGCGCCAGTTCGATACGGGACTTTGGCCCCCGCTACGGCGCAAACGTAGTCTTTCCCAAACAGTTGCTGATCAACGCCGTGATTCGTGCGGCCTCACTGGGGCACCCCGAGCATAGCGCGGATCGGGCCGCCATGCAGCCGGAGCTCGAAGCCATGCTCCAGAATGCCGACAACTATGAGGGACTCGGCTGGTCCGTCTCAGGAGATGAATCCCTGCTTGACCTTCGCATGCAAAGCTCCATGCAGCAAGCCATTGAGGAACTGGTGCGCACCAGTGCGCCCGTTACCGGAGATGAATTCACTTTTCTTGTCAGCGCGGAAGTGATGCGGCGCTTTGCGCCGTCTCTGCTCGCAATTACGTTCTCCGACGTGGAGGTTGCGCACTTTGGGTCGTATTCCATGCATCTGGCCGGCATCCGCACGGTGGATCGCCTGGTTTATGAGCTTTGGAATCTGGTGCAGTCCCATCCCTCCTACAGTGGAAGGACAACTCTGTTTGTTCTTCCCGAATTCGGGCGCGATTTCGACGGTTCCAATACCAATGGCTTCTTCAATCATCGGTCGACTGACGATTCCACCAGCGTGACATGGATGATGTGCCTGGGAGAAGCCGCAAGGTCCGCAGACGTGATAGAGCGCCCCGTGCAGCACATCGACCTTTGTCCGACCATTGCCGGCCTGTTTGGGGTCAAAGGCCTGAATCTTCCAGGAAAGCCTCTGCCGGGGCTATCCGCATGATTTGGAGACGCGATGAATGAATGGCCTGACAAAGCGCAGGCAGACGCATCCAGCCTGGATACTTATCGCCGTTCAATCGAGCGATTGCCAGTCACGCTCCGGCCCTCGTTGAATCAGCAGATAAGTCAGTGGGCAACGCTGTTTCCGTTCGAGCAGAATCGCCTCGCTCAGTTCATGAAAGGTGCGGAGACATACAGCCCCTCTGCCCTGGCGGTGCTCACTGAGCCGCTGTGGGCCCTGGAAAAGAAGATGGGTATCAGGCTCTCGAATTTCTCCGTGGCCTTCGACACGATCGAAAATGCATCGCTACTCGCACGGTCCGAATACTATGCCGAGTGGCGCCGGGAGGTGCAGAGAGTCTTTGAGGCCGTCAACGCCGCTGCGCACGAATCCACGCCAATCCAAACTGCGTACCCAGGATTGATCCTCCTCATTCTTCCCCGCAGTCTGCCAGTCGACCCGCTATCTGTCTGGAAGCAATGGGATCGTCGCGGGCAGGAGATCAAAATCTCGGGTGGTTCGGAACGGCTCTGCGAACTGGCTCTGCAAGGCCAGCCAGGCATCTCCGCGATCACCACCTTGGCGGCGCAGCAGGGCAGTCGAGAAATCTCCGATCTGTGGCTCATCGACGCGGAGGCAAAACTGAGCAGCATGCTTTCTCCTCTCTCCCCGATCACCGCCTGTTCATTGAGCTATGCGGCTCTCACGCCGTTCCGCGATAGGTTCCTTGCCGAGCTGAATAAGGCCCCGAAAGACATTCAGGCCACCGATGAGATCATCGCGAACCTGCGGCTCGCGTCCTGGGACGCCTGGGGACTCTGGCCTGCGGAAGTTGCCAACCAGCCAAGACTTCGGAAATTTGTCATCGACCTCTTTCTGAGCGGAAATGGCGCTGTCATTTTCTCTAATGCTTTCGTCGAATGGGCGGCTTCCGAAGCGCTTCGCCGTGCTCGTCCGCGGACGATTGTCGCCCGCTTTGGCATGCGCAGCAAACCCAAGCCGTTCACCAGCATTGCCATCTTTGAGAATCAACAGAGAATCAGTTCGCTGCCCGATGTGGACGATGCGGAGAACAGCGCGATCGATGCGGTTATACTCGCCCGCTATGTCTGGCTTACCGCTTGCAGGTATCCAGAGCAGGAGCAAACCCTCTGCCTCTGCGTTGCAGAGCATGGAGATTCTGCCTATGTGATCCCGCCCGCAGGGAAGAGCCTGGGATTGGGTTCGGAGCACCCTATAGCGCCAGAAGAGCTTTACCATTTGCTTGAGGCGCAGTTTCTATCCTGAACGAAAGCTTTCTTCTCGCAACGATGAGCAGGCTTACGCATGGCCGCGAGCCCCCAGCCTCATTGCGCCCCGCGGTAACGCTCCTTCGCGGCAGGATCGTAAACCGTCGGCACCGCACCCGTGATTGAGATGGCGAGCGTCTTCCGCGCGCTCTGCCCGTTCAGCCCCGTGGCCGCGACAATCACTGTGTATTGCCCGGCCTGCGTGTACGCATGCGAGACATCCGTGCCATCGGCGCTCACGCCGTCGCCAAACTCCCAGTGGTAGCCAAGCACCGGCGCATCGGCGCCGTCCGCGGCGGCATGAAGCTGCAAGAGAACACCGGCCTGCCCGTCGGTCGGTGTATGGGCTTCAAAGACTGGAGCTGTCTCGGGCACAGATGTGTCGATCAGCTTCAGCATGCGAACGGAATGCGGCGGCAGCGTTATCGCGAGTGTACTGTTGTCCATCGGCACTGCGCCCCTGCGCAGCACATCGGTCGCCGCGTAAGAGCCGTTTGCCTTCAGGCCCAGGGTGTCCAGCCCAAGTGTGTAGCTGCGTGTTTCCCCGGTCCAGTTGAAGACGGTGAGAATCTGCTGCCGCCTGCTTTCTTTCAGCAGGAAGACACTGGGCTGCTTGTCCTCCGGCTGGTAGGTCATCAAGTCCAGCGGCACGGCGGCGCGGCTCAGCCGGGCCATGTCGAGCAGGTCGGAATTCCTCACCAAAGCGAGGCGCTCCGGGGAAGCGCCCAACGCGGGCAGGTCATCTCCTATCTCAAACATGCCGCCTGAGACGGCCGAGAGCGCAATCGAAGCTTCTGCCTCCTCCAGCGTCAGCGGCTGCTTATTGCCATGCCAGACCCGGTCCCCGATGACTTGCTTCGAGACGGTAAACGCATCCGGATCGGAGACGTAGAAGTTGCGGTTCATATAATAGCGCGCGGCCACGCCCGTCGCGGCATCGCGTGTCGATCCAAACGTGTGGCCGGTGTCCTGCGAGATGCGGCCAGTATTCACAATCCCCACCGGCGTGAGCATCGGACTGCCATCCTTGTCGAGGACAACGTCATCGCCCACCGCCGCCCGAATCGTCTCCAGACCGATGTGCAGCGCTTCGAGCGCCGTGGTGTTGGGACGGTAGAAGACCCCCTCCACCGCCGAAGAATCCATAAAGTCCATCTTGATGAAGCGCGCACCCCAGTCGTTGACCAGCGTGCGATAGGTCGACCGCAGATAGTCCTGCGCCCCGGGATTGGTCGTATCCAGCGCATACAGCTCATCGAACTTACTGTTGCCGCCGACTTTGCCGAGGTGAATCGGTTCCCCGGCCAGGTTGTGCACCAGCCAGTCCCGATGGTGCTCATAGACCCAAGAACGCTCCGACACCTGGAACGGCGCCACCCACAGCCCAAATGTGATTCCCTGATTTTCAACCTGGTGGCCCACGTATGCCAGGCCCCGGGGAAACGCCTTTCCATCTGGAGTGGCGTACTCCCCGCGCGCATACTGGTACCCCTCATCCACCTGGAGGTATCGATAGCCAAGCGGCTCGAGATTCTGCGCGAGCCACGCGGCATTGGTGAGTACCGTATTCTCCGTTACACCGTAGTAGTAAGCTGTCCAGCTCCACCAGCCGATGGGGGTCGGCGTGGAAACGCGTGCATGGTGGAGAATGCGAATGGCGCGCCCGTAGTTCTCCAGTTGTTCATGATAATCAGGCCCAATTGAAAACATCAGCCGCTCCGAGCTGATGCTTTCTCCAGCCGCCACCCGCAAACGAAACGGAACGGAATTTCCAGGCGGGTACCCGTTGCTCTGGTCCTGCAATGCCTCGTTCGTTCCAGCATCAACAACTTCGTATGAAAGCAAATGCGGATTCGGCCGGCCCGCGCTTAGGAGGTGGAAGACTGTAAGAAGCCTGTCGGCGGACAGCGCTCCCAGGAAGAGACTCTGTCCGCTCTGCCGGTTGTAAATGAGCTGACTCCCGAACGCCCGGTGAGCGCCGTTCTCTGGTTCGCCGAGATCCATCAGCTTCACTGAATCTTCAGTGAAGCTGTCAGAGAGAACGCGGTCTTCCGATGCGGGCCCGTTCAGGTTGAACACGGCGCCGGCGTTGCTGTTGAGTACCCGAAGGTCATGTACCTCCATGGATCCACCAGTCGAGTTACTTATGGTTACCCGGATGTCTCCCCAGGGCTGGTTCTCGTACACCCGAAGCTCGCAGACGAGGTCGGGCGTGCCGGGCAACCCGGTATGGGTCACCGTTAGGAGTTGGCCTGAGCCCAACTCATCGGCAAACGGGGCCACCGATCTTAAATGCCGGGGATACAGTGAGGATCTGAGCGTTCCTTCCGCCGTATCGACCTCCACATCGGAGCGCAGGACATCTCCGGGAATGGTCGTTGACCGTAGGGCATACGAGCCATCGTCGAATGCCTCAATAGCGAGATTGCCGCCGCGAATCAATTTAGACTGGGAGGGCGCAGGCTCGTCGTGCGCTCTGCCTGCAGGCCAGACCGGGAGCGAAGCAACCACGAGCAGCGTTGCAAAGATCAATCGCATCCATTTCATCGAGGATTTCCTCCGATCGAAGCAAATTGACCGCCCGCCGCCTTGCCAGCGTGCCAGTTAAAAAACGTGGCAATCAAGTCCGGCAACTGGAGCCTGTCTCCTGGGAGGAGACTGCTTTGCGCAGAGGCTCACACCGCCCGACGGCATGCGTTGGATTTCGATTTGGAAACATATTAACATCTCAGGCTCACTTTATGTTGCTCTGGATTTCGATTTATATGTTATTATCTCATATTGCCGTGAAATTGAGGCAGAAGAATGTGTGCAATGCGGAAGAATACAAAATCTCGTTGGGGAGCGATTTACTCTGTGCCCGCTCAAGGACGACGCTAACCCACAGGAGACAAGCAAGATGAAAAGCGGAGCAGCAACACTGCGCGAAATCCACAGCCAGCCCGAAGTTTGGTACCGCTGCCTGAACACTTTAGACAGACTCGATCTGGAGCCGCTGGTCGGCGATAAAGACCCACGTGCTCATGAGTGGCTCTTCATTGGGTGCGGCACCAGCTACTATCTGGCGCAGGCCGCAGCGGCCACATTCACGGCCCTGGTTGGCGTACCCGCACGGGCTGTGCCTGCCTCCGAGATACTGCTGTTTCCCAGGTTGGTGTTTCCGGTCGAAGAGGCCGTCATCTTCCCGGTTCTGATTTCGCGTTCAGGGCATACCTCCGAGGTCCTGCAGGTAGCTGAATTCCTTAGGCAGCGCAGCGTCGAATTTCTGGCAGTCACATGCGATGGCAACGAACTGACCCGCCTTAGCTCCCGGACTCTCAAACTGCCGGTGACGGAGGAGAGCACAGTGATGACTTCCTCGTTCACCTCCATGCTGATGGCGCTGCAATATGTCGCGGCACGGTTTGCCGGGCAAGACGAGTTTGTGGAGGCGCTGCACTCGCTGCCCGCGGCCCTGGCCAAACTACTCCCCATATACAGTCCGCGCATCGAAGAGTTTGCTCACCGATCGTTTGACGACGTGGCATTTCTCGGCCAGGGCGCGCTCTACCCCATCGCGTCCGAAACGGCGCTTAAGATCATGGAGTCTTCGTCGAGCTACAGTCAGTTCTTCCACACGCTTGAATTCCGGCATGGGCCTATGTCCATTGTGTCGGAGAAGGTTCTGGTGGGGGCATTGCTCTCCGAGACGGGCTACGCGGAAGAGAGCGCGGTCATGCTGGAGATGAAGGCTCTCGGGGGATGCACCCTGGCCATTGCAAACCGGCTCTCGCCCGAAGTACTGGGTTCTGCCGATCTGGCCATTGAACTTGCACTTGACGTGCCTGAACTCGCCCGGTTAGTTGTCTATGTCGTGTGGGGGCAGTTGCTCGGCAGCCGTCTCGGATTGCGGAAGGGGCTCAATCCCGACGCACCGCGCCATCTTACCCGGGTTGTCACACTCGTAGACTAAGAAGGTATGAAGAAGCGCTTCGATGTGACGATTGCGGGTGAGATCAATCTGGACCTCATCCTCTATGGACTTCCAGAAGTCATGCCGCTGGAGCGCGAGTTGCTGGCCAGCGACTTTCGCCTGACTCTGGGCAGTTCTTCGGCCATTGTTGCGCACAACCTGGCTGCGCTTGGTCTCTCGGTCGGTTTCATTACCCGGCTTGGAAGCGATGCTCTGGGCAGCATAGCCCTGGAACGGTTGGCTGAGCGCGGCGTTGACCTGACTTGCGTCAAGCGCGTCTGCGGCGGCACATCCACGGGGGTCACGATCCTGCTGAGCCATGAAGGCAAGCGTCATATTCTTACCTATCCGGGAACCATGGTCGAGATGGTTGCCGCGGACCTCGATATGGCCTACCTTGCTTCGAGCCGGCACTTCCATCTCTCCTCGTTCTTTCTACACAAGGCGCTTCAGCCGGACCTGGCACGGATATTCAGGCAACTGAAAGCTGAGGGTCTTACGCTCTCGCTGGATACCAATGACGATCCGGAAGATCGGTGGGGCGGCGGGTTCGAAGAACTTCTGGGCATCGTCGATATCTTCCTGCCCAATGAGGACGAGGCCTGCCGGATCACCGGCAAGCCGGATGCCGAGAGCGCCATTGAAGCCCTGGCAAAGCGCGTCCCGCTGGTGGCCGTCAAGTGCGGCAAACGCGGTGCGCTGGTGCAGGCTGGAACCCAGCGCTGGCTGCTTCCCGCCGCCTGTGTCACTCCGCTGGATACCATTGGAGCCGGTGACAGCTTCAATGCCGGATTCCTGGCTGTATACCTTCGGGGCGAGGCGCCGGATGCCTGCGCGGCCTTCGGAAACCGTGCCGCTGCTCTCTCTACCCTGCGCCCAGGGGGCACGGAGTCTTTTCGCGATTCTGGATTGGTGCAAGACTTTCTCTCCCGTGCCTGCTGAAAGGGAGAAGTTGGCTACCTTCAGATATCTTGAATTGATACATACATTTACACGATGAGCAGGCACGACCAGAGCTGAACAATCATCGCCCACATACAGTGCCGAATGTGTATGCAATTGAGGGAACCCCGGGCTGCACAGTTGCTGGCTTCATTCCTGGGATGTTTTTGAGCCGCTAATCTGAGCCTGACATCCCTGCGTGCAGGTATGATAGGGAACAATTAGCAGGGAAAGGAAGCTAAGAAAGCATGAAAGCCAATACAAGATCCGGAAGCGATATGCTCATCGATGAGCGCCGCAACCATTTGCTCAAGCTGATTCTGCGCGATGGGCGCGTTCTGGTCTCGGAGATGTCCGATGCGCTGGGCATTTCCCGCATAACCATCCGCAAGGACCTCGACTATCTCGAGTCCAAGGGACTGGTGCTGCGCACCCATGGGGGAGCACTCACTCCGCAGGAGAGCACACTGCAGGATCCTACTCTGCAAGAGAAGGAACAGAAGCAGCTCAAGGAGAAGCAGCATATCGCCAAAGCTGCCGCATCTCTGGTAGAAGATGGCCACTGCGTATTGCTCGACTCCGGAACAACAACCACGGCCATTGCCCGCGAACTGCGCCGCTTCTCGCACCTGACGGTCATCACTAATGCCGTAAACATCGCCACCGAATTAGCTGGGACGGATTTTGAAGTCATCCTGATCGGCGGAACACTGCGCAAAAATTCGTTTTCCTTAGTGGGGCCCCTGGCCGAGGACATGCTGAGCGAGATGCATGCCGACATTCTCTTTCTGGGCGTGGACGGATTCGACACCAAGGTCGGGCTTATGACGCCGAATGTCCTCGAGTCGCGGGTGAACCGCGCCATGGTCAAGGCTGCCAAGCGCGTAGTGGCGGTTTGCGACTCCACCAAATTTACGCGCCGCAGCCTGGCGCTGATTGTGCCGCCGAAGGCCATCCATACCGTCATTACCGACGACCAGCTCGGCGAGCACGATCTGGAAATGCTGACCTCGGCAGGTATCGAAGTGATTCGCGTCTAGAAAAAGTGCGCCTCGGCGAGGCAAAGCCGGCTTTCGGATCGCGAATGCCGCTCGGGCGCGGCGATCGCTTCAGGCAGTCTGCGCGACACATGCCCCCGCGTAGGCCTTGAGCACCTGCCGGATGTGGTGGATGATCAGCGAATGCGGGTCAGGCTGGAGTGTGCCGGCGCGGACTCGACGATATTCCTCGGGCAGGAAGGCGCTGAGCATCGTTTCAGGAATAGCCTTCTGGCGCAGGTTCCGCATCAGCTTCTCGACCGCTTCGTTCACTTGCGGTGCAGTCCAGTAGTAGCGCACCCGGTCGCTGTAACTGTAGCGCCGCTGCAGGCGCAAGGCTCGTTCATCTCCAGAGTAATAATGTTCCCAGTGGCGGCGGTCCTGGAGCATGACGCGCTCCAACACATCCATCAGTTGCGAACATTGCCCCGGCTCCACCAGTTCTGTTTCAATCGAAGATAATGCGGCCAGAGCCTCTCGCATGGCGAAGGTGAGTGCAGGTCCAACCTTGAGGATGGCAAATCCATCACGGACCAGGTTGCGATACGCCTCCGGCCGCTGGTAGTCCGTGGAGTGGGCCTCATAAACCAGCCTCTCTTCGTGCTTGAGCAGTTCGGAGAGATACCGGGCACGCGCCGGGTCATAATCGACAACACTGTCATGGTTAAATTCAACTCCCGGTTGCACCACCAGGGCGATGACGCGCGGCCATACGGGTTCAAGCCCCGCCTCTTTGAAGACTCGGCGCGGTGTACGGCCAGTGTCTCGGCTGCAGCTTCACGGCTGGTCACAGCAAGCTCTGTGAGGCTTTCCGTCGCCCCGCCGGGAACGGGCACTTCGGTCCCAATCACATAGACTGGCTTGTGCTCGCCAGACGCCCGCTCCGCGGCGGCGCAGAGGACCGCGGCGCGGCGGGCGACGGTCTCGCCGCTAAGCGGAGCGTGGTCACCGGCACAAGCCATGCTGGCATCGAGGTGGATCTTCTGAAACCCCGCGCGTAGGCTTCAACAGTGCGCACCGCTTCCTGCATTGCAACGAGCGCCGGTTGCCTATGCCATGGATTTGGTCCCAGATGATCTCCGCCGAGGATCAACCTTGACTTGTCGAATCCCTTGCCGGCGGCGATATCGTTGACGCGGCGCCGAAAGTCCTCGGGCAGCATGCACGTGTAGCCTCCGAGGTGATTCACCTGGTTGGAGGTGGACTCTATCAAGAGGTCCGAATCATCGGCAAGCGCCTGGTCAATGGCTGCTTCAATCACCCAGGGGTGCGCGGAACAGACGGAGTAGATTCCCGCGGGCGCGCCTTGGCGCCGCGCCTCGGCTAAATGCTGCAAAGCACACGACACTGCTCTTCTCCATATCCCAAACGCAGGCATTCCGGCACTGCCCGGTCTTCGAATCATTCCCATCATAGCCCAACTGCGCACTAAAAAGAAAGTAAACGAAATATAAAAATTACATTGAAGGCAAGTATAAGCTATACTCGATTACGTCGATTCAGTGCGCAGAAGTGCGGTGGAGAGGCAAGCATGAGTGGCGAGGATGCAAACCGCGAGGACAAGTTTGTCGCCATGCAAACCGCGAAAATAGAAGTCGATCTCCGCGCCGCATGATGGTTTGGTCAGGGACCGATTGGCTCGCTTCATTCGGGGGAGTCGAGCGGGCTTGCCATGGCCATTTCTGCCGGGACGGCATGCCCACTCAGCTTCGCTTCTTTACGATGCTCAGCGCCGCCAGGATCACGGCGTTGCTTGCGATGACCGGTCCCATCTCGTTGTTGAAGTCGTCGGAACCGCCTCGGAAGCTCGTTGTGCCTTTCAGCCGGATCTCCTGAACCACTTTGCCCAAGCGGGGATTGATCCACTCGTAGGCAAAAAATGTCACGCGATCCGGCGCGCGGCTTCCCACTGCGACCGCGTCTGCGTTGTAACAATAGTCGCGGGCGGAGACGCGCTCGTCCCAATTCCACTCGAGTATGTTGACGCCGTAGCGGATTGGAATGGTGGTGACAAAGCCATCTTCATAGACCACTTCGTACCATCCCAGAAGGTCCGCCGTGTCCTGCTGGTCCCAGATCAATCGATAGTTCTGCCTGTTCTTTGCGGGCCTTGCCGACGCGTGCAGAAACACCAGGCTGGTCGGGGCTTCTCCCACTGCAATGCCCGCCACTGCGTTGGGCAAGCCGGTGGCTTCCATTCCTTCCGTTCCGACGACAATCGCGCGCATGCCATTGGCGCGCCGCAGATCGAAAGGGATCCTGTTCCACTGGACGGTTTGGGTCAACATTTCCTCCAGGCCTGCACCCAGCATCGGGGCGCTGTCTCCCATATTGAAATGGCGCGAAATATCCACCGGCACGATGGATGTTTCTGTCTGGCTCGGGGGAGTCGTTCCGCTGAGCCTCGCCCGAATGGCGGGCAGCATGGATTGAACCCGCGCCGACAGGATTTTGCCTTGAAGGACATGACCAGTCCAAAGTATGTTGCTGCAGCCTAGAAAATCAGACATGAGGTCTTTGCCAAAACCAACTTCGTCGGTGGCAAACCAGGCCGAGGGCGCGCCGCCCAGCAAGGTTGGGCGCTTGCTGCGCGTTTCATAACGCTCGATATCCGGTTCAAAGTTCCCGAAAATCTGCTGGAACCCCATGGTGTCGAGCAATGCTTCGTTGCGTTCAGCCGAACTCTGTTGACCCGGCTCATCGCGCCAAAACCAGTTATAGATCAGGCAGTCCTTGGGAATCAGTCTCTCCACCTGTTCCGCAGTCAGGCCGCCGGGGGAGTTGTAGGTCCAGCCATCCGGCGCTGTCTTCTTCTGCAGCCCCGTGCCTCTCACCGACTGCAGCAGCATGTCGCCCCAAAGCTGAGTCTTGATGCCCTTGGATGCAAGATAATGGTGAATCTTGTTGACGTCTTCTCCGAACAGTTCGCCAATATCCTTATCGCTGCATTGCGGAGACACATCCACCGGAAGAAACAGCTCATCGTGGCCGATGTGGACGCTCCTGGGCTGCAGAACGTCGATGAACTCGTCATAGACCTCGAAGACCAGGGAGTAAGACTTCGCATTGACCGGGCAATAGATATCGGGCCACTGATCTTGCGGGACCGCCGCCAGGTCTCTGTGCTCCGTCAACAGGTAGTAACTATGCGTAAAAGAGGGGAGCACCGGAACAAGTTCGATGTGATGCTTCCTCACCCAACGGGCCAGATCGGCCACCTCCTCTTTTTCGAGAAAGCCCCCATCCGCCACATCCTGATGCGAGGAGTTCTGCTCCATGTCGTGGAACGGCTGGCGCGGATAGTTGCGGCAACTGTAATTGACGTCTCTGGCGAACTGCACCCATCCGGAATTCAGCTCAGGATGGCTGTCCAGCCTCATGCACGCATTCATTTCCATGATGAGCGTGTTGTATTTGTACAGCCCCATGAAGTCCCGGACGAAGCGCTTGAAGAATTGGATATGGTCGCGTCCAGGAAGAAACAGGTAGATTCCTCGGAATGGCTTGTCGGGCCAATCGCGAATGTGCACAGCGCGCAATCGCTGTTGGCCATCCTCGTTGGCGAGCAATTGGCGGAGAGACTGGAACCCGTAGAACGCGCCGCGATCGCCGTTGCCGGCCACCAGAACGATGTTGCTGCCGATGCGAAGCAGATAGCCCTCAGGGCCAAGACTTTGCAGGCTCGACGTCAGGGCCATCTCCGCGCAAACCTGCCTGACCAATGGATTCTCCATCGATCCCATCAGAATTGCGCGCCGGTTGGCGCTCATCTTGGTTGCGCGCTGGATCTTCAGATGCAGGCCAAAGCGGTCGCCCAATTCGTTCACCAACGAAGCGGCTAAGAACAGATCTTCTTCAGATGCCTTTTCCGGTACGACCACCTGCACCTGGTTATCGAGGACGAAGTCGCTGCCGGAGGTGGAAATCTCCTGTGGCTCCGGCCAGATCAGAGACTGGAGCGGCGGGCATGGCCCGTTGCACGGAGCGCTGCTTTGGCCGGCTGAGGC
>CABDZT010000390.1_pt1 | contig 18692 bp, 10 predicted proteins | sample 3421851 | NCBI WGS metagenome assembly CABDZT01 (sample SAMEA5534341, study PRJEB31848) | metagenome | biome: tundra; feature: field; material: soil | place: USA | collected 2013-05 | depth 0.45 m
TCCTTGGGCGACGGCTCGCGGAGGTATCTACAGGGACGTTTGTTGGACCCGATGTCGAACGAGTTCGGATTGCAGAACTTGCAGAGGACTTCTTGCGCGATTACCGCATCAACGGAAAAGCTTCGTTCGACGATGCGGAAGCCCGATGGCGGTTGCATCTTGAGCCCTTCTTCGGCCTGGTGAAACCGAGCGCTGTCACGAGCGATCTCCTTGATCGATATGTAGACCACCGGCAACAGGAGGGCGCCAAAAATGCGACCATCAATCGGGAACTCGCGGCGTTGAAACGTATGTTTCATTTGGGCCACGATGCAACACCGCCCAAGCTCTTCTACATCCCCCGATTTCCAAGACTTGCCGAGAACAATATCCGTCAAGGATTCCTGGAGGATGGCCAATACGAGAAGCTTCTGGAGTCTTGTCAAGAGCTTTGGTTCCAGGCGCTTGTTGAAGCTGGATCTACATATGGATGGCGCGTAAGTGAATTGCTGCGACTCAAGGTGAATCAAGTAGATCTTGAGCACAAGGTCATTCGCCTGCATCCAGGGACCACGAAGAACAAAGATGGCCGTGAGGTCACGATGACACAATCGGTCCACGGTCTCTTCATGCTTTGCGTCGAGGGGAAGCGCCAAGAGGACCACCTTTTTACTAGACCAAGCGGGAAAAGAGTCTGCGACTTCCGCGGGACATGGGAGAAGGCACGTGTCGCAGCAGGCGTGCCAGGCTTGCTCTTTCATGATCTTCGCAGGACGGCCGCTCGAAACTTCCGGCGCGCTGGAATTGCGGAAGGCGTAATCATGAAGATCGGCGGATGGCGCACTCGCAGTGTCTTTGAAAGATACGCCATCGTCTCGCAAACCGATGTCCAGGATGCGTTGGAGAAGCTGGTCATCCCGCTGCCGGACCAGCAGGCCCGCATCCGGCTGCTCGCCAACCTATTGAGGGGAAAGAAGATAGGCTTCCAGTTGAACGATGGCGCCGTGCTGCTTGCAGACCAGACTAAGGGTCGGGTATTGAGCGGGCGTGACCTAGAAGGCTGGGTCCAAGCTGCGGAACAGAAGGCTCTGCTCCGGGCCTTGCGCGATGGTGGCCCGGAGAACTTCGCCATCGGACTGCAGGACTTTGGCGAACGGTTCCAGATGCAATGAGTCGGTTTGTACCGAATTCGTCATTGCGACGGTATTTAGATGTTATTTGTGTGCAATTTATCGGTGATTGTGCGATACTCACTGTAGAGACCATACGAGGAGGTCTGCCATGGCAACAGCATCGCAACCGAGGCCCGATCTTTTCGCACATCGGGAGGCTCTGCGGCTTTCTGCAACTGTGGTCGTTGAAAAGTTGGTGGAGACCGTCGGGCGCAAGCTCACCGCCTATATAGGTGGAGTGAAGGATGCGCGCGCCGTGGACCGCTGGATCGCCGGCGGCGAGATCTACGGGGATGCCGAAGCACGTCTCCGATTTGCCTTTCAGGTGGTGCGGACCTTGGCCGAGCATGATTCTCCCGGTGTGGTGCAGGCTTGGCTCACCGGCGTGAATCCGGAGCTTGGAGACCGCGTCCCGTTGCGCCTCCTGCGCGAGAGCGAAATCGACGCAGTAGCGCCCGCAATCCTGAGTGCCGCACGCGCATTCCTTGCCGGAGCATAGGCCGATGGAACTTGAATCTCGCCGGCCAGATGGGCCGGTTTTTCGTCTTGGCCGCCGTCCGGATGCCTGGCAACCGCCAGATTGGTTTCTGGCTCACAGCGACGGCACCTTCGGAAACAGGTTCGACGATCCGGAGGGCTACTACCGTGTTCTCTACGCTTCTTCCCAGCGGCTGGGGTGCTTCGTCGAAACGCTTGCACGATTCCGTCCCGACCTCTCGCTGCTTGCTGAATTGAGTGCGATTGAGGGGGCTGACGACTTTCTTCCCCTTGGTACGCTGCCACGCGATTGGTTGGCTGTTCGGATGGTGGGCAAAGCCAAGATCGATGGCGTCTTCGCCGACCTCTACGCGGTCTCGTGGGTAAGTCACCTGCGGAGGTCCTTGGCGGCAGAGGCGCTGCGGCTTGGAGTAAACGACATCGATCTGAGCACACTTGAGAACGCCGAACCGCGACGGCTTACACAACTCGCCTCACGCCAAGCCTACCAGCTGCAATATAGGACGGGGGACGGCTGGCAGGATATTCCCTTGCAGCAGCGCACTCCTGGGAAGCCGCTTGCTAATGGGGAGAACCGGATTGAATTTCCGGCCGTTTCCATGCGGGAACTGCGGATCGCGCTCACCAATCCACCTGCTCCTGCGCGCTTTCGTCTGATCGAGATCAAAGCGTTCGCTCCTTGAGAGCGATCTTGCCGGCACCGGCGCCTGCTCTTATCGCAGCACCGCCGACAAAGGTATTGCCGTTCTCAGCCCGGCCACCGATAACACGGTCTTCATCACAGACCAGGTGGCCAGGGCCTTCTTTCTTCCAGTTATGAGTTCACCGAGATTACGCCTTGCTGCATCGCAATTGAGACCGCTTCAGTCCGGTCGCTCGCTTCCAGTTTTTCCAGAATATGATTTACATGATTGCGCACCGTAAACTGGCTGATCAACAACACATGGGCAATCTCCTTGTTGGTCAACCCTTTCGCGATCATCTGCAGCACGTCCTTCTCACGCGGGCTAAGCCCGGTGCGCCCTTCTCGTTCCAGGATTCGCGCTGCAATCCCTTTGGGGAAATGCAGCCGCCCACTTGCCACGCTGCGAATCGCCTCCACAATCTGTATGCGGGTCGAGTCCTTCAACAGGTATCCGCTGGCACCAGCCTTGGCGGCCCGGTAGATATCTTCCTCATAGTCGAAGCTGGAGAGAATGATCACATGGGGAGCGGGCTCACGCTTTTGAATGGCAGGCAATACGTCTAGACCGGACACTTTTGGCATACGGAGATCCAATAGCACAACATCCACGGGATGCCGATCGAGAAATGCGAGTGCTTCTTCTCCGCCGTCGACTGCTCCCGCCAGTCGAAATCCGCTTTCTTTTCCCAGCAGGGTTGCAAGCCCGGCGCGCACGATCGGGTGATCGTCCACTATCAGGATTCGTATCGGATTCTGTTCACAATACTTTTCCATGCAACCATCGTCTCCATCTTCCCATTCGCATTGTTCGCCACCACCACGAGGAGAGCAGAGGCTGCGGCATCATCCCACGCACTGTCACGGACGTTCCATGCCCTGGCGAACTTCGAATACGAAAGCTCGCGGCGATGCTGTCGGCCCGGCGCTTCATACCGCGAATGCCAAATCCTGCGGTTTCACCCTGTGGAGAGAAACCATCCCCGTCATCCCGAACGGTAAGTTTCACCGAGGGTCTTCCATATACCAAACGCAACTGAATTGTGCGCGGCCGAGCATGCCTCACAGCGTTAGCAATCGCTTCCTGGCCGATGCGAAAGAGTGTGTCGCCAATGCGGAGAGGAATCTGCTTCGGTTCGCCCCGCACCGACAATAGAATCGTAATCGGGCCGCTCTGAACGATTGTGCGCGCCGCCTGTTCAAGGGCCTTTGCCAAACCCATCTGTTCCAGATTGCCGGGGCGCAATGCGGCAATGTTGCGCCGGGCCTCCATGTGACCGAATCTCACCAGGTCCACCGTCGATTCCAATTGAGCACGCATGGGGCTGCCCGGTTCGACCTCTCCTGAGAGGGCTTCCAACTGGAACCCCAATCCAGCAAAGCTCTGGGCCAGAGTGTCGTGCATCTCGAGCGCCAGGCGCTCACGCTCTTCAATCACGGCGCGCAATTGCGATCTCTTCACAGAGGTATAAGCCAACTGAATTCCGAGGGAAAGCGCCAGCAACCCGATGACCAACTCGACGATATGCTGCGTATTCCACCACGGCGGAGGTTCCACCATTTGTGCGTCTTCCACTGAGCGCATGAGCAGTGCAAAGGGCATCTCATCCCTAGTAAACGCCCGGTCGGTGACGCAGATGCCACGCAGGCGCAGGCGGCTCCCAGTTTCGAACCCGTGTGGCGCCTCGGCCGGGCTCGGATTCTCGGCGATGGCCTCGAATGACTGGCTGCCTTCGTTCAATCTGAGAACCACCGATTCTCCTCCGGTGTGCTGTTCGGAGACAAGCTTGCCCTCCGTCTCAATAAACTGCGCATCGAAGGCTCCCGTGGCAGCCTGTGAGGCGGTGACGGCAACCGGCGGCACCGGCGCGTGCGACCAGAGTTGCCTCACGCTTGCATTGCGCAGCACAGAACTGAAATCGTGCAAATCCGCATCGCCGCTTGCCTCCACGGCATCGCCGATCTGGACGGGCTTGCTCGTACGCGCCTGAGGAATGGCAATCCCAGCCGACGAATCCTGCACAAAAAGCATAGGCGATACCAGCGTGACGACTCCCTGAACGGTCACATGGGAAGGATGATCCGGCGCAAGAAGTCTGAGCTTTTCAATTGGCATTGCGTGCAGATCCGTTTGGTGGCCACGGAGCTCACGTTGCATTGGCGCAGAATCGCGTTGGTAGCTCCCAAGATCGATAAGTGCAGGGACAGAAGGGGGTCTATCCGGCTCGCCAGGTTTCTGGCCTCCCAGCATTGCCAGCAAGTCTCTCTCTGTAGCGGGTCGCAATTCGACATTGCGCCATATAGCGCCCGTTGAATAGGATTGCAGCCCGAATCTGCCTTCCCTTATGCACATCGGATCGCGGACCGACGCGATGGTTGTTTCACCCTCCAACGTGGTCGCGCTCGCGGCGAGCGTGCATTCGTAGGCGATCACCTTCAGGTGATGCCAATTGCCCGTCAAAACACCGTAATGGACGGGAACCGCCCGGAACTCATGCCATCCGTAGTCCGCACGTCCTATGATCAGCGTGTCATCCAGGTCGCGCAGACCGGCAAAGTATCCGTGATAGGAGTCCACACCAACTTCTTCCTGCGTGGCCCGTATCACAAAACCGGCATCGCCCGTCTCGCCGAGCAGCTGAATGTCGGCTTCCACCATATAGTTATGCCAGTGTACGTTGCCGTTCATCAGCTTGGCGCCGCGGTCGTCGGCGATGTTCTGCATGGCGCCATCCACCACCTGCCAGGTGCCGCCGAAGGCCTGCCAGCCGCCTGCATGCTCGTGGCCCTGTGAATTACGGGCAAAGTCGTCATGGAAATAGGGCTCCCGCTCCACCCAGCCCACATAGGCAAGCCGGGCTAGCAAGATGGCGATCGCCAGGATGAACGCGGCAATCGCCGCCCATGCCGTCCATCGCCTTCCGCGTTTGTATGTCAAAGCAGCAACCTCATGACTTGAACCACGCCAGGTCGAGGGTTTCCTTCACCGCATCCGAATCGATATTCTCGCGTGTCACCAGTTGCGGCTGCACGATCACATATTTCTCCTTCGCCCCTCCCCGGATCTCTTCTGCCATCAGCTTCATCGCGGCGCGGCCCATCTGGTATGTGTTTTGGATAATCACAGAGTCGATTTCACCAACCCGGATCGGCGCCAGAATGTTCTGATCGAACCCCACCAAAGGTGTAGTCAGGGTCTTGTTGAACTCAGTCAATGCGTAGAAGGCGCCACGGGTTGACGCTTCGGTCAAGGCAACGATCGCATCCACGTGCGCGCCTTCCACAAGCAGCTTTTCGGCTTCCTGTTGTTCCTGCGACACTGTGGGCAGGGCCAGGCTGCGAAACACCACTTGAATGCCTGGGAACTCGCCGGCCAGCGTCGTTTCCAGGCTACGGGCGCGCTCGGCTGTGCTGGTCAGTTGTTTGCTGATGCCAAGAATCGCAACCGAGCCATGGCCTTTAAGGAGCTTGCCGAGCCGGCGCGCGGCCATCTGTCCGCCACTTTGCTCATCGTTGAGCACGTACGCCAGATTCCTGCCTGGGGCAAGCCCCAGATCGGTCCCGACCACAACGACGGGAATACCTTGTTCGAGCGCGTTATGGACGGAGGTGCGCAGGGGCAAAGCCTCAACAGGGGTAACAATCACCCCCTGGACGCCACGATTGAGGGCTCGTGCAAGAATCTCAATTTGCCCCTGGACATCGTCCTCGCGCATGGGAGCGTTCCAGTAAACGCTTAATCCATAGCCAGGAGCAGCCCGCGCTGCGCCCGTATGTTCTGCTTCCCAAAGCCAAGTCCCGCAGGTTCGCGGAATCACGGCAATCGTTGGCTCTGTCCGCCGGCAGCCGGTCAATGCCGCAGCCGCCACACAGAACGCGAAGGTTAGGTATACCCAGGCCGGCCGGATCGGCGTGCAGGAGGACCGGACTAACATCACGTATTTCATGCATTTGTCAGAGCTTCGCGTGGGCCAGCGCTATTCAAACCACGAGTATCGAGGCCGGAATGTACACCATAGTACACCTGTACCATGTTCACCGGATATGCCCTCCGCTAGTATTGGCGTGCCTTTGAAAAGGGTCCCGCAAAGTGCGTGAATTCGCCGGGAGTGAGCGCGGCGAGTCTGGAGGGATCGACTTCGAGGGTTGCATTGCAGCCAGACGGGTAAACGATTGCTGAAGCCGCAGATCACCCCAAGAGGCGCGTAGCGCACACCTCACCGTGTTTCGCGCGTGTGCCTCCAGTCCGTCGTCACTAGGAGGAGACAGTGAACAAGCTGTTGAGATTCACCATCCCGGCGCTTCGCCGGATGCCACGCGAGATTGGTACGAGAGGGATACGGTCGATTCTTTGCGGCTCGCTGTGCGCCGCATTGGCCTTACTGGCTCTTCCGTGCTTTGCGCAATACAGCGCCAACATTCAGGGAACAGTTCAGGATCCGAGCGGCGCCGCCGTGAACGGCGCGCACTTGCACCTCATCAATTCAAACACCGGCCAGAATCTGAGCGCCGTCTCAAATGCCACGGGCGGCTACCGGTTCCTGAGCCTGGCTCCGGGGCAGTATCAATTGGAAGCGCAAGCGACCGGGTTTGCCAAAACCAACGTGGCTCTGACGCTGGGAACCAACCAGACACTGGATGTCCCGGTCAAGCTTTCCATCGCTTCGGCAAACACTACCGTTGCCGTCACCGTGGAGCCGCCGGTTCTGGACACCGCAGAAAGCCGCAACGAGTTGACTATCGAGTCCGATGCGGTGGCCACTCTGCCTCTCGCCGGCCGCAGCATGATCTCCCTGGTCACTATGGCGCCGGGCGTAACCGGACTTGGCATTGTCGCCGGCGGCTCCCCAGGATCGGCTCCGGACAACTTCTCCACGGAAACGCAGGTGGACTCGAGCGCCAATGGCCAAGGCGCCGTTGGCAACATGTACATTGTTGACGATCTCGATGTCACCAGCGCCATTCGCGCGGGCGTGCTGAACCTGACCCCGAATCCGGATTCTATCCAGGAAGCCAGCATTCAGGTCAACACCTACAACGTCGAGTACGGCCGCGCCAGTTCCATCCAGATGGCGATGACCACCAAGGCCGGCGGGGACAGATTCCACGGCAACGTCAGCGACTACTTCAGTAACCAGCAACTGTGGACGCACACGCAGTTCAACGGTGGAGCGAAGTTTCCTCCATACCACAGCAACAACATGTCCGCTACCGTTGGCGGGCCTATTATCCCGCATCACCAGGCGTTTTTCTTCTTCGCCATTGAACCGCTGCGGCAATCGACCTCGACGGGCAGCTCGCTCGTCCAGTTTGAGGATCCGCAATTTACGGCCTGGGCAAAGACGAACGATCCGAACACCATTGGGACGAACCTCCTGGAAACCTACACGGCAAAGAGCACGAATCCGACCGTTCTCCAGACCGCTTCCCAGTATTTCGGCGCAGGCAATTGCAACAACACCGCGACCGGGGGGAGTACCGTCGGCAACGGTGTTCCCTGTACGCTCCCCGTTATCGATAACGGTCTCTTCAATGCCACCAGCTTCCGCAACGGCATGCAATGGAACGGGCGCATCGACAAGAACTTCAAGAACGATCGCGTCTATGGAAACGTCTATCGCACCACGCTCAGCACGGGCGGTCCAGCGCTGCGGTCGGCGTTCACCACCTCTTCGAATTACTACACCATCGCCTGGCAGGCCAACGAGGCCCATACCTTTTCGCCCAACACCATCAACGAAGCCATTGTCGGTGGGATGCGTGTGGAAGGAATCTCGCCTGCCTCGGGCGACTTCAAGGTTCCGGTCGTCAATGTTGGCGGGTTAGGCACGGGCTTCGGCGACGGCTTCGCTCTGGGCGACTTCATTCAGCACAACTATCACTGGCGGGATGTGCTGACCCACATTCAGGGCGCCCACACGTTGAAGGCCGGCTATGAGGGCTGGATGGGCGACGACGTCGAATTGTTCCAGGGGCCCTATGACTTGCCCACGTTCTATTTCACCAATATTGTCAACCTGGTCCAGGACCATCCCTACAATGAAGGCGGCGTGATGTACAACCCCGTCACCGGCCAACACGTGGAGTGGAACTGGAACGCAGCCGGTCGCACTTACGGGCTCTTCCTGGAAGATACCTGGAAGGCGCGCAAGAATCTGACCGTCAATTACGGCCTCCGTTGGGATGACTTTGGCAATCCATACTCCCGCAGCCCCCTCACCGTCTTCGGAAACTTCTACAGGGGCTCTGGCACAACGATCAACCAGCAGATTGCCAACGGCGCCGTTCGTCAAACGACCCATGCGCTCGACCATTCCATCACCGACATCTTCAGTCCGCGCGTGGGCCTTTCCTGGGATGTAGCCGGAAACAGCCAATGGGTTCTTCACGGAGGCGTCGGAATCTTCCACAACTGGCCAACGATGGCCAACGAGCAGGAACAGTACCGCGGCAACCCGCCTGGGCCCATCAACCCAACGTTCTACGCCGGCACAGCACACGCGCCGGTGTGGGGCCTTGGCACCACCAATACGCCGCCCTTCGGCTATACGTACCCCACGCTGGCCGCCGCCCCCCTGAATGCCCAGGGTGGAATTACCGGATTGCAGTTCGGGATCGGCGGAATCGATCCCAATCTCAAGACTCCGGTCACCTACACCTATTCCGCGCAACTGGAGCATCCGCTCACCCATGCCTTCGTGGCCAGTGTCGGCTACTCCGGAGCGCGCGCCAACAACCAACTCTCCGGCGGCGGGCAGGTCTACAACGTCAGCTACGGCGTCGACATCAATAGCTATCCCGGCGACCTGATCGACAACCACAAGACCGTTCCTACGCGGCTCAACCAGAGCTTCGGAAGCATCTATTACACGCAGAACGACCGGCACTCCAGCTTCGATGCCTTTATCGCCGATGTGCGCGGGCGCTTCGCTGGAACCGGCTTTGTCGATCTCTCCTACACGCGCTCCTCGTCCAAGGACGACACCCAGGTCTATCCCACCTGGACGGATCCCGGACAGTACTTCGGGCCGTCGATATGGGACGCTCCCAACCGGATATCCGCGACGGGCAACTACGAGGTTCGCGGACTCAACCACGGCCAGGGGTTTGTCGGCGCCGTGACTGGTGGCTGGGGTGTGAGTGGAACGTTGATTTCACAATCCGGGTACCCATTTACGGTGGCCAACTATAACCCATTCAGCCCGGTCTGCGCCACGATGCCATGCGCTTCCGGCGCCACTTGGATAGGCAATAGCGGCGGCGACTACAATGCCGACGGCGACAACTACGACTATCCCAACGTGTCGTCCTACAGCATCCCCCACAGCAGGAAGGACTGGAAGGCGGGTGTCTTCAGCGCGAACCAGGTTGCCGCGCCTACCTTCGGAAGCGGAACCCAGGGCAACGAGAAGTTCGATGGCTTCCGTGGACCTAGCTTCTTCGAGACCAATGCCAGCCTCCTGAAGGACACCACCATCCGTGAAAGCCTCAAGCTGCAGTTCCGCTTCGAGTTTTTCAATCTCTTCCACAATTCCAACTTGCAAAACCCTGACGTCAACATCACGGACGGCAACTTCGGCCGATCGACGTCACAATACGAACCGCGCTGGATCCAGCTTGGCGCAAACCTGAAGTTTTAGAAGCCATGAGAATTTGATTTGGATTCCTCGTGCTTCCTCCCGAGCAGTGGGGCGGCGGTTTGATGGGCCGCTCCATTGACTTGTTTCGGCTGAGAACGAACACAACTCCGATACATTCCTGGTGAGAGCTTTCATGAGTAAGTACACACGCAGGCGGTTTCTCTCCCTTAGTGCGGCAGTAGCTGGCGCCGCCGCGCTTGCTTCCAGGCCGTACCGGACCCTGGCCTCCCCGGCAAGGGAATCTGCAACAACCTCCATCGCCGTTACGCCAGCCATCCGCACCTTCGACTACAACCAGGTCGAGCTTCTGGAAGGCCCTATGCGCCAGCAGTTCGATACCAACCACGAGTTTTTCCTGCGCCTTGACGAAGACAGACTCCTTAAGCCCTTCCGCCAGAAAGCGGGCATGAAAGCGCCGGGCGAAGATATGGGAGGCTGGTACGACATCGATCCCGCCTTCAACGGACGCGGTAGTTTTCACGGATTCATTCCCGGCCATAGCTTCGGCCAATACCTTTCCGGTCTGGCGCGCGCCTATGCAGTCACCGGCTCAAAACCTACCCAGGAAAAGGTGCAACGGCTGGTCCAACAGTTTGCGCCAACCGTGTCCTCGCGCTTCTACGACAACTACCACTTGCCTGCCTATACCTATGACAAGACAAGTTGCGGCCTGATCGATGCGTATCGCTTTGTAGGCGATGAAAAGGCTCTTGCCGTCCACTCCGTTGCGACGGAGGCCGTTGTGCCGCATCTTCCCGCGAAGGCCCTTTCCCGCAAGGAGCAGTACGCCCTGCCGCACAAGGACGAGGCATACTGCTGGGACGAGACCTATACCTTGCCGGAGAACCTCTTCCTCGCCTATCGCCTGAGCGGCAACCCCCGTTACCGCGAACTGGCCACTAGGTTCATTGAGGACGATCTCTATTTCGATCCTCTTTCCCGCGGCGAGAATGTCTTGCCGGGAGAGCATGCATACAGCCACGTCAACGCCTTCAGCTCAGCCATGCAGGCCTACTTGGTGCTCGGCAAGCAGAAGCATCTCAGGGCCGCGCAAAACGGCTTCGATTTTCTGCGTTCGACGCAGAGTTTCGCCACCGGAGGATGGGGGCCTGACGAGTTGTTTCGCGTCCCTGGCAGTGGTGAGGTCGGCGCGAGCCTCAGCAAGTCCCATGCCGGTTTTGAGACCCCCTGCGGCGCCTATGCACACTTCAAGATCGGCCGCTATCTTCTCGCTGTCACCGGCGACAGCCGTTATGGCGACAGCATGGAGAGCGTTCTCTACAACACCATTCTCGGCGCCAGCCCGCTCAAGGAGGACGGCACCAGCTTCTACTATTCCGACTACAACATGCAGGCGACCAAGGTGTATCACCCCGACAAGTGGCCCTGCTGCTCTGGAACTTTTCCGCAGATTACCGCCGACTACGGCATCAGTTCCTACTTCCGCGACGCCGCTGGCGTCTACGTCAACCTTTACGTTCCTTCGCGCCTCACCTGGCGTCAGCATGGAGCCAGTCTTTCTCTAACGCAGCGGACTGAGTATCCTCATTCCGCGCACACCGAGCTTGAGCTCAAGTCCGACCGCGACACGGCCTTTGCCCTGCGGTTGCGGATTCCCGCCTGGGCAGGTCCCAAGACGGCCCTTTCCATCAATGGAAAACGCATGAACGCCGATCTGACGCCGGGGCGATTCGCCAACCTCACCCGCACCTGGAGGAATGGCGACCGCATTGCACTCGAGTTCGACATTCCGCTCACGTTGCAGTCGGTGGATTCGCAGCACTCCAACCTGGTGGCATTGCAACACGGCTCCCTGGCGCTGTTTGCAGTCAAGCCACCAACTGCGCCTGTCACCCGCACCAGCCTGTTGAACGCCCGCCAACTATCCTCCGGCTCGCTCGACTGGGAAACCACCATAGAAGCCGGGAAGCTGGCCTTCAAGCCCTTTCAGGCAATCGGGGAGGAGCAATACCGGCTCTATCAGGAAGTGATAGCCTGAAGCTGCAGTTGGAACGGCCAATGGCTGGAATCCCTTCCGTGATCCGGGAACCAGGAGGCAACAATCTATGTGTAGTGTTCGCAGGCAAGCCACAATCCTGATACTTGCGGCTTGCCTCGTAGATTCGCTGCCTCCATTTGCCTTCGCCCAGGCTGTTCCGGTGTCGATGACTGCAGTTATCGATGCCCTGCGAAAGGGCCAGAACCCAGACGCGCTCCGCATCTCCGGCGAATTGCTTCGCACCAACCCGCGATCTTACAAGGTTTGGACGCTTAGAGCCGTGGCCTTCGAGCAATCGGGCAACCCCAAAGAGGCGCTCGCGGCCTATGAACACGCTCTCAAGCTCGAGCCGGACTATCTCCCTGCGCTCGAAGGAGCTGCACAGCTCAGTTACAAGTCGCAATCCGCGCAGGCCGTTCCACTGCTCCGCCACATCGTTGCTCTTCAGTCGGTCAATCCCACCGCACATGCGATGCTGGGCGTGCTCGAGTACCGCCAGGGAGACTATGCGCTGGCCGCACAGGACTTCGCGGCCGCTGACGAGGCGCTTCGCTCCCAACCGGATGCTCTCATGGCCTACTCCATCTGCCTTGCACGTCTCAACCGCGCTCCCGAGGCCATTGCGCGATTTCAACAGCTTTTGACTCTTCGGCCGACGGATGCAGCCGCCCGTTACGATCTCGCGCTCATCCAGTGGCGTTCCGAGGGCAGCGCCGATGCCCTGGCCACACTCCAACCCATGCTGGATGCACAGACCACTGATTCCCGCATCCTGCGTCTCGCCGCCGCGATCCATGAGGCGAACAACGAAACTCCGCAGGCCGTCGAACTTCTGCGCTCCGCAATCCTCGGCAATCCGGACGATCCGGCCAACTACGTTGACTTCGCTACGCTCTCCTTTACGCATGGCTCGTATTCGGTCGGCGTCGACATCGTAAATGTAGGTCTGACCAGGCTTCCGAACTCTGCCGCGCTCTATATGGCCCGCGGCGTTCTCTATGGCCAGAACGGCGACTTCGAAAAGGCCATGGCCGATTTCGAGCATGCCCACCAGCTCGATCCAACCTCCTCGATGGCGGCCTCTGCCGAAGGGATTGCCCAGTCTCAGCGCCATAATCATGAGGAAGCCCTGGAAGACTTCAGGCGCCAGGTGCGTGAGCATACCAAGGATGCATTCGCGTACTATCTGCTCGCGGAAGCCCTTTCCTGGTCCCCCCCGGATGCAAAGCAAGACAGTGCTCCAGACAATTCGGCTGAAGCCATTTCCGCGGCGACGAAGTCGATTGAGCTCGATCCGCACTTGGTGCAGGCATATGACTTGCTCGCATCACTCTATTTGCAAGCCAGTCAGCCCGAGCGAGCCGTCAAGGCGTGCCGCACCGCGCTCAATATCATGCCCAAGGACCAGCAGGCCATCTACACGCTCATTTTGGCGCTCCGCAAGACTGGCGCAAAGGAAGAACTCAAAGGATTGGTCCAGACTCTCACCGATCTTCGCAAGGAAGAGCAGGCAGAAAACAATCGGAAGAATCGATACGGACAACTGGTAGAGGGTCCGTAAATCAATGCTTCTTGCTCTATTCCGCATTTGGTTCGTTGCGATCAGATGCGGGGTAAGGAAGCGCTCGGCGCAGGATTCAGATCGTTGGCTGAACTAACATTCATGCATTTTCCTTGGCGGATTGTGAGGTGTCCGGCTGAGAGTAGGGGGACGCGATGAGACCTTTGAAGGCTCGAAATCTGTGCATCTGCATTGTGGCAGCCGCCACCGCAGTCGTTTTGAGCTGGAACGTTGCGCACCTCGGCTCAAGTACGCCGGATTCGGTGTTGGCCCATTCAATGGCAAGTCCAGCCGCCACGAGTTCTTCTTCATCGTCCAACCAGGATGCCTCGAAGGCGGCAGCGATTACGGTCGACTACCCGGAAGACGGATCGATATTTCCGGCCGAGATCACACCCCCAACATTCCTCTGGCGTGACGCTTCGGACGTCACCTCCGTATGGACCATCGATGTGGAGTTCAGCGACGGCTCGGCCGGTATTCATGCGAGATCGGCGGGCGAGCGGTTGCACATTGGCGATATCGACCAGCGTTGCGTCTCGGCGAGTAACGAGCTGCCCACGCTGACGCCCCGGCAGGCTGCGGCGCGTACCTGGATACCGGATGCGGCAACCTGGGAGGCGATTAAGCTTCGCTCGAAGGAACATCCTGCCACCATTACGATCACCGGATTCCAGGACGAACGTGCGGACCAGCCCCTTTCCCGCGGCATAGTGACGATCGAAACCTCGAAGGATCCGGTGGGAGCGCCGATATTCTACCGCGACGTGCCGTTGATCCCTTCGAAGACACAAAAGGGAGTGATTCAGCCGCTGGCCAAACAAGATTTGCCTTTGCTTGCCTGGCGTCTGCGCAACATCGCCGAGCCCCGCAGCCGCTTGCTGCTGACCGGCCTTCACACCTGTGCCAATTGCCATTCGTTCTCCGCCGACGGCAAGACGCTCGGAATGGATCTCGACGGCCCTTCCAACGACAAGGGGCTATACGCGCTCACCTCCGTCAAGCCGGAGATGGCCATCCGCAATCAGGACGTGATCTCGTGGAGTTCCGTGAAGGATAAGACTGCTTCCCCTTCGAGAATTGGCTTCATGTCCCAGGTCTCGCCGGACGGCAGGTACGTCCTGACCATGTTGCGGGGCCAAAAAGCGGAACTCCCCAATAGCTACTTCGTTGTGAATTTCACCGACTATCGCTTCCTGCAAGTGTTCTATGCGACGCGCGGAATCCTCGCCTGGTACAACCGCGCGACGGGCCAGAAGCAGCCCTTGCCTGGTGCGGACGATCCGCGCTATGTGCATACCGACGCGGTTTGGAGTCCCGATGGAAAATTCGTGGTCTTTGCCAGGGCCGACGCGAGGGAGCCCATCTCTGCAAGCCAGAAGCTTCCCGAGCATGCCAACTCTCCGGACGAAACGCAAATCCAGTACGACCTCTACCGGATTCCATTCAACGGTGGCCAAGGCGGCGAACCGGTCCCGATCGCGGGCGCTTCTCACAACGGCATGAGCAACAGCTTCCCCAAAGTTTCCCCCGATGGCCGCTGGATCGTCTTTGTGAAGAGCCGCAATGCGCAGTTGATGCGCCCCGACAGCCAGCTCTACATTGTGCCCGCGGAAGGCGGCGCGGCAAGGCGTTTGCGATGCAATACGCCGCTGATGAACTCCTGGCACAGCTTCTCGCCCAACGGCCATTGGCTGGTCTTCTCCTCGAAGAGCCGTTCGCCGTACACGCAAATGTTTCTGACGCACCTCGACGAGGAGGGCAATGCCAGTCCGGCGATCCTGATCGACAACGCGACCGCGGCCAATCGAGCGGTCAACATTCCCGAGTTTGTGAATATTCCTCCGGATGGGATGGTGAAGATCGACGTTCCGGCGGCCGAGTCGTACCGGCTCGTCGATCTAGCCTCTGAACTCACCGCCAAAGGACAGACGGATGCGGCGCTCGCGGAATGGAAGAAGGTCCTCGAGTTGGACCCCGCCAACTCCAAGGCCTATCTTTACATCGGCGGAATCCTGTTGTGGCAGGGAAACGCCGGCGAAGCGGCGAAATACTTGCGACAGGGGCGCGAGATGGATCCCGGCTCCGCCCAGGCCGAGATCGATTTGGGAATTGAGCTCAGTTATCGCGAGCAGTTCAACACCGCCATAGAGAGTTCCGATTGCAAGGCCGCTGCTTCTTACGGTAAAGAAATCCTCGCTGTGGTTCCCGACGATACCGAGGTCGAAAATGCCCTTACGGACTGCGCGCAGAATCAGATTCGTCAGCAGATGCGAGCGGCGCTTGCTAAATCCGATTGGGAGGTCGCACTGTCGCTTGCCAATCAGCTGCTTGCCCTGGAACTTGGCGATGACGAGGCCCAAAAAGCCGTGAACGAGTGTAACGTGGCTCGAAGTCGCTTGCGGTGGGAACGACAATCGCCGGCGGAGAATCTTGGCAGTGCACGGAAACTAGGCCAAAGACTGTGAGAGGAGTAAATCGATGAAACATCGTATTTCACGCCGCAAGTTTATCGCGTCTGCTGCTGTCTCGATGGTCACGCCGGCACTCGCGGGGGCGCAGCCAAAGACCGGAGGATTGCTCTCACTGTTCGCAGATGAGCCTGAGCCTGCGAGCACCCCGCAGGCGGCGTGGAAAGAGGCCGGGGTGATCGACCTGTCCCGTTCTCCTTTCGCCAAGCTGAAGACCGTACCGGTGAGAGCGGTCGTCCTCAAGGACGGATTCTGGTCGCAGCGGCGCAAGACGAATGTAGCCTCCAGCATTCCAAGCATGCACGATGAGTTGCTCGCCCATGGACGCATGGATAACTTTCTCCGGCTAGAGGCAAAGTCCTCCGCGCCGCAGAAGGGGCCGGTCTACTCGGATTCGGATATCTATAAGTGGACCGAGGCGGCCGGCTTCGTCCTCCAGACGAGCGACCAGCCGCATCTAAAGAGCACCACCGACGCGATGATTCGCGATGTGGTCGCGGCCCAGGAGCCGGGCGGATACCTGAATACCTACTACGTCGCCGACAAGAAGAGCCAACGGATGTTGTACGAGACGCAGGAAGTCGGACACGAGTTATACAACATCGGCCATATGTTACAGGGCGCGATCGCGTATTATCGGGCCACGGGAGACCGGACGTTGCTCGAAGCCGGAATCCGCTTCATCGATCAGTTTCTGCTTCCCAACTATGGGCCGGGGAAGGATCAGAAGGCGATCGTCTCCGGGCACCCGGAGATCGAGATGGCGCTGATCGAACTCTATCGTACGACCGGCAACCACAAGTATGTGGACCTGGCGGGTTACATTCTCCACGGGGACGACAGGATTCCCCTGAGGCCGCAGCAGATAACCTACATGTTCTGCGGAATTCCTTTCACCTCGCGCACCAGGCTCGAGGGGCACGCGGTTCGTGCCATGTATGCGTGTTGCGGCGCAACGGACTATTACCTTGAGACGGGTGACCAGAGCTACTGGAATACGTTGAATGCGCTGTGGGAGGATCTGACGGCGCATCAACTCTATGTCACAGGCGGAGTGGGAGCACGCGAGGCCGGCGAAGCGTTCGGAGACGCCTACGAGTTGCCGAACGCGCGCGCGTATGGCGAGAGCTGTGCCGCGATCGGCAACATGATGTGGAACTGGCGCATGCTTGCGGCTTCTGGAGAGGCGCGGTTCACCGACGTCATCGAGCGCGCCCTGTACAACGGCATCAACTCCGGAATGTCCCTCGATGGCAAAACATATTGCTATCGGAACCCGCTGGCATTCGATCCCGCTGGCAACTCCAGAGACCGGCACGCTCCAGAGGGCAAGATCCGCAATCCGTGGTATGACACCACCTGTTGCCCGCCCAATCTGGAGCGAACCTTTGCGTCGCTCCCCGGCTACTTCTATAGCACCAGCTCCGATGGCGTCTATGTTCACCTCTACGACAATTCGGAGATGAACTGGCGCCTCCACGATGGCAATGAACTGAAAATCCAACAAGAGACGAACTATCCGTGGAGCGGCAAGGTCAAGATGATCGTCAGCCCAGCCGCGCCGAGCGAGTTTGTCGTGTACGTCCGTATCCCCGGCTGGTCGGCAAAGAGCGAGGTCAAGGTGAACGGCACGGAAATCAACGACGTGCGGCCCGGCGAATATCTTGCCATTCGCCGACGCTGGTCGGCGAACGACAAGATCGAGATGAACTTCGACATGACCACGCAACTGCTGAAGGCGAACCCCGCCGTCAGCGAGGATTGCGGGCGGGTTGCCTTTCAGCGCGGCCCGATCGTCTTCTGCATGGAGCACTTGGACCAGATCGACCGGAAGCAGGGAATGAACCTGGCCGGCTACGCAGTGAGACTGGGCGCGAGCACGGCCTCGCGATTCGATCCAAACCTTCTGGATGGCGTGATGGTCCTCGATCATCCGGGGCACATCAGCCGCTCGCCAGCAGATAAGGGGCTCTACTACTCCGCGGACGAGACCGACAAAGCGCCAGAGGTTCCCACTATGCTCAGGCTGATTCCGTACTATGCCTGGGCAAACCGTGGCCCTGCCGCAATGCAGGTCTGGATACCGTACAGTCACGTGTAGACCGCATCCTGGGCACGTTCGGCCACAATCCGCAATGCTGCCTGGCACCATTAAGATCGATGCTATGCGAGGAGCCTCGCCATCCAGTTCTGCGTGGGAAGCGGATATTTGTTCGCCCCGAATGGTATCGAGAAGGCGGCCAGTATTCAGAAATCTCTTGATCGAGTCAGGTCTGGAGAAATCACTGCAGGAACTCCTCGCAAGCTAACGGGCCGCCCCACTTGGTACGTAGCTCACGCGCCGGAGCGGGTCGGGATACGCTGTAGCCGATGTGAGCGAGGACAGAATGACGGTCTGATCCGAGCGCAGGCCGGTGCTCTTATCCACCGGATGCGAGTAGCGGTGCTGGAGCAGGACGTTGCGCTTGGTGCGGGTAACGAAGAAGGCTGAGGCCAGAGTAAGTCGGTAGAGCCTGTTGAAGTCGATGTAAGCGCGGTCCATCACATAAAAGGCGCCCGGCTCTGGCAGGATATGGTCGAGGATGTTGACATCATGCACATCCCCGCTGGTGACCCGAATAAGCGTGGGGATGTTGCCACGCAGATCGAGCGGGGTGTGCATCTTGACGGCAGCTTTGGCGGAACGGAAA
>CABDZT010000391.1_pt1 | contig 18674 bp, 18 predicted proteins | sample 3421851 | NCBI WGS metagenome assembly CABDZT01 (sample SAMEA5534341, study PRJEB31848) | metagenome | biome: tundra; feature: field; material: soil | place: USA | collected 2013-05 | depth 0.45 m
CCTTGAGAGCAGAAATTTGGTATCGTTCTTCTTGGATGAGATGGCGGTAGCGCATTCTGGGCAACCCTTGCTTGGCGGTGAGGATTCCTGGATGCTACCCCATCCCATCCACCTGCCGCTTGGATTACCCGTTGCACTTCGTTGTTGAATCCGCCACATATTATTATCAATAATTTAATAGAGCATTTCTGCCCCGCTTCAAACTGACCGGACGACAACCGCGCGGATCGAAATACTCAGACTGTCTCCAGTTCCAGGTCTTCTGCTTCCAGAGAAGCGTCCGGCTCGGCAAGCCGGATCAGCCGATGCAGATAAGCCCGGGAAATGCACAGACGGCGTGCGGCCAGCGTCTTGTTCCCGTGGTGCTCCTGAATCGCTGCCGTGGCCAATTTGATCTTGAAATCGTGAATCTGCCGCTCGAAAGAACCGGCAAAAAGGTTGGCGTCGATTTCGGCAACATTCTGCTCCTGCATGTGCGCGGGCAAATCTGCCACACGAATCGCGTCTCCGCCAGCGAGGATGATTGCCCGTTGCATCACGTTCTCCAGCTCGCGGACGTTTCCGGGCCAGGGGTAACTCTGCAGCAGGGCAAGCGCATCCGGCTCGATATGATCCATCGGCCTTTGATACATCTGCGAGTAGAGCCGTAGAAAATGCGCGGCAAGCTGCGGGATATCCCCCGGGTGCTCCTGGAGCGGTGGCGCCTCGATCTTCATGACGTTGATGCGGTAATAAAGATCCTCACGGAGTTTTCCCTGCGCCACCATTTCCCCCAGATTCTGGTTGGTGGCGAAGATCAGGCGTGCCCGCAAAGGAATGAGCCGGCTGCTGCCCAGGCGGCTGAACGCGCGCTGCTGCAGCACGCGCAGAAGCTTCACCTGGGCAAACAGGCTCAACTCCCCGATTTCATCCAGGAAAACCGTGCCGTCGCCGGCCTGCTCAAAGTACCCTTCGCGGGTCCCCACAGTGCCGGTGAAAGCGCCCTTCTCATGGCCGAACAACTCGGCCTCAATCAGAGTCTCAGGGATGGCGCCGCAGGCAACGGCCACAAACGGACGGCCTGAGCGAACGCCCCGGTTGTGAATGGCGCGGGCAATCAGTTCTTTCCCGGTGCCGCTTTGGCCGGTAGTCAGCACAACGACATTCAGATCGGTTACGCGATCCACGAGCCGATAAACCTGCTGCATCTGCAAGCTGGACCCGACCATGCGGTCGCAGCCAGCGGCAGTCTCCAGTTGCTGCTGCTGCACGGTTTGGAGTTGCGTCCGCAGCGAAGAGCTCTCGTGCGCCCGGAGCAGCATAATCCTCAGATCTCGTATGGAAGGCGGCCTGCGGCAATAGCCATAGGCGCCCAGCCGCACGAGTTCGCCTGCGGCCGATCGGAGTCCATCATCGGCCATGATCACCAAGGGAGGCGCCGATCCGATCAACCGCCGTGCGCAATTAATGCGCTCCTGCACCAAATCATGATGCGAGTTCAGATCCAATATCACAACATCGCACTCTCCGGCAGAGAGCAGTTGGCTGATCTCACTCTCATCCGAATTCAGAAAGACGTGGAATTCCTTCCCCAGGGCAGAGCCGAGGAGGGATCGCAGCGCACGGTCTTCCGAGTACAAACACACTCGGGTCATGGATGAGGATTCCCCCCTTGTCCGCGATAGTCCCCTGTCTTATCGGCCACTCCGCTGATTAGAAATACTGCTGTGATAATAATAAAACAAAAAAGCCACCATGGGTAATCTATTTAATGCACTTTAGTGTTGGTTAGTGTCGAATTAGTAAACATACTTGCCGCCTGAAATCGCCGAGAAACTCTATGTAAACTACTTACCTACAACTACTTACCTTTACTTTTTCCATGCGTTCCAAAATTTGGGTGGCCGGACCCTCTTCTGCCTGGGATGCGCAGGCCGGACGCCATACGGTTACCATCGCCCGCTTGAGCATCCACTTACGCATGTGCGCCTGCGCAATGCGGCAGCACCGTGCCTCTTGCCGGTTTCTGTGCTCCGGCGGAGTGTATATTGCCTGCTTCACTCCGGCATGCCAATAGTAAACATCCGTGCACACAGGCCAGAGCAACACGCCCCTAAGTCCATGAATTCAGGCGACATTGGCTTGCGGAGATTTGGACCCGTGATTGCAATCCCATGGATGTTCGCTGAATTGGTAAAGGAGGACCCTGGGTATGCACTTGATTGCGGGGTGGCCCATGCTCTCTGTTCTGTTTGTAGCCACCTTGTCCGTGGCGACGCTGGCGGATTCGCGCAGCCGCGGCATCGTGAACTGGGTGGTGCTCCCCGTCCTGCTTGAGGGGGCGGTATTGTACCGGTTTTACATGATTCATCCCTGAACGGGGAAAGGGACCCATGCACTCGATCGCCTGGTGGCCAACTTTGATTGTTCTCGGTGTGGCGACTTTTACGGATCTGCGTAGCCGCCGCATCCCGAACTGGCTGGTGCTCCCCTTTATGGTCGCTGGGGGCGTAGTCTCCGCCTGCCTTCATGGCTGGCCGGGGGCCGGTCAGAGCCTCTGCGGTCTGGTGCTCGGCGCTCTGGTCTTCGGCGTTCTCTTCTTGATGGGGGGCATGGGAATGGGCGACGTTAAGTTGTGTGCCGCCATCGGAGCATGGATCGGCCCGGCGCAGTTGCTCACCGCGCTGGTTCTCACCGGACTGGCCGGTGGCGTCATGGCTCTTTGCTGGGCTGTCTACGGTGGGTTTCTCCTCGACCTGTTCAAGGGGTCGGGCGATCTCATCTTCGGTTTGAAGAAGCGCGGGATGCGTCCGCATCCGGAACTGCTTCTTGCCAATCCATTAACGCGCAAAATGCCATACGTTCCGGCCATTGCGATCGGAACCCTCATTTCCTTCTTTTCCCGTTGAGAGCGGGGATGCAGCCATGCCTGGATTACGAACGATGTTCGCATCTGAAATCAGTCAACCCGCAGTGACGCAACGAGCGGAAAGGAGCGGCAACTTCGTGCGATCGACCTCTGCACAGGATCTGGATACCCTGGGCGCCAACGTGCTGTCCGTTGCGCTGATCGGCCCGGATGAGCAGCGCCGCATGGCGGTAGCCAATGCTCTTGCCGGACCGCAGGTTGGCATGACCAGGGAATACTCCCGCTATCCCGACCTCGACGAAGTGCCAAGGCTGATGGAGCAGGATTACGACGTCGTCATCGTCGACCTGGACAGTAATCCGGAGTACGCGCTCGACCTGGTGGAGAGCATCTGCGGCCATGGCTCCACAACCGTGATGGTCTATTCGGCGCAGGCCAATTCCGATCTGATGATCCGCTGCATGCGGGCCGGGGCCCGCGAGTTTCTCACGCAGCCCTTCGCCTCCGGCGCCATTGCTGAAGCTCTGGTACGCGCCTCGGTCCACCGCCCGGCAACCCGCCCTGCAAAGAAAACAGGGGGCAGGTTGCTGGTATTCTTTGGCGCCAAAGGCGGCGCCGGAGTCACCATCCTCGCCAGCAATTTTGCGATTATGCTGGCCCGGGAGTCTGGCCAGAACACACTCCTGATCGATCTCGATTTGCCGCTTGGAGATGCTGCGCTCACTCTCGGGGTAGCCGGTCAGTACTCCACCGTGGATGCTCTTCAGAATGCCAGCCGCCTGGATTCCAATTTCCTCTCCAAGCTGCTGCGCAAATACAGCCCCGGACTCTCTGTACTCGCGGCGCCAGGCGAGTTCACCAGGACGGAGGCTTCCAGTGAAGCCATCGACAGACTGGTGGCCGTGGCGCGGCAGGAATTCGATTACGTGGTGGTCGATTCGGGATCGAGACTGGATCTGGTCGGCACAGCTCTGTTTGAGGAGGCCGCCACAGTCTACCTGGTTACGCAGGTTGGCATTCCCGAGTTGCGCAACTCCAATCGACTCGTCTCGGAGTTCTTCACCAGGGTAGTTCCCAAGCTGGAGATCGTCCTCAACCGCTATGAGCCCTCCTTGCTGGGGGTGGATGAAGAGCATATTACCAAGGCGCTCACCAAGCCGGCCCGATGGAAGATTCCCAACGATCGCACCATCATCCGGACACAAAACACAGGCTCTCCTCTGGCTCTTAACGACTCCCCAATCTCCCGAGCGATTCGCCAGATGGCCAGAGCCGCTTGCGGCCTGTCGGCAACCTCGGAAAAGAAGAAGAAGATCATGGGCCTGTTTGGATGACGCTTTGGCCCGTATGGATGGTGTAACTGTGGAAGTTCTGGATCTTGAAAAATACAAATCGGAAGTACATCGGACTCTGATCTCCAAGCTGGATCTGGAGAAGCTGTCGCGCGTCAATTCCATCCAGGCGCGGCAGGTGACGTCCGATCTCATTAAAGAGATCATCCTCGGCCAGCGGGTGCCGCTGAGCTTTGAGGAGCAGGATAAGATTCAGTCCGACCTGTTGGACGAAGTCTTCGGTCTCGGCCCGCTGGAGGCGCTGCTTGCCGATCCGAGGATTTCCGACATTCTGGTCAATGGCAAGGATAAGGTATTTGTCGAGCGCGGCGGGAAGCTGCAAAGGGTCGATACGGTATTCCGCGACGACCGCCATCTGCTCCAGATCATCGACCGCATCGTGTCGCGTGTGGGCCGCAGAGTGGATGAGTCCTCGCCCATGGTCGATGCTCGCCTGCCTGACGGCTCCCGCGTCAATGCCATCATTCCACCGCTGGCGCTCGATGGTCCTTCCATGTCCATCCGCCGCTTCGGCACCGGCCCGGTAGCCGCCAACCAGTTAGTGCAACTGAAGAGCATTTCGGCGGAAATGATGGAAGTGCTTTCCGCCGCCGTCCGCGCCCGGCTCAGCATCCTCATCTCCGGCGGCACCGGCGCCGGCAAAACCACCATGCTGAACATCCTGTCCCGGAATATTCCGCAGAGCGAACGCATCATCACCATTGAAGACGCTGCCGAACTGCAACTGGCGCAGGAAAACCTGGTGCGCCTTGAAACACGTCCCCCAAACATCGAAGGACTGGGTGCGATTCGCCAGCGTCAACTACTCATCAACTGCCTCCGCATGCGCCCGGATCGCATTATCCTCGGCGAGGTGCGCGGAGAAGAAGCCTTTGACATGTTGCAGGCCATGAATACCGGACACGAAGGTTCGATGGCCACCATTCACGCCAACACCACGCGCGATGCCCTGTCGAGACTGGAATCGATGGTGGCGATGAGCAATCTGAATCTGCCGGAAAGGACGGTTCGCCACCAGATCGCCTCAGCCATCGCCATTGTTGTTCAGATCTCCCGCCTCAGCGACGGCAGCCGCAAAGTCATGAGCATCTCTGAGATCACCGGCATGGAAGAAAACGTCATCAGCATGCAGGACATCTTCACCTTCACAAAAAAAGGAATCGGACCCGATGGCAAGGTCCTCGGCTCATTCCAGCCGACCCACATCCGTCCCAGATTCCTTGACCGCCTCAGTATCGCCGGCATCACTCTTTCGCAGAACGTGTTCGAGCAAACATTGGAAGTCAACTGAACAGGCAGAGGATTAGCTGAAATGGTCTTGGTCACAGTACTCGTCTTTCTTGGAGTGCTCGCGGTTGCCACTCCGCTGCTGCTGGCCAGCGGCAAGACCTCCTCGCGGCAGGCCAAGCAAGTACAGGCCACGCTCGAATCTGCATTGGCCAACGACCAGCCGAAATCGGCCGAAAAGATCATCAACTTTCGCAAAAGCGAGTTGCTCAGCGCCGTCCCCTGGCTCAATAAAACGCTGCAAAAGATGGATGTGGCGCCGCGCCTGCGCAGCCTGCTCAATCAGGCCAACCTCAAGTGGACCGCCGGGACATTGATTCTCTTGTCTCTGGCCTGCTTTGCCGCCCCTGCCTATCTCATCGACCTGCGAACTGACTCTCTTGTCTTTGCTCTGCTGGCCGGGTTAGTTGTGGGCTTTGCGCCCTTCGCTTATGTGCTCTTCATGCGCAGCAAGCGCTTCGGCAAGTTTGAGCAGGGATTGCCGGATGCTCTTGAACTGATGGTTGGCGCGCTTCGCGTTGGCCACAGCTTCAGCGCCGCATTGGGATTGGTCACTCGCGAGTGCGCTGACCCCATCGGCAGTGAATTCCGCATCTGTTTCGACGAGCAGAACTTCGGTCTGGAACTGCGCACCGCCCTGGAGAACCTCATTACCCGCGTTCCGCTGCAGGATCTCAGAATTGTCGTCACCGCCATCCTGATTCAAAAGGAGAGCGGTGGAAACCTTGCCGAGGTGCTCGAAAAGACGGCTTATGTGATTCGCCAGCGATTTCGCCTCAAGCGGCAGATCATGGTCCACACTGCCCAGGGCCGCCTGACCGGGTGGATTCTCACCATTCTCCCCATTGCACTCGGAGTCGGCCTGTATATCGTCAACCCCGAAACCATGAGCCTTCTGTGGAAGCGCCCCATCGGCATCAAGCTTCTCTATGCCGCCGTGGGTATGTTGGTGACTGGCTCCGTCACCATCCAAAAGATCGTTCACATGGACGTTTGAAGGTAACCTATGGAACTTGCAATCTTAGCCTTTTGTGTCATGTTCCTGCTCATCGCCAGCGGCGGGCTGATCCTGTTCTATCGCGAAGCCATGCTCAAACGGATCTCCACCGTGATCACGCCGCGCGAAAAGCAGGGAGGCCTGAAGAGCGCCCTGCAGCAGACCGGCTTTTCGCTCGGCGTCGTGGTGGAGCAGTTCGAACGCATTCTGCCGAAGAGCCAGGTGGAAGTCTCCGTGGTGCAACAGCGCCTGATCCGCGCCGGTTATCGCAAGGACTCCGCGGTCAAGTTCTTCTATGGCGCCAAAGTGCTGGTTCCCCTCACCCTCTGCGCTGCCGCTCTGGCCAGCGGACTGGGGAACGCAAGCCCCTTCTTCGTTTATGCCGCGGCCCTGAGCATTGGATTCCTGGCCCCGGATTTCTGGTTGGGGAGGATGATCTCCAAGCGGCAAACGCGTATTCGCCTCGGTCTTCCCGATGTGCTAGATCTGCTGGTCATCTGCATCGAGGCCGGATTGGGCCTGGACCAGGCGGCAGCCCGCACCGCCCAGGAATTGAGCCGGTCGCAGCCAGCCATCAGCGATGAATTAGGCATCGTTGTGCTGGAGCAACGCGCTGGCCGCCCTCGTTCCGATGCCTGGCGACACATGGCGGAACGCACCGACGTGGACATTGTGCGCAACCTTGTCACCATGCTGGTCCAGTCGGAACAGTTCGGAACAAGCATCGCCAAGACTTTACGCATCCATTCCGACACTCTGAGAACCCAGCGTGTCCAATCGATCGAGGAACTGGCAGCCAAGACCACAGTCAAGCTGATCTTTCCGCTTGTTCTGTTCATCTTTCCCTGCCTCTTTCTGGTAACGGTGGGCCCCGCCATCATTCTCATGTCGGAGCAATTTGATAAGTACCTCATCCATTGAGAGAAAGGAGAGTCGATATGGACAATGTCACGATTATTCAGATTGTTGCCGGTGTACTTTTCGTAATCGTGCTGGGTTTCTTGATCCAGCGCCGTCGCACTCACGTCAAGTAGCATGACTTCAAACCAAGGGTTGGAAGCTCCGCAAGCCGTACAATATCTGCTTGCCAACCCCACAGTTCTGCCGGCCGGGGACTCCGCCGCTTGCGCGGCGGATGTCGCCGTAACCCGTTTTAGAGCGAAGCCGCAATTCCCGTGCCCTCAAAAACCTCCTGCTGGGTGTTCCTGCTTCAACGGAATCAACCCCCATGCCTGGGGCCGGGGCATAGCGACTGTGGCTTCGCTCTAGACTCCAGGGAAGATGCACACAGCGTGCTTCTGATCCGCTTCTTCAGCTTGCATAGTGCCTCCGTTTCCAGTCGATCTCAGAGGGGGAAATCGCAGCCAGGGGCCAGACGGGGAGAGGCAATCGGCAAAGGAACTTCATGATAGCGCCTGGTTGCAGGGTACTTGCCGCTCTGGGAGAAGAAATGGAAAGACAAAGGTTCTGCGTTTACAACCAGACCTGCGAATGTTTTCTCAGCCTGGGGGTTGCCGCGGCCGATACTCTGCCGGCGCGCCTCAAGGTGCTGATCGGAAGGCGCACACTCCGGTACGATGAGGGCCTCTGGGTGGTGCCGCCGACGGGGTTTCATACCTTCACCACGGGCATGGCCGCCCCCATCGATCTGGTCTATCTGGACAAAGACTATCGCGTCGTTCATGTCGTCGAGTCTTTCCCAAGATTTCGCATGGCCCCTTTGAAAACCGATGCTGCCAGTCTGCTGGCGCTGTCGGCGCACACCATCTATTCTTCCCAGACCCGCCCCGGCAACCAGCTGGTGATCTGCGTGGCCGATGAGATGGAGTTCCGGCTGCGCAGCGCTCCCAGCCTCGACCGGACAGTTGAAATGAGCGGTTTCGAGCCGGAAATGGGGCGCGCGATTGCGCGGGAAGGTAGGTTCCCGCACAATCGCCGCAAGATGCGCCGGCAAATGTGGCCCCGCCTGGTCGCCTATGACTGGAACGGCGCCAACCTGGTGGTGCACGGCATCCGGGACACCAGTGCGACCGGGTTGTACCTGCTCACTGAGAAGCGCTGGCCCCTGGGCACCCTGGTCACCATGACCCTGCAAAGGGCGGACTGCGGAGATGAAAACTCCGAACTCACCATTACCGTGCAGTTGAAGGTGATTCGCTGGGGTACGGATGGCGTTGGCCTGGCGTTTGTCTTGCCTGAGACCCTGGGGTCCGCGCAGTGGATTGAAGCGGGACCAACCGGCGATGAGCCGCACCCTGTCCCCACCCAGGGTGAAGAGAAAGGAACCCTGCGTTGATCCGCCAGAAAAACAGGGCGCTCCGTGACTGCATTCTGCCGCTGCCAATGCCATTGCCGAGTTCGACCATGGCCGAGTTGGCAATGCGAGCTCCACAGCGCCTGGAGGCAAGGCCATGAAGCTGCTCCAAGACGAGCGCGGACAAACCATCATCCTTGCGGCTCTCTGCTTCTCCTTGCTGCTGGGTTTTGTGGCCCTCGCGGTGGACGTCGGATTGATGTTCCGCGCCAGAAGGGTGATGCAGACGGCAGCCGACAGCGCCGCCATTGCCGGCGCGGAAGAACTCAATTATGGAGATGTCACCACGGCAGCCCGGGCGGACGCGGCGCGCAACGGCGTGACCAACGGGACAAACGGCGCCACGGTCACAGTCAACAATCCGCCGCTGCACGGACCGTATACGGGAAACGCAGGTTATGTTGAAGTGATTGTTTCCCAAAGCCAGGCGACCTACTTCATGAATATCCTCAGCCGGGGTTCGATGACGGTGAGCGGCAGGGCCGTGGCGGCTCTGGGCACCACTGGCAATTGTGTGTATACGCTTAACCCGTCTGGGACGGACATTTTGTTGAGCGGCGGGGTCAATGTCCAGATCCCGGGATGTGCGATTTATGACGATTCCAGTAGTGCCACGGCACTGACGATTTCTGGAGCTTCCACTCTCAACGCGAAAGCGATCAACTTGGTCGGGAACTTCACCAAAAGTAGCAGCACCTTGACGCCTACCCCCACCGTAGGAATCGCCTACGTGAGTGACCCGTTGGCGTTCTTGCCGGCGCCCTCTTTCAACTCATCCTCCTGCGTGGCCAATCCCAACCTGGGCGGCGGCGGCACTTTCACGATTGGGCCATCCACCGCCGGAGGCACGATTTGTTATAACGGGCTCCAAATCGGCAATGGGGCCAAAGTCACTTTCAAACCCGGGCTTTACATCATCAACGGAGCATTGACGGTCAACGGCGGTTCGCCAGTTACGGGAACGGGCGTTACGTTCTACTTTCCCGTCGGCGGCTCTGTGAACTTCAGTAACGGGGCGACGTTCAACCTTACCGCTCCCACCAGCGGAACCTACGACGGCATCCTCTTCTATCAGAACCGCAGCAACTCAACGGCGGTCTCCATTCAAGGCGGCACTACCTCAACCCTCGCTGGCATTCTCTACTTTCCAGATGCAAATCTGTCGCTGAGCGGGGGCAGCAGCACATCCTTGTACACCTCTGTCATCGCCAGCTCGCTCACGTTCACCGGTGGCATCACCATGAAAAATTACGCATTGGTCAACTCGTCAACTCCACTTACATCCGCAAGGCTGGTGGAATGAGTCATGAATAACGCGACTCGGCAAAAACTACAGCGCACACTCGTGCGCAACGACAGCGGTCATGCCTTTATCGAACTCGCTCTCATCATGCCGATGTTCACCGTGCTGCTGGCCGGAGCAGCGGACTTCGCGCGCCTGGCGTATGCCGGCATCGAGGTTTCCAATGCCGCGCGCGCCGGAGTTCAATATGGCGCGCAGAACCGCATCACAGCTTTGGATATCGCCGGCATGAAAACCGCGGCAACCAACGACGGGCCGGATGTTACTTCACTGCGCGCAACGGCGAGCAACTCCTGCGTTTGCACCAATGGAACGACGATCACCTGTGCCAATGCAGCCACGGCCTGTGTTTCCCCGGCCCGGACTCTCCAATATGTTCAGGTGAATACGACTGCGGCCGTAAGCCCTCTGTTCCATTACCCTGGGCTCCCCACCACATTCAACCTGCAGGGGCAGGCAACCATGAGGGTGGAACAGTAGTGGCGCTGGGAGACGCAATTCGGCGCGAGTTCGATCCGCCACTGAGACGATGCGCTTATAGCGTGCGCTTATGGTTTCGGCAGGAGCGCGGATGGACCGCGAAGGAAAATCTGCCGCGCAATCGCATGCACAGCGAAGACGGGCAGTCGATCCTGGAGACCGCACTGTCTGCCATGGCCGTGTTGGCTTTGTTTCTCGGAGTGATGGAAATGTGTCTGGCTCTTTATACCTATCACTTCGTCTCCGAAGCTGCGCGGGAAGGAACCCGCTATGCCATGGTGCGGGGATCCTCGTGTTCCGGCTTATCTGCGTGTCCGGCGCAGGCTTCGGACGTGCAGAGCTATGTGCGCGGGCTGGGCTATCCGGGCGTCATACCTGCGGATATGACAGTGACCACAACATGGCCCACGACAGGATCGAGTTGCACGCCGTCGTCTTTACCCTGCAACAATCCGGGAAACTTCGTTCAGGTAACGGTGCAATATCGATTCCCGTTGTCCATTCCGTTTGTGCCCTCCAGCATTCTACCGTTGACCAGCACATCGAAGATGGCGATCTCCCAATAAAGACGGGTCTGCGCGAATTTATTCCAGTTCATTCGGGACAATCAACACCACTTCCACCGCGGCCGTTTGCCCATTCTGCCTGGCGGGCCTGAACTGCCACCGCTGCAGCGCGTACAGCACGAACTCGGCCTGCGCGAACTGCGGCGGATAGACGACAGCCAGCGACTCGAAGCGGCCGGCTTTATTCACAAAGCCGTGGAGCACAAGGGCATCGGCATTGAAGTCGCCGAACGCGAGCAGGGGCCTCGCGATGTCGTACGGCCAGGGTGCTTCCAGACGAGCGACGCTCCCCGCCGCTGCAACTTCAGATGAGCGCGGCAGCGAATACTGAAGAATCCAACTCCTGGCCAGGCCGACGTGCAGATATACGGTGTATGCCATTCTGCCGCCCCATATCTGGACCATCTCCGGATACTCTTCTTGGAGCGGCGACCCAACCACAACTACGCCATACTTGCCCTTCTTCGGCAGGCTGATTCGATCAATTGCAGGCTGGTTGCCGGGGCCGGCCGTCTGCGCAGGCCCGGCATTGGTGCCCTTCAGCGCCACCGCGCCTGGTGCGCTGGCCGCTGCTTCCGCCTGATCGTTCGAGCTCTGTTCCGTGGTCGCCCCACCGTTCGTACTGACCGCGTCGCCATCCCCGGTTTGCGCGTGCTCCGCCAATGGTCCAGGCACCGGCGCCGTTGGCGAAGCTGAGGCAGAAGTCTCGTTGGCGGGCGGCAGCGTGACGGTTCCTTCCCGCATCTGAAGATCGGAGAGCGCCAGCACCGCCGCGGGCGTAGGCTGCGCGGACGACTCCGACGTCGTTACCGGAACCAGTTGTGCTAGCTCAGGTCCGGGAACCACGATAGGCGAAGTCGTGCCGGGGGCAGGCGCCGCGATCTTCGCAGCCAAATCGGTGGATGCGATGCTGAGGTCAGTCAGGTTCAATTCCGCATTGGGCGCATCCGGGGAGGGCCGTACGTCCGCGGCTGTGGCCTCTTGCGGCTGGGGCAGCACGATCGTCCTGGCCGGGGTTTTCTGCGCGGTCCAGGTCACTACGGTGGGGACCGGGATCTCCTGGGGGAGCGTGAGATTGCGAGGCAGATCCGGCTGCATCAGCGTCTGCGGCGCCGGCGTCCTGTGCGCAATCTGCATCGAACCCGCTGGCCGCGCCGCGGGCCTGCTGTCGGGCGGAAGCGCGCGCGCGGCCGGTTGTGGCCCAGGGTACCTCATACCGCTCCCGCCAGAGGGCCGCATCTGTGGCTCTGGCGTGTGCAGGTCCAAATGCCGCACCGCATATCGCTTGCTGAGTGCCTGCTCGTCTATGCGCGGCGTGTGCATGAACCCGTACGACAACAGACCAAGCACTGCGCCATGCACCAGGATGGAGACCACCAAGGCAGAGGGCCCCTGGCTCGATGGCCGTGGCTCCGTGAATAGCGAAAGCGTACGGACATACATCGTGAGCGCAGACCTCGTGCATCGATTGGATTCATCTTCTGGAGCGCCTGGTTATCCCTTGCAGTGCTGGCGCGCTTCAGCCTTGCTTCGCCGGGCACCTTGATTGAGCTGCACCTTGCCTTCCAAACCCAAGCAGGCCCGGCACACAAAATCGCGGCCCGCTTGGCAGACTCCCAAGGGCCGCAATTTCAGGGCTGATCGAATAGCGGGCCTGGTCTCTGCGCAATCGGGTGGCTGCCCTCAACGTGTCTACGCGGCTACACAGCGGCTGCCGTTGGTATACATCCGTTCACACCTGCCCGGCACTGTGACCTTCAAACGCATGATTCAGTGTGAAATCGACCCTCATTCCCTCTGGCACTGCAATTGCATAACAAAGGACGGGCACCTCCAGCCAGGCACACGTTCAACAAGGAACCTGAATGAACCGAAGACTGCTTACCATCCTCCTCATCTCTTTCACCGTTGCCGGCATGTGCTCTTTTCTGGTTTACCGTCTGGTCGGCAACCGCGTCACGTCGACCCATAAGGTAAGCACCACGCGCATCGTGGCGGCCGCCGCGGATCTCAAGCTGGGCACCGTTCTCAGCGCGGCCAACCTGACCACGATCGAGATTGCCGGCTCGCTTCCTAAAGGCGCCATCCTCAAGCCCGAGAGCGTCATTGGCCGCGGCGTCATCTCCGACCTCTACCAGGGAGAACCCATTCTGGAAAGCCGTCTGGCCTCTGCCGGCTCCGGCGGCGGCCTGGCTGCCACCATTCGCAAAGGCATGAGAGCCTGCGCGGTCAAGGTGGATGAGGTCGTGGGCGTGGCCGGTTTTGTCATTCCTGGAATGCGTGTGGATGTACTCATCTCGGGCAATCCTCCCGGACCGCCGAACGTCACGGAAGGGCCTCAGGTGAAGACGCTTCTGCAGAACATTGAGGTCCTGTCGGCCGGCACGGATATTCAGAAGGACGCGGAGGGCAAACCGCAGCAGGTTCAGGTAGTCAATCTGTTGGTGACCCCGGAGCAGGCGGAGATTCTGAGCCTGGCCAGCAGTCAGACCCATATCCAGCTCGTGCTGCGCAACCCGTTGGATACGCAGATTGCCGAGATGCCGGGGACGGCCATGTCCAGCCTCTTTGCGGGTGCGAAAACAGTCCCGGCACAGGCGAAGACCGTTGCGGTCGTCAGGATGGCTAAGAAGCCCGCACCGCAGATCGATACGGTCGAAGTCTTCAACGGATCGCAGCGGACTGAACAAAAAGTCGATTCTCACGAGGGGAAACAGTGAGAACCAAAGCTGGCCTTATCTCCGTCCTTTTCGGCGCATTCTTTCTTGTCGTTTGCGCCCCGCCGGTCTTGCTGGCTCAGGCTTCCACGCCTCTTGCCCAACCCGCCGCCGTTCCCAGCCAGGACTCCGCGAACGATCTACTTGTGGTCGTAGGCAGATCGGTGCTGGTTGATTGCGCGAAACCGGTGCGGCGGGTTGCGGTGGGCCTGGGCGATTTCGCCGAAGCAACCGCCATCAGCCCAACCGAGATATTGGTCAACGGCAAAGCCGCGGGAGAAACCAGTCTGATTATCTGGGAAAAGGGCGGCAGCCGGCAGTTCTTCAACGTGAAGGTTCGCCCCAGCGCGGTTGCATCAAACGACCGCCTGGAGGCAATTCGCCGCGAGTTCATCAAGGAGTTTCCCGGACAAACCCTGAAGATCAACTCCGAGAACGGCGCCGTCTTTCTCAGCGGCACGGTCAGGGATATCAACAGCTCCAATCGTGCGGTCCAGATCGCCTCCTCCGCCGGCAAGGTTGTGAACCTGCTCAACATTGATGTACCTGCCGCAGAGCCGCAGATTCTCCTCAAGGTAATCTTTGCCAGCGTCGACCGCAACAAAAGCAACTCGCTCGGTATGAACCTGTTCAGCACCGGCCTAGGCAACACCATCAGCGGAATCTCCACGGGGCAATTCTCGCCGCCAACGGTTTCCCTTCCCAGTGGGACAACGCCCGCCTCGGCGATCCTATCCAATGAACTGAACCTCTTTGCGTTCTTCCCCGGCTTGAATCTGGGCGCAACCATCCAGGCCCTTGAAGCCAAAGGCCTGGTGGAGGTACTCTCTGAGCCCAACGTGCTGGCCCAGAACGGCAAGCAAGCCAGCTTCCTGGCTGGAGGAGAATATCCGTATCCGGTGGTCCAGGGCTCCTCCGGCGCCGGCTCGGGGACGTCGGTCACCATTCAATTCAAGGAGTACGGCGTTCGCCTCAACTTCATTCCCACCATCACTCCCCGCGGCACCATCCGGCTCCAGGTCGCTCCCGAAGTCAGCGCGCTGGATTTCACCAATGCCGTAGAGATATCGGGATTCGAGGTGCCCGCCATCGATGTCCGGAAAGTCAAGACCGAGGTCGAACTGGGCGAAGGCCAAAGCTTTGCCATCGGCGGCCTGCTCGACAACCGCGAAACAGAAACCTTTCAGAAGATCCCATTCCTGGGAGACATTCCAATCCTGGGCAAGTTTTTCCAGTCGATCTCGAAGAACAAGACAAATACCGAGCTCATTGTGATTGTGACGCCGGAGATTGTCGCGCCCATCCCGGCCGGTACACCCGTGCCCCGGCTGAAGTATCCGGTAAACTTCCTGCCGCCTAACTCCGGCATACCCATGAATACCCCGGACGCCAGGCCCGCCGGCGCCACTCCAACTCAAACCCCGGCAACCATGCCCGTGGAGAAACTCATTGAGAGTATGCAGCCGGAGAAGCCGCTGGTCATCGATAACACGTCTTCGGGCGCTTTTGGCGCCTCCAGTGGCGAGTCGGGCGCCAGCACCGCGCCCGCCGCACCTCAGTAATGTTTCAGAACCGGCTGCCAAATGCTGGGTACCCCACCCTCGCCGCGTCTTTGTTCTTGCGGCTAGGGTGGGGTAGCACGATGCCCGCATTACAGGAACAGTGAAAATGCTCTAAAAGCAATCACGCACAATGATGTCCGCAAGCATCGCAATGTGGCGATCGAGAAGGGACTGAAGACAACCTCATGACTCTGCCTGCCTGGATCTTTCCGCGCATACTCGACCGGCTCACGCGCCGCCGGGAAACTCCTGACCTTCGTATGCGCGTCTGCAACCTCACTCGCCAAACGGTACTGGCCAACTGCGCGGAAGTCGCCGACAAAGGCGAAAAGCGCAGAAAGGGCCTGCTGGGCCGCGAACGGCTCGCTCCCGGCGAGGGCCTGTGGATACTTCCCTGCGAAGCCGTGCACACCTTCGGCATGCGCTTCCCCATCGACCTCGTGTATCTGGACCGCCAGCATCGAGTCAAAAACATCAAGTGCGCCGTGCCTCCGTGGCGGCTGTCGGCCTGTCTCTCCGCGCACTCCGTGCTTGAGCTTGCCTCAGGCGCCATCCGCGCCACCCAGACAAGACCCGGAGACAGACTTGAATTCTCTTCTGCTCCTGCGCCGGATGACAGCGCCGGCAGTTCTTCCGCCCATCCTTAGTGGGCTGCGCAAAGGCTCGCTGTCTGGTCACTGGCACAACCCCAAGGGTGCCGCAGAATCTCTTTGTTGCAAGCCGCGGATGCATGCTTGCGCCCTCCTGCCGCGTATCTCATCACGTGTATCGCGCCATCACATTCACAACGATCGCCTGCGCTGCGCTGCCCTCCATCCAATGCCGGCCTGTCCGTTTCAAGAGATGTATACGGAGCGTATCTTCTCCCTTCGCCTTGTATACGGCCGTTCACACCGGTCTGCTCAGCGCCGCTCGTAAGCTGCTCATTTATAACGATGTGCGTCGACGCGAAAAGTGGCTATTCGCATGCTTCATAGAGGGCATCACCCAGACAGTATCTGGGAAACTCAATCCACTCGGAGGGAATCAAAATGCATGACACAATGTTGAAGCTGTACATCAAGTTGCAGAATCTGATGGCGCGGGAAGACGGCCAGGATCTGGTCGAGTATGCTCTCGTCGTTGCACTGATTGCTTTGGCGGCGACCGCGGCCATGAAAACGGTGGGCAGCGACATCGAGACTGCGTTCACCAACATCGGCACGCAACTCACCAACAGTCTTGCCTAATTCCAGCCAAGTCAACGTCAGTGCTGGGAAAGCCAACCCGTTTGTTCCATCGGGGAGAAACACACAGGGCATGCAAATTGACCAAGGTGTGCTCTCCCCGGCAAACGTACTCAACTCGCGCAAATAGCCTTGGCCGCCACCGCGGGTCTCAACGGTCTAGCTGCCGATATCAACACAGCGTTCACCAATATCGGTTCAACGCTTAACTCCTCCATATCCTGATCCCCGCTTCCTCACCAGAGACCGGCATTTCGCGATCTTGGCCACTGGAAGTGTTGAGAGTGAAGCTGAGCATGAACAGGACGCGGCGTATTGGTCTGCTTTGGCTGCTGTTGAGCAGCGGGTTATTCATTGTATGGGGCTCTCTTATAGAGCGCGCCTCGGCTGGCGGAATGGCAGACTTCAAGGCGGTTTACTACGGCGCAAGATGCCTGATTCATCATAGCGATCCCTACAAAGAAGCCGAATTCCTGCGTGTGTACCGGGCAGAAGGAGGGGAACTCCCATCGGACCCCGCCATGGCTCTGATGTTTCTCCGCGGCGTCCCAGTGTGCATCAATCTGCCCTCTGCACTGTTCATCGTCGCTCCCTTTTCGATTCTGGCGTGGGGACCGGCGCATGTGCTCTGGATGCTCCTTGTGGCCGGAAGCCTCACTCTTGCCGCGTTACTGATGTGGAACCTCGCGGAAAACTATTCGCCAGGCGTCTCCCTCTTCCTGATTTGCATTGTGCTTGCCAACAGCGAGATTCTGTTTGCGTTAGGCGATACTGCCGGGATCGCCGTAAGTCTTTGCGTGGTGGCCGTCTGGTGTTTCTTCAAGGAACGGTGTGTGCCGGCCGGCGTTCTTTGCCTTGCAATCAGCCTCGCAATCAAGCCCCACGATGCCGGTCTAGTTTGGCTCTTTTTCCTTTTGGCGGGCGGGGTTTATCGAAAACGAGCGCTGCAAACCCTTGCCTTGGCCGTCGTGCTGGGCCTGCCTGCCATTATGTGGGTCTCGCACGTTGCGCCGAATTGGATGCAGGAACTCCATTCCAATCTGCTGGTGACTTCGGCGCACGGTGGTCTCAACGACCCCGGACCCGCCTCCATCGCTTTCCGTAACCCCAATATGATCATAGACCTGCAATCGGTCATTAGCATCTTCCGGGACGATCCACGCATCTACAATCCGGCCAGCTATCTGGTAAGCGGAGCGCTCCTGCTTGTATGGTCGGTTCGCACTCTCCGCACGCGCTACTCACCGGCTGGAGCCTGGCTTGCGCTGGCTGCCATCGTGCCTCTTACCATGCTGGTGACCTATCATCGGCAATATGATGCGAAGCTCTTGCTGCTCACCGTTCCGGCCTGTGCCATGCTGTGGGCCGAGGGCGGACCGATTGCCTGGATTGCCCTCCTGGTGAATACCGCGGGAGTTGTATTGACAGGGGATATTCCGTCAGCGATTCTCATCCTACTCTCGAATGGCCTGCATGTGGGTCCAGCGGGGATCTTAGGGCAGATATTGACCGTTGTGCTGATGCGTCCCACCCCGCTCATCCTGCTGGCGATGGGCATTTTCTATCTGTGGGTATATGTGCGGCGCACCGTCCCTGATACAGGAGAGGCTCAAAAGGACCGGAATGTCTGGCTGGTGCCGCCGGATACGCAACCGGCGAAATTGTCTCCCTGCGCCATGTCTGAGCAGGCATCCTCCGCCTCACAATAAAGAGGTTCTCGCCGCCAGCGCCAACATGGTGGCAATGGTTGACCTTGAATACCAGTAAGCGCCGGCCATGGTCCACTGCGGCTCCTCTTGCTTTTTCCAGGGCGCCCGGATTCTAGAGCCTGTTATTAACCTTGCGTAATGGTGAGGCTGAGTTTGGCGAGCATGAGTATGGCGAAAGCGAGGTAGTGCAGGCCGGCCAGGGTTTGTTCGAGTCGTTCGTAGTCTCTGGCCAGGCGGCGGAAGCGGGCGGCCCATGCGAAGCTTCTCTCCACCACCCATCGGCGCGGCAACAGCACAAAGCCGCGTTTGGCCT
>CABDZT010000421.1_pt1 | contig 17418 bp, 10 predicted proteins | sample 3421851 | NCBI WGS metagenome assembly CABDZT01 (sample SAMEA5534341, study PRJEB31848) | metagenome | biome: tundra; feature: field; material: soil | place: USA | collected 2013-05 | depth 0.45 m
GTCCAGCGCGCTCGCCCTTCAGGCGGCGGCGAGCAGACCACGGCGATAATCCGCTGCCGCTGCTGCTGATCCAGGGCCGGAGCTTTGCCAGGACGAGGGGCGTCGAACAACGCCCGCTCCAGCCCTCCTTGCTGATACCGCTTGCCGATCTGCCACACCGCCTTGGCCGAAAGCCCCAGATCGGCGCCCACCGCAGGCGTGGACTGTCCCCTATCCATCTGACGCAAGCCCAAGGCACGCAATGTCGTGCGCACCGCTTGCAACCCGCCACTCAACAACTCATCCAGTTGATGGCGATCCCGCGCCGAAAGCTTGATCTGAAGCCTTATGCCTCTGCCCATGACTCAGCTATACAGCCGCGCATGCTTCACGACAACTACCTTTGCTGGTTACCTATACATGCGGTCACGGTACTAGTAAATGGTGAGGTCCTTTGACCGGGGCCGCCAATGAAAAAGCCCCAGTTGCGCAAACAACTGGGGTTTTCTCTGTATACCTCCGAAGGCACATCCTACCAAATCTGCCGTCCCGGAACACGCCTGCGGCGATGATATCCAAGAGCACAATCCGCCAGCGGCGATGATACTGATCCATTCATCTAAACCCGGCCGGTGCCCAGAACAGAATCCGCCTGCGGCGATGATACCCAAGAACAAAACCCGCCTACGGCGATGATACTGATTCGCTCACCAAACCCGGCCCGTGTTTAGGAAAATACGTTTTTACGTGCGTGCTGACAGTCACCTGTTTCGTGCCACACTCTCAGGATGAATGGTATTGTCAAGGCGTCAATGGCAAAGTCGTACTAGTCGATTTTGGCTTTTCGTAGAGGCGGTAACGCTTGTTGGTCGTCTGGTCAACCTTGGCGTTCGCGCGAAGCTCGACGAGCCGCTTCAAGAGCGTGGCGACCTGATCTTTCTGTCCGGTCTTGCGGAGCGCCAGGATCAAGTGGTAGACAGCCTGCTGGTCGTTTGGATCCAAAGCCAGTGCGGCGCGACTATGTTCGATCGCCAAATCCGTGTATCCATTTTCGAGGTAAACAGTACTGAGTAGATCGTGAGCTGCAACCAGGCCCGGGTCGAGTCTCACTGCACGGGTGGCAGCCTCCACTTCCTCCTTATACTCAGGACTTCCCTCTGGCTTGCTTTGTTCTAGCAATGCTTCCGCAAGCAGGTATTGCGCATACGCTTCGTTGGGGTGGGCCTTGACTGCAGCTCGAAACTCGGCTAACGCCTCCACCGACATGTGCTGCTGCGATTTTACAAGACCCTCGGCCACTCCAAGAAACGAGAGCTGTGGATCGACTCGACTCGCTGTCTCGAAATCTTCCGCGGCGCGCGTGAACTCGCCGACCTGAGTCAGCAAGACACCTCGAACAAGGTAGAGCTTTGGCTCATTCGGCAACTGAGTGAGGCCGGCATTCAGAATATCGATGCCCACCTTGGGGGACGCATGATCATACGACACCGCAGCAAACTGAAGGTAAGCATCCACATCCTTCGGATTCGCTAGAATTGCCTTGCGTAGCAGCTCGACGGCCTGCGCCGTGTCGCCTTTCGACTCAAGGATTTCGGCGGCAAGCGTCGATGCGTCTCCATTGACTGGCGTTGTTTCAATCAACGGTTGGAGCGTCGCCAGCGCGTCTTTCGCATGGTGGGCATTCCACTGCGCAAGGGCCAGGTTGTAGCGAGCTTCGCGCCTCGTAGGATCAAGCGCGAGTGCCTGTGCGAAGACCGTAACTGCCACTTCGTCGTGCTTGAGAATAGCAAGGCACGACCCATATTCGGTGAGCGCCTCCGGCTGAGAGGCAATGACCCCGGCTGCTTTTTGGAAATGAGTGACGGCATCGGAGCAATTCTTATTCCTGTATTCAAGAACACCCAGCATTGCATGAGAAGTGGGATCTTCTGGGCGCTGAGCCAATACCCTCAAAAGCAGCGGTCTCGCCGCATCGTGACCCATCTGAAACTCGGATTGAGCTGCTCCTTCAAGAGCGGGCAAATAGGTTGGAGCAAGCTTCAACGCGTGCTGATATGCCGATAACGCCAGAGGGAGGTTGCCCGTTCCCGCCGTGGCCATTCCACGCAGAGTCCAGATTCTGTAGTCGTCTGGCCGCCTTGCCAATGCAGCCTGACTCAAAGTCAGCGCCTGTGTGAAATTGCGGCTTCGCAGTGCGGCGGAAATCCTGCCGACTTCGTCCTGCGCAGGCTGTCCTTGCGCAAGACAGAGGGGCACACATGCCACCAGAAGAAAAAATGAGAGCGCACAACAAGAGTTCTTATGCATCATTGGAAACCGTAATCGAATGAGGGCGGTCGATTCCATTCTCGTCTGCTCATCCCAAATCGAGTCTAGGGGATCAAATCCGCCTCAGCATTCCCTGAAGGCGCAAGGGACTCAGTCAGTTGCGGCGTAACATTGTCGAAGAAAATCCCCTGCAGTTGGCCCGGCGCCATCTGCGGCACTCGCAGTTCAATTGTATGCCGCACGTCGGGTGCAACCCTCGAAAGATCGGCGTAGAAACCGACAAATGAGGCCGCATCGACCCGGCTGGAGCTGTATGCTGGTTGGAACCTGAGGGGCTGACCATCAAGCGTTGCAGGAACAGTCATGGCGTCATTTCCATCCGCTGCCTGCACAAAGAGCAGGAGCCGTTCCGGAACCAGCCAGGTTGACTCGTAGTCCTCTTGAGTCCAAGGGATGGGCCACTTCAACTTGCGAGTGGCCAATTGATCCAACACACGCTGCGGAACTACAAATGTTCCCGTCAGTGAGCCGTCTGCGCCCGGCGCAACTGTGATTTCCTGTGCCTGGGCAAACCGGGTTCCCTCGAACTGTACTTGCGCCTCGACGTAGCCGCCAGACTGCGTGAACTTTACGGCATTCCCGTTGACAGTCATGTTCGAAACCTTGGAGTCCGCCGGAAGCAGCACTCCAAGCTTCTGGACCGTGCCGGGTTCGCCGGCAGCATGCTCAACCGACAGAGTGCTTCCCTTCAGGACGATGCTGGGCGGGGCGGCCGAGTGCAGAGCCGCGGCATTGAGGAGAATGGGTTGGTCCAATCTCCCCTGAGGAATCAGTTCCAGCACTGTGGCGCTGGTCCCATCGAGGGTCAATTGCACTTTATCCCCGTGGTTCCACGCACCCGCGCCGGGCTTTCCAAGCAGACGTCCCTTCTGCGGATATATCTCACGGACCAGGAATTTCTCTCCCTTTGTCAGGCCAATCGTGCCGTCGATTGAGATATCGGCTGGCAGCTTTCTGTAATTCGGATTGAACAGGAACAGGTACCCGCGATCGCCCACAATCGCAGCCGTCCCATCCACATGGCCCAGGGCCGGCTGCTCGAGAATCGTGCGCGTGTGGCGCAGATATTCCTTGTTCTTCACCGTCCAATCAAGCCAGCCGCGAATCCACGCCTTGTCTTCGGCGGAGAAGTGCCGGGCCTCTTCCCGATCGCGTGCCGGAATCATATCCACAACGTTGTTCCAACCCCCGGTGGCAATGGAGGAGATGAACGAGTACCGGTAGCCCAGGTAGTCCCAGTCCCGCGGCCGGTAACGGGTATACATCATCTCCACATCTTGGCGATGATTGCCAGTGCTCGCGGCGCCGGGCAGATTCCGCGAGCGCTCGGTCTGGTGGGTAGCATAGCCAGGGATGATCTCTTCCGGCGCAAACTGGTAATTGCGGTACCAGTAATTCACGAACCGAGTCCGATCGGCCGACACACGGTCGAAATGCAGGTCTGGATAGGGTTTGAAACTCTCCGGTTGTTCGTCGTTTCCGGTCGGGTGAGGATAGCTGCCGACCAGCCAGCTCCACGGTCCATACATCTGATATGTCTGGCGGCCATCGATGACGATAGACGGCGCGGCACGCCTCAGGGCTTCCATGACCCGGCGCCAACCATACCATTGCGCATAACTGCTGCTGCCGGGAAGATCCAGCCAGGTATAGTCGAACGAATAGCCGGCGATGCCCGTGCGCTTCTGGAACGCGATCAGATTGCGAATCAGATAGTCCTGCAACTCGCGCGAGGCCAGTGTGGCATAGGTGAACGGGTCGCCCTCCTTGGCGGGCCGCTTCACCAGCCAGGAAGGATTGGCCGCGTAGGGCACCGATGGGTAGACATAGGCAAGCAGACCGATATGCTTCTGCTTTGCATAGGAAACCATCTCTGAGACACTTGCCGGAATCGAATTCTTACCCGGATCCCACTCACCCTTGCGAATCTTCTCGCCCAGGTTGAGCCATAAAACATACTCCCAACTCCATGAGTCGGTACTTTCTTTGCGATCGGCAAGCGTGGAATTGCCTGGGGCATAAAGAAGCGTCTGGATACCCAGCGCCGACGCGGTATCGATGATGCGCTTGTACTCGGCTATTCCCTCTTCCGTGCCCACATCGATCTGATAGTCGTTGAGCGTCCATCCCACCTCGACACTGATCGGAGCAGGCGCCGGATCAATCAGGAACGCACGCACACAGCCAGTGAAGGCTGCTATCTCTGCTTCGTCCATCCCGTCATCCGGTGTTTGAGCGGGCGGAAGATGCCATTCCTTCACCATCTCGCGCGGCATGCGGCGACCGCTCAGACGATAGGCGCCGATGCATGCGGTATCGCTCGCAAATTCTCCCCATGCCTGCTGCCACTCGATCTCTGGCGCATAACCGACGGTCACCGACTGCCCATCCCGTTGTACTTCGAGATAGGGATTCTGGACCACCAGCAGCGCGCCTTCATTTCCAGCGAGGCGCAAGAATTCGCCAAAATCCTTTCCCGGCAAAGTCTTCCGGCTCTGCTCGATGGTCTCGCCGAATTGCGGCACATAGGTTGACGGCACATAGTCGGAAATCACTGCATCTCGCACCGTTACGTCCCAGGGGACGACCCGGTGTACGGTGAATTTAGCATTCGGAGCGTGCAGTACCTTGATCTGCTTGCTCACAAATCTCCAGTTCGCGCCAAGCCTGTAGGTCACCTGGATTCGATAGCCGGACAATTCGTAGTCGTACGCAATGTCTCCGGCTGTTGTTTTCTTCATCTCCGGTTTTCCATCCTCACTGCGCAGAGTCCGGTCATCGAATACGAGCGACCAGGCATCCTGCGCAAGAGCAACGCGGGTCCCCGATTCGGCATCCTCGATCGATACCAGTCCGAACGGGCCGAAAGTCGCGGCACTGTCCGCGTTCTTCAATTCCAGAGTTTGCGCCCTTGACATTACGGGTAAGATGGCAAGCAGACAGACGAGACTGAACACATTTCGAGGTATGGCTGGCATAACATCCTTCTTGCGGGATCGTTCAAGTTGGATTTGCGTACAAGAAACTTCGAGGGACGAAACGGAGGTCGTCACTCCGGCCGTCCCTCGCAACTATCGCAGTGGTTCAGGATGGGAACTGTTGTGCGGACCGCGCGAGAAGGTATCGGCACAAATGGCTGATATGCTTCCCGCATGGCTCCAGTGACCGACTTTGCATTGGCCGAGCGGAAACTATCCCCGCAGCCCACCGCTTGAAGGCGGTGGGCTGTAGGGGTCGTATCCACGTTCAGCCAGACTTAGAAACTAAGTTTGGCGCCAAGCTGCATGTTGCGCGGAGACATGTTGCTGCTTGTCGTACCAAAGCCCGCGCTAGCGTCTCCGAAGTTGTTGTCTACGCCGTTCAGATTGACCCGGTTGAACAGGTTGAACATATCCAGGCGAATCTCGATGCGGACGCGTTCGGTGATGGCGGTGTTCTTTTTCACGGTGAGATCCGTGTCCGCATAGCCGGGGTTGCGAAATGCCGATAGCTTTTCGTTTCCTTGCGAACCGCCGGCCTTAAACGCCGGCTCCGCAAATTGAGCATGGGTGAAGATGCCGGAGTCAACCTTGCCTGTATACTGATACGACTTCCGGTTGTGCTTCTGGCTGTAACTGGTCACGTCCGGTACGTTGTAGTTGTCGCCATCCGCGGAGTAGTTGCCGCTACCGGGCGCGAAGGCGAAGTGTCCCGCTGCCAGTTCGGTCTGGTAGTTGGCTTGAGTAACCGTCACACCGGCAGTGTCGACCAGGGCCAGCGAGTTCCAGTTGAAAACGCTGACCGGGTTGCCCGACTGCAGGATGGTCGTCGAGGCCAGGTTGAAGCCCGAGGTCAATCTGCGCACGAAGCCGCCTTCCTTCGTCACGCCGGGAATGTCATAGCTCCAGCCCAGCGACAGGCGGTTCGGCACATCCCAAGGCGACAGGCTGTACCACTGGTCGATATTGTACGAAGTCCCGCCGGTGGCCGTGTATCCGCTGGGATAGTTGTTCCAGTCGTCCTTGGAGACGGAGCGCGTATAGGACGCAGTCAGGAACCCATGTGTGCCGAAGCGTCCCTTCACCGCCGCGATGAAGGCATCGTAGTTTTGCCGCGCTCCGTTGTACGCATAGGTGATGGCGCCAAAACTGGTGTTGAGGCGGGTTTGAATTCCAGATCCCGTCCAAACGCCACTCGAGTTGAACGCCGGGTGCTTGATCAGGTCTCCAGGGATGATGTTCAGGTCCACGCCGTAGGAGGTATTGCCGGTGTTGCCGCCAGCCACAACCAGATTGCTGGAATGCGTTCCGGTATATCCCAGACTGGCCGTCAGGTTCGAGGTGAGCTGGCGTTCCAACCCAGCCGACCAGTTCAGCGTGTTGGGAGAAGACAATTCCACGGACGTTCCGCCCACGCTGATCTGCGAGCCGGCAATGCCGCCTTTGGCGTCGAGCGGCGCTCCAACGAACGCCGGATACTGGAAGCCGAACGGATATGTGTTCTTCGTACCGTAGCTGAAGACCGGTTTGGCGGTGGATCCGTTGTTATAGAAGGTCGGGACAACGAATCCCGGCGGGTTGCCCTTCAATCCGTTCTCGGCATTCCCCAGCGTGAATTCGTCGTGGAAGAGCCCAAAGCCGCCGCGAGCCACCCACTTGCCGTTTGCGAATGGGTCGTATGCGACACCGAAGCGCGGACTGAAGACATAGTTGATATCGTGGCTGAAGACATGCGACTGTTCGGTCATATGGCCACCCGCAACTTCCTGCGCGATGTTCGATCCCGACGCAAGATGGAAGTTCGCCAATACCGTTCCTTTCAGGGCCACGTATGGATTCCCAAAATTGTCGTAGCGGATGCCATAGTTGACGGTCAGCTTGCGGTTCACCTTCCAGGTGTCCTCCGCAAAGATGCCAAAGGTCGTGGCCTTGTAGCCGTAGTTTCCCGGATCGGGCTGACCGGTGACGGGGTTATACGAGAGCCCGCCTTCACTGTACGGGGCGTCGTTGATCATGTCGATCATGTTCTGGTAGTAGAGATTGGGCTGGCCATAGGCTCCGGCGAACAGGGCAATGTCATCGCCGCGCCACGCCTCGAAGCCGCCCTTGAAGCTATGCGAGCCGACAACCCGGGTCAGGACGTCGCGCCAGTGATAGCTGTGCTGGATGTAATCTCCGTCGGCGAAGCCGTCTCCCCAACCGGTGCCAAGCTGGTTCACGCCGACGAGAGGAACGGTGAAAAGGCCGGTATTGGGCGCGATGCCCTCAATCCGGTTGTAACCGAAGACCGCCTCGTTCAACATGTTGGACGAGAACGTGTGCGTCTCGTTCACTTGCAGAGAAAGCGTGTAGAAGGCGTTGGTGGTCGCAAATGCCGGACGAACGGCCGGCCCGCCATTGGCAATAGTGTCCCGGAAGAACTGGCCGTAGACGCGATCCTTCCTGAAGTACTTGTCCAGGCGGATGTTGTACTGCTTTGCGTTGTAGTAGCTGGAAGAGTTGAAATGTCCGTTGTCGAAAACCGGCGTGGAGCAAGGGATGTTGTCGTAGGCGGCGGTAAGGTTTCCCACGCCAGCCAGGCAAGAAGCCTGGTCCGCGGTTGGGAGAACATTGCTCCACAACTGCCCGGCGGTCGACGCCACACCCGCAGTGGTTGCGCCAGTCGGTTTGTACTTGGCCATCAGTTGAACTTCGGGGCTGTTCGGCATCGCCTTCTGAGCGAAGGCCAGGAACTGCGGATCCTCGTACCCTACCAGCCCGCCGCCATTCGACGCCATCGAGAGGTAAGGCTCATAACCGGCAAAGAAGAAGAACTCTTTGTGGGGAATAACCGGGCCGCCCACGTTAAACGACATGTTGTTGGAGTGATATGGATTCAGCTTTGTCGGCTGCGGCACGCCAAACTCGCCGCGGGCCGTCAAGCCCTGGTAGATGTAGTAATCGCTGGCAATGCCATGAAACTGGTTGGATCCGGATTTGCTGGTCATCACCGTCTGGATTGAACTGGCGCGGCCGTAATCGACGGTGTAGGTGTTGGTCTGAATGCTGACTTCCTGCGTTGAATCCGCATTTGGCGTCAGGTTCAACACACCGGGGCGGATGCTGCTGGTCACATCCATGCCATCCACAACGTACTGGTTGCCGGTTGCGCCGCGTCCATTGGCGCTGGCATCCACCCAGTTTTCAGGAGCAAAGTTGGTAGCGGCGCCCGAGCCCAGGCCGGTAACGCCGGGAGCCACGATAATCACCGAGGTTGGATTCCGGCCCGGCAGGGGCAGATCCTGCAGCGCCGCGGTGTCCAGAGTCTGCTCGAAACGGCTGTCAGACGTGTCGAGCATGGGAGCCTGCGTGGTCACTGTGATCGTGGCCGAGACTTTCTCCACGGTCAGATCCAGCGGAACGTCGCGCGTCTGGTCGGTGGCCAGATTGAACGACACCGAGGTGGGCGAGAATCCCTGCACGGTCGTCGATACGGTGTAGTTGCCGGGCGCCAGGCTGACGAAGCGGTACACGCCGCTGGCGTTGCTGGCCGCCGCCTGTTTGACGCCGGTGTCGGCGTTGATCAAGGTGACCGTTGCTCTGGGAACGACGGCTCCTTTGGAATCCTGCACAGTTCCCTGGACTCCACCAGTGAATTGCGCGTAGCAGCTGGCCGTTGAAATGAGCAACACCAGCATCAAGATATGGAAGAATCTCCGCGTGGTTTCCTTCATTGTGGCCTCTCAAAAGCAGTTTGGTGTGTATGCGAGGCGACGCCTCATGCCTGCTCCCTCTTACGGCCGCGGGCATCATGGCCGGACGATCTCAATTTCCGCGTCCTGAAAACGTTTAGCAAAATCCCCGGTCTCCAGGAACACAACGATACTACTCACCAAGTGTGAGGCGCGCATGAGCTAGTATGACCTCACCGACATAGTACATATGAACTAGAAGCCGCAATCGGCTTGCTGAGCTCAAGGTTTGCGGCGTAGACTCCAGTCTGCCCGGAAGGCGTAGACTCCAGTCTGCCCGGAAATGGAGAAACTCTTTCAATACCGACTCACCCACAGGCAAAATCGCCCTTGCCTGGGACTGGCCGGCTTGGTCAGCGCACTTGCTCTTTGGGCCGCTGCCTGCGGCTCCCATCCGCAGGTCAGGATCGCCATCATTCCACAGACTGAAGGTAACGTACAATGGGATCCCGCACATGCCGGGGCGGAGGACGCCGCCGACCCGACCGGAATATTCATCTATTGGAACGCTCCCACGCGCGAGGATGATGTTGAGGCGCAGATTGCGCTGGTCGACCGTGTCGTAGACGGCAACTATCAGGGATTGATCCTCGCTCCGGATCAGGCGCTGTCTCTCATCACGCCTGTGCGCCGCGCCCTGGCGCACGGCATCCCCACCGTCATCATCGGTTCCCCACTGCCAATCCCCGCCGGGGAAAATCTTATTTATATCCTCAACGATGACGTGGAGGGCGGCCGGATTGCCGCGCGACGTGTCGCCGGATTGCTGAACGGCCATGGAACCGTCGCCCTGTTGGGCATCAATCCCGACATTACCGGGATCATGATTCGCTCACGCGCTTTCGAGGAGTTTCTCGCCCAGAATTATCCCGGCATTCGTATTGTAGAGAAGCGGATGGGGACATTTAACGTCGCGCACGAACAGCAGGTGGCTGAGGATACGCTGAGGGCCAATCCGAATCTTGATGTGGTTGTAGCCCTCATGTGGCCCACGATCGATGCAACCCTGTTTGCGCTCGATACTACGCCGGAGGGCCATCCCGTCAAGATCATCGGCTTTGATCCTTTTGGACTCCCACCCTTTCAGCAAAAGGCAAGTCTCGATTCCGTGATCCGGGAGGATACTCGATCCATGGGCCGCCAGGCGATCGAGTTGATTCATGCCCGGCTGCTCGGACAATCCGTGCCCGCACTGGTACGTCTCCAACCGAAGCTCATCACACGCGACAACATCGACACGCCTGAGGTCCAGTTTATGCTCTCCTCTGGGCACTGGCGCTGGAGTCCGGCCCAATGAAACTCCCGCCCTTGCTGCGCCGCCGGATCTTGGTTGGGCTGCTTGTGAGCCTTCTTCTGGCCCTGGCGCTCATTGGGTTGCGAGCTTATCTGCACAGCCCGAGCCGCGGTCTGCCCTATCGCGATTCCTTTGCTAGAGGCAACGCCGACGAGTGGAAGGCATTGGGCGGCACCTGGGAACTGGTGAATGGCATGATGCGCAACGACTCCGATGAGCGTGGCGCGAAACTGCTGACCGGATCACCCTATTGGCACAACTATTCCATCGAAGCCGATATCAACCTGCTGGGCATCAGCGGCGACGCGGGTCTGATCATTCGATCCAGCAATGAAGAAGAAGGCGTCAACTCCTACAGTGGCTATTACGCTGGAATACGCACGCTCGACAACGCACTGGCCCTGGGCCGCGCCGAACACGGTTGGATGGAGGTCGTCAAACAGTACCCTACGCCCGGCGGCATTCGCCCGTTCCAGTGGTACCACTTGAAGTTGCTGGCCTACGATTGCCAGATTGTCGCCGCTGTTACCGCTCCGTCGCAAGCGACTCCATTTTCCCTCGGCATCAATGACCCGGACTGCGTCCATTCCGGCCGGGTTGGCCTGCGCTCCTACTCTTCCGGCGGTATCTGGCGCAATGTCGTCGTTCGTCCCGCATCGCATCAGGATCTGGTTGAGATGCTCGAGAGCGCCGGAGGTCAGGAGGTCTCCGCGCCGGGGAAGGCGGGCACCCAAGACTCTGAATTCCAAGGACTGCAACCTCTACCGGAGCAACAAAAAGCAACCGCCCGCTCCAACGCAAACACGCAGAGCATCGGGAGTCTGCGCCTGACTTCTTTAGCCATGCCCGTGACCGCAACGGTCCGGGGCGTGGTCATTCTGACCGCGCCAATGCTCTTCGTCCAGGACTCGACCGGTGGAGTTTACATACCCCAACCCAATGCACCTCCTCTCAAGGTCGGCGACGAAGTTGAGGTCACAGGCGAGGTGCATCCCGGCGACTACAGTTCGACGCTGCAGCACGCTACCGTGCAGGTGCTTTGGGCACGAACACCCATGCCACCGGTTTCAGTAACGGCATCCCAGGCATCCACCGGCAAATTCGACGCCGAATTCGTCGAGGTGCAGGGACGCCTCTCCGGCAAAGAGCACGGACCGGACAATACGCTGATTCTGGATCTCGATGAGGGGCCGCAATCGTTCCGCGCCATCATGAATCCAGGGCGCAGCGACTATCTTTTCAGCAAGCTCAGACTGGACAGCAGTCTCCGCCTGCGCGGCATCTGCGTTGTCGATCCAGCGTTCACGAAGAATCTCACTCCTTTCGTCCTTCTGCTGCGTTCCAATGAGGACCTGGAAGTCCTCGCCGGTCCGCCCTGGTGGAGCACGGGACACGTCATTGCCATTGTTGTCGTCTCGCTCCTGGTCGCGCTGGTGGTCAACTTCGTTTACCACCGCATCGCGCATTGGCGGCTCCAGGGCGTACTGGAGGAGCGTCAGCGTCTGGCCCACGAGATGCACGACACCCTGGCGCAGAGTTTTGCCGGCATTGGATTCCAGTTGCAGGCGATTCGCAACGGAGTCCCCGAGGACAATTCGGCCGTGCTGCAACAACTCGATCTGGCCAGCAACCTCGTACGCCACAGCCACGAGGAGGCGCGCCGCAGCATTGCTACGCTTCGCCCCGAGTCGCTGGAGTCGGAGGACATACTCTCCGCTCTGGACCTTTGCGCCCGGCGCATGGTGGAAGGCGGTTCGGTTCAGGTTGTTACGGAGAGAGAAGGCGACCAGAGGCCCATTCCCTTGCGAATCGCGGATACCCTCTACCGAATCGGACAGGAGGCCGTAGCCAATGCCGTCAGGCATGCGAATCCTACCATCCTGACCATCCGGCTCAAGTACCGCGAGAACCTGGCCTGCCTGCAGATAGAAGACAACGGCGCAGGCTTTGTACAGGGCAACGGCCTGCTGGGCTTCGGCATTCGCGGCATGCGCAGACGCGCCCAGAGCATCTCGGCCGCCTTCCAAATCGAGAGCAAGCCGGACGAGGGCACGCGTATCCAGATAACCGCGCCGTTGCCGCCTCGCGTTACACTCACCACCTGGCCAAAACTGTTCTGGAAATATGTAAAGGAGCATTGGATCGATGCCCGACCTTCGAAACGCGCCGATTCGCATTCTTATCGTGGATGACCACCCGGTTGTGCTTGCCGGCCTCACCAGTATGCTCGGCACACAAGCCGGCGTGGAGGTCGCCGGCTCCGCATCCAGCGGCGAAGAGGCTTTGGAAATGCTCCGGCTCAAGCCGGCGGACCTGCTGCTGCTCGACCTGCGCATGCCCGGCATGAGTGGAATCGACACTCTTCATGCTCTCAAGCGGGCCAGGATCAACGCCCGCGTGATTATCCTCACCAGCTATGAGACGGACGAAGACATTTACCGCGCGGTGCAGGCGGGCGCGCAAGGCTATCTTTTGAAAGACGCGCCGCAATCGGACATGATCGAAGCAATCCGGGCGGTTCATGCCGGTAAGCGATACTTTCCACGCCACATCGCCGCGCGGCTGGCCGAGCGGATGATGCGCACAAATCTCACGGCACGCGAACTCGAGGTCCTGAACATGCTCGCACGGGGACTCACCAACAAGCAGATTGGTTGCGCCCTCGACATCAGTGGCAACACGGTCCGCAATCACGTAAACAGCATTATTGAGAAGCTGGAAGTCTCCGACCGCACCGAGGCCGCAACCACAGCCATTCACCGCGGGATCATTGAATTGAATAGCTGATACTCATGCGATTGCCCTGGCGGACCGTCAGGCGTCCTGCTGGGTGAGGAGAACGCAATGAATCAAAAAGGAGCCAGCAGTCTGGTTGTCTGCGCCGTGTCAGTTAGCATCGCATTGGTTCTGAGGTGGGGCGCCATGCAGCATGGCTCAAGCGCGGCTGGTTTAGTGTTTGTGCAGCAACGGTAGTGGTCGAAGGCCCCAGGCTTGCGCATCAACCAGTCGATGATGTGCCGGTAGGGCTTGTAGCTGTTGAGGAGGAATCACTACGCCGGGGTAAAGGCTATCTTGACGGCGAGTGTTCTCTGGGAATAGAAACGAAACTTCAGATTTTGAGAGGAGCACATCTATGAAGAGCCTGTTGTCTCGCCGCACCTTCATCGCTTCCGCCGCAGTCTCGATGATCCCGCCCGCTATCGCGGACGCGCAGCCAAAGACCGGAGGGTTGCTCTCACTGTTCGCCGATGAGCCGCAGCCACTGAGCTCACCGAAGGAGACGTGGAGAGAGGCCGGGGTCATCGACCTGTCCCGTTCTCCTTTCGCCAAGCTGAAGACCGTACCGGTGAGGGCAGTCGTGATTCAGGATGGATTCTGGTCGCAGCGGCGCAAGACTAATCTGACAGCCAGCATTCCCAGCATGCATGATGAGTTGCTGGCGCATGGGCGCATGGATAACTTTCTGCGGCTGGCGGGTAAGTCCTCCGCGCCGCAGAGGGGCCCGGTCTACTCGGACTCGGATATCTATAAGTGGATCGAAGCAGCCGCCTTCGCCCTGCAGACAGGCGATCAGCCGGAACTGCAGAAGACCACCGGCGCGATGATTCGCAATATTGCCGCGGCGCAGGAGCCGGGCGGCTACCTGAACACCTATTTCGTCGCCGACCATCAAGCTCAACGCATGTTGTACGAGACACAGGTGGGCGGCCACGAATTATACTGCATCGGCCACCTGCTACAAGGCGCGATCGCGAACTATCGGGCCACAGGAGACCGGACGTTGCTCGATGCCGGTATCCGCTTCGTCGATCAGTTTCTGCTTCCCAACTATGGGCCGGGAAAGGACCAGAAGGGGATCGTCTCCGGACACCCGGAGATCGAGATGGCGCTGATCGAACTCTATCGCACGACCGGCAAGCACGAGTATGTGGACCTGGCGGGTTATATTCTTCGCGGCGACGACAGAATTCCCTTGAGGCCGCAGCAGACAACCTACATGTTCTGCGGGATTCCTTTCACCTCGCGCACGAAGCTCGAAGGCCATGCAGTCCGTGCCATGTATGCGTGTTGCGGCGCCACGGACTACTACCTTGAGACGGGCGACCAGAGTTACTGGAAGACCCTGAGTGCGCTGTGGGAGGATTTGACGGCGCATCAGCTCTATGTTACGGGCGGTGTGGGAGCGCGCGAGAGCGGCGAGGCGTTTGGAGAAGCCTATGAGTTGCCGAACGCGCGCGCGTACGGCGAGAGTTGTGCCGCCATCGGCAACATGATGTGGAACTGGCGCATGCTTGCGGCTTCTGGAGAGGCGCGGTTCACCGACGTGATCGAGCGCGCGCTCTACAACGGCATCAACTCCGGTATGTCGCTCGATGGCAGGACCTACTGTTACCGAAATCCGTTGGCCTTTGATCCTTCCGGCAACTCGAACGACCGGCACGCTCCGGACGGCAAGATCCGCAATCCGTGGTATGACACGACCTGTTGCCCTCCTAATCTGGAGCGGACCTTTGCATCGCTGCCCGGCTACTTCTACAGCACCAGCTCCGATGGCGTCTATGTTCATCTTTACGACAACTCGGAAATGAACTGGCGCCTTCAAGATGGCAATGGACTGAAGATCCAACAAAGGACTAACTATCCGTGGAGTGGCGAGGTCAAGATGACGGTCAGCCCGGCGACGCCGGCCGAGTTTGCCGTGTACGTTCGTATCCCGGGCTGGTCGCCAAAGAGCCACGTGAAGGTGAATGGGACCGAAGTCAGCGGCACGCGGCCCGGCGAGTATCTTGCGATCCGCCGCCGTTGGTCAGCGAACGACACGATCGAGCTGAACTTCGACATGACGACGCATCTGCTCAAGGCGAACCCCGCCGTCAGCGAGGATCGCGGGCGGGTTGCCTTTCAGCGCGGCCCGATCGTCTTCTGCATGGAGCACCTGGACCAAATCGACCAAGAGCACGGGACTAACCTGGCCCGCTATACGGTACATCTGGACGGGAGCACGACCGCCCGCTTCGATCCAAACCTTCTAGATGGCGTGATGGTCCTTAGTCATCCGGGTTCCATCAGCCGCTCGCCGGCAGATAAGGGACTCTACTACTCCGCGACCGAGACCGTGAAAGAGGAGGAGAGCCGCACCACGTTGAAGCTGATTCCGTACTATGCCTGGGCAAACCGGGATACTGCTGCGATGCAGGTCTGGATCCCGTACAGTCACGTGTAGGCGGCAATCTGAATACGGTCACTGATAGCCCGCGATTCTGTCCATGCACCATCAAGAGCTGTGCTCTCCGATGAGCCACGGGTGCGTCATCCAGTCCAGGCCGAGCTCGTTCGGTCATCGCTCCACCAAGTGGATGGAAGGAGCAAAGGACGACAGGGAGAGTTGACGCGACGTGAACTTCTGACAGGCATGGCTTTGGAACGCGGACGGTTTGCGTGGCCTCAGGCTGAGAGTGGAACCGTGTCGCTGACGAAGGTGCCGCAGCATCGCAACGCTTCGTCCCGAGTCGTTGGAGTCCGGGGACATACTCTCCGCGCTGGAGATCCGGCCATTGATTTGATTGGGTTTACTGAGCGGGTTTTTAGACCCCTTTTGTTACAGTGCTGATTCGCTTGTGCGCGTCGTAAAGAACGCGGCGCTGCTGCCGCAGTGAGTGCTCGATGTCCTGGCTGTTGGCCAGGATCTGGTTAAGGGTCTGGCGGACTTCGCAGATGCCGGCCAGCGCAGATGCCTGACTGCGGCTGGAGATATATATAAGGATGGCCAGTACCAGGATGACGGCCAGGCAGACAAGCAGAACGATAGAGTATTCGGTCATGCAACGTGCTCCTTTGTTGTTGTGGCGTGCTCGCGCAGCACGCGTTGAACGGTAGCCGCAGAGACGCGATGGCCTTTTGCAATCTGGCGAAGGCTCTGGCCCTGGCAGCGGTCGCGCTGGATGGCGGCGTGGTCCAGATCGAGCGGATTGCGGCCGATGTGCCGGCCTTCAAGGCGGGCACGTCTCATGCCGGCGCGCACCCGTTCGATGATCAGGTTGCGCTCAAGCTCGGCGATGGCGCCGATGATGACCACGATGGCCCGGCCCAGCGGTCCGGCGGTGTCGATATTTTCCCGGAATGAGATGAACTCGATCTGGAGCCGGTTCAACTCGTCGAGGACATCGAGGAAGTGCTTCACCGAGCGGGCGATCCTGTCCGATGCCCAGACCAGCACAACATCGAAGCGGCCGCGGCGGGCGTCGGCCATCATCTGATCGAGCCCAGGCCGCCTCGCTTTCGTGCCGGAGATCTTGTCTGTGAACTCTGCTACAACTTCGTAGCCGCGCTGGGCAGCCATCTGGCGCAGGTCGAGGAGTTGCGTCTCCGGATGCTGATCGACGGTCGACACCCTCATATAAAGGGCGGCGCGCTTCATCCGCGCCGTCCCTTCTGCTTCGGAGCGGGTCCATACTTGGCGACATAGTTCTGGATGAACTCCAACAATACGGTTGTCATATCGACGCCCTCTGCCGCGGTTGCTGCCTTGAAGGCGTTGTGGAGACCTGTTTCGACATTGACATTCACGCGTTTTATCCCTGTTCCTTCCTTCTTCTTGATCGGTCTCACCTCCTTCCCTGGAGATGAGCTTATACGGGTTTGAGTACCAGCTGCCAGCGCCCCGGATAAGGTCCGGGGCGGCGGCAGGGCGGGTTAGGCTTCCCAGGCATCCCGACAGAGTAGGACAACTATTCCAAATTGCGCGTTGCTGAGCTTCAGGGCCTCGGCCATCGAACGCAGGCGCTCCGTCGATGCGTTGGCTGTTCATGCCCCGTGCCGGTGCGCGCCGAGGGCGGACTCGTCTACACGCTGCCTACCGTGGCGCGCTGAGCGCGACCACTGAGACTTCCGATCAGCGCCCTCCCATCTAAACACCATTGAATGTGAGACTTCGCAATATATGTGTGCGAGTTGTGTGCCATTTCCTGCCAGGAGGTAGTTGTGGCTAGCAGCCCGTGGTTAAAGTCGGCGGTTGATGCAGCACAAGTGTGGATTGAAAGCGTCTAACGAGTATGTCGATGGGCAGGCGGGAAGACCAGGGAAAGCAGGAGCCTTTGTGGATTGCGCA
>CABDZT010000426.1_pt1 | contig 17293 bp, 16 predicted proteins | sample 3421851 | NCBI WGS metagenome assembly CABDZT01 (sample SAMEA5534341, study PRJEB31848) | metagenome | biome: tundra; feature: field; material: soil | place: USA | collected 2013-05 | depth 0.45 m
GAGATACATAGCCAATCCGCGTGCGAGCCTCAGCACTTGCTGTGCGCAGATCGACGCCCGCTACACGCAGTGTTCCAGACGAGGAAGGCAGCAATCCGCAGAGCATTCGGAAAGTCGTAGATTTTCCAGCACCATTGGCCCCTAACAGGCCGAATATCTCTCCCTTGCGCACCGAAAAGCTGATATTTCTCACTGCGGCAAAGGCGCCAAAGTAGCGAAAGAGGTCCTTCACCGCAACGACAGTCGCATGGTCGTCGGGCGTATCTCGCTGAGGCGGCAGCGGAATGGGATGACGTTGGGTCCGGCTGAACAGAAGGCTGACAAAAGCATCTTCCAGCCGCGCTGGAACTGACTTGGGCGTTCCATAGGCAGCCAGATCATTCTGTAAGACAGGCTGCTGTGGCTCTTGCATTACGATGCGCAGTCCATCGCCTTGAATGACCGTATCGACCACACCTGGCAGTTGAGCGATCTTGGCCTGCAATTCCCGCGACGCCGCGGGTACATCTTCCAGAACGAATGCATGGCCCTGCAAAGGGGCGGCGAGTTGCGCCGGATTTCCCTGCGCAAGAATTTCTCCTTCGTGCAACAGGATGACCTGGTCACAACGCTCAGCCTCATCCATATAGGCGGTGCTGAGCAGGACGGTCACTTTCCGGCTGACAACTTGTTGCTGAATGATGCTCCACAGTTCCCGCCGCGAAATGGGATCGACGCCCACGCTGGCTTCATCCAGCAGCAGCAGTTGAGGCGGATGAATCAACGTGCAGGCCAAGCCGAGCTTCTGCTTCATGCCGCCGGAGAGTTGTCCTGCCAGCCGTTTGCGGAACGGACCGAGAGCCGTCATGGTCAGTAACTCCGCGAAGCGACCTTCTCGCATTTCGTAGGGTATGCCGTGCAGATCGGCAAACAAATCGAGATTTTCTTCAACCGTCAAGTCTTCATAGAGACCGAAACGTTGCGGCATATAGCCAATCTGACTTTGTAGCGCGAGAGCTTCCTTCGGCAAAGCATGATCGAGAACGCGAATCTCCCCAGCGATGGGGTCAGGATACCCGCCAGCAGACGCAGAAGCGTGGTTTTGCCCGCACCATCGGGACCAATGAGCGCCGTCATGCTTCCAGCAGGAAGCTGCAGCGAAATATTCTTGAGCGCATCTCTGCGGGCCGCTCCTTTGCCGAAAGACTTACTCAGGTTCCTGACGACAACTGCATCCATGTCAATTCGCCCCGCACGGATGGGCGTCGATTGCATGAGGCGGATTCTTGCTGAGTGGAATGACGACCGTTGCAGGCATTCCCAGTCGCAGGCGATGGTCCGGGTTACAGGCATACACACGTACCCGGTAGACAAGCTGCGAGCGCAACTGCGTCGTTTCCACATTCTTCGGCGTAAACTCCGACACCGGCGAAATGTAGCCGATCCATCCCGGAAAGCGTTGCCCGGGAAAGCTGTCAGACTCAATCCAGGCACGCATGCCGAGCGCGACTTTACCCATCTCCGGCTCTGGCAGATAGGCACGCACCCAAAGTGGATTGTCCAGGGCGAGCGTAAACACTGGCGTCTGCGGAGTGGCCATATCGCCGGGCTCCAGTATCCGGTCTTGAATGACGCCATCCGCGGGAGCATACAGCTGCGTATCGGCCAGTTCTTTTTGCGCTAGAGCCAGAGTCGCTGTGTCCGCCTTGAGTGTAGCCTGGGCTGCGGCAATGTCTTCCTTGCGCGGGCCGATGACGGCAAGTTGCAGGAATTGCTGCCTGGCCGCTAATGCCTGCCGCTTGGCGGTTAAGTTGGCCTGCTCGGCCAGGTAGGAGCGTTCGGCATCATCGCGGATCTGTAAGGAAACATATTGCTGCTGAGCAAGGGTTTGCTGGCGGCGATAGAGCAATTCGGCGTTCGTAACATTGGCTTGTGTAGCTGCAACATCCGCCTGCGCGGCTGCAACATCCGCCCGTGCTTGCGCAATCTCCTCTGGACGGCTCCCAGCCAGAAGGCGCGCGACCACCTGTTGTTGAGCTGCCACTGTCGACTGGCTTTGCGCCGCCGCATCCAGAAAGCGCTGCTGGACCAGTTGGGCAACGAGCTGGCCGGCATGAACGGCGCTGCCTTCATCCACCAGCAGCTTGTCAATGCGTTCACTATCATTGAAGGCAAGTTGTACCTGCCGTATATCGATATTACCGTACAGCGTGATGGTGTCGTTGGGAGCATGTTTCCTCTGGAGCCAGCGCCACCCAAGGAAACCCGCAATAATAAGAAGGACCAGAATTGCCAGAATAAAAATACGCTTCTTGACCGAAACCATGGATGTTCTCCCAACGAAACAGCGGTGCTGTTTACTTTGAAGGATTGCTATTGAGCAGGGCATTGATGGCCTCAATGTCCAGCGGCGTCAATACTCCTGCTGCTGCCTTCAGTTGTGTCCGAGCGACCAGTTGCGTGTAAACGGCAAGGTAGTAATTGCGCTGCGCGGCTGCATAGTTCGTCGTTGCCGTCAGCAGGTCGATGATGGACCGGCTCCCAATTTCATGCCCCTTTCGCGTGCCATCCATCGATACCTTGGCGGAAATTACCGATTGTTGGGTGGCTTGAAACTGGGCGACGCTGTCTTCAAGATCTTGAAATGCAGTTTGCGTGTCCAGTTTGATCTGGTCCTGAATATTGGCGACGTTTGCGCGGCTGGCCTTGGAAAGGGCCTCGGCCTGATGGATCCCCGCTCGCGTGCTTCCACCTTCATAAATCGGAATGGACAAGTTCAGCGAGCCGCCAATCTGGTCGATGGCCAAAGGCGGAATGAGCGTGCCCGCGGCGTGCTGACCGGTTCCGCTCAGAGTCAAAGTGGGCCAACGCGCCCGCTTGGCATACTGCACTTGTTGTTCGGACAGTTTCAATGTGGCTTGGGTCTGCTGCAGAAGCGGCTGGTTCTTGAGAGCCGCTGCAAGCCAGGGCCCTATCGTGTCTGGCTGCGGCCCAGCCGGCTGCAAAGTGGTGATGTCCTGCAATGTTTCCGCGGGCTGATGCGTCAGGCGCTCCAACTGGTTCTTCGCTATCGTGACAGCATTATTTGCCGTGATCAGGTCGGCCCTGGCGGCATCCAGCTGCGCCTGCACTTCCTGCACCGAGATAATGTCTCCGCTGCCAACGCGCAGGCTTGTTCTGGTCTGCTTGTCGATACTTTGCAGCAGGTCCATCTGCTGCTGCGCTACGCGCTGGTTGGCTTGCGACTGCAAAACGCCAAAGTATGCCTGCGTGACCTCCAGTGCGACCACCTGCTGCGCATACGCCAGAGCTGCTTCGCTGGCCCGAATGCGGCTGTCCGACTGCTTCATCGCCGTGAACGCCTGACCGTTGAAGATGGACTCCGTCAGGCTGGCGCTGAAGACGTCGGAATGATATCCAGTGGACAGTGGCTGGGCGCCAAAGCCTGTTACATGGGCAGTGTTCATGCCCCCACTCGCTCCCGCATTGATATGGGGAAGCAGAGCGGCGCGCGCCAGTGGCTTGCCCGCCAAATCTGCATCCAGCTGCGCGCACGCCTGGGCAATCACCGGAGAAGTCGAAGCAGCCTGTTGATAGGCTGCTTGCAAATCCTCCGCCATCGATGGCACATCATTGAGAGCCATCAACCCCAGAATCAACAGCAGTAACGTGGAGCGCACTACAAAATGACGTTTGATCGTGATAGGATCGTGTTCTTTCATCAAGCAACCCAGGTTTCTCTTCATTGGGGGCCGCAACCTCTCGTACTCGGCGGGGCAACAAGTTTAACATGCGTGGATATCATCGTGCGACCATATCTACGTTCTGATGGTGTTGAAGGTGTGCTATAGAGGAGCGGAGTCCAAGCGTCAGCCTTGGCAGCTTCTGGCGCACGCACCGGTGATGAACGCGGACGATGTGCTGAATCAAACGGCCCGTCGATAATGTGGTGGGGTTTGTCGGCGCCGCCCTGCGTTCGTCAGTCTCGGCATCCGCAAGTGTTTCGAGAACTTGATCGACCGAGAGCTGCAACTCCGCGCACGCCTGGTCGAGCGACTCGTCGGCTTGTGAGCACAGGTCTATGTCGAAGCGCCGCACGCTTCTGGCTGCCGATGGCTGCGTGGAAACGATCTCGCGGATGGACTGTGTTGAGGTAGGCATGAGCACTCTCCACATGCAACAGTAGCGAGTGCCCAACTGGCGCGCAGTAACTTATGTCACTTGGAGTCCGAACTGGATACTGATCCGGCATGAATCGAATTCATCGTGGCCTCCTGCCCTTTCCATAGAGAACGCGGAAAGGATGGGGCACCCAGTTGCAGTGCTTTCATGCCGGATCAATAAGGCGTTGCGTCAAGAAGCGCGCTCAGGCCCTTCATGTCCTTCACCACGATTTGCCGTGCATCCACATCCAGCAGCCCTTCAGCCTGCAGGCGCATCAGGTTCCGGGAGATCAGCTCGCGTACCGTTCCAAGCTGGTTGGCCAGTTCCTGGTGAGTCGCGGGCAACTGAAATTCAATGCCACGCGCAGTCTTCCTGCCTTCGCTTTGAGCGAGCTTGACCAACGCCGAGATTAACCGCTGGCGAACCGTGGTGAACGACAACTCCTCGATGATGCCCACCAGACGCCGCAGCTTGGCGCCAACCACGGAGAGCACCTTGAGCGAAACCTCTGGATGTTCCAGGCAGTAGGCGCTAAAGTCACGGCGCGAGATGAACGCAATTTCCGTGTCTTCGAAGGCCACGGCGGAAGCGGGGTAGGGGCCTCCATCGAAGACCGGCAACTCCGCAATGGATTCGCCTGGACCATTCACCGCGAGCACCTGTTCCCGGCCATTGACGGAGGTCTTGAAGATGCGAACCTTACCCCGCGCAATGATGTGCAGCCCATTGCAAGGCTCGCCTTCAGAGAACAACAACTCGCCTGCACTGAACAACTTCCGCACACTGCGGGCTGCGAGCATTTGCAGCTCAGGCTGCGAAAGGCTCGACAGCAATTCGGTCTTTTCGAGGACGGCGGCGAGGTCAATGCGTGGAGCGGTCACTCAGGAATTCTAGCAGGATGCGACTTTGGTCACTGCGCGCAATGCCAGTACCGCAGTCTCATCGAACCATGAACCCGCAAATCAATGCGATCGACTTCAACGAGCGCCCATTCATTGCCATTTGGGAAGTGACACAGGCCTGCGATCTGGCGTGCGTGCATTGCCGCGCTTCAGCGCAGCCGGAGCGTCACCCCATGGAACTTAGCACAGATGAGGGCAAACAGTTGATCGACCAGATTGCGGCCTTGAAGGTTCCGGTGTTTGTGCTTACCGGAGGCGATCCTATCAAGCGGCCCGATTTGTTCGAGTTGATCGGCCATGCTCGTTCTGCCGGAGTTCGTGTATCCCTTACGCCGAGCGCTACACCGCTGCTGACAAAGGAAATTGTCGTCCGGCTCAAGGAGGCTGGCCTCGCCCGGCTTGCGGTGAGCATGGACGGCGCGAGCACGGAAACCCACGATGCATTTCGGGGGATGGCCGGATCATTCGCGCGAACGCTCGATGCAATTCGATGGGCCAACGAGATCGGGCTGCCCGTCCAGATCAACACCACATTCAGCCGCAGGAATATCGCTGAGATCGATGCCATCGTCACGCTGATGGAGAGCCTGAAGATTACGTTGTGGAGCGTCTTCTTTCTGGTTCCCACTGGACGTGGAAAACTCAACGATCTGCTTGACGCCAACGAGTTCGAGAAGGTCTTCGTGAAGATTTATGGTCTTTCAAAGACGGCAAGTTTCGATATCAAGACCACCGAGGCGCAGCACTACAGGCGCTTTCTCATTCAGCAGAAAGTCGCCGAACGTCAGGCCGGCGCCGAATCTTTCGCAACCCACGAGAAGGCCGCTGATGCCATTGGCCGGGCGCCGCGCGGCCTGAACGACGGGAAAGGGTTTGTTTTCATCTCTCACACAGGAGATGTCTTCCCGAGCGGGTTTCTGCCCATGTCAGCGGGCAACATCCGCCAACAGCAATTGGGCGTTATCTACCGCGAGTCGCCTCTTTTCCTGCAATTGAGGGATACGTCCAGGCTTGAAGGAAAATGCGGCTCCTGCGAGTTCAAAGAGATTTGTGGTGGGTCGCGAGCACGCGCCTACGCGCTGACGGGCAATCCGAACGCCGAAGAGCCTTGCTGCGCCTACATTCCCAAGGGATATATTCAGCCTCCTCCAGGCTTTAAGCGGACATCTAACCTTCATGTGCTGCAGGGAGCGTGACGGATTTTCCAGGTTGAATTCGTGCGTCACGACTTGCGGCTCGATGATTGTTGATCATCAATGGAAAGACACGAGGGAGTGCACAAGATGGGGATACAAATAGGCGCGAAACCGGATAGCGGATTCGACGACCCGATCGGCATGCTGATAGACTGCCACCGCAGGATCGAGCGCTTTCTTCAGATCCTGTGGGTGGTGGCGGATCGTGCTCCGGGCAGAGCTTTGACGGACGAAGAGGCAGCGGCCGTGCAGTCGGCGCTCCACTATTTTCGCGTGGGCGGGCAGCGACACACCGCGGACGAGGAAGAATCTCTGTTTCCCAGGCTCCGCGCAGAATTCGCTGCCGGGAACTTTGAGGAGTTAGGTGGACTTGAGAGCGACCATCGCGATGCCAACGATCTGCACGCGGCGGTGGATACTCTCTACTCGGCGTGGATTGCGGCTGGCCTGCTGAGCCCGGAAGACGAACAGCGGCTGCGATCCGGTACAGAACAGCTCAAGCATCTCTATAGAGAGCACATCCAGGTGGAAGAGAAGATCGTCTTCCCGCGTGCGGCCGAGATGCTGGACAGCCGAACCATCGCGACGATCGGACTAGAATTCCACGCCAGGCGGAAATGAGCCCGCGCTGAACAGATCCGCTTGCGCCGCGGTCTCTTACATGCCGGGATGGGTCAATTCGTTCGCATGTGGCACCAGGTTCATATAGACGGCGCGGGGCACGTTCGTCTGCCAGTGGCTTGTGGCCCTGGCAAAAAGTATCATCCCGAAGAAGATGTACGCGAGAATGCCGGTGACAACCAGCGGTCCGACGGCGCGACGGCGCCACCGATCCGCTGGCGCAGAGGACCGTCTGGGCGTCAGAGAGAACTGCAGGGCGTCCTGCGCCGGGCAGGCCGCGACACATGCCATGCATGCTGTGCATTCCACCGATCGGATTTGCAGAAGGCGGTCTACCCGCAGACCAGCAGGGCAGGCTCGCGCGCACTTCGCGCAATCGATGCAGGCATCGGCGTCACGGCGAATCTTCACAGGACTCAGAAGAGAGACCAGCCCCATCAGCGCGCCATAGGGACAGAGATACCGGCACCAGAAGTTCTGAACCAGCATGGAGCCGAGAACCAGCAGAGCGATGACGATGACCGCTGTCTGCCCCATGTCGCGGAAGAAATTCAGCATCTTCACGTCTGCGACCAAGCCATAGGGCGTGTTCATGAAACTCTGCAGAGCCTCGGCAGACATGGCACCGATGACAAAGACGAAGAAGCCGAGCAGGAGGTACTTCAGACCGCGGAGCGGAATGTCGACCCACCGGGGCAGGTGAAGATTGCGGCCGAAGATTCTTTTTCCCAGCTTCCACAAATACTCAGAGAGTGTTCCCACCGGGCACAGCCAGGAGCAGAAGGCCTTCTTCAGCAGGAGACTCATGAGCAGGAAAGCCATGAACAAGAACATGGCCGCCGGATGGATGGACGGCACACGCCCGGTGAGTAGGAAGTATTTGAAGTTCATGAGACCCGCGATGGGTAACCATCCCTCAGCCCCCGCCGGACGAGGCACGTAGAGGCCCTCACCACCGCGTTCGAAGTAGCGGACCCACAGGAAGAACTGCACCCCGAGCCAGCCGTTCAGAGCAACAAATAACCACTGCACAACCCGCCTGATCCTCTGCGACCGGTCCGGCGTGAAACGGCGATTGAGATTCTTACTCCTTCCGCGTAAAGAGTTGCCATCTACTGCCTGGGTGTCCATGTCCTCTAATTCCTTCTAAACAGAAGAGTAGTCAAGGGGCGGAGAGCGAACAATGACTTTGGTCACAGGCGCATCGAAGGGCTCCCATAGCGACCTGTCAAAGCATCCGCCATGAGGCAATCCAGAGGGCGACTCTCACTTGACGAAAACATTTCACAAACTGAGCGCGGCAAGATTTAGGTATAGTCGTTCCAGAAAACGAAGCAAATCCCGTAAATGCTGTTACTTACAGGCACTACGGCGGGATCGGTACCGAAAAGTCGGCTTGCAAGAAGGTTTTTTCACTTCTGCCGCCGGTTTCCGGCGGATCACGGCAAAACGGAAGTAAGACCAGCCGCGCTCAATCAATCCCCTTCGACTCATCCCAAACGTACACTTTTTTTCGCCTTCACGGCGGGCGCTGGGGAGAGCGGGGCGCGGTCTAGGATGCGACAGCCGGCTGCTTCTTCCGCACTGGCGGAGGAGCGGCGGGCACGGGCGGGTGCGCGGTAAGCGTCCGGTGCAACGCAGCATCGCTGGCGATCTCGACCGCCACTGGGTCTCAAGCAAAATATTTCACTTGCGGAGGGTGCCGGTGAAACGGGGACCGTTGCCATTTTCCTCAAACGCACGAGAAGTTTGAGGAACAGCCATCAGAACAGCCATTCGATGAAAATAAAAATGGCAGCCAATTTGGCTGCCTCTCATATTATTGATTTTATTGGCTTTTTGGCTCCTCAGGTAGGACTCGAACAGTCCCGCCTCATCCAACCCCTTGCGCGAATCCACATAGATTTTGCCACAAATGCTGGAAAAAGCAAGGGCTACGCCACTTCTCACTTGGCACCGACCACATCCTCTGAAATCGCTAAAATCGCTCGAATTGGCATCTCGGCGGTACAAAAGCAGTACATTTTCGGATCGTCATTAACCATCCGCCGGGGGCCACCCCGAGATTCGCTGCCGCAAAGTTCGAGCACGATACCGCCCGGCCCGTTGACGGCTACGCTGCGCCTCAGCTCCACAGCCACGCCGGCGGTTTGGAAATAAGTATATCCCTCTGAACGCAACTACAAAGGTCTCAGCTTGGAAGAGAAGGGATCATCAACTGTCTTAAGAGCTTCTATAGTTTCCGCGGGAGGATACGAATGAACAACAATGAAGTCGTAGGACCTCCCGTTCCCGATCGGCTCGGTGGCCACTCCCAACCCTTCAGTGACTCCATGTTTTATCTGTGCATAGCCCACCAGAAATTGAAGGTAGGCCACGCGCTTCGGTCGTGATTCCTGAGATGCAAGGAAAACGAAGACCGTTCCCCGACTCGGATGCAAGTGATAACCGTAATATGGTTTACCATTTTGCGCCAATTCGCAATGTTCTATAACCTCCTTCCCAAGCTTGATGCGCCTATCCCGCGTCATCCATCCGAGAAATTTCGATACCTCAAGTGCAACTGAGTCCCGACCAGCCTTGTTCCAAGGCAAACTTGGATCCAAATCATGCGCTCGCGCAATCATATCGTCTATAGCAAGCCCGTATTTCCAGTCCTGCGACTTTAACAACATCCCTGTTGCCTTTTCTTCAAATGCAGCGTATGACTTTTCGAGTAACTCGGGCACATCCCGCAAAAAATATGGCTGCAAAACCATGCGAAAGTGGGGCAGCATTCTCTGGATATTGGTGGCTTCATCTTGGACAAGTAGTTTCGTAAGTTTTGCGATATCGGTTCTGAGCTCCAGAAATGTGATCATGTCACCCGCAGTGTCGAACCGACTCACAATCAGACGAAAATCGTTAAGAGAAAATACGTGAATAGGAAAAGCGGACGAGGAAAGTTCTGGAACAAGCGCCGCAGCTTCATAGGGTTCTGAGTCGTGAGCATCCGCCTCATCAGCGTGCGGATGTGTCGGCGGCCCACCTCCAGGCCTTGGTGGCCGAGCAGATCGCGCAGCATGCGGCTGCCGGCAAACGGGTAGTTCAGATGCAGCTCGTCGATCTGGCGCATCAGCCACAGGTCCTCGGCGGAGAACGGGCGCGGCTGGTAGTAGACGCAGCTGCGGCTGATGCCCAGGGCCTCTGCCTGTTGCTTGATGGGCAGATCGTGCTCGGGGTCGATCATCGCTTTGCGCTCAGCAGTCCCGCCTTGGTGAGCGCCCCTTCTAAAAAATCGTTCTCCAGCGTCAGGGCGCCGATCTTGGCGTGCAGCGTCTTTACGTCCACCAACTCTTGAGCCGCAGTAGCCCTGACTTCCCCGAAGACGCCCGCAGCGCCCTCCAGAAGCTGGCTCTTCCACTGCGTGATCTGGTTGGCATGCACGTCAAACTGCTCTGCCAGCTCGGCCAAAGTCTTTTCGTCCCGGATCGCCGCCAAAGCCACCTTCGCTTTGAACGCCGCCGAATGGTTCCTGCGTGGACGTCTGCTCATCGGTTCTCCTCTTTTCAGCCATCTTAGGCTGCCAAAGAACAGAACCTCCACTTAAACCCCTGTCCGAATTTGCTGAGCCGGCTCTAATGTCGATGCCTTGCGCCGCAGTTAGGTCATGGACCGTCACACCGTCGATCACGACGTCGTCGAAGTTGCTCCCTTTCCCGGATACGCCAAAAAGGATTCCACCGCCATCGCCACGTTTGCTGGCAACGTGGTTTACCGCGCTTACATCAAGATTGGAGATGTGAATGTGCTCGTAAGTGGTGTTTGCTGCGGGGGCGAACGCCTGGATAGCTGCATAGTTGCTGCCTCGTACCGCCAGGTTTTGGATGTTGTAATACTGCACTCCATTCAGGTTGATGGTGTTTTGATTACTTGTGCCGCCATCGAGAATGGGCAAGGCGCCTGCTCCGTAGGCGTCGATCGTAATTGGCGCGGCGCTCGTTCCAGAGCCGTTCAGCGTGAGCATGCCGCTGCATGTTGTCCCCCGCATGAACAGCAGTTGATCGCCGGGCTGGAAGGTGACGGCGTTGGGCGTTGCCAGGCTGCTCCAAGGGCTGGCCTGCGTGCCGCTGCCGTTGCCGGCCGCGGAGCAATTCACATAGTAGGCCGTCGATGGCGAGATGACCGGCGGAGGGGGCGTGGGCTGCGTGGCTGTCGATGACGAGGCCTGGCCGCCGCCGCAAGCAGCAACCGGCACCAACAGACCGATCACTGCCAGTCCCGCGATCGCGATAGCTCTCGCCCTAACGCAGCTTTCATTCTTCATCGTCACTTGCCCTTTGTTGACATGTCCACGGCCAATGTCTGCATGCCAACAGGCGTGCCCAGCAGAGCGCGCAGCGTAAGCTCGATCTCCGGAGCGGCAACCAATCCGTTCCAGACGTGCACAACCTTTCCGGCAGGCGAAATCAAAAGCGTGCCCGTGGGAGCGCTGAGTCCAAGCGCCTGACGCGCCGCTTCAGGATCAGGATCGGTAAGTAGTTGAATGGCCCCAAAGTTCCAGTCTTGAGACCAATTCACCGCCTCATCAGCGGCGAGCTTCAGGTTGGGTGCAACAGCGCAGTGCAAGCCTAGAGCCGTGAATTGCTGCACCATGCTTTGGAGGACAACCAACTGGCTGCGCGATGGCGGATAGCCGGCATGGTTCTCCGGCGTCAGTAGCGCCAGCAGCGTCCATCCGCGTGGCGCGAAGGCCTTGCCATCGGCCTTCAGCGGAATAGCTCCGAGCGTCCGTTCCGGCTTGCGCGCAAGAGCAGACGGCGCAATGGCGCCCGGCGCGCAGAAACCCTGGGCAACTGTACGTCCATACAGATCGCTGGTTAGGGCCGGAGGAGAATTGCATTCGCGCGGCGTTGCTGAGGGCTCGAAATACAGGCCCGGATGTGGATCGATAAAGGTGCTGCGCTGCTCCTGTCCTTTGGCAGATTGCAGAGCTTGCAGGCTTGTGTAGTCCTTGCCGTCGACGGTCCAGCGGGGTGCCGCGCTCCCCGACACCCAATCCTGGTTGTCGCTGAAATCAAGTGCGGAGTTAGTCCGCGTTAGCGTCGAAACTCGCGAAACGATCAGATTGTTCGAGAATACATGAGGCGCGTCGCCGCCAATGTCAGCTTCGTTGACGATGGCCGCGGTATCCAGTGGAGGATTCCAGACAACCGTGTTGCCGTAGATCTGCACTCCCGAAAGCATGCCGCCATCCCATGTACTCAGGTAGATTGCGCCTTGCCGCCGGGCCATCCGCGGGCTTCTGCCGTTGTTCACGCAGAGATTCCTGCGCACGATGTTGTTCCGGCTGGTTCCTTTCGCGCCGTCCGCTCCAAACACCGAGACACAATATCCCTGCGAATCATGGGCAAAGTTGTATTGCACGATGTTGTTGATGTTGCCGTAGTCGATGTCGAACTCGCCGCCATCCACTCCCGGAGAATCGGCGAAGAAGCCCTCGTTATACTGGACGGTGCAGTCCTCGCACATCCATTCCCAGATGCCGTCGGGAGTTCCGATGGTCTCGGTGTATTGCATGCCGGTGTCCCACGCGACATTTCTCTCAATCAAAACATGTTTCGCTTCCTCAACCAGAATCCCATCGCCCGCCACATCGTGCACAACCGAGTTTCGAACCGTCACATTCGATCCACGCGGGCTGTCTGGCGGGCGCAGATGGCTAGCCCCGCTGATGAGGATGCCCGCCCATTGCGTACTGTTGTAGACCGTAGCTCCATCAATCACGATATCGTCGAACACGGTTGCAGCCTTCTCATCCTGAGCAATGACGATGAGGCCGCTCTGCTTCGATTTCGGTTCGCCTGTCACGTCGTGCACGACCACGTCGGCGATGTGAAAGTGCGCCAGCCGTGGAAGGCTGCCACCGATAGCGATGCCATAGGGACTTCCGCCGGTCACGTCGAGATTCTCCAGGTTCCAGTACTGTTGGTCGTGGAGCTTGATCCCAGCTTCGTTGCCTGTACCCACGATCTGGGGCAGGGGGCCAAAACCGTAGGCGCCGAGAGTAATGGGTTGCTCTTCACGACCCGAACCCTTCGGCCAGAGAAGACCGGAGCATACCGTCCCTCGCTTCAACAGCAGGGAATCGCCGGGCTGAAAGATGAAGCGATTGGCCTGAGCGATCGTCTTCCATGCGGTCGCCGGCTGCAGAGAGTCGAGCGCGTCGTTGCCGTCTTTGCAGTTCAGGTAGTGAACGGTCTGTGCGGCAGCGGCAGCGCATGCCATCGCCAGACACATCAGTACCATCCGCGAATCGATTTTCATGGATATAGCCTCGGTGGAAGGTGTATTGATCTGTAGTTACGCCCAGCAGTTCTTGCACGAAGCCTATGCAGGCGGACTTCTCGACAAGGTAATCACAATGCTGCGGCGCTGAATTGGCCTGCAAAGGACGGCACGTACCGATGTGCGGGCCGTCCTATGCAGGATTAACTGTTGATCACCACTGGAAGCGGGCTCCGAACTGGCCGTTACGCGATGTGCCCGATAGGCCGGTCACGTACCCGAAGGCAGGACTGGTGATGTCGGTGTTCGGGTTGTTGAAATAGTGGCGGTTAAGAAGGTCGTAGAACTCCACGCGGATCGACAGCTTGTAGCGGCCATCCGAACCGAAGGATGTGTACTTCAACAGCGCCGCGTCCTCGTCGGCATGGCCAAAGCCGCGCAACTGGTTGGAGGCCTCAGGGCCGGTGCCCAGTTGACCGAAAGTGGGCTGACTGAACAAAGAGCCGTCGAAGTACTTGTCTCCCGCAGGAGCCTTGTTGGAGCCGGTAGGGGGGACGAAATTCCCGTAATGGAATTTCCTGCCAAAGTCCCCTTGCTTGTTCACGTTTGGATATACACCTGCCCATTGGTAATACGGGTTCGCTGCCCAAATGAATATCGGGGCGCCGCTGTTGTAGTGCAACAGCGTCGTCGCATGCCAGCCGCCCACGAATTTGTCGACAGCGTTACTGGTGGCCAGGAACCGCTTCCCGCGGCCAAGGGGCAACTCATAGGACACATAGCCCTTGACAATCTGTCTCACGTCGCTGCCCGAAGGAATCGACGCCTCCTGATCGATCTTGGTGAAGTCCTGGAACCCTCCGGTTGTCCACGTTTCCTCGAAGTTGGTTCCCGTGTTCCCAAGGGAACGCGAGGAGTTATAACTCATGTCGAAGGTGAGGCTTGAGCCGGTGCGTTTGATGACTTCGACCTGCATCGCATCGTAGGTGGTCTTTCCTTTCGGCGTTCCGACGTAGTAGAGAGGACCATACGTAAGGGCAACCTGTGGAAAGGGCAGAACTGCCTGCAAAGCGTACCCGGCGAAACCGGGGTAAGGATAGGGAACGCCCGCCGCCGCCGCGGACCCAGCATCCGACACCCAGTTCCATTCAGTCCCGGCCTGCCACGGCTTCAAATAGGTGGCAGGGGCGGGCTCGTTGTAAGCGAGATTGCCGTCGTGCAACCGCTCGCCGCGATTGCCCACGTAATTAACGCTCACTCTCATGTCCTTGGTGATCCCAAACTCCACGCCGGCATTGAACTGGTGGGTGTAACCCTGGCTGAGAGTATGCGGGTCGATGTTGACCTCGCCCCATACAAGGGCATTCGGGTCCTTTACGGGTGGCACCAACACTCCGGGATATCCCTTGTCCCAGTTAAATGCTGGAGCGAAATTGCTGGTTGGATTGACTATGTTCGTTCCTCTGTATCCGGGCGCGAAGCCGTAGGGCGTGCCATTCCAGAAATTCGTGCCGATCGGGACGTAGTAGAGCCCATAGGAGGCTCGAGCCACCAGGCGATTCGTGACCTGATACGCGAAGCCAACGTGGGGACCGAACTGCTTCCAGTCGGTGCTGCCCTCGAAGGTTGTACTTCCACCGCTGGCGAATTCCTGGAGGCCAAGTACACCCAGTGAGGGATTCTTGGCAAGCGTATCGAAGTTCGCCCAACGGCCATCCTTCTCTGTTAAAGGGGTCGTAAAATCCCAGCGCAGGCCCAGATTCAGAGTCAGTTTATTGTTGACCTTGAAATCGTCCTGCCCAAAGAGGGAACCGGAGCCACGACGGCCATGCAGCAGCAACCCCACGCCCGACGATGCGTTGTAAACATCTCCGAGCAGGAAGCTGGCGAATCCGAAGCCCACTTTCGACGCATAGGCAGCGGTCGGCGCACCGGTCTGGCTTGGGTCGAAACTAACACTCAGCGCTCCGTTCTCTGAGTCGCTGCTGATCGGCTGCTTCAAGAATTCGCCGCCGAACTTCATCGTATGGCGTCCCCGGACCCAGGAAACCGTGTCGTTCAAAACGTAGGTCTCGCCCAGGTAGTGGTTGGTCCAGGTGTTGCCGATACCGGTCTCGGTAATGCCGTTTCGCGCTGCTCCGAAGCTGATCGTCGGAAAATTGTGTACGCCCGTCTCTCCGAAGCCAAGGGTGCTCGGCCAGTCACCGGTATCGATTTGGGCATTGCCGTTCCAGTACCGGTTATAGGTCAGGCTGGCCACGTTGAGGAGGTTTGCTTTGATGGTATAGGAATCGCTGACGCGGTAAGCGTGTCCGACCACAAGCTCGGTACGCGAGTCCGCGAACGGTCCTCCGTTGGTCGAGCCTGGCTCCCATACCGAGCCCAGATCGGCCAGCAGACGCGGCCGGTAATTGTAAATGTAGGAACCCGAAAGATGGTTCTTCTCAGAAAAGTTGTGGTCGGCCTTGATTGTTATCTCGTCGGTCGTAATGCTCGGCGTGTTTCCCTGTAGAACCGCCTCGTTCTGACTGGGGGCGGTTGATGCCGGTTTATAGTCCTTTTGGTAAAGCGCGACGATCTGTTTCGAAACCGCGCTGAATCGCGCGCTGGGAATGATGTTCCCCGAGAACACGTTGCCCGTGGTGGGATCGATAATCGCGCCCTGGTAAATTGTGTTGCCGGCCTTATCTGTCCCTAACACCACGCCGGTATTCAGCAGGGCGCTGAAGTCGCCGTTCAGGAAGTTCGTGGTCGGCACAGTTGCCGACGGGCTTCCAAGGGTGAAGTCGTTCTGCTGATAACGCTCGTACGCGCCAAAAATGAAGGTCTTGTTCCGGCCTTGGTACAGCTTGGGAATGATGATCGGACCGCCGGCGCTGAATCCATAGTCCCAGAAGCGCGACTTGGCTTTTCTTATGCCTTGGTTATCGTTCGACCAGGTATTGGCATCGAGGATTTCATTGTGTCCGTATCCAAATGCGCTGCCATGGAACTGATTGGTACCCGACTTCAGCGTAAACAATTCGACTCCGCCGTTGGTGCTGGCGTTGTCCGCGCCAAGACCGCTGGTCTGGACATCGACCTCCTGCACCGCTTCCATGCTCGGTCCGTTTTCCCCCTGGTCGCCTGCGACTGTAGCAGTGAGCGTGGTGCCGTCGATCTTCACATCTTTCGTGAAGTTCTGAGTGCCGTTAATGGTTGCCGCATAGGAGTTGCCTTCCACGCCGGGCATCACTGCGAACGCAAAGTTCTCAACATTGCGACCACCTCCTACGTTGAGGGGCAGGTCCGCGATGATGCTGGACTTGATGTCGGAACCGATATTCGACGTCTCCGTCTCTATCACCGGCGCGTCTTCCGTTACGTTAACGACCTCGCTGACAGTTCCAACCGTGAGAGTAACGTCGATCTCGGCAACCTGCAAGGTCGAGAGAGTGATTCCCTTCCGTTCGATTTGCCGAAAGCCTTGCTTCTCGAACCGGAGGGAATACCGTCCCACAGGCTGATTCAAGATCGCGTAGAGGCCGTCGGCGTTGGTGGATACGCTTGTCGTCATTCCCGTATCCAAATTGGTTGCCGTCACTTGCACTCCAGGAATCACAGCCCCTGACTGGTCTTTGATTGTGCCGTTGATCGTTCCCCGACCGACCTGTCCATACAGGAACGCCGGGAAACTGAACGACAGCAATAAGCTCGCCATCAGTAGCGCATGCCAGAAACTTCTCTTGTTCATAAAGTCACCTCAAAGGTCAGCTGGCCAAAGCCATTCATACCTGCATTGAGTTCTGTTACGGCCGTAGCCGGCGCAAGCCCATCTTGCGAACGGACGCCCGTCCCATGAAAGGATCGGGGAGTGAAAAGAGGAACGCTGCCCAGGTCTTGCACAGGCCGGCATGCGCCTTGGCATCGTGCATGAGGGTTGCCATCTTCGCCGGTATGGGCATTGCGCCGATGGATTGTCTTCGCGAGTACATAGGAACCGGAGATCCTGCCAAAGGCATCCGGCTCGTTCACAACCTTCTTCACCCCTTAAGAAACGGTTTTCTCGATGGAAACAAACCAAATGATCAGCGCCGGTTCAAAGTGAACTCTACACTGCAGATTTGCGCTATTTAATTGAGAAAACCTTTTCTACCGGACACTATAGGAGGACTCTTCTTCCCT
>CABDZT010000454.1_pt1 | contig 16370 bp, 10 predicted proteins | sample 3421851 | NCBI WGS metagenome assembly CABDZT01 (sample SAMEA5534341, study PRJEB31848) | metagenome | biome: tundra; feature: field; material: soil | place: USA | collected 2013-05 | depth 0.45 m
CTTTTAACGCCTGCGAAGGCCTCCCGATGCGAACGAATAGCATCCTCTGCTCCATGCAATGGCTTGCCGCATGCAAAGCCGTGCCGTGACCCGATTCCCGCGTCAAGCACGCAGGCCGGTGCGAGCGGAGAACGAGCGGCAGCGCGATGCAATGGCGGAGGGAGAGGGATTCATATCGACGAACAAATCTATACATATCGACACATTGCAGATTGAATACTCTAAAATGCCGCGAAAACGCTCTGAGCCGTCGGCTACGCGCCTCGCCGGGAAAGCACTTCGACGGGCAAAACTGCGTTCATGGAGCCGGAGCGGAAGCCCGAACAGTCAAGCGTCACATATTGGAAGCCGGCCAGCTTGAGAGCGGCAGTAATGGCGTCCAGCATCTCCATCGAAAGAGCGCGCGGCAACTCGGCGCGGGCAATCTCCACGCGGGCCAACTCGCCGTGATGGCGGACGCGCAGCTCGCGAAAGCCCAACTGGCGCAGGCTCTCCTCTGCCCTCTCCACCTGTTCGAGAACCTCGCGGGTTACGGTGCGGCCATACTCGACGCGCGAGGCCAGGCAGGGGGCCGCGGGGCGGTCCCAGAGCGGATAGCCGGCGGCCTTGGCCAGCGCGCGCACCTCGATCTTTGTGAGCCCGGCCTCGGCCAGCGGCGCCAGCACGGCGTGCTCCTCGGCGGCGCGCTGCCCGGGACGGAAGTCCCTGGTGTCGTCGGCGTTCATGCCATAGGCGATGCGGTCGAAGCTCAGCCTCGAGCCCAGCGCCTCCATGGTCGCAAAGAGCTCATCCTTGCAATGGAAGCAGCGGTTGGCGTCGTTGCGCTGGTACTCGGGCCGGCTCAACTCTTCGGTTGCGATGACGTGAAGCGGCATTTCCCGAGAGCGCGCAAAGGCGCAAGCCTGCTCGAAATCGCGGCGGGCCAGGCTGGGAGAGTCGGCCAGCACGGCGAGCATGCGGCTGCCCAGGACGCGGTGCGCGGTGGCCGCCAGGAACGCGGAATCCACGCCGCCGGAATAAGCCACCATCACGCTGCCCAACTGCCCGAGGCGCGCTTCCAGCGCATGCAACTTTCGCTCGGCGCTCGGGCCGCCGGCGAGTTCGCGGCCCGGTTCAGCTTCCGCGTGTCCGGTCTCCAGTGAATTCGTGTGCACATCCGCCGCCATGGGGCCGATTATACCCCGGTGACGCCCCAAAAGACTGACCGGAATGCCCCTTGCCGGAGTCCTCCCTGGGGAACTCCATCGCTGCACATGCGTTAGCGCGAGGATTGCGCTGCCGGCGTCAGCATGACATAAGGCACCTGGGTGCTGGAGAACTCCGCTCGCAAGTGAGGATCGCCGAAGGGCGGCGCGTGGTCGCCGACCAGAACGAAGACGGTCGGTCTGGCGGTTGCCCCCAGCGCCGCCTGCTGCACGGACTGGTGCACTGCCCGCACAAGGCGAAACCAGGTGCAGAGCGCTGCTGAACTCTGGAGTTCAGGCTGTGTGGCGCAGACGCCATCGTCGGGAAGGTCCGGATGCGCGGGTTCGGGGAGATGCGAATTGAGTGTGACCCAGTAGATGAACTTTGGCTTATCCCGCTCCTCGGAGAGAAGCGAACTTCCGATCCAACCGGCGATGGATGCGTCGCAGATTCCGGGGAATCCTCCACGGCAACTGGGAAGTCCAAGTTTTTCGAGGTCGGGGCCGAACCAGCTGCGGTCGAAGCCCAGGTTCGGGTACCACGTAGCGCGGTAGAACAGCTGGCCGACATACCCGTGGACGGCGAGGTTCCGATAGCCGCGGGCATGAAAGAAGGCGGGCAGGCATTGCTCCACCGTCCCGGCAGAGGCGTGCAGAATGCCGAAGCCCAGAGTGGAGTGGCACAGTTCGCGCGCCTCGCCGGGCACTGTAAGTCCGGTGAATGGGACGGCGCCATACGAGACTTTGTATTTGCGCGTAAATCGAGGATCGTCATAGGGCGCGGTAAGAGCCTGGGCAAGATGAGCGTCGAGCGGCAGTCCCCACGACTCGACGACAATCAGCACGACGTTGGGGGATTCGACCGAACTCGGCCGGCTATTGAGATAAGAGACCGCCGCGGAGGCGGCAGAGGGCATCGGATCATTCCCAGCGTTGCGCGATCTTGCATTGGTGCGGTAAGCGTGAACTTCGCGCGCCACCAGAGTGAAGACCGGGCTATGCGCCAACCGATAGGGAGACAGCGCAATATCCTTGCGCCACAAGAGATTCTGACCATCGAGAATATCGATCGCGGTGGGGATGGCGACGCAGGCCAGCAAGGCGAATACTGTCCGAAGACGCTTCTGGGGAAGAGGCCGGACCAGAGCCAGGGCGGCGCAAACCAGGATGCTCGCGGTCAGGACGCCGATCCCCGCCAGCACCCGTCCCTGGGGAAGCACCGGCAGATAGCGGAGCGACGACAGCAAGTCTCCCAGGGAAAACAGGTAGGTGGTGCAAATGCTGTCGGCGAAGGCCGCAAGCGATTCCAGGCAGAGCAGAGTGAAAACCACGCCCCGCGGCAGAAAAACGCCAACCGCGCCAATCATCAGGTAATCGAGATTGATATACCCATGCGGCGACGCCTCCAGCCCGCGGCCCGAGATCAACATCGGCAGATTGGAAAGGATCAGATAGAGCGCAGCAACCATGTATACGGGCATATGCCGGCTCCGGGAAACGGGCTTGAACGGCGCCGCCAGGGCAGCTGCGTGCGGCGTCTCGTCTTCTTGAACGAGTCTCTCGTCCAGGCAGATGGTCGACGCCAGGTTTGCGTGGTCATTCATTGCGGAATCCTCTGAACGGTGGTGGGGGAAGTTCTCAGGAACAGGCTGTAGCACAGGGAACGGACGGAGTCGGGCGCCAGGCGGATCGGCCCGCGCATCAGGATGTTCCAGATTGACCCGGAGGCATCCAGCAGACCCATCTTGCGAAGAAACGACTGGAACTCGATCTCTCCTTTCAGGTACGCGAGACCGCCCCTGCGGCCCTGCATCCCGTTGCCGCAGCGAGCGTAGACGAGAATGTCTTTCATGTTGTGCAGGCGGTAGCCGAGCGTTAACATTCTGGCCCAGAGGTGGTAGTCCTCAAAGCCATGGCAGGATTCGTAGTTGCCGGCGGCCACCACCGATGCTTTGCGGAAAACGACGGTCACATGGTTCATCGGCGTGCGGGACTTCGCAAAGCGGAGCAAGGCCGGCCCGGCAGCGGGCAGAAGCCGAATCGCGCGCGGAGCCGAGCAGTCTTGTTCGAATTCCGCTATCGCGCTCCCAACGACATCGACCTCCCGGTTGCATTCCAGGAAGTTCATCTGCCTCTCGAACCTGTCCGGCACACAGATATCGTCTGCATCCATGCGGGCCACGTATTCACCCCGGCAAATGTAAAGGCCGGCACGGAGAGCCGCTCCCAGGCCGACATGGACCGGCAGGCGCAGCGAAACAATGGACAGGTTTTTCTTGTACGCGGCAATGATTGCATCGAGCGGCTCGCCCAGCGGCCCGTCTTCGACGATGACGACCTCATCGGCCGGCACAGTCTGGGCGGCAAGGCTGTCCAGACTCTGACGCAAATGAACTGGAGATTCCTTGTGATACACCGGCATCAGTACGGACAAAAGCATCTCTACACCTGGGGTAGTGGGATTATCGGAAGATTTAGGGAACTCTGGAGAAAGTTCTGCGTTGACCGAGGGCTGGGCGCCGCCCTGAGAACCGCGCAACGGAACTCGCTTGCCAGGCGCGGCAAGAAGCTCATCGTAGAAAGCCTGATAGTGCCGCGACATCACGCGCCCCGAGACCGATTCAAGCGATTCTTCCGGCGGGGAAAAAACACGCCCGGCCTTGGCCGCTACCAGCTTGTCCAGGGTTTCGGAAATCGCTTCCGGCGTCCCCTCATTGAATAGAGTTACCTGCTCGGGAAATATCCGGCGGATGTCTTCATGCGGGGCAATAGCGGTTGCAACCACATGGATTCCAGCCGCGCATCCTTCCAGCAGGGCCATTGGAAGCCCCTCGGCGCTGGAGTTGGACAGCAAAAAATCGGCGGCCTTCAGGAGATCGGGAATATCCGTTCGCTTGCCCAGGAAGACGATGTTGGAAGACGCTGCCGCCAGCCGTTCGCAGGCGGCTCGCATCGGACCGTCGCCGGCAAATGCCAGCAGGCCCGTGTGCGCCAGCGTCGAGCCCTGGAAACCGGCGATCGCTCCCTGGGGATTCTTCCGGCCGATAAGGGCTCCGGTGTGCAGAACGATCACGGCGTCTTCGGGCCATCCAAACTTCCTTCGCAACGACCTTATCTCCTCGGTATCCTTCGGGGGGAGAAAGAGGTTCAGGTCTATTCCGTTGGGAATGACGCGCGCTTCAATGCCGGCTTTCAGCGCGGCGCCGGCCACACTCTGAGACACTGCCGCCACGCCATCGAAGCGCTTCAACGCAGAGTATTCACGCGCGGCCATCAGCCGGCCGGCTACCCGGCCATAGGCCAGCCGATAATCGCCGATCAGATCGCAATGCAGCGTAGAGACAACCGTGTATTGAGCCTTGATTCCAGCCGCCAGAACAGTGGCTCGAATACCGTGGGCATGAACGGCATCTGCATTGACCTCGCCGGCAAGCCGCGCAAGGCGTTGCCGGCCGAATGCGAACGAGCCGGCGCGCGAAAGGTTCAGCGGCTTTACCGGAATGCTCATCGCCCTGAACTCGTCGATGCAGCTATTGCCGCCCTCTGGAGACAGCGTGGCCACAACCGCGCGATACCTCTCAGCGTCCAGGTGCTCGACGATTCCTCTCAAGACATTGACCGGACCGCACCGATCCAACGTCGAAACCACATGGACAATCGTCTTGGGCATAAGCTCTCCTTTCCTGCGCCGCCACGCGCCTTGCGTGCGGACGCTAGCGATCTCCCGCGGGCGCGCGTTTCATGCTTCCCTGCCTGGACCATGCCTCCAGAATGCCGAGCACGACATAGAGGATGACTCCGACTCTGGTATTGACCAGCGCCCCCTGGGTAATCCCATAAAGGAAGGTCACGGCCAGGGCCATGATTGCAAATCGAGAGAACTCCGGGCAGTAGCGCCCGGCCCGCTTGGCCAGCCTGTATCCCACGGGATAGATGGCAAGCAACATGCCGATGCCCACGACGCCAAATCGATGGAATGTCACGATAAGCTCGCTATCGACAAACCAGGGAAGAAAGGACCGCGTGGCTACCCCGAAAAGGGGCGCGTTTGCCCAGGTGTAGACAACCAGCGCAAAATTGTCGAGCCGGGTGTTGATACTGTATTCATCCTGCGTATTGCCGGTCGCGATGGAAACGATCATGCTCTGGGTGTAGTCGGCGGCCACGGGGTTGATGAGGGCCAGAAGCACCGCGCCCATGACCACGACGAAAGCCACGAGAATCGCGCTGTATCCCAGGCGCTTGAGCTTCTCTTTTGCCGATCCCTCCTTGGTCAGCGCCTGAAGCATCATCAGGAGCGGCAAGCTGAAAAGAAGAGTTCGAGTTACCGAGATCAGCAGCGTGAAGAAACTCAGCAAGGCGAGAATGCGCCGGCGCGCGGCCGATTCCATCGCCTGACTCAAGAAGAAGCCCAGGGCCGCGACATACCCAAGATGGGTGGGCGTATTGAACGTTGCAAAGGGACGTTGCGCCATGATCGAAACCGGGTCCTCGACGGTCAGCTGATCGCAGAATTGAACGAAGAACGCCATAACCGGGCCGCCGACCGACATTCGCGCCAAAGTCATCTCCAGAACGGCGACGCCCAATAGAATCCCTATAAACACGGATACCGTCTTGAGAAAAGTATGAAGCGAGACTCCGCAGTCCTGCTCCCGCACCAGCCAATACACGATAAGAAACTTCAGCGGGCGCAGCATGTCCAGATAATCCTTCGCCGCCATCGGAACGTCCAACTGCGCTGGAGCGATCAGGGTGGAAAGCAGGATCGAGCCGATGAGAACTGTCAGATACACGCTGATCGCATCCGGCCGGGGGATGCGAAGACTGAAGAAGAACTTGAGGGCCAGCATGGCTCCGGCGGAAAAGACGATGAAATCTTCCAGGCGCACCGGAATGTCGCCAGGGAGCCGGAAGGTCGGCGTAAAGAAAACGGCGGCAAGGATGAAAGCCAGCAGCCAGTCGGTGCGCGAAGACTTCCCGGCTTCAGCCGCTTGCCAGCAGGCAGGGGCGCACGGAACCGCCGCGGGGGCATGTGCGTTCATCGCGCGACTCCCAATGCATCGATCGCCGGGTCGGTCGCCACGGCCGCGGTTGCAATGGCGTGCGATTCCCTTTTCGGAGCCAGGTACTCGCGGCGCGCCCGCGCATAAATCCGCAAAGCGGCGGGAAGCCCGACGAATCCGGTTGCCGCCAGGTAACTGATCGCGACGCCGGCATTGCCCCATCGGGGCGCCGTCAGCGCAGCCAGCACCAGCGTAAGCGAGGCCACCGCCAGCGACTGCACCAGAAAGGGTTCGCGCTTGAAGGAGCGCAACAGCGTGGCCAGGCCCTGCACCACGCAGTTGGCGCCGGCCGCCGCCATCAGCAGAACGAACAGTTGCGGCGAAACCATGCGCGCCGCCAGCCGGGGAGCCGCCACGGGCAACAGCGCGGCCACGCCGCCGGCCCCCAGCGCGATGATGGCGAATACGGCCAGGGATTGGCCCAGCGTGCGCAGAAACAGCCGGTCAAGCCCCTGGAACTGGCGCCGCGCGATCATGTGACCGAAGGGCGTGGCTTTGGGCGAGGTCCAGGCCAGGGCAAGGACCGTCATGTAGCCGGTGATGCTGAGCGACATGCCCATCTGTCCGGCTTCGACCGCCCCTCGCAGCGCGAAAACGATCGGGATGAAAACCTGCACGGTGAAGTAGGAGCACATCCAACTGACGGCGATGCGCCACTGGAAGGGCCACACCTCGTGGGTCCAGCGGATCGCCGCGCTGCCGGCCGGATGCTTGAGCAGCCCCGCAAGCAGACGGCGGTGCGCGCCCAGAAAGACAAGACCGGCGCCGGTCTGCCCCGCAATCACCAGGGCCGGCGAGTAAAGGCCGTGACCGAACAGCATGGCCAGCCAGGCCAGCGCCATGGCCGCAACCGCCTGGCGCAACCGCATCGCGGCCACCGCGCGCACCTGCCCGCATCCCTCCAGGAAGGAGTAGAAGGGCATCGACCACAGGCCGGCCACGGACGCGGCGACCGCCAGCAGCCACGGTCCCCGCCAGGCCACCTGCGCGGCTCCGGCCGCGGCATGGAGAGCAAAGAAAGCCGTTCCCAGCGGCGCCAATATCAGGCCCATGACCGCGGCGGCCACGGTGTACCAGCGCAGGCTGAGCTGCAGCGTGGAGGCCAGCCGCGCGTGGGCCACCGCATCGCCCGCAACGCTGCCATCGGTGTGCAACTCCAGGTGGACGCATTCGTGCGCCGCCAACTGCTGCACCACAAACGAGAAGCCCATCTCGAAGACCACCTGCAGGGAGACCAGGCTGAGCAGCGTGTAGTAGTAGCCCTGCTCGACGGGGCTGAGGAAGCGCACGATGAGCAGAACCGTCCCGGTGCTGCCCACAACATTGATGGCCCGCGCCAGAAAGGTATAGGCGACGGCGCCATCGATGCCCAGCGCCTTGAGAGCCCTCATCGCGCTCCTCCGCCCCAGGCCTCTTCAAGCGCCATGGGCCACGAACCGCACCGGCGGCGGCGCGAGCGCAGAGCATCGGCGAAATCGGCAGCGAACGCGATCAGCAGGGCCACAGGCAGCGATCCGAACAGCGCTCCCAACACAATCCAAAGCCTGTAGAGCGAGCTGGGACGGTCCGGAACAGCCGCCAGATCGACAATCTGCACCAGCGATCCCTGCCGCGCCTCGTCCACCCGCGCCATCTCATACTGGCGCGCCAGCAGTTCCAGAACCGTCTCGCGATACTTCACCTCGCGCAGGGCGCGTGCATAATCAAGTCCCGCCTGGGTCACCTTGCCCCTGGGCGCCACCAGGTCGCCGCCGCGGCTATCGTTGGCCACGTCCATGGCGGCCAACTGACCCACCAGACCCGACAACTCCTGCTCGGCGCGCACCAGGTCCGGATTCTGTTCGGCGGCAAACTGGCGCATCGCCTGGATCTCGACGTGCTTGGCCGAGACCTGGGCGCGCAACACGGCCGCCGAGGCGATCATGGCGTGGGCCTGGCCGTCGAGCTCAATCACGCCGGTGCGTTGCTCGGTCTGCTTCATCTCTTCTTCAGCCCGCGCCAGCTCCTCGCGCGCTTCGCCCAACTGCCGCTCGAAGAAGAGCCTGCGTTGCGACGCCTCGGTGACCGCCAGGGTTGCGGAGAGGCGCCGGTATTCTTCCACCCAGCCATTGGCCAGGTCCGCGGCCCGGCGCGGGTCTCGATCGGTCACCGAAAGGCGGATCAATCCGTCCTTCAAGCCGCTGTCGATGGAGGTGGCCCGCTCCCAGCGCTTGCGGGTCGTGGAAAGGTATTTGCGGTGATAGAGCGCCTGCAGATGAAAGCGCGCCGCCACCGCATCCTCCACCGTGCGGCTCTTCAGCAGGGCCGCCTGCTGGTCGTTGGGATTCTTCATGCCCAGGCCGCCTGCCGCCGAGGCCATGGCTCCCAGGCTGCCCAGTTGCGTCATCATCGCCGCTCCCGCGGAACTGCCCTGCTGGGGCGGCAAGATCACCGTAGTGGCCGTGTAGTGGTTGGGCAGCACCAAGGCAACTGCCGAGGCCACCACGACGATGACAAGCGTGGCGATCCCGACCAGTCTCTTCCGTTTGATGGCCAAGCGCATCACCGGCAGCAGCGAGCCGGAGTTGGTCTGGGATGAGCGGGCGGCGGGTTCCTGGTTCTCTGTCGGCACAAGAGCCTTTCTCTTTGGATCGAGTCGGATTTTCAGTTGCGCTGGGCGCGTCCTGTCTGGGGTTATGCGCGCCATCGGCTGCGCCGGGGTGAAGGCTGACACCCACCGCCAGCCCCTGCCATGCCTGGCAAGGAACGCTCACTGGGACGTGGATTGCCCGGCCACTCAGCCGGGAAACTGCGCTCAGATTACCTGCGAAGGGAGGAGCGCAAACGGGGAAGATGAGAAAACTGGAAGCGCGAAATCGATTATGGGAAGACACTCATGCGACTGTCCGATTTTGGAACAGCGCTGATCTCCGCATGCATTTTCCCGTTCGTTCCGCTGCATGGATGAGTGAACAATGGGGCGTCTATGAGAAACCATTCATCTGCCCGCTCAAGCCTTCGCCGCGTGATGCTTCTCTGGGTTGCCGGCGCCGCATTCCTCGCCTTTTGCACGACTGAATCGCATGCGCAATGTTCAGCCGACGACGATCCCGATTCGTTCGGCTGCCAGTTGCAACAGGCTGCCCCACCCTCTTCCTCTAGCCAGTCGCAGTCGGCGCCTACCGTGCCGACCATGCAGGAACAGGCCGCGCAGGGGACGCCGAGGGCGGACCGGTCAACAGACGCCTCTGCCGACAACAGTCTCTCCGGCGAGCCGAGTTACACGGAACAGGCGTTGCGCGATGGGCTGAACACAAACGCCCAGCGGGCCACGCAGAAGCAGCCGTTGTCGCCCGAGCGGGCCACCGAGTTTCAGCGCTTTGTGGCGGCCACGACCGGCAAGATGCTGCCTATCTATGGAGCCAGCCTGTTTGGCGCGCAGCCGGCATCTTTCGGCCCCATCGACCAGGCGCCCGCGCCCCAGGATATGGTGGTCGGCACCGGAGACGAACTGCGCATCCGCATCTGGGGGCAGATCAACTTCAGCGCCAATCTGCGCGTAAGCCGGGAAGGAGAGATCTACCTTCCCAAGGTGGGCGCCACGCATGTTGCGGGACTGCCGTTTTCGTCCGTCGCCGGCCACCTGCGCACCGCGCTGGAGCGGGTTTACCGCAACTTCGAGCTGAGCGTCGATATGGGAGAGATTCACTCCATCCAGGTGTACGTCACCGGGCAGGCGCGGCAGCCGGGCGAATACACGGTGAGCGCGCTCAACACGCTGGTGGATACGGTCTTTTTGAGCGGCGGCCCCTCGCGGGCGGGCTCCATGCGCCACGTGCAGTTGAAGCGCGAGGGCAAGTCGATTGCGGACTTCGACCTTTATGCGTTGCTGGTGAAGGGCGACAAGACCGGCGACGTGCAACTGCAGCCGGGCGACGTGCTGTTCATTCCCGCCGCAGGCCCGCAGGTGGCGCTGCTGGGCAGCGTGCGCCAGCAGGCAATCTACGAGTTGCGCGGCCAGGAGTCGATCGAAGAACTGCTGGATGCGGCCGGCGGCAGAACGGCTGTCGCCTCCGGCGGGCACATATCGGTGGAGCGCATCGAGAACCATGCGCAACTCCGCGCCTTTGAACTGAAGGCCGATGCGGCCGGCCTTGCGACCGAGCTGGCCGACGGCGACATTGTGCGTATCGATCCGATCGTTTCCAACTATCGCGAGACGGTCACGCTGCGCGGATCGGTGGCCAATCCGGGGCGCTTCCTCTGGCATGCGGGCATGCGCCTGAGCGAGCTGATGCCCGACCGGGATTCGCTGGTCTCGCGGGACTACTGGTGGCGGCGCACCCAACTCGGCCTTCCGGCGCCGGAGTTCGCGCCCTCGATGGGCGCTGTTGCTCCGCAACTGCAAACGGACCGCTCGCCACAGTCGCAAACGGGCCGTATTTCACAGCTGGGAATGGGCCGCTTTCCGAGAGCTGTTCCCAGCGCGCAGTTGCCGCAGCGGTCATCGGAAGACGACCCAACCGCGGCCATGCAGAAGGCCTCCGACGGCCGCTCTTTGGGAGCCGCGGGCTCTCTGGGCGGCATCGTAGTGGACGACCGGATGGGAAGACAGACGGCGCTTCTTCGCCCCGCGGCCCAAACCGACTGGAACTACGCGGTGATTGAGCGGCTGGACACAGCCACCATGGCCACATCGCTGGTTCCCTTCGATCTGGGCAAGCTGGTGCTCGGTCACGATGCCGCACAGGACCTTGAACTTCAGCCGGGCGACATTGTCACGGTCTTCTCGCAGGACGATATCCCCCAGCCGCTGGACCGGCAAACGAAATATGTGCGGCTGGAAGGAGAGTTCGCGCATGCCGGCGTTTACAGCGTGTTGCCCGGCGAGACTCTGCGCTCGCTGGTGGCGCGCGCCGGAGGCCTGACGGACAAGGCATATCTTTATGGGTCGGAGTTCACCCGCAAGAGCACCCAGGCGATCGAACAGCAGCGTTTGAACGAGTACGCCGATCGTCTCGAGCACCAGTTGGCGCGGGCCTCGGTGGCAACATCCGGCCTGGCGAACGGCGGTTCGCAAAACGGGGAACAGGATGGGCAGATCTCCTCCATTAACCGCGCGCTGGTCGAGCGGCTGCGCCAGGTGCAGCCCAGCGGAAGAATCGTACTCAATTTGGGCCCGCGCAGCGCGGGAGAGAACGAACTGCCGGACGCCCAGTTGGAGGACGGGGACCAGTTGCTGGTCCCCTCCACTCCCGCCACCATCCAGGTGGTCGGCGCGGTCCTCAACCAGAATGCATTTCTGTATCGCAACGGCGCTCGTGCCGGCGATTACCTGCATCTGGCCGGCGGCCCGAACCGCGACGCCGACCGTAGACAGACCTTTATTCTGCGGGCAGACGGTTCGGTGACCAGCCACAACGCGGGCGATCCGATCTTTTCTTCCGGCTTTGAAAAGGCGCGTCTTTACCCCGGCGATACCATCGTTGTCCCGGAGAAGAACATAGGGCCCGGAGCGATGCGCGAGTTCACGGCCTGGGCGCAGGTCTTTTCCCAGCTTGCGCTGGGCGCGGCGGCGGTCAACGTGATCAAGTAGACAGCGGCGCGGAACCGGTCGAGGATCGCTCATCTTCCCGGGCGATCCTCCCTGCCGGGCCATAGGCGGCGCTCATCTCAGGCGCGCGCGGGCAGCACGCGCCTGAGACGGCGGAGCCGATGATTCAACCCGGTTGCTCAGCGCAAACCGGCGCGCCCGATATCTCCGCATGAACACTCTCTTCCCCAACATCATTTTGCCGCATGACTCTTGAGTATCCTCTCATTAGATTTTACTTATCGAATTTCGATAACGGGACTTTTCCCGTTTATGACTCTCGCGCCCACCTATTTATCCCCTCCACCCGTGTATCCCCAGCCAATGCGAGCGAAGATGCGTAAGTAGTCGCACTTGCGGATGAGAGTCAACGCCACTTAGCTGGATGACTTATGTCTCCAGCCGTGTTCACTGTCCCGTGCGCAGCCAGGTTTCGTCAACTTTCCGAATTCCAATCGTCCCGGTCGAGGTTAGCTACCATGCAACTTTCCAGTCATGCGCATGCGTCGAGCGCTGCTTCCGTTCCGTCCTTTCCCATCGCCGCGCTGCCGCCTGCCCTTGCTGGCACGCCGGTTCGCGATGCGCGCTTCGAGAGCCCCTCGGCAAGCGACTGGAGCCTGTCTCATTCCAAGCGGCTGCTCGATGTTTCGGTTGCGCTGCTGGTTCTTGCAGTCTTTGCGGCTCCGATGCTGGCGATCGCTTTGTGCGTGCGTCTGTCCTCGAGGGGGCCTGCATTTTTCGCTCAGCATCGCGTTGGCCGGGGAGGGCGCCTTTTTAGAATTTATAAGTTCCGGAGCATGGCAGCGGCCTCTGGGGAGAGCGGTCCCGGCCTCACCAGGGACGGGGATCGCCGCATTACCGGCATCGGCCGCCGGCTGCGCAAGCTCAAGCTCGATGAGCTTCCGCAGTTTTATAACATTCTGCGCGGAGACATGAGCCTAGTCGGGCCCCGGCCCAAGCTGCCTCAGTATGCGGCCATAGCCAACATGCCCTATCGGCCCGGCATCACCGGCGCCGCTACGCTCGCCTTCCGGCACGAGGAGGAGATTCTCAGCCGCGTTCATCCCGGCCAGTTGGAGATCTTCTACAACCAGCGGATCAAACCGCTCAAGGCACGCATCGATACGCGTTACATGTGCCGGGCGACGTTCCGCACCGATATGCGCCTGATCGGGGCGACATTTCTTGCCTGTTTGGCACCCGCGCGCGTTCCTGCCGTCTTTCGCAATGCCTCCACGCGGGTTCTGGCTTTCATGCCACAACCGGCCCCGGAGAGCTGCGCCGACAAGTCCTTCGAAGCGGCGAGTTGAAACACCTTCATTGCGCGACAGAACGGTGCCGGTTCTCCAACCGCGCCGCTCCCCGCTTGCGCCGCTCCTTGAAGCGCATTGGCCAGGCGTGGGCCGCTTGCGGCGGCAGCAACGCCGGCGCTACGCTATAGCATTATCAGGGAAGGTGTATCCCGAAACCGCAACCCTCAAGTCGACGCGACCGCCAGGGCCGGGGCCCCCAACGACAGGTCTTCGTCGTTGGGGTGGAGCGAGCGGCGACCCTGCACGGAATTGAACTGGGTAAAGTATCCCTGGTAATGCCGTAATGAAGAGCAACTGGCGCAGACTTGAACGGGATGTTTTGTTGAAGGAGCCGCGGATGAAGATCGGTGTGAGTGCGTTTGCGTGGACAACCAGGATCGATGATACGCATTTGGCTCTCTTCTCCAGAATCCGCGAACATGGGCTCGAGGGGTTCGAGATTCCGATGTTCGATCCCGCGAGTCTCGATGCCGCCAAGATCCGGCGGGCCTTCGACGCCAGCGGCCTGGAATGCACGGTTTGCGCCATCCTGCCGGACGGCATCAACCCCATCAGTCCCGATGCCGCTGTCAGGAGGACGTCAGTCGCTCACCTGGTGAGATGCGTTGAAACCTGTGCGGAGCTTGGGGCGCATGTGATCGGCGGGCCGCTTTTTGCGCCCATCGGCTATCTTCCAGGACGGCGCCGCAACCAGGATGAATGGGGCTGGGCAGTGGAGTGCTTTCAGGCGCTTGGCGGTGTGCTCGATCAAAACGAGATCACCCTTGCGCTTGAACCTGTGAACCGCTCCGAGACTTTCTTCCTGACAACCGCATCCGAGGCGAGCGCGTTCTGCGATGCGGTCGCCCATCCGCGCATTGGCGTGTTGATCGACACATTTCACGCCAACATCGAGGAGAAGAGCATTGCGGCCGCGGTGCGCTCGCTGGGCAAGCGCCTCAGGCATCTGCACATGAGCGAGAATGACCGCGGGTTGCTGGGCTCCGGGCACGTCGATTTCCGGGGGATCCTCGCCGCTCTCAAGGAGATCGAATACGATGGCTACCTGACGATCGAGGGCTTTGGTTATTCCCCGAATGAGGCAACCTCGCTGGGCGCGCTGTGGGGAGACCTGAACGTATCGCCGGAAGACATTGCGTTCCAGGGCGCGGCCTATCTGCAAAGCCTCTTGCGTCAGGGTGGAAACGGCCTGTCCGCCGAGGCGTGACACTCTCCTCAAGCCTGACCTCAACATACAAGGGTGGGAGACCGCAAAAGACCGCCAACCTCCCATCCTGCTCACGCCCGTGAACGCGCTGACTCCGCTGGCTGGCTGACTCGCCGCCTTCCTCAGACCTTCCTCCCCAGGTTGTTCCGCCACGCATGTCCGCCGCGCTCCAGCAGGTGATCGGAGCACTCCGGACCCCACGATCCGGCAAGGTAGTTGGGGAAGGTCTCCGGGCTTTTGACGGCCCAGGCCTCGAGGATCGGCGTATACAGCGCCCAGGTAGTCTCCACGCCGTCGCGGTGGGAGAACAGCGTCTGGTCGCCCAGCATGGCGTCCAGCAGCAGCCGCTCATAGCCGTTGGCGCTCGATTTGCCGAAGGCCGCCGCGTAGTCGAAGTCCATGTTCACCGGGCAGACGGCCATGTCCGGTGTCGTCGGCACCTTGGCCCCGAAGCGCAACGCAATCCCCTCGTCCGGCTGGATGCGAATGGTGAGCAGGTTGGGCTGAATCTGCTGGCAGGGCGAGCTGGCCGCCAGCCGGTCGAAGATCAACAGCGGCGGCTGCTTGAACTGGATGTTGATCTCCGTGGCCCGCTTCTTCAGCCGCTTGCCCGCGCGCAGATAAAACGGAACCCCCGCCCAGCGCCAGTTCTCGACCTCCAGCCGCACCGCGGCATAGGTCTCCGTGTTGGACTCGGGATCGACCCGCTCCTCGTCGCGATAACCCACCACGCGCTGCCCTTCCACCTGTCCCGGCCCGTACTGGCCGCGCACCGCGTTCAGGATCGGAATCGGTGGAATCGCCCGCCACACCTTCAGTTTCTCGCGCCGCACGCTCTCCGCCTCAAAGCTCGACGGCGGCTCCAGCGCCACAAGACTTAGTAACTCCATCACGTGGTTCTGCACCACGTCGCGCAGCGCGCCCGCCTTCTCATAGAACGGCCCGCGGCCCTCGACGCCCAGCGTCTCAGCCACCGTAATCTGCACGTGGTCGATGTAGTTGCGGTTCCAGATGGGCTCGAAGATTCCGTTGGCGAACCGGAAAACCAGGATGTTCTGCACCGTCTCCTTGCCCAGGTAATGGTCGATGCGGAAGACCTGGCTCTCCTGGAAGACGGCGTTCACCTGGTGGTTCAGTTCCCGGGCCGAGTCCAAGTCGTGGCCGAACGGCTTTTCGATCACCACTGTCGCCTTGCCCAACATCGGCTGCGCCATTCCCTGCGCGCCAAGGTTCTCGACAATCCCGGCAAAGAACTCGGGCGCGGTGGCCAGGTAGAAAAGTCTTTTGCCGCCGATGCCCCTCTCCTTGTCGATGCGGTCCAGTTCAACCTTCAGCCCTGCATAATCGGCTGGATCGTCGAACTTCAGCGGAAAGTAACTGATGCGCCCGACGAAGTTATCCAGCTTCGGGTCGCTCGCGTCCACGGCGCCAAACTCGATAATGCCGCCGCGCATGTCCGCCGCAAACTCGCCGCCCAGCGGCCGTCGCGCCACGCCCAAAATGGCAAACTTTTCGGGCAACAGCCCGGCCTGCTCCAGGTGGAAGAGCGCCGGCATCAGCTTGCGCCTGGTCAGGTCGCCCGAGGCGCCAAATATCACCAGGATCCCCGCCTCGGGAATCGTTTCGTTGCCATGGGGGACCTGGGAAAGATCCTCCGGGCGCACGCTCATCTGTATCGTCGTCATGCCTGGAACCTCCGGGCGCTCTTTGAGCGCCGCTGACAGCTTGCAACTCACAGCCGACAGTTAAACACTGCTACTAAAAGCTGAAAGCCCACGACTGACAACTGTTAGCTTCCGCCTGTTAGCTGTGAGCTAGTCCTTCTTCACCGCATGGCCGCCGAACGCATTGCGCATGATGGAAAGCATCCTGTCGGTGAAGTTGTTCTCCTCGCGCGAGCGGATGCGGCGGATCAGAGACTCGGTAATCACCGGCGCGGAGACGTTCAGGTCGATGGCCTCGAAGACCGTCCAGCGGCCCTCGCCGGAGTCGGACACGTAAGCCTGCAGCCCGTCCAGCGCGGGATTG
>CABDZT010000505.1_pt1 | contig 14936 bp, 12 predicted proteins | sample 3421851 | NCBI WGS metagenome assembly CABDZT01 (sample SAMEA5534341, study PRJEB31848) | metagenome | biome: tundra; feature: field; material: soil | place: USA | collected 2013-05 | depth 0.45 m
ATCGTAGCCGGTACCGCCGTCACCGTGAGCGTGAACGGCGAGGAGCTCTTGGTAGAGTCCTTCGTCGATGTCGCCGTGAGGTGAGTGGTTCCGGGCGCGATTGCCGTGACGGTTCCCGTCGTCGTACCAATCGATGCGACCGCGGTGGCGTCCGAGGCGAACGTGCAGTTGCTGTTTGTGGTGCCGTCGCTCATGGTGACGGTGCAAACCGCTTGAGCGGTTGCGCCGGCCTGGAGTGATGCGGTTATGCCGGTCAATGCGACCGACGAAACGGTGGGGTTCGAATTTCCGCCCCCACCACCGAGAGTTCCACTTCCGCCGCAGCCCGAGAGCCACAGCGCAAAAGCGAACCCCACAAGATACACAAACGCATTGGCTTTGAAGCTGTGCATGGTGTTACCTCTTCTTTCTGTTGGATTTTTTAAATCAATTTGCGGGTAAACTTAGCGCCCGCAACTACTTGTAGTATTAGCACCTTCGGACATTTTTATCAAAAGTGACAAAATGCTGAATTTATGGTGTGAAATAGCGTATTGGCAACACGTTGCTTTGGTAGATTCCTTCGATTTGGCGTTCGATGCATGCGATGGTGGCCACACACGGGCGAGGCTGGCCCATCTATGCTGTGAAGCCATGCTGTCATGCGTGGAGGACGGCTGTCTCCTTCGCAGTCAGTTCGATCGCGATCTCGGGCGGCGCCATCAGAGTATTGTGGACCAGGCAGTGATGCACGGAGCGCATGAGTCCCTCTCTCTGCTCTTCCGAGAGGGGAACCGGGCATGCGACATGAATCCGGAAGTTGCCAAGCCGGGCAGGCTGTTTCAGCTTGTCGGCGGTCACGGAAACCTCCACGCCGCTCAGGGCGAGATTGCGGGTCTTCAGGTACTGCACAGCGTAAAAGGCCGCGCAGGAGCCCAAGGAAGCGAGCAGCAACTCGGGAGGCGTCATGGCGGAGTCTTCTCCCCCGTTTTCTGCCGGTTGATCGCACAGAATTGTGTGCGACCGGGACTGAATGCTGAACTTCACGTGATCAACATGCGAAACCTTCACTTCCATAACGGTTCTCGCCCTCAATAGAAGAAAGACATCGGAACGGCAATTCGTTACAGAACTGCGGCGAGTTTTTCTGTACCCGCTATCCCGAGCATGCGCAGGTATTCCTGGGTAAGGATGGAGCGCAAACGCGGCGTCACGGCTGGGTCGCAGGGAACCTCCAGGGAGCGGCAACGGTCGATGGCAACCCGCAGGTCGCGGAGGAACACCACGCAGGCTGGACACGCCTCGATATGCTCGCGCATCTGGTCGCAGGTGCGGGGTTCCACTCTTCCATCCAGATACTCCGAGAGGTTTGAAAACAACTCGCGGCATTCAGCAGGGCCTTTCCGGCCGCTTGTTCGTTTAGCTTGAGGCTTCGTTGGTTCTGCGCTTTCCTGCTGCGCGGGTGCGCCGTCCAATACCCGGCCCATCTCTTTGCGGACGCATAGCCGTGCTCGATGAAGGCGAACCCGGACCGTCCCTGGCTGCAGATCGAGAACCCGCGCCACCTGCTCGGTCGTCAACTCCTCCATGTCATGGAGCACGAGAACAATACGCAATGGCGCCGGGATGCGCAAGACGGCCTGGTGCAGCAGGTAGTGCTGCTCGGCGTGGAGCAGGTCGCCCTCGGGACCTTCGGCTGCATCCTGCAACAGCCGCCCCAGTTCCGCATCATCCGGCATCAACTCGTCGAGCGAGACGGTCTGCCGTGGAGCATTTGCGCTCTTGCGGCGCATGCGCCAACAGCGATTCCTGGTTACGGTGTACAACCAAACTGCCAAAGCTTGCGGGTCCTGAATCTTGGCCAGGTGGCCCAGGGAACGGAAGAGCACCTCCTGCATGGTATCTTCGGCATCTTCCGGATGCCCGCAGACCTTCATGCTGAATGAGTAGACCGTGTTCTGCAGCAGACCGATCGCTTCTTCGACAGCTTCAGGGGTATTGCGGCGCAAGAGATCGGCTGCTTGAATCAGTTCGGGTCGCATCGTTTAGGGCTCTCAAGAACATGATCAGTATACTTTTTCCCGGTGGCGGGCAAAGAAGTGGATCGCGGCCTTATCCATGCGCAGGCTGGACGGTTCACTTCACCGGGAACGGAACGCCGCTCTTACTGAATACATTGCCGGCCGGTATCGGTCGCTTGCAATGCGGCCTCGATCATGACGAGGCAAATCGGGCATATCTTTTCCAGCCACTGCCTCTCTTTGCTGCTCCTGGAGGCCGAGCCCGCGGCGATCCATGCGCGTAGCAAGGCAATCGAGAGATCCATCTCGGCGCCGGGGCGATGCGCCTCCAGCCGGAACATCTGGCGATAGACCTCATCCTTGAGGTGCTCACTTTGACTTCTGTCGTGCATGTCCGCCTCAGTTGGCTGTGCCGCAGTTGGCCTCTTTCAAACCCATGGCGCGAAGGATGGCCATCGCGGGGCACCAATTGGTGAATGCCGACTGTAGCAGATTCAGTCCGACGAATGCCGTCAGCCAAAGCCAATAAAGCGAGACGAAGCGTCCAAGAGCAAGCGATGCGAAAACCATGATGCCTGCCATCAGGCGCAAGCCGCGTTCGACTGTCATATTGAAGCTCCTTGTCCGGTAACGGGTTGAGATGCGTTGGCGGAATCTTGCCGTGCGTGGGCCATGTAGTAGAGAACGGGAACAGCAAGCCGGGAAAGGAATGTCGAAGCCACTTCTCCCGCGATCAGTGACAAGGCAAGGCCCTGAAAGATCGGGTCCGAGAGTATGACGCTTGCGCCGACGACCACCGCTGCCGCGGTCAGCAGCATGGGTCGAAACCGAACGGCCCCGGCGTCGATTACGGCCTGGTCAAGCGGCATTCCCTGGCGGCGGCGGAGTTCGATGAAGTCCACCAGGATAATCGAGTTGCGCACGATGATGCCGGCGCCGGCGATGAATCCGATCATCGATGTCGCCGTGAAGAACGCGCCCAGAATCGCGTGCGCGGGCAGGATGCCCACCAGGGTAAGCGGAATCGGGGCCATGATGACCAGCGGCACGATGAACGACCGAAACCACCCCACCACGAGCACGTAAATGAGAACCAGCACGGCGGCGAACGCAAGGCCCAGGTCGCGGAAGACCTCGATGGTGATATGCCATTCGCCGTCCCACTTCATCGAGTAGTGGTTCGTCGATTCCGGTTGCACCGAGTTATACCGGGCCAATGTGTATCCGGCAGGCAGCGTGAGGTGATCAAGCTGGCGGTTCATCTTCAGGATGGCGTAAACCGGACTTTCTTCCCCGCCGGCTACGTCGCCAGTGACATATACCACGCGGCGGAGATTCTTGTGGTAGATGCTTGGCTCAATGGTTTGGCGCTGGACTGTCACCAGCTCCCGCAGAGAGACCATGGCGCCGTCCGAGCCAGGTAGATGAATACTCTCCAGGCTTTGCTCCGAGGATCGGTCCGGACGGGCAAACTCGACGATGGCGGGAACAGGCTCCCGTGCGGTCTGATCATGGACCAAGCCGGCAGACACTCCCGAAAGGGCGAGCGTCAAGGCATGGGCAACATCGGATACAGCGATGCCGTGCTCCGCGGCCTTGACCCCATCCACCTGCATTACTAGCTTCGGCTGCGAATCTTCGACATACCAGTCGGTGTCTACAACACCGTCGGTGTGCTGAAAGATCGTCTTCACCTGGCGCGCAACCTGAATCTGCCCCTCCATGTCGGGACCGTAGATCTCTGCCACCAGCGTTTGCACAACGGGCGGTCCCGGCGGTACTTCGCTGACCTGAATACGGGCGCCATAAGCGCTTCCGATTGCGACCAGCAGAGGACGCAATCGCTTTGCGATCACATGGCTTTGCTCGCTGCGTTCCTTTGCAGGCAGCAGGTTCACCTGAATATCGGCCTCGTTCGGCTGGTGGCGCATGTAGTAGTGACGCACAAGGCCGTTGAAGTTATAGGGACCGGATGTGCCGGTGTAGGTCTGGTAGTTCAACACATCCGGCTGCCGAGCAAGCTCGCTGCCCAGCGCCTGAGCGACCCGCGCCGTCTGTTCAAGGGGCGTGCCATCGGGCATATTCACGATGACCTGCAGCTCACTTTTGTTGTCGAAGGGCAGCATCTTTACACGCACGAGCCCGAGCGGCACGAGCGCAGCCGCAGCCAGGAAAAGCACGGCCATTCCAGCGAAGAAGTAGAAACGATGCCGTCGAGAATGGATGAGAGGCGACATGACCCGGCGATACAGCGTGGTCGTCCAGCTATCTTTCTCCTGTGCCGGCGAGCCGGGGTTGCCAAGATGCTTGCCGAGGAGCCGGAGGGCGGCCCAGGGCGAAACGACAAAAGCAACAAGCAACGAGAAGAGCATCGCCGCAGAAGCGCCGACGGGAATGGGCCGCATATACGGCCCCATCAAGCCATGGACCATGGCCATGGGAAGAATGGCCGCAATCACAGCGAAGGTGGCAAGAATGGTCGGATTGCCAACTTCGGCGACCGCTTCAACCGCAACTTCGCTCACCGGCCGGCCGCGATTCTTCTCTAGCCTGAAGTGCCGCACCATATTCTCGACGACAACGATGGCGTCATCCACGAGAATGCCGATGCTGAAAATCAATGCGAAAAGCGTTACGCGATTGACGGTGTAGCCGAGGAAATAGAAGACGGAAAGTGTGAGCGCAAGCGTAACTGGAATGGCCAGCAGCACGACACCCGACTCGCGCCATCCCAGAAAGAGCGCGATGAGCAGAGTAACGGAAAGTGTTGCCAGCAGCAGGTGCTCAAGCAGTTCATCGGACTTGGCCTTCGCGGTTTCACCGTAGTTCCGTGTGGTGGTCACGGTCACGTCATTGGGAACCGTCACGCCTTGCATCTCATGCACGCGCTTGAGGACCGCATTGGCAATGTCGGTGGCGTTGGTGCCTTTGCGCTTGGATATGGTGATGGTCACCGCCGGATACTGGCGGGGCGCTTGTTGAGAAGCTGTGCCCGCGTTTGTAGTACCGAAGACCACATAGTCCGCGGGATCGGCAGGGCCATCGATAATCTGCTCGGCAACGTCGCGCAGATACACCGGACGGCCACGGTCAACAGCGACTACTACAGATTCAAGGTCCTCACGGCGCGTGAAGAGGTTGCCGGCGTCAACGCGGACCTCCTGGTTATTCTCTGAGAAGCTCCCGGCCTGCACGCTGGCGTTTGCGGCCTGCAGGTGCGCGACAATCGCCGTGGGCGATATCCCGTAGGCATTCAACTTTGTGGGGCTGAGCAGGACGCGCATGGTCCGCGGAAGTCCGCCGATGATCGTCGTCTCCGATACGTCGGAAATCTGCCCGATATTGTGTTGCATCTCGGCCGCGATGGCGCGAAGCTGATAGCCGCTGTAATGTTCGCCCCACAGTGTGAGCGACAGGATCGGAACATCGTCGATGGAGCGGGCTTTGATGAGAGGTTGCGATACTCCAGGCGGGATGCGGTCGAAACTCGAGTAGAGCTTGCTATATACCTTGATGAGCGCATCTTCCTGCGGCGTGCCAACCAGGAAGCGCACGATGACCAGGCTTTGGCCGGGGCTCGATGTGGAGTACACATACTCAACGCCGGAGATCTGATGCACGAGCGCCTCGATGGGGAGAGTGACTCGCTGTTCCACCTCCGCGGGCGACGCGCCCGGCATGGCGGTAGTGATGTCCAGCATCGGGACCAGGATCTGCGGCTCCTCCTCTCGGGGAATGACGGCGACCGCGAATACCCCGATGGCCAGCGACGCGACGATGACAAGCGGCGTCAGCTTGGAGTTGAGAAACGTGTGAGCCAGGCGCCCGGCTATTCCAAGCTCTTGCTTCATGGCTGGACCTCAATGCGCTTGCCGGCAAGGTCGCGGTCGGAGGGTGCATCGACAAGTCTTTCACCCGAGGACAAGCCCGACAGAACCTCTACGAGATTGGCTTGTGTCGCGCCAAGGGTAAGATAGCGGAGTTGCGCAATGCCCTGGCCGTCGAGAGCATACACACAGGCAAGCGAGCCGCGGAAAACGACGGCGGAACGCGGAATGAGAATCGCCTGGCGGGCGCCGTTGGCAAACTCCGCCGTCCCATACATGCCGGCGCGCAACTGGCTCGAAGAAGGCAAGGCGATCTTGACCTGAAAGCTGTGGTTGGCCGGGTCGGCGGCAGGGACGATCTCCGCAACAGTGCCCGCGATATCAGTGGATGAAACGCCATCGATTGCGACACGCACGTTCATTCCCTTGTGAACCGCGCCGATCGCCGACTCATCCACCGTGGCGTACAGTTCGAGGGCGCCTGCCTGATCCACTTGGAGCAATGGCACACCCGGCATGGCCAGCGTGCCCGGATCGGCCATCCGCGCCGTCACTACGCCGGAAAAGGGCGCAACCAGGCGCGTATAGCCCAGCATCGTCCGAGCGCCGCTTACCTGAGCCAGCGCCGCGTCGGTCTGCGCCCGCACTGCCTCAAGCCTGGCGGCCGCGGCCTCGGCCCGGCGCGCAACCTCATCCATCTCCTGCGGACTTACGCTCTTCTCGGCCTCGAGTCGCCGATAGCGATCCAGGGTGCTGGCCGCCAGTTTGGCGTCGGTCTGTGCCGCCGCCTGTTCGCTTTGCGCTGCCTTCGCCGCCGCCTGCGCCTGATCCGCCGAGGCGCGCTGAGCCGCATCGTCCAGCACGGCCAGCGTTTGCCCTGCCCGGACGTTGTCTCCCTCGCGCACCAGAACCTGCTGGATGCGACCCATAACCTGCGCGGACACAATGGCGGTCTCCCGCGCATGAACGGTCCCCGTGGAACGTACGTTCAGAGGCACCTGTTGCTGCCGGCTCTCAACCACCCGCGCCTGCACAGTTTGTACTGCGGCAGGTGAAGCTGATTCGCCGCCATGACAACCGGTCATCATCGCCGCGGAAACGGCAAGCATGCAACCCGATAACACAATCTTCATTGCAAATCCTCCGCAGCATCGGGAGTCAGCGTCCCTGTCGCGTAGAGCAGTTCGGCATAGGCCAGGGCATTGCCGTAGACGGCGTGCCAGTAACTGGACTGGCTCTGCCGCTCGGCATCCTCGGCGCGCAGCAAATCGGTGATGGTGGCAAGCCCCGCGCTGTAGCGATTCTTGAGGATGCGGAGACTCTCGGCCGCTTGATCAAGCGCGGCATGCGCGGTTTCAAGAGAGAGTGCCGCCGTCTGCCGGTGAATGTGCGCCTTGCTTACTTCCAGCCGCACATGCTGGTTGGAGGCAGCCAATTGCGCGTCGATCCGCTGCTTCGCGGCGCTCTCCCGCGCCAATTGGGCGCGTTTGCCCACCGGCAGAATATCGACGCTGATCTGGACGCCGGCCACCCAGTTGTTGCCTCCCGAGCCTGTGAAGGACGTCCGGTCTTCCTCCCAGTTTCCGTAGGCGCTCACGCGAGGGCCGAAGTCCGACCTTGCCGCGTCCAGGGCTGACGCCTGCGCAGATTGCGCCTGGCCCATGGACATCAGATCGGGCCGCGTCTTTGCGGCTATCACCATCTCCTGTTCCAAAGGCTGCTGCGGAAACAAATGCGCTTCAATCGGCTTCAGTTCGGATGCCTGGAGGTCCGGGGTTCCCATCGCCTCGCGCAATTCAGCCCACGCCAACTCAAGGTCGCCCCGGGCGGCAATCAGCTCCTCTTTGCGGGCGGCCACATTCACCTGGGCCGACATCCGGTCCGACTCCACCGCAAGACCGGCGTTGACGTGCTCCTCCACCGAAGTCAGCAGCGCCGCCGCAGTCTCCTGTTCATGCCGGGCGACATCGATCTCCCGCTGCGCGTAGAGCACCGACTGGTACGCCCCGACAACGCGGAGCACGATCTGCTGGTCCACCGCCTTGGCCGATGAGGTGGCGCTTTCCTTGAAGAGATCGGCGCGGTGAATCTCCCTTTGCGTCTTGAACGAGTCGAATGCCGTCCAGGAGCCGGCAAGACGCGTTGAAAAGTTGCCAATGGGCTGAGGACGGTTCAGAGAGTTCAGCGCAAAGTCGGCTTGGGTGAACTGCCGCTGCCGGAGCCTTGTGCCGAAGGCATACACCGGATCGTCTCCGCGGGAAATGTCCTCAGTGAAGTTGAGTTGCGGCAGCAGTTGGGTGCGGACCTGGGTTGCTGCTGCCCTGGCTTCCTGACCGTCGGCGCGGGCCACCGCAGCCTCAGGACTGTGCCCAAGCGCCTGTTCAATGGCCTGCCTGAGCGTCAGCGGATCTTGCGCAACGGATGCCACTGCGCCTGCACAAAACAGGAGAGCAAGGCATAGGGCTCGATAGTGGCTGAGATTCATGGAGTGAAGGGTCCTCGGCTTGTGCATTCAAATGAATAAAGGCCACAAGCCCGCAATTCGTTACAGAATGCGACAAAAAGTGGCCGGCGACCCCAACGGCCCGTCGGATGCACCGTCGAAAGACCCTGAGTCTGGGAATGGAGAGGTCAAGCCGCATGGATCGGGAGCCGGTGTGCACTGAACCGTCTTGGCAGACGGCGAGCGGGTGTGGTGCCCCGCATCTGCGAGAGAGTCGAAAGGGGTGATTTTTGGTTGGCGATTCTGGCGGCGCTCGATCTCAGAGCTTCGCAGATGAACCGGCCTGGCAGGCTCAACGCTGGGGCAAGAGCTGCTTCATCTGCATTTCGATCGTGTTCAGATCCATCTCACCTCGATACTCTGCGCGGATTTCCCCGTTCACGTCGATCAGGTAAGTTACGGGAAGCCCGAGCACTCCCCCGTAGAGTTCTCCGATCTTTTCATCTCCCATCGCGACCGGGTAATTCACTTTCAGCTTTGCGCAGAGTTTGCGCACCAGCGCAGGGTCATCATCCATGGAGACGCCGATGACTTCCAAACCTCGTGGGCCGTATTGGCTTTGCCAGGCAACGAAGCGCGGCATCTCAAGCTGGCATGGGGCGCACCACGTGGCCCAGAAATTGAGAAGCACCACTTTGCCCCGGAAGGCATGGAGGGCCAGCTTCTTGTGGTTCAGGTCTCTGCGGATGAACTCCGGCGCCTGCTTGTGAAGGAGAGAATCCGCCGCGAAGGTTGAGTTCACCCCGCAGGTTCCTGGGCACACTCCCAAAAGCAAGCCTGCCAACAGCAGCCGGCGAAGCGCGGAGGACGCCGTATCCCTTGCACTCGGCCTGGCTGCGCACTTGCCGGACATGGCCTTGCTATCGACCGTGCTCAACCGGATACCCCTTGCTTACCCAGTCGGCTCCGAAGTTGTCGGCGATATAGAGGACCTTCACGTGAGTAAACCCAAGGTCATGCAACTGCCAGAACGCAGGTCCAATGTTGGGACAGCGATTCCACGGACAGCAACCGCAGTACAACACGATAAAGGTCTTCCGGGAGAGCGAGGCCACCCTCTGTTGCAACTGTTTGAGACCCGCCGGTTGCGAACCAGCTCCGGCGTACTCTGCCCCCTGGATGTGAGCCTCGGCAAAAAGGACATGCGAGCCAACTTGCAGGATCAAGGGCTTGGCTGCGTCCTTGGTCTCAAGCAAACGGTTCAGTTCGTCTGGCTGAAGCAATTGCGCCTTGGGGATTGAAAAAGCACTCTCTGGAGGTGCTGTACTTTCGGGGCTCTGCGCCGGACTGTGTGAGTGCACAAAAAAGAACATTGCCAGCACGGCTATCGTGCTCGATCGCGGAATCAGGCCAAATCTCATGGAGGAGTCTCCACCACCAGTTTAGCTCCGCAGGTTCGGTTGAGTGAACGGGTAGCACTCATTTGGAGCAGCCTCCATGAATTCCTCCATGGTCTCCGACAGCTTGGAGAATCTTTGGCGCCCTGCTCACTCAAGCTGGTGAAAAACCTGCAGCTTGCGGACCACCTGCAGTTGACGACGGTGGGGACTGAAAATGAACGGGTTACGGGTGCCGGATTTTTACCCCTTCTTGACCAGCTTCTGAGAGGGGTACAGGACGATTCCCGGGTTCTGGGTGAAGGAGGTCGCGCGAGGCCCTGCACGGTGTTTCGCCGGGGAGTGTCCACTTGCCTGGAGGAGTTCCCTCTTTGGTTCAATGTGGTCATCTCCCCCGTTTGGAGAGTAGCGCCGGTACCGCCTCGGTGGTCTTCCTGGACAAGCCGCATGACTCCGCGGCTACGCTGACGCGGTTGCCGCGGCGTGCGGGGCTCTCGTAGAAAATGCGGGAAGAAATTATCGAGGCCGATTGAGAGCTAACCTCCATTCCACTTCCGTGGATGAAGTGCGCCCGCGGAGTCCGTATAACAGAGTATGGCTTCCTCACAACATATCCATGAATGACGGCCAAGGAGGAGCGGGGCTCTCACAATGGTTGACCTCATCTTCCCTGTAGACACGCACTTCGCCACACTCTTCACAGCGAGCCCACAGAGGGTGGGTTGGGCTGGTAATCAGGCGGATTGTGGGTTCGCTGATCAACGCACCCCCTGTACCCAAATACTTCAGCAGTAGAACCCCATTGCTTCCAGGCGTCTTGCATTTGGCACAATGGTAGGCGTGCGTGGTGCAGTGAGCTTTACGCGACGGATGCTCCTTTAGCAGCCCGTGGTTAAAGTCGGCGGCTGAGAAATGGCACGGCAATGCCTTCGGACTACGGCGCCACGCGCAGGTTGTCGAACTGAATATGATCCCAGTCTGTCCCCAATCCAAACATGCCGTGCGTATGTGCCGAGTTCTCAACGGAAGCGAGCGGCGCTCCATCCAGCGATGCCACGATCCGCTTGCCGAGAAAGCGCAGCTCCAGGCGATGCCATTGGTTGCGATCGATCATGGCGGAGCCGGATGCAAGCGTCACGACGGGATTTTTGAATTCTGCAGAAAGAAGTTCCCAGCCTCCGTCAGGTTTCAAGCGCAACACGTAGCCACTTGGCCACCGCGCCTTGCTGTCCTGAAACACGTCGGAAGAGTCGATGCGCCCCATGATGGCGGCCGGCGCCTGGGTGAGAAAGCGCACATCGGCAGCCACGGTGTAATCGGTCCAGCGAGCATCGCCGGCCAGAGTGAATGGATCCGGCAAGGGCCACCAGGGAATTGGCTTGGTGGAGACCACCTGCTCCAGGCACCGCCCTTGGCGACCGTCGCATCGCTGGACCTCAAAGGCGCCATCCTGGTCGGAGAGATACTTTGGTGTGTGTCTCAGCGGGGTTTTCTCAAAGTTATCCGCATACGGAAGCGGAAATGGCGCCGGGGGCGGGGGTTGCGCTGTTCCCTTGCCCTGCCCAGTGGTCGTGGTCAACGAATACAGCGAATCCGGGTCGAAGGTGTACTCGAAAGCGCCATTCACCGGCTTCACGCCGGCGACCTTCTCGAAGGTGCGGGAGTTATTCGTTTCCCAGACGTGAACCTCGGTCGCGGCGAGGCCGCCGGCCAGCCGGAAGGAGACAGTCTGCGGTTGCTTTGCATCGATCGTCTCCACGATCACGCTCCAATTCTTTCCATCGGCGGAACGAAGAGCCACGCAACTTCCCTTTCCCGGCAGGTATACCGAAGCGGAGTCGAGGTACTGCCATCCCGGCTGAGCGAATTGCGTGGTATGGGCCGTGGCCCAGATGGTTCCCTGAACGTCGTAATGCCCGGACCATGGAGTGTTTGCGTACATGAGCCCCGAGTTTGGGGCAGCCAGATTGTCATAGTAGGAAGTTATGGGGCTCCATATCTCCGTGGATGTGAGTGAGCCTTCCAGGTAATTCTTGTTATAGAGATGGGCAAGAATGCGCCCGCCGACGGCCCAGTCGCGGCTGACAAACGGCCCGCCCCCGCCGTTCGGCTGGTCTTCGCTGGACCACAGGGGTTTGCCTGTCCTGCGCGCCGCGTCGGTCGTCGTAATCTTGCCGTCAACGAGCGGATAGTGCGCGCCGATCACGGCAATCGCGGCGGCCAGCCCCGGGTCCTTCAGCATCTCATCGGCGATAGACCATTCGCCAGCTCCCAGGCCCGGATACTCATCGCAGCAGACGATCCTGGTGGCCAGGTGGTCTGCCTGCAAACGCCGGTACAGTTCCTTGATATAGACAATGTCGTGAACTTTTTCATTCCACAGGCCGGCGTAGGCAATGTCCAGGGAGTAATCGCGCTTGGCAGTCCGGATAAAGTCCGCGACGTACTCGGCCATCCTGGGAGTGTAGAGAGTTTCTTTGCCAGCGGAACCGGCGCCTACCCACCCCGGCGCGCCCCAAGGAAGTATCTCCAGGATGATATTGGGATTGCGCTTGTGCGCCTCCGCCATCAGCCACCATTCGTAGCCGCGTGTGGAGTCGTGATCGCCAGCCGAGCGCATATGGCTGGGCTCAGAGCCATCGGTCGAGTTGGCATCCGCGCCAATCTCCACTTTCAGATGCTGCAGGGCCGCTCCATAACCCGGCTTGAAAAGGTAATCGAGAATCTGGCTGCGCTGCGGCTCGGGATAGTCGATCAACAGGCGTGACGAAGCTCCGGCGCTGACGGCTCCGAGGCCATCAAACACACGGCCCTTGCTGTTGCCGTCCAGCACCACATTTGTTTGCTGGCAGCTCGCGGCAGCAGCGGTGAGACACAGCGCCATCCCCAGCAGATGTATTGCGAAAAAGACCCTTCGATTCAAGCAGTGAATAATCTTCCCACCTTTCTTCACCCTGCAATACCGTTCGGCTTCCCCTCAAAGACAAAGGGGAAGAGCCCGCAGGCTCCTCCCCTTGGGTCCGCAGTCGTAATAACTACTTCTTGGTGGGGGCGATCACGTCCTTGGCGGCCTTGGCCACGCGGAACTTGACCACCGTCTTGGCCTTGATCTTGATGGCCGCGCCGGTCTGAGGGTTGCGGCCGATGCGGGCCTTGCGCTCCGCCTTCACCAGGCGGCCGATGCCGGGGATTACGAAGACGCCGTTCTTCTTGGTCTCCTTGATGGCGGTCTCTGCCAGCAGGTCCAGGAAGGCCGCCGATTGTTTGTTGGTCAGTTCCATCTTCTCGGCCAGGTGCCGCGTGAGGGCAGTCTTGGTCAGTCCAGTAGCCATGTGTGTTCTCCTTCTGGGCGTGCCCTTGGGCTCGCCGGTGTTGCCTGGGTTTCCTTCGCGAGGCGCGTACCGCATGGAGGGAGTGCGACCGAGGCAACGCTTGCACGAAACCCCTGTATTCATGCGGGTTCGGAGAACCCCGTCGTTCGTTACAATGCGACTTCGGGGGGTTCAAAGTCAATGGCAAAACCGCGATTTCCACAAATTTCTTCGGATTTTGTGGGATTTTTGCCGATTTTCACCTGTTTTGGCTAGGGTTTGACGGTTTTGACGGGATAGGTCAGCCCTGGAGGCCGTCCGAAAGGCCGCTATGCGCAGCGCCTAATCCAGGCCGAAGAGGACCTTTTTGCGGGGCGCCAGGACCGCGGCGATGGGGGTGTTGAGCGCATCCACCACGGGCGCGGCCAGCCGGAAGTGGCGAATGAGCGTGGCGGCAAAGCCGGCCTCCAGAGCCGCCGTAGCCGGCAGAGTGGTGCTCAGCCCCCACTGCCGGCATTGAATCAGGTCCAGCGCCGGATGCACCTCGGGAAAGCCCTTGGGACGCCGGGTGAGCGCATTGCCCTCGAACTCGGAAAATGTCCTGCGGACGGCGGGCTTTTGGAGCAGCTTGCGGAACTCGGCGTGGTGCTCGAGCAGCCAATGGCGAATGGCGGCCAGTTGATCCTTTTCCGGCATCCAGGCTCCGGCGGCGACGACCACCTCCTTGGCGCTGATATGGAAGTAGTAGCCGGCCCCGGAGGTCTTTTCCAGGCCCTGATGCGACCACCAGGCCGCCACGTGGGTTTTGTAGGGCAGCTTGTCGGCGCTGAAGCGTGTGTCGCGATAAATTCTGAAGAGAATTTTCTCCGCGGGCCGCATGAAGCTGGGCGCAAAGCCGGTCATCGCATCCGTCACCTTGCGGATGATGGCCAACATCGGCTCCTTCAGCTCGGCCTCGAAGACCGCCTTGCGCGGCGTGAACCACGCGCGGTCGTTGTGGCGGGCGAGATTGCGCAGAAAGGTGAACCCCTCGGGGCGAAGGTGGGCGGCGGTGTGTGCGGGAGTAGGTTTGGAAACCATGACAAGAGGAGTGTAACCCATGGTAATGTAGTTGCCATGATCCCCCGAGTGTTTCTTGGACCAGCTGTTCTTCTGCTTGGATTGAATCTGCATTCCCAGCAGCCCACCCCGGTTCAGGAGCAGCCAGCCGCGCAACGGCCTGTTCCTCAGGGTGTCGAAGAAAGGCCGCCTTCGGATCTGTGCGAAGATTGCTACGTGCAGGACTGGACTACTGCGGGCGACAAAATGGCTGAGCGCTTGGCCGACTTGGGCGTCGAGAGCGCAATCGCTCAAAAGTGGTCATCCTCCAGGGAACAAGGTGATATTGTACTGCCGAAGTTCAAGTCGCTCCGCCAAGGTCTGCATCTTCGCGCCGGCGTCCTCTTTCTACCGTGCCCCGGCGGGATGGACACAGCGTACCTCTACCTGCTCGTGGCAGATAAGCTTGCATGGAAAGTTACCGATCATTTGGAGTTGGATTGTCATTACGACGACAAAGTCTCTTTTGAAATCGCTTCTATTCATGATCCACAAATGGATGAGATACAAATCCACCATGCATGCGTGGGCCACGGAACCGGATATTGGGAACAGGAATTCTCCATCTATTCGGCGAATGGGCGGAAGTTCAAACTGGAGATGAGCACCGACGATCTTCTACAGTCATTTCCAGCCGGAGGAAACCCGCTCGAACTGGAGCGGAACAGTATCTTTACGGTGATTCCTGTCGCCGGGTCGCGTTCACGGGCAATCGAAGAGACCCGCAGCCAAATTCGCAACGGAAAGTTCACAGTCCAGCGCCGGACGTTTCGCTGGAATTCTGCTCACGCGCATTACGAGCCTTCTCCGTTTACGCATGTTGAGGCTGCGGCACAGTGAGTCAGCCTCGTATGCAAGAG
>CABDZT010000517.1_pt1 | contig 14544 bp, 14 predicted proteins | sample 3421851 | NCBI WGS metagenome assembly CABDZT01 (sample SAMEA5534341, study PRJEB31848) | metagenome | biome: tundra; feature: field; material: soil | place: USA | collected 2013-05 | depth 0.45 m
CTGATCAATACCGCTGGGTACTGGGACGGGCTGTTGGCTTTTCTCGATTCCACGGTGGCGGCCGGGTTCCTGAAGCAGAAGAACCGGGAACTGCTGCGCGTGGCCGGAAGTGCTCAAGAGGCGGTGGGGATGGCGGCTGAGGGTTAGAGCATTTTCACCGTTACTGAAATCTGGGTGCCCCATCCTTCGCGGCCTTTCGAGGAAAAAATTGCGAAGGTGGGAAGCAGGATTCCTTGCATTGGTCCTGCATCCCACTATCTCTGAAAAATGCTATAGCTGTGCGCAATCTGGGGATGTGTTTTGCCTGCTGAATGCTTGGTCCTGGACCCAGGTTGCATTCTCCTATTGCGGTTGCGGCCTCTCCGCATCGGGCGGCGGAGTTTGAGGCTGAGCCGGCTTTTCCGGCGGCGTGACAAACGGCTCGGGGCCCAAATGGCCGCGATGACAGGTGCCGCAGGTGACCGGAGCGCCGGAACTGTCGATTTTGGCCAGGTAGCTCCTGTTGATCTCCTCGGTCATCGTGTACATGGTGCGCGCCACAGCCTTCATCGGCTTGGAGTCGTCGGCAAAGTTGAGCCGGGGGCGGCCATCGGGGCCGAGGTTGTCGAGGTCCTCGGCGTGGCAGGAGTTGCAATCAATGCCCAGCGAGCGCTCCCACTCCTCCATGAGGTCGTGAACCTGTTGCCCGGTCGTGTCTTTGGGCAGAACCTTCAGGTTGGCCGGAGCGGCATAGGCGCGGGGGGGCGAAGGCGGATCGCCGGCCGTGCTCTGCGAGCCTGCCGGAGCCTGGCCAGCCATGGTGGCCGCTAGAGCGGCTGCGGTGAGCAGAACCGCCGCGGCAGCAGGCAGAAGTATTGAAGATGGCCGCAAACCCGAGAGCCTCCTTCCCGGTTGGAATGGCTTGAGTCTTTCACTCAGAATAGTTGCTGCAAAGCGTGCTGTACAGCCGCTGGGCAACCTTGCCGTGGCGCGGCCCGCGCATCCTGCCGCACTCGGCCGATCGGACAAGTTTCCCTCAGCGCAAGCGCGGCGTGGATGCGGCTGAAAGCCGTCGCCGGCTCGATCAGGAAACGCGCCCCACCAGCTTGAGGTCGATATCGACCTCCTTGGCCACCTTCAGGATGAAGATGCTCGGATCCTTCAGGCCCCACTTTACGTAGGGAACGGTGAAGTGGGTCGTGGCCGTCAGATTGCTCCCGTCGATGTGAATCTGCATGGGAACCGTCAGATCATGCGGCGTGCCGTGGAGAGTGAACACGCCTGTGACCTGAATGGTGGAGTCGCCCGAAGGCGCGATGGTTCCCTGGTAACTCTTGGGCACGAAGGACACTTCGGCAAAGTGCGCCGTGTCCAGCACATCCGTGTTCATCTTCTTATCCCGGCCCTGGTCGCCGCTGTTGCCGCTGCCGGCGGCCACCACCACGGAGCCGGAGATCTTCGCCGCGCCGCGGTCGAAGTCGATCGACCCACTCTGCACATGGAAAGTGCCGTTCACATGGTGCGTGTTGCCGCCCAGCGAAAAGGCAACTTCGCTTGCATCCGGATTCACGGTGAAGTTCTGATGCTGGGCAAACGCAACCGGCGCGACTACCAGCGGAAGCGCGAGGAAGAGAGATTTTGCAAAGTTCTTCATTGTTCTTCTCCAGGATTGAGGGTGTCTTTATGGGTTTTGATTGGGCTGAGCGGTGATCTGCGTCAACCAGAGACTGATGGAAGCTATCTCGCTGTCGGACAGGTACTCATGTCCGGGCATATCGGTTCCGGGAACGCCGAATTTGGCTATCTGCGCCAGCCGGGCCATTCGCTCCGCGGCCGGACCCGAAGGCGGCAGATAAAAGAAAGGCCCAACCGCAAGGTCGGGAGGCAGCCTTTTGAAGTTGGCCTTCCATGCATTGCGGGTGCGCCCGCCGTTGCTGTGGCAGGTGGCGCAATGCCGCTGAAAGAACCGCTCGCCGTCGCTAGCATTGGCCTCTGCAACGGCAGATGAGGAAGGATGCCACAACCGTTCCGCCGTCCGATGCTGTTCGACGCCGGCGGTCTTGAGGCTCTGCAAGTAGGCCACAAGGTCATCCCCGCGCTGGTCGCGGAAGAGAAACGCATACGACGGCATGATGGAGGCGCCGCTGACCTCGGGGGGATCGTAGAAATGCGCCTTCAGCCACAACGGCGAACGGCGCCCGCCAACCTCCGCAAGGTCCGGGCCCTGACGCCGGTTTCCGATCAGCGGCGGACGCTCCTGGCGAAGCTGCTCAAGCGGCTCAGCCGGCCCCCACAGCAGAACGTCGGGCGTGTTCGGACGCACGAACTGTGAATGGCAGTTGATGCAGCCTTCGGAGATATAAATCCGCCTGCCGCGCTCCACTTGGGACAGCGGCAAAGGCTCCCGCACGGTGAGAACAATGCGATCCAGGTAGAAGGCCGCAAGCAGAAGAGCCGCGGTAACCGCCAGTTCGCGCTTGCGTTGCAGAAGAAACCTGAGCAGCCACGGCAGCAGAACCACCACTCCCGCTCCCAGTACAAACAGAGGCGGAACATAGCCGAGGTTCTGGCCCATGCCGATGCCCATCGCGGAGCCGGCCCACCCCGCGATGGCGTAGAGCCATCCGGCCTGCCGGCCGCGCTCCGCCGCAGAAGCAGCCGGGGCAAGCAGCGAGGGATAGGCGACCAGTGCCACCGAGTAAAGCGAGACGCCGATGGGATAGAAGACCGAAGCCAGCAGGGCGCGATCGGGATTGAGCAGCAGCAGGCACGCGAGGCCCAGCGCCAGAAATGCGCCAGAGAGAACAAACGAGAGCCCCCGGCGGCTCAGCAACCATGCGCTCACCAATGCTGCCGCAAGATGAAGCAGGCCGTTGGCGTCCAGGTGGAGCGAGCCCTGCCACGTGCCCGCCTTCAACGCCGGAGTGTTCTGGATGATGAAGAATGCGGCGGAGTCCAGCCAGACAAGCGCGGCAAAACAGGCCAGCACGCGAAGAAACGCGAAAGAAGGTTGCGAAGGAATCTCCGCCTCTTCCCACGCTGCATGCGTGGGCCACAGAGTTAAGCAGATTCCCGCGAGACACAACAAGCCTGCGGTCGCCGCCTGCACCTCGGCCGAGGCAGTAAAGAATGGGGGAAGGTTGCAGACAAGATAGCCAACGCCGGTGCCCAAGCCCACAAGCAAAAGTGGGTTGCGATTGCCTGTCCATTGGCGCAGGTGTGTCACGAGTGTTACGGTGAGCAAACCGAGCCCCGCGCCGATTAGGAACGAAACAGCCATGCTGGCGGCGGGGTCGAGCGGAAGAAGCGAAAGAAATGCCGCCGTGCCTGAAGCAAAGAGTCCAGCGCGGAGCCGCAGGTTCGGCGAGGACCAGCGACTCAGCCGCGGCGCAAGCAGGCTGAAGAGAATTCCACCAATGGCCATCGCGGCCATCACGGCCTTCAGGTGCGTGCCGGCCACTCCAAGGCTCGCCAGCCGCTTGAGAAATGCGAACTGCGCGAAGATGAGGAAGTAGACGTACGTGATCGCGACAAGACTCGCGCCTTGCCATCCGGATTTGTGAATGTCACTGCGCGACATGGGCCAGCCAGCCTCTGCGCAAACCGATCGCCTGAATCAGAACGCAGGCGCCGTCGGAGATGGCGACACTCAGCCAACCCGCTTCAAGCGTGTGCGCCAGAATCTGCGCGACGATGAAGACGGCCACGCTGCCGCGGGTAATGGCAGTGAGCAGCCAGACGACTTCAAGCTTGCATGGGCTCCCCCGGCGAGCCATCACCCACGCGCCGTAAAGGCAGGCGAGGCCGACCGAGAGGACGAAGGCGCCGATGAACGACAGGAACGGCAGCGCATCGGTGGGCACATGCAATCCCATGAGCCGGAGGGTGAACTCCGGCGCGATGATGAGCAATGCGCCAGTCAAAGTGTCGGAGAGACCAATCAGCAACTGATAGCCGAGTAGGACGGGACGGTTCATGCTGTCTTCTCCTGTCGAAAGAGTGCGGGAACGGAAACAGGTGCAGGTTCGCGAAGCAATGTTGTTGCGTCGATGAGCCAGTCCAGCGAAGCGGCCAGCATCACGAGGCCCACGACAAGGCGAAGAATGTATACCGCGTCGCGCGCCGTTCCGGGCAGGATGGTGAACGTGGGGTCAAAGCCCTCGCGCCAGCCGGCGGCCGACATCAGCACGACAAACGCCAGAACGGCGCCATTCCAACCATAAAAAGATCGCGTCTGGTTCAGAATCCATCCATCCTCGCCCAGCAGTTGGACCATGACGAAGATCAGCAGGCTGGATACAAAGCCGGCCATGGCCAGCAGCGAGTGGCCCACCAGACCGTCGGTGAATTTGAAGTGGTCGAGCACGCCGGGAAGGAAGAGAACCCAGCCGGTGAGAACCAGCGCCGACCACCATGCAAGGAATGCAATCCGCCAGCGGCGGGTGTTCGCATGCCACTCGAAGGCCGCGTAATAGGCCGGGGTGAGCGGGACCCAGAGGAGAAGGCTGCCCAGCGAGAGAAACTGCGTGGGGCGATGATGGCTGATGTCAGCGCGGCCGAGAGCAAAGCAGAGCAGAAACTCCGCCGCCATGATTGCCCAGGCTATCGGGATCGCAAGCGAATGCCCGGCCTTGCGCCGCGTGAGCCCGAACGGAAGCATCAGCAGAATCGCAACCACGATCAGCGACGATTCAAGCTGGCTCGCTCCGGTGGGTCCGCCGGTGTCGGGATTGATGGCCGGATAGAGGTTTGGGCTGGTCGCGATGTACATCACGATGGGGACGACCAGCAGCAGCGCTAGGCCAAGAATCTTCGCGCTCCTTGCGGCGGGAGTTGCGTTGGCCGCAGTCTTCCATCCGCGCACCAGTGACACGGCCAGCAGCAGCCACAGCGCAACCATGGCCAGCGGGAAGAAGATGCGCGCGTAGCCGCTCCAGTCCAGAAACAGCTTGCCGCTGGAGTGGCCGGAGAGCCAGGAGTATGCGCCCACGCCGAGCGCCGCGGACCACACCCACAGCACCGGCCTGCACCATTGCGCCAGAGGCCCGCGGTCCGCGCCATACACCTTGAAGAGGAAGCCAAGCAAGGGAAGACTTGACCAGCCGTAGAGTTCGAGATTCAAGTGCACCATGATCCAGCGCCCGTAGGTCCATTCGCCGAGCAATCGATTGAGGGCGGGAAACAGCAGCAGAGTCGCGATCAGCACGCCGACGGCATTTGCAAAGACAAGCCAGAACAAGCCGTGCCACGCGGCGCTGGCTACACCCTGCGGAGCACTGCGAGGAGAGACGATCGCATCAGGCCGATACTGGCTCATGGATTCTCCCGTCGTGCATCTCCAGCAGGCGGTCGCAGCGCGCGGCCAGTCCGCGATCGTGCGTGGCCATCACCAGGGTCACGCCCTCGGTAGCCACGATGTCGAGCAGCAGCTCAAAGACCACGCCGCTCGATTGTTCATCCAGCGATCCGGTGGGCTCGTCGGCAAGCAGAATCTTCGGCCGGTTCATCAGTGCCCGGCAGAGCGCGGTGCGCTGGCGCTCTCCGCCGGACAGTTTTTGGATGCGATGGCCGAGGCGATGGGTCAGGCCGGTGCGCTCGGTGAGCTGCCGCAGGCGTGCTTGAGCGGTATGATGATCGATGCCCGCGGCGACCGTGGGGATAAGGCAGTTTTCTGCGAGCGTGAGATCGGGAATCAGGTTGTGGAGCTGAAAGACAAAGCCCACCTCGTGTCGCAGAAGACGCAGCAGGTTGCGATGGCGGTTGACCTCAATGCCGTTGACCGACACTCGCCCGCGGTCGGGCGCATCCAGGCCGCCAAACAGATGCAGCAATGTGCTCTTGCCGCAGCCCGACGGGCCGCAGAGAGCCACGGTCTGGCCTTCGACAACCTCGAAGTCCACGCCCTTCAGAACCGCGATCGCTCCATCGTCATAGCTCTTCCACACGTCTTGCGCGCGCAAGACTATGCGACCCTGACTGCTCAGACCTTGACTGCTCAGGGCCTGACTGCTCAGAACAGGACCGCTCGCTTGTGTCGTAGAAGTATTCATTCGAAGCGCAGCGCCTCCACCGCGCGGATGCGCATGGCATAGGCTGCCGGGTAAAGCGCGCCGGCGATTCCGGTGAGCAAGGCCAGCACAATCACGATCAGCATCACGACAGGTTGAATCGTCACGTCCACATAGCCGTGAAGAGCGGGAACCAGCTTGAGCGCAAACAGAAGACAGGTTCCGGTCGCGAGGCCCAGCACTGCGCCCAGCAGAGAAACAACCGCCGACTCACCAAAGATCATTGCGGCAATCTGCAAGTGAGAGAATCCGTTGACGCGCAGGATGGCGATCTCGCGAATGCGCGTGAATACCGACATGATCATGGTGTTCGCGACGCCCAGCCCGCCCAGCATCAGGCCGCATCCGCCCACCGCCCAGGCCGTCGCCTTGAGGATTCTGAACTGCGAGTAGGAGCGGGTGAACTCCGCGTCTTCGAGACCGATCAGGTTGGCGAACCTGGCCTTGACCATTGCCTTGAACGAAGCCGCATCGTCCTTGCTCCGCAGCTTGATGGTGATGACCGAGGAAGTGCCTTCCTTGTGAAAGAAGCTCTGCGCTGAGCTGAGCGGCATGAAGACTCCGCCGTCCTCGAAGCCGTTCGCCGTCTTGAGGATTCCGATCACGTGGAAGACTCCGTGCCCGATGGGCACATGGTCGTCGAGTTTCGCGCCCAGAAACTCCGCGGCCCGCTCGCCGAGAACCACGTCGTCGGCATGCCGCGCAAACGTCTGGCGATCCCCTTCAAGCCAGGTTGCCTTGCGGATGCGCGCGTCGGCAGCGGTCACGCCAAAGCAGGTGATGATGGGGTGATCGGCGCTGGACACAATGCCGAACAGCACCGGATCGGCATGAGAGACCATCGGCCAGCCGGCAATCTCCTCCACCGCCGCGGCGGGAACGTTGCTGAAGAAAAGGTCGGAGACGTTGCGCTCGAAGACAATGATTTCGCTATCGCTCGACAAGATGCCGGAAAACATGCCGATTGCGCCTTGCAAAATGGTGACCACCGTGAGCATGGCCGCGACACTGAAGGCGATGCCCGCGACACTGATGAACGACCGGATGCGATGGCGGCGCAGATTGGTCACGATCAGCTTGAGAAAGATCACGGACGCGCTCCCACAGGCATTGCGTAGACCTTCCCGGCAACCCGGACAAGCTCCTTTTCGAGGTCGCTCCGCAGTCTGCCCAGGAACGACAATCCCAGCCTCGATTTCAGAAGCCTGTGAAGCGTCCTGTCTCCCATATGTATGAAGCGGGTGAGACGCTCGACGGCGCCGGAAACCCCCATCGCGGATGCGACGTTGGGCCGATCGAGCAGCATATCGCGGGCAACGGTCTTTCCGGCTTCGGCCGCGCTCCCCAGCACATCTTTCAGGTCATCGACCATCTGGTATCCGAGACCCCAGTAGAGGGCAATCCGCTCCAGGAGTTGAATCTCCCGCGCTGAAGCGCCGCCCAGCATAGCCGGCAGAACGAGCGTCAGGCGGATCAACGAAACCGTCTTGCCCCGCGCGATTTTCTCGGTCGTCTCCCGGTTATGAGGCAAGGTTGCGTAGTGGAGGTCGAGGCTCTGTCCGTTGAGCAGCCCTTCCAAGCCGAGACACTGCTCAATGTAGGCCAGCGCGCGCGACTGCACATGCGGCGAAGACCCGGAGACTGCCCGCCAAATGAGCGCGTAGGCGCGATTGATGAGGGCCAGCGCGGCAAGGATCGCCCCCGTCTCGCCGAACGCGAGATGAACGCAGGGAACGCCGCGCCGCTCGGATGCATTGTCCATGCACGGCAGGTCATCGAAGAGCAGAGAAGCCGTGTGGAAGTATTCGAGCGCGATGGCCAGGTCTTTGGCGGCAGCCGCATCCAGGCCGTACGCCGTCGCCACCTGAAAGACCATCCGCGGCCGGACCAGGCTGCCGGGGTTGTCCAGCACATGGCGAAGCGCCTCCTCGAAGTGGGGGTCGAGGGCCGCGGGCAGCGGCATGGATGTTCTGAAAGCATCCGCGAACGGCGTTGTGTTCAATGTGTTCATGCGCAGCACCGATGGCGCTCTTGTCCTCGTTCACTTCTTTTCCTGTTGTTCAAGACATGGTATGTGCTGGGGAATCCCGCCGCTGTTTCTCCAGCATGGCTCGACAGATTGCGATCCATGGGTGAGACGGTTTTGCGGTTCCTTTGGAAAGCGGCGAACCGCGCCTGTCTTCATGACGATTTGTTCATCTTTGCCGGGTCCAGGCCCTGCCGGAAGATATGGGCCATGCCAGCCGGCCCCATCCGCCGGCCTGGCGGCCCGAGCCCGCGGCCGCCGCCTGTGCGGAACGCCGGTTTGACGCATCTTCTCTATCATAGTGAAAGCGCATGACAAACAGCCAACGCATTCATGACAAAGTGTTCATCTTGCCGTTTCCAAAGAGCTTTTAGCGCCTCCGCTGTTTCAAACCGGCACTTATCCGGGAGAATCCGGCTGAAATGCACTAATATCCCCTCATGCGGCTTCTGCTCGTCGAAGACGAAATCGATATACAAAGCTTCCTGCGATCTTCGCTTGAAGAGGCGGGTTATCGGGTGGAAGCGGCAGCAGACGGCAAGACTGCCGAGCGGCTGGCGATCGACGGCCAATTCGACATACTGATCGTCGACCTTGGGCTGCCCGACCAGGACGGCATCAGCTTGATCCTCAAGCTGCGTCAACTGGGCGTCCGCGCCCCCGTACTGATCCTTTCCGCGCGCCGGTCGGTCGATGACCGGGTGCGGGGCCTGGAGCAAGGTGGGGACGATTACCTGACCAAGCCATTTGCGCTGGCTGAGCTGCTTGCCAGGCTGCGCAACCTGGTCAAGCGCAACGCGCCTCCGGGGACCGAGGCAACGCGCTTGCGGGTTCTCGACCTGGAGCTCGACTTGCTGCGCCGCGAGGCGACGCGGTCTGGAGAGGTCTTACAGCTCACGCCCCAGGAGTTCGTCCTTTTGGAGTATCTCTGCCGCAATGCGGGCCGCGTCGTCACTCGCTCGATGATTCTCGATCAGGTCTGGGGCATGCGCATTCAGCCGGATACCAACGTCGTCGATGTTCACATCTACCGGTTGCGCGGCAAGGTCGACGGCAAGGGACAGCAACCGCTGATTCGAACCCTGCGAGGTGTGGGCTATGTCCTCAAGGACCGCTAAGCCCGTCATGCGCAGCGCCGCCTGGCGCATCTCGCTGTGGGCAACCCTGGCCTTTGCCTGCGGAACCATGCTGGTCTTCGTCTTTCTTCATCGCTTTGTCGCCGACGATATTCAGCGGCGCAGCGATGCGTGGCTGTCGGGTGAGGTCGAGGTGCTGGGCGATGTCGCCGAGCGGACGCCGAAGGACGCTCTCTACGGCCGGGTCGTGGGAGAAGTGGCGGAGCTGGCCGGCAAGGAAGTGCCCAACAAGCTGCTGTCGGAGAGCAGCGCAAACGACTCGGTCTTCTTCCTTCAGACCGGCGCCGATGGCGCGCTCAAGCTATGGGTTGGCGCGGGGAGCGGCGAGCCCAACCTGAAGGCCATCCAGGCCGTCAGGATTGTTCCCGACCATCCAACCGATCTCAATGTCCAGGGGTTCGGGGTTCCCTTTCGCGTGGCTTCGACTCGCGTGAATGATGGAACCTATATCTATCTTGGACTTTCCGAGCGGGACGAGCTGCGGGTGCTGAGAAACCTCGGCCTGCGGTTCTTCCTTCTGTGGCTGCTGCTTGTTCTTCTGGGGTTCGGCATTGTCTTCTTTACCTCCCGGCGCATGTTGAGTCACGTGCGGGAGATTACCGAGGCTGCTTCCAGAATCGGCCATTCCGATCTGAATGCCAGGGTGCCGACGACCAAACGGAACGATGAAGTCAGCCACCTGGCCCTGACTCTCAACCGCATGCTCGACCGCATCGAGAGTTCGATTCACCAGTTGCACACCATCACGGATTCGCTGGCGCACGACCTGCGCAGCCCGCTCACCGCCATTCGCGGCAAGCTGGAGATGTCGCTGTCTGCGTCCACGCACGGCGAGCAGGCCGAGCCGATCGTCTCCGCCATCGAGGAACTGGATCGCCTGACCGATTTCCTGAACAAATCGCTGGATGTGGCCGAGGCCAAGGCGGATGCGCTTCGACTCAACCGCAGCCAGGTCGATCTGGACGAATTGCTCAGAATCATGATCGATCTGTACGAGCCCTCGATGTCGGAAAAGGGCCTGCAAATCAGGCTGCGCAGCGGCGGCCCGCTCACCATCGAGGCCGATGCGGCGCTCATCCATCGCATGATTGCGAATCTGTTCGACAATGAGCTGAAACACGTGCCCGCCGCCTGCACGGTTGCTATAGGGCTCAAGGCCGAGGGCGATGCCGCTTCGCTCATTCTGGAAGACGACGGGCCCGGCTTCGATGCCGAGGTTTTTCTTCATCTGTTCGAGCGCCGGGTCAGGGGAAAAGAGTCGAACGGCCACGGGCTGGGCCTGGCATTCGTGGATGCCGTGGCGCGCGCCCACGGCGGCGCGGTCACGGCAGGCAATCGTGAGAGCGGCGGAGCACAGATTGCCGTGACGCTTCCGATCGCATCGAAGAATCACGCCGCTTCCCTGTCCCGGTAACGCACAAAGACCGGAGGCGGGCCTCCGGTCTTTGTACAAACATGCGCGGGTTGTTACCAGCTATCCTTTGCTTTCTTCTGCTGCTTCGACCACAGATAGTCGGCAATCCGGTTGATGTCTTCGTCGCTCAACACATGCTTCCACGCGGGCATGTAGAGAGGCGGAGGCGGCCCGGCCGAGTTATCCATGGGTGGCACCCTGCCGTTGCGGATAATGGCGATGACTTCGTCCTTGGTGTAGTCGTCGGAGACATGAAGCAGCGAAGGCACCTCGCCGCCCTGGGCGTTGGGGTTGGCCACGCCGCCCTGCAACTCTGTCCCGTGGCAGCCCACGCAGCCAAAGCGAGAAAAGTCCTGCTTGCCCGCTTCAATGGCCACATCCTCAGGAGTCAGCGCGCGGGTCTTCCGCGACAGGATCAACTGCGCGTCTTCCGGAGTAGCAGAGGCCAGGAAAGCGACCAGCGCCTTGCGAGCATTTGTTTCCAGATCGTAGACCGGCATGGAGCTGCCCGGATAGACAAGCTCGGGATTCACAAGTTGCTCGTCGAGCCATTCAGGCGAATGCTTCTTGGTTACTCCGAGCAGGTCGAGACCATTCTTTGCGCCCACGCCGCCCACGGTGTGACAGGTAATGCATTCTTTTTCTTGAAACAGTTGCCGGCCGTACTCGGGACCGGGGATCGACCGCACGCTCGAATAATAACTGCCCATCTCTTCGCTGGTGAGCGAGAGCATGTAATAGGTCAGCGCGCGCGCCTGCTCCTTGGTGAAGTGGAAGTTGGGCATCGCCGAGCCGGACGAGACCGCGTTGGGAGCCAGGAAGTGGCGTTCAAGCCAGTCGGGAGAGCGATGGCTTGCGCCTTCTCCGGTCAGATCGGGGCCGATGCTTCCACCCACGCCGTTCAGCTTGTGGCAGCCGCGGCAGCCCTGAGTTTCAAACAGGCGGCGGCCCTCGGTCAACTCCGGCACTCCGGGTACATCGCCCTCCTTGTGGCAGCGGCCGCAGGAGGCGCGGATGTAGTCCTTGGAGAGCAGCGGATTCTGCCAGAACTCGACTTTGCCGTGGGCACCGTCCTTGTCCGTGGCCAGGCCCTGGCCACCATGGCAGATGGTGCAGCCGAACTTGGAGGGAACGTGCGAACCGAGGTTGGCGTGATAGCGGAACGGCTCGGGCGCGTCCTTCATGGTGGGGTCTTCCACGCCCAGATGGCACGTGGTGCAGCGGTCCACGCGCTGCAGGCCGGTGAGCATCACCTGGTGAATTTCAGGCGGCGTGGCCAATACCGCGGCCTTGGTCACGGCGTTCGGTTCGCCCTGGGCCTCAAGCTGCTGGAAGTTCTTCTGGTAAGTCTTCCACGATGGCGTGTTGGCCTGCCATGCGGCGGCCAGTATCAAAGCCAGCGCAAGAAGACTTAGGGCGAAGAAGATCTGCTGTAGTCTCCGTTCCATTACTCAGCCCCCCCGGTAACATGCACCCATGGTGGAACCAGCGCCCAGCCCGGTCCGCGGAAGAAGGTTCCCACGACGATCAGGGCCAGGTTGGCGACTACGAAGAAAGTGAACAGCCAGAGAATCCACTTTCGGTCGCCCGGCCGGCGGCTGGGGTTCCTGTCGAAATAAGGAATGGCAAGCAGCGCGAGCACCATCAAGGCCGGCGCCACCACGCCCCCAAGCAGGGCGGAGTGGCTCACCAGTTCCTGCAGGCCCAAGAAGTACCATGGCGCTTTGGCCGGATTTGGCGTCTTGGCGGGGTTGGCCAGCTCTTCAAGGGGCGCGTTGAAGAAGATCGAAATCGTCATGATGGCCGTCACCGTCGCCATCAGCGCAAGCGCCTCGCGAACGAAGGCATACGGATAGGAGAAGACCGTATCCTCTTCCTCTTCGGGGGTAACTGTTTCGAAGATGGGCTTGCCGGTGACCACTTCCATCAGCCCGTAGGTCTTGGTGCTGGATGCCGCCGTAGCTTGCAACGGCGCAACCTCTGCCGGCGCGCCGATGGTGACCAGCGCCTCGGTTTTCTTGGACTTCAGTTTCCATACCGGCCGCGAGAGCCCGCCGTCCTTGCGCACCCGCCAAAAGTGAACGATGGTGAGCAGAATCATGATCGACGGCAGCACGGCGACGTGAAGCACGTAGAAGCGCAGCAGCGCGGCCTCTCCCACACTGTGGCCGCCCAGCAGCAGTTCGCGAAGCTGGCCGCCGACCAGGGGAGCGTAACTCCCGATGTTAGTCCCCACCGTGATGGCCCAGTAAGCCAGCTGATCCCATGGCAACAGATAGCCGGTGAACGAAAGGCCCAGGGTCAGCAGCAGCAGCAGTACGCCGATCACCCAGTTGAACTGGCGCGGCTTCTTGTAGGAGCCGGTGTAGAAGACCCGGCACATATGGAGAAAGACGCAGACCACCATCCCGTGCGCCGCCCAGCGATGCATGTTCCTGAGGAAAGGCCCCATGAAGACGACAAACTGGAGGTCTTTCATGTCCTGGTAGGCCTGCGGCGGAAAGGGCCGATAGTAGCACATCAGCGCTATCCCGGTGGTCACCAGGATGAGAAAGAGAAAGAAGGTGATGAAGCCCAGGTAAAACGTGTACCTGAACTTCAGATTCTCTTTCTTTACCTTGGCGGGATGGATATGCAGCCACACGTTGAGAAAGACCAGTTCGGACTTTCCCTTGTCGGTGGAGAGCGGATCCCGCCGCACGATCGATTGCCAGATTTCGCGAATAAGATTCATCGTTACACCATCAACCGGTAAGTCGGCGGTACTATCTTGTCCTTGTCGACGCGAAGCTGGCCATCGCGCGCCTGCGTCACCTCAAACCAGTCCAGAGCGCGCGGCGCCGGGCCATGCTGCACCGAGCCGTCGGCGGCAAACACGCTGCCGTGGCAGGGGCAGTGGAACTTCTGGTCGCTCGAGAAGTGCGCCACCGTGCAGCCCAGGTGGGTGCAGACCGCGCTGGCCGCGGCAAACCCCTTGTCGCGGTCGCGAAACACGAAGATCTTCTCCTCCACCAGGAACGTCGGAGGGCCGAAGGGAAAGTCTCCGGGGTTGCCGATCTTGAACGCCTGCGGCGGCTCATAAAAGACGCTCGGCACCAGGAACCGGATCACCGCTCCCAGACTGACCCCCACCGCCGAAACCAGGGCACCCACACCTACCACGCCCCAGCTGAACTTGAAAAAATCCCTTCGATTCATGCCCTCGACTCCCCTATTCAAAGACTTCCCGCTCCTGCTGCTCCAGGGCTTCCATGGTGATGGCCTGGGTTGGGCACCGCTCGGCGCACAGACCGCAGCGAATGCACTTCTCTTCGTTCTTGATGATGGCGCCCGCCTGGCCGGCTTTCAGTTCGGTGGCGGCCACTCCGTAGCGATTTTGAATGAGCGCATCGTAGCGGGCGTCGCCGCTCACCTGGGCCAGGTCCACCAGGCGCAGGCAGCTCTCCGGGCACACGTCCACGCAGCCGGCGCACAGAATGCACTTCGCGCCGTCGAAGATCGTATTGACTTGGCAGTTGAGGCAGCGCAGCCCTTCGGCGCGTCCCTGTTCCTCGTCAAAGCCCAGCTCCACTTCGGCGATACCGATGCGCCGGTTGGCCGCCAGCACCGGCATCTTCTGCCGCGGTGTCGAGAGAAAGCCGCGCGGCATCTCCCAGTTGGGCAGAATGCGGAAGCGGCTCAGCACCGTCTTCTTGGTCTTGCCGCTGAGGAAGACGTGAATGGAACGCGCCGCCTTGTGGCCGTTGGCCACGGCTTCGACCAGGATGCGCGGCCCGAAGGCCACGTCGCCGCCGGCAAAGACGCCGGGAGCGGTGGTCATGAGGTTTTCGTCGATTTTGAGAATTCCGCGCGGCGTCACCTGAACGTCCTCGTGGCCGCGGAGGAAAGAGAGGTCGGCCTGCTGGCCGATGGCGAGGACCA
>CABDZT010000603.1_pt1 | contig 13220 bp, 8 predicted proteins | sample 3421851 | NCBI WGS metagenome assembly CABDZT01 (sample SAMEA5534341, study PRJEB31848) | metagenome | biome: tundra; feature: field; material: soil | place: USA | collected 2013-05 | depth 0.45 m
CTTTTCTGTTCCCGCCGTGACCTATTCAAGGGTGAATACCGAGGGCGACGTGGTCGAGGTGACCCGCAGGCCGTTCACCCGGCGGACCGTCAAGCCCGACGTGTGGAAGTACCACCTCCGCCAGATGGCCGTTGCCGACGATCCCATCGAGTAACTCTGCCGCTTCCTGCCCGGCCAGGACCAGGCAGGGGGCGACGATCTCGGCCAGGAACAAATCGCTGTCCAAGGCTGAGCACGGCTGAACAAGGCTGAACAAGGCTGAACAATCAAGCTTGCGCGGCAGAGCCGGCTTCCAGTTCCGCAAGAATCCGCGCAACGGCCTCATCGGCGGCCTTGGCTGCTCCGGCAGAGAGTTCCATCGAGATGGGCTGGCGGGGATCGATGGCGATGGCGTAGAGCACTACCTCGGGGCCCCCGCCCTGGATGTAGAAGATGTCCAGCAGATCCTTGACGCCGATGTCGTGGGCGGTGAGCGTGGGCGGATAGTCGCGGGAGAAGTGGGGCGTGGTGCGGGTGACGGTCCCCGGCGGGTTGCCGTCGTCGGCTGCGTCCACCATAATGACGCGGCCGGCGCTTTGGAGCGGCTCCAGCAGCGTGAAGCCGCCGGTGCCGCCGTCCAGACACTCCACGCCGCTGGGCAGCGTGTGTTGTTCCAGAGCCCGTACTACGTGAACGCCAACGCCTTCATCGCCCATCAGGATGTTGCCCAGCCCCAGCACCAGCGTTTTCTTCCGGCTATTTGCCACGCTTCTCCCGCTCGAACTTCCACCCGCCGATGATCGAGGATACCGTGCCACGACCCTCAATGTAGTCGTGATAGAAGGCAAGATAGACGTGAACGATGACAAACGTGACAAAGAACCACAGGAACGTGTGGTGCCAGAAGCGCACGCCGAATTCGCCGCCCATCAGGGGCACGATCCAGGTAAACATCCGTGGCAGCCAAGAGTTACTCATGCTGGAGTAGAGGGCAAAGCCGGTGATGGTTTGGGCCACAAACGCCAGGAAGGTGAAGAAGTAGATCAGGCCGGCCAGCGCGTTGTGCCCGGTGGAGATCGGCCCGTGCAGCTTGGTCTCCAGCACGTCGGCTTTGATGACGTCGACGATCTCCTGCCGCTGCGATTTCTTCAGCGGGAAGAAGGCGTTCCAGTGCGCGTACTTGTTACCGACGAAGCCCCAATAGAGCCGCGCCAGGAAGTTGAAGACGTAAACGAAAGCGGCCACGAAGTGGATGAACCGCACCCAGCCGAACCAGTACTGCTGGTAGGCCTCGGCCGCATAAAAGGCGCGGATGGGGGCCCCGATCAGGTAGCCGGTGACGCACAGCGCCACCAGGGCGATTGCGTTGATCCAATGGTAAGCGCGCACCGGCAGCTCCCACACATAGATGCGCCGATACTCCACCGGGTGCTCTTCCGGCATCACACTTCCTGCGCCAATGTTTGGTGTACTCATGGGCATCACTCGAAGGAAATCTGGTGAAGGTGCCGTCCCTGCGGATCGTACAAATGCACGGCGCAGGCCAGGCACGGGTCAAAGGAATGGATGGTGCGCAGAATCTCGACCGGCTGCTCGATGTTCGCCACCGGAGTGCCAATGAGCGCCTCTTCAAAGGAGGAGCGCTGCCCCTTGGCATCGCGCGGGGAACCGTTCCAGGTGGTCGGCACCACGAGCTGATAGTTCGCGATGGCGCCGTCGTGGATCTTGATATAGTGCGCCAGCGCGCCGCGAGGAGCCTCGGTCAAACCAACCCCCTCGGCATCCTTGGGCCAGCTCTTCGGTTCCCAGTGCTCGCCGTTGAATGTGGAGACCTCGTTGATCTTCACGCGATCCATCAACTGGCCGAAGTACTCCTTGAGCCAGATCATGGCCAGCGCCGCATCCAGGCCGCGAGCCGCGGTGCGGCCCAGCGTGGAGAACAGAGCGGCCACGGGCACGTTGAGCTTGCCCAGGGTCGCCTTCACCAATTCCTGCACGTCGGTGCGGCCGGAGGCATAGGCGACCAGCAACCTCGCCAGCGGCCCTACCTCCATAGCCTGTTCCTTCCAGCGCGGAGTCTTCAGGAACGAATACTTCGCGTGGCCTTCGAGGGTCTCAAAGGGCGGTTTGGGTCCGGTGTAGTTCAGTTTCGTCTCGCCGGCCCAGGGATGGATGCCGACACCGTCTCCGCCTTCGTAGCTGTACCAGGAGCTCGCGATGTATTCCTTGATCTCCTGGGAATCGGTTGCGTTGACCGGATGCACTTGGCTGAGGTCGCGATTGAGCACCACGCCGCGGGGATACTTGAACGCCTCCGGCTTGCCGTAACCCTGGGTGGGGAATTCGCCATAGCTGAGGTAGTTCGTCAACCCGCCGCCCCAGCTCGCCCAGTCCTTGTAGAAGGAGGCTACGCCAAGCAGATCGGGGATGTAGACCTGGTTGAGGAACTCGTCGGCCTGGCTGATCAGCCGGGAGACAAGGTTCAGCCGCTCGGAGTTGATGGCGGCCACTTCATTCATGTTGATGGAGCACGGAACGCCGCCCACCAGATAATTCGGGTGGGGGTTCTTGCCGCCGAACACCGTGTGGATCTTGACGATCTCTTTCTGCCATTCGAGAGCGTCCAGGTAGTGCGCCACCGCGATCAAGTTCACCTCCGGCGGCAGCTTGTAGGCCGGATGGCCCCAGTAGCCGTTGGCGAAGATGCCCAGCCCGCTGGCGGCGAAGGCCTTGATCTTGTCCTGCACCGCGGAGAAATAGGCGGGGGTGTTCTTGTCCCACTTGGAGAACGAGCCTGCCAACTCCGCTGCCTTCTTCGGATCGGCCTTCAACGCGTTGACGATGTCCACCCAGTCCAGCGCGTGCAGGTGATAGAAGTGAATCACGTGGTCCTGCACGTACTGCGTGGCCATCATGATGTTGCGGATCAACTCGGCGGTGGGAGGTATCGTGATCCCAAGCGCGTTTTCCACGGCGCGCACACTGGTGAGAGCGTGCACCGTGGTACAGACGCCGCAGACGCGCTCGGTGATGGCCCAGGCATCGCGGGGATCGCGGCCGATGAGAATCTTCTCCAGGCCGCGCACCATGGTGCCTGCGCTGAATGCGTCGGTGATTTTGCCGTTTTCCACCACTGCCTCAATGCGCAGGTGGCCTTCAATGCGAGTTACCGGATCGACGACTACGCGTGTCATAGCCCCTCACGACTCCTTTTGGTCTTCAGCGTGCACCTCTGCAATCACGGGCCGCTTGCGAATGTTGGTGACCACCGCGTGCGCCGCAACTCCGGCCAGCGTGGCGACTCCCACCACCGTGCCTATCGTGTCCGCCGTGCTCTCGATGCCGAAGCCGGGGAACGATGCCAGATGCTGGTAGAACGGGCCGTTGTCCCAGAAGCCCGCCTCGCTACAGCCGATGCAGCCGTGGCCGGACTGGATGGGATAGCTGGTGCCCTCGTTCCACTTGACCACCGAGCAGGCGTTGTAGGTGACCGGACCGCGGCAGCCCATCTTATAGAGGCAATAGCCCTTGCGCGCGTTCTCGTCGTCAAAGGACTCGACAAACAAGCCGGCGTCGTAGTTGGGCCTGCGATAGCAGGTGTCGTGGACGCGGCGTCCGTAGAACTCCTTGGGACGGCCCTGGCTGTCGAGCGCCGGAATCTGCCCCAGCACCAGCAGGTGAGTGACCACGGCCATCATCACGTCGGCGATAGGCGGACATCCGGGCACGTTGATCACCGGCTTGTCCACGAGTTTGTAAATCGGCGTTGCGCCGGTGGGATTGGGCTTTGCCGCCTGCACGCAACCGTTGGAGGCACAACTGCCCCACGCCACTATCGCGGCCGCATCCTTGGCGACGGTTTGCAGAATCGATTCCGCGGTCTTGCCGCCGATCATGCAGTAGACGCCGTCATCGCCGGTGGGCACCGCGCCTTCCACCAGCACAATGTACTTGCCCTTGTTGTTCTGGATGGTGTCGTTCAGGCTTTTTTCCGCCTGGAAACCGGAGGCCGCCATCAAAGTTTCGGTGTAGTTCAACGACAGAACATCCAGCAGCGCGTCGGCCACGATGGGATGGGAAGCGCGAATGAACGACTCGCTGCAGCAGGTGCACTCCTGGAAGTGCATCCACACAACGGCCGGCTTTTCTTTCTTCTCGAACGCCGAGACAACCTGGGCTGCTCCGGATTGACCCAGCCCGGCCATGGTTGCGGCCGCGGCGCAGAACTGGAGAAAATCTCTGCGGCTGTAGCCCTTCTGCTGCATCGACTGCCAAATTGATTGACCCATGCCTACCTCGCTCCGTGTGCAGGCACCGGAAAATCCGTGGCGGCGAACGAAACGCTGCGCCTTCGTGGATTTCCGGTGGATGGATGGGAAGGTACGCAGGGGAAATAACGGTCGGATGTGCGCTGCGTCACACTTGTTCGGTCGGCATTTGTTATGTGGAGCTTTCAGGACGGTCAAGAGGTGCGTCACGCGCCCCATTCCGGGCGGCCCTGTTTGAGAAGCTGTCGGCGCTTTTCCACAAGGCCCGCCATCGGTCCGGACGGGTTATCTCCGGATTGCCCGTCACTCGGAGACCTCCATCCCTCCCCGGAAGCCGACTTGAACGAATCCCGCTGCGCGGGCAGGAGCACTTCCGAGTGGGCGACCAATCGGGAACGACTTCGTTCCTGGCCGGAAGGGACATTTGTGTCTCGTAGACTTCAGGCATTTGAAGTACATTGTCGCAGTGGCTCCCTTTTGCTCCGCCCTTGACGCACCATCCGTTTAACTGGCCGAAGTTGCAATGAGACCCCGGGGGAACCGGCGTTTCCCGGAAGAGCATAGGCACTTCAAGCACGCTTCGCGTATTTTCGGTCCTCACGCGCTCCGCACCAGTTTCGTCCCAGGTCAACAGATCGGTGATTTCGGTCTGTCCGTGCGTACCGGGAGAATCACATGTGGTTTGGTTGTTTTGCGATTGTTTTCCGTGTTAACCGTTTGACGGATTCCGGCATCCGAGTAAAGACTGGAGTTTTGTGCCTGCCAGTCGGGTGCAAAGACGCGCTTCTTGCGGGCTGGCGGACACGATTTCCAGGTTGAAGGGGGAACGGATGGAAGAGGGAAAGATGAACAGCGAGGAGCGCGGGATGGACCGTGGGGGCTGGATGCCGAACCGCCGGGAGTTCCTGGCAGGATTGGCGGCCTTGGGGCTGGCCGGTTGGACAGAGCAGGCGATCGGCGTGGCCGCGGGGACGAATGGCTGGAGCGGATTGCCGGCGCGGCCTTCGGAGCCGCCCCTGGACTTTCACTCGCTGGCCAATGCATTCAACGCCTACGTCATGGACCCCGCGCACGGGGTGAATCTGCGCGCGAAAGATGGCCGGCAGGTGTTTCCTTCGGCGCTGGAAGGCGTGGAGGACGGGGGACTGACAACCTACGGGCCGATGGCAATTGGCAAGGAATTGCGCGGAGAGGGGTTGGAGGGTCTGGCGGCGTCCTTGAAGGGCTACTTCAGCGAGCAGTATGGACTGTTTCTGGACGACGCCGGGGCAACACTGTGCGAGTACTGGTACCTGATGAATGTGACCGCGATGGCCTACGGGCTAATTCGCCTGCGCTTTGGTCAGGATGCTGAATGGCTGGCGCGGGTGGAGAGGAGCGCGGTGCGTCTGAAAGCGATGGCGCAGCAGATCCGCTACGACTTCAACAGCCAGGGCTACGACTTCGCGAAGGCGGCGGCATTTACCAACCAGGATATCTACCGGCAGCCCGACGCTGTGGGCGGATATAGCTACGTGATGCTTCTGGCGTGGAAGCTGACGGGGAAGGAGTTCTGTCTGGCAGAAGCGAAGACAGGGATCGATCGATATCTGGATTTTGCTGCCAACCCGTGGTACGAGGTTCCAAGCGGCGCGATGGCGACGATGGCGGCGGCACGGCTGGAGGCGATGGGGTATCCAACAAACGCGAGAAAGGCACTGGGGTTTGTTCTTGACGCTAAGGCCGGGCTCATGAAATCGGGGCGGTGGGGCGGACGGGAGGTGAACGGGCTGATGGCGGGTTTCCGGACCGAGCCCGCGGACCAAGCATACAGTATGGAGTCTATGGTGGCGCTGCCGTATCTGTTGCCGGCGTTACGATTCCGTCCGGAGTTGGCCGGGGAGGTAGCGCGGTATGCGCTGAACACGGCGGCGAACCTGCGCTGGTTCTATCCGGAGTATCTCCCGCACGAAAATCAGAGCCGTCCGGATTTGCCGCCGATGTTTCCCTACGAGCGGTTGAGCCGCGAAGAAAAGGGACACAGCCCCTATGCGACCGGCGATTTCGCAGGACACCGCTCGATCTATGGTGGCGCCTATGTTATGTGGCTGGATCAAATGGTTCAGCCGCAGGGAGATCCGTGGCTGCTGCGCTGGGATTTGGCCAAAACGGACTTTCTGGATCCCGACCTGCCTCCGGCATTTCTCTATTACAATCCGTGGCCGGGAGAGAAGCGCGTCACGGTTGAGACGGCAAAGGGGCAAAGCCAAGTTCATGATCTGACGCGCAAACGGTTGCTGCAGCCGCATGGGGGCGGGGTAGAGTTGATGCTACGTCCGTACGAGGCACGGGTGATCGAGATTCGAGCGTAAACTGGCCCTGGAATTGTGTAACGCGCACGCGCTCGCGGCAACCGCGGCTCAGGGATGAAGCACGCGTGTAGCGATGATAGAAGTGGCGTTGGGAGCGCCGGCCACCGCCTGGGTGCGGATGAGGGCCTCGAAGTAGATGGGCTGGCCAGGGGCGCCGGTGATGCCGAGGGCCTGCTGAAGCCTCTGCCGGTTGCTGGCGTCCGCGAGAAAAAGTCCGGCAGCCTCGGTGCCCTCCTGTTGCAATCCTTGCAGGATGAGAACGCTGCCGTGGCCGTTGGCGAGCGGCAACAGTGAGATGGTGGCGTAGTCCTCGCCCGAGCTGCCGGTGAAGGTCAGCCCGTGGTAGTTCTCCTGCTCGCCCGCCTTGGGATGCAGGTTCTGGAAGAACTTGAGGCTTTCGCCCACGACGCCCTCGCGTTCCTGAAAATTGAGCTTGTCCTGGAAGTAAGAGACCCATGGGTTGGAGCTTGGGCTGCCGACAAAGACGAAGCTGCCCTCTTCAAGGTCGCGTGGGCGCAACTCCCGTGCCGAACGAATGGCAAGCCTGTCGCGCGCTTCGCCGCTTACTCGCATGAGCGTGGTCACCACCACCAGGTCGGCATACGAGGTCAGCAGCGAACCGGAAAGATATTTCATAACCCGCGCTTCGCGGGCCGTGGGATGAGCGTTTGCAAGCGTTTCTCCGCTCCGGTAGGAGGGGCTCAGATACTGCTCCAGCGTCACCGGCTGTTCGTCTACCAGTCGCATCATGCCGTAGTTGATGTCGGCAACCACCACCTGGACAGGGCGGTTGCCTGGATCGAAGAGCGCAGTCAGCGGCCAGGGCGGCGGAGGCGGCGGAGGAACTGCCGGACGGCGGAGCCAGGCCGCGAGAGTGGTAACGAGAAAGAGTGCGGCCAGCGCCCAGGGCAATAGCCGAAGCCAGGACTTGAGTCCATGGCGCGCGACAGCCAGCACGGGCGTTGCGGCAGCCCGCGGCTCGACGGTGCGAAAGAGCGTGGTGTAAGCACCTTTCGGAATCTCAATGATGCATGTTTCGTCGCGGCCCTCGCCATCGAAATACTCATGCAGCTTGAGCCGCAACTGGCGGACGTGAACGCGGACCGAGCTGTCCTCGACGACACTGTAATCCTGGGTCTTGCCGAAGACGGCGCTGCCGATGCGGTGTTCACTCAGGTCCTGGGGCTGGCCGTGCAGAGTTCTCTCCGCCAGGAAGTGCAGCAAATCTCTGAGCCGGGCCGACTTCTGGAAGGGCGCACTGGCGGTGATCCTTTCGATCAATTGCCAGCGGGGGTCTGCCCGTAGAACCGTATCCACTTCCTTCATCCGCGCTTAATCCCATCTCCGTTCGACTTAGTCCAATTGTGTGCAGTCTTATACACAATCCGGAAGCCCATTGTCCGCTTGACGTATTATAGCACATCGTATGCACGAGGCAAAGGCCTGACCGAGACGGAAAACTTCCCCGGAAAGACGCAGAATCCCCAAGAATGCCTGAGCGGATTACCTGCGTGGAGTCCTCTCAAGATGCTTTCCCCAGGGGAATCCCGGCCCGACGGCCAGCGTCCTCATCCATGGCGTCTTTCTGTATGCTTTCGTGCGAATTACATGTAATTCGCATTGATTCCGAAAGATTTCCGCGGTGAGTCCCTTTTCCGCGGCAAGTGCTTTCCTCAACGCTTACCAGTGGCATTCGAAGTCCGGCTTCTTTCGTCGCAAAACGCCGTCGCGAAGGCCCGATCCTCCAGAACCGCGAAGGTCTCATGATGAACGATCTGGCTCAACGCTTCCGAGAGAACCCCATCCTCAGGCCGCAGGATCTTCGTCCGAGCGTGGAAGGCATGGAAGTGACATGCCTGCTGAATCCGGGAGTCTTCCGATACCAGGACAAGACCTGGTTGCTGGTGCGGGTGGCGGAGCGCCCGGTACAGGTCCCAGGCAAGACCTCCTTTCCAATCCTGAGTCCGGAGGGCCGGCTTGAGGTGCTTGAATTCGACTCGAGTGATCCAAGGCTCGATCTGAGCGATCCACGCATCATCAGTTTTGACGGACGGGACTATCTCACCACCCTCTCCCATCTTCGTCTGCTGGCGAGCGACGACGGCGTTAGCTTCACCGAGCCGGAGCCGAGCAAGCCACTGATGGGGACGGGGGAGCTGGAAACCTACGGCATCGAAGACTGCCGTGTGGCGAAGATCGACGAAGCCTACTACCTGACGTATACCCAGGTCTCCAACAATGGCGTGGGCGTGGGTCTGAGGACCACCCGCAACTGGAAAGACTTTGTGCATGCGGGCATGATCTTTGCTCCGCACAACAAGGATTGCGCGCTCTTCGAGGAACGGATCGGCGGCAAGTACTATGCGCTGCACCGGCCCAGCAGCCCTGAACTGGGCGGCAACTACATTTGGCTGGCCGAGTCGCCCGACCTCGTTCACTGGGGCCGGCATCGTTGCCTGGCCCATAGCCGCGAGGGGCATTGGGACAGCGCCCGAGTTGGCGCCGGCGCGGCACCGATCCGGACCGCCGAGGGTTGGCTGGAGATTTATCACGGCGCGACGAAGGGAAACCGCTACTGCCTGGGCGCGCTGCTGCTGGACCTCGACCAGCCCTGGCGAGTGCTGGCACGCTCCGAGACGCCCATCATGGAGCCGCTGGCTCCCTACGAGCAGGAGGGCTTCTTCGGCCAGGTCATCTTCACCAATGGTCATCTGGTCGATGGAGACCGCGTAACCATCTACTATGGCGCGGCTGACAGCGTTATCTGCGGCGCACATCTGTCTATATCGAGCATCCTCGCCAGCCTTGCTCCGGCCCTGCGAGCAAAGCTATGAACCGCCTGCGCAAAGAGTTTGAAGTTTTCCTTCGCTGTCCCCACTCCATGCAGGTATTGATGGTGTCCAACATGATGTATGCCCTTGTCCTGCCGGTGATCGAGATCTTTGTGGCGGCTTATGTCATGCGGAACTCGCGGGCCGTCGCCAAGGTGGTCACTTATCAGTTGTCGATCTACGCCGCCACGCCTCTGGCCTTCTATCTGAACGGCAAGCTGCTCGGCCGCGTCGGAGCCAAGCATCTGTACGCCGCCGGCATGCTCCTGTCGGGAGTGGCGATGATGCTGATGATGCAATTGAGCATCCTCACTCCCATCGGCGTCGCGACCTCGGGTTTCACCATGGGGCTGGCCACTGGCCTCTTCTGGGCCAACCGCGGATTCCTGGCCCTGACCGCCACCAACGACAGCAACCGAAACTACTACTACGGCGTGGAGATGTTCATTGCCACTCTGGCCGCCGTCGTGGTTCCTGCACTCATCGGCTGGATTATCAGCGGCACCACTCTGTACGGCTGGCTGGGCGGGATTCCCAACCGCGCCTACCACATCGTCGCAATGGTGGTCTTTGGCCTGACGGTGCTGGCCGCCGGCATCCTCGAACGAGGCGCCTTCCGCAACCCAAAGCATACCCGTTTCGTTTTCTTCCGCTTTCATCCGCTATGGTGGCGAATGCTCGAGTTGGCTCTGCTCAAGGGACTAGCCCAGGGATACATCGTTACCGCGCCGGCCATGCTCATCATGTTGCTGGTCGGCCAGGAGGGAACGCTGGGCGCCACGCAGGCCATCGGTGGCGTGATCTCCGCCGGGCTCCTTTATATGGCCGGCAGGACAGCGGCGCCCAAGCATCGCATCATCGTCTTTTCTACCGGGCTTCTGCTGTTCTGCCTCGGCGCGGTCGTCAATACGCTGCTCTTCAACGCGGTAGGCGTGCTGATCTTCATCGGCTGTCTCCTGTTGGCCAAGCCCCTCCTGGATCTTGCCTATTATCCGATCCAGTTCCAGGTGATCGATGTGGTCTCCCGGTTGGAGTCTCGCAACGAATATGCCTATATCTTCAACCACGAAATTGGACTGTTCGCGGGGCGCTGCCTGGGTTGCGGGTTATTCCTGGGCATCGCTTACGGATGGTCTGGGAATGCAGCGCTCAAATACGCGTTGCCGGTGATTGCGCTGTTGCAGTTGTTATCCATCCGGGTGGCTGGCCAGATCTCTCGGGGTTTGGACGCGGCGGGCAGCACCTCCTCCGCCGCAAGCTTCGCCGGACACACTTCGGAGGCCTGAAAACAATGATCAAGAGGAGACACACCATGATTCACACAAATCTAACCGCGCAAAGAACGTGGCGACTGGCGGTCTGGCTGTTGGCGGTGTTCGGCCTGGTTGCCTGCATCCCCGGCCTGGCCCAATCGGGCAGGGGCACTTTGACCGGCTCGGTCAAGGACACAACCGGCGCAGTTGTTTCAGGCGCTTCCCTCGAACTGAAGGAAACCAATACAGGCAGCCTGCGCGCAGCTATAGCGAGCGCGGAGGGCCTGTATACATTCCCCGAGCTTTCCCCTGGGACTTACACCCTTGCAGTAACCTCTCCCGGGTTTGAGTCTTACACGCAAAACGGCATCACCGTGTACGTGGGCAGCACGGCCACCGTCAATCCGGTATTGAAGGTAGGTTCGGCCACCGTGAGCGTCACCGTAACCGGCGATGCCTCGCAGTTGCAGACCGCGTCTTCCGACATCGGCACAACCGTGCCAAGCGAGTTGATCGAAGACCTTCCGCTCCAGTACGCCGGGTCTCCGCGCAATCCTCTGCAATTTGTGCAGTTGTCGCCGGGCTATTCAGGCGTCAACACCAACTCTCCGACGTCACAGGGCGGCTTCAAGCTGAATGGCGGCCAGCAGGCCGGCACCGACATCTTCGTGGACGGCGCCACCATCGAACTGGCCTCCGCCAACTTGCAGATGAACTACGGAATCAGCGTCGAGGCCGTGCAGGAGTTCAAGGTGATGACAAATACCTTCGACGCCGAGTACGGAAGAATGAGCGGAGGTCTTGTCAACCTGGTTACCAAGTCAGGCAGCAATTCCCTGCATGGCTCCGCTTATGACATTCTGAAAAACAAGTCATTGGATGCCAATAGCTGGCTCAACAATCTGGACAAAACACCGAGGCCGGTTGATACACAGAACGATTTCGGAGCTCTCATCTCCGGCCCGGTCTACATTCCATGGCTCTATCATGGCCGCGACAAGACCTTCTTCATGTTCAACTATGAAGGCTACCGGTGGAATACCGGAGGAAACGGGTTGAACGGGGCGCCTACGGCAGCCATGACGACCGGCGACTTTTCATCTCTGCTCACGCCGGTTACGATCAATGGGACCACATACCCGGCGCACATTCTCTACGATTACACCACATGCACGGGCGCAAATTCGTCCCATCCATGCGTGCCCTATGGCGCCACCTCCACTCCCACGGGCTGGACTGGCACTCCCACCAACATCATTCCATCGACAGCGGAGGATACGGTCTTCAAGGCATCGATCCCATATATGCCTCAGGCGCCATCGGGCGTGACCTCGCCCTATCAGAACACCCCGGTGCAGTCGCTGGATGTAACCAATGCGAATATGTACGAAATTCGCATCGACCAGAACATCGGGGCGAAACAAAAAATCAACGGCAGCTACGACTACGATTGGCGCCCGACCGAGGACACCATTACAGGCCATCCCCTGGATACCAGCGCAACCAATCAGAGGACGCACTACGTGCGCTTCGGTTACGACTACATATTCAGCCCCAGCCTTTTGAACCACTTCAATGCGGGCTTCAGCCGCCGCTATCGTTTTGAGGGCAGCGGTGAAGGGAGCTTTGGTGGAGATTGGCCCAGCAAACTTGGACTGAAGGGAGTCATGAACACGACTTTCCCTTACTTCGACTATAAGTATGATAACGGAGCGCCTGTGCCGAGCAATGGCGCCAGCTCATTTGTCGACAACACGTACCAATATGACGACAATGTTTCCTGGCAGCATGGCCGCAACAGCTTCACATTCGGCGTGGAAACGCGCTTGCAGGAGTTCAACATAAACATCGCAACGCAGACCTCCGGAGAGTTCTCCTTCGGCTCCGGACCAACCAGCTCTCCGCTCGATGCCACCTCGGGATTCAATTACGCAAGTTTCTTTCTCGGTGCAGGTTCACCAAACGGGGACGGCAATCCCAACAGAATTGCATTGCCCCAGCATCTTGGATGGCGTGTGAAGTACTACGCTGGCTTTGTGCAGGACAACTGGAAAGTTTCTCCCAAGCTGACCGCCAATCTCGGCTTCCGCTACGAGATACCCACGCCTGTAACCGAGGCCCACGGCCAACAGTCGTTCATGAATCTCACGCTTGCCAATTCCGCAGCAGGCGGACGTCCTGGAGCCTATGAATTCTTAGGTACCGGTACGGGCAGAATCGGCTCAAACGGTTTTCAGAATACCTTCCACGATTCCTATGGCCCGCGTATCGGGTTTTCCTATCAGGCAAGACCCAGCACGGTGGTTCGCGCGGGATACGGAATCTACTATCAGAACCTGAAGATTGGCGGCTTTGGCGAAAACGACTCTGCCGGCTTCACGGGCAGTTACCAGTACCCCAATGGCGCCAGCCCGCAGACTCCGCAGGTTCTTCTCGACAAGATTACAGCTTACCCCGGCCCCACGCCCCCATTCATCGATCCCACGGCAATGAACGGCCAGGGACCGACAGTCGTTTTGTCCAAAACAGCGCGTCCCG
>CABDZT010000641.1_pt1 | contig 12690 bp, 6 predicted proteins | sample 3421851 | NCBI WGS metagenome assembly CABDZT01 (sample SAMEA5534341, study PRJEB31848) | metagenome | biome: tundra; feature: field; material: soil | place: USA | collected 2013-05 | depth 0.45 m
CTACTCGGCCGTGAAAGGCGAGTACAGTCAGGTGTGGCTCGGCGAGAACCGGCCATATTGGTTGAACAATGTCACCGTCCGCTACGACTTGCAGATCGAAGAGTGGCAGCGGCGCGGCAATCGCTTCCAGGAAGCAATTGGAGACTTTGAAAACGGCAAGGAGATGCCCAATGCCCAAGCCCTCGGACTGCCCGCAGGATCGCCAGGCAACGCGCAGAACTGAAGCGGGGCGGAGCCCGGAGTATCTCATGGGGTGTCAAACCGCTTACAGGCGCTTTTCGCGCTTCTCTGCGCCTGCGCAATCTTGTTCAAATCGGGTGCGGCCGCGTCTTACGGCATTTGCTCAGTTACCGTTGACCCGTCGAGTCTCTCCAGGGTGGATTCTTCTCACGGAAGAATCCACCAGGTGAAGATGAACGTGCTTCATCTCCACCGATTCGAGAAATGCTTCAAAGTTCCCGAATCTGCCCGGCGATGGCTGCCGAAGATTCGGACCATTCATGCTGAAGGGCTGAGAGACATTGCGGTGTGCGAAAGGCCGAGACGCCTCCGCTTGCGGTGGTGGACCATGCACCCGTGGAATTGCCAAAGGCGAGCGCCTGCTCGATGGGCCATCCGCGGATCCACGCGTGAAGGAAGCCGGCGTTGAAGCTGTCTCCGGCGCCGACAGCTCCTGTCCCGTTGGGGCGAAGGACGACGGGTCATGCGGTCTCTCCGGGAAGAACCGTGTAGCGGCGCCGGACGATCCACAGCAGAACGCCGGCCAGCGCCCATGCCGTACCCGCCATCCGAGCCAGCTGGCCGAGGTTGATCCACAGGACGAAGCAGGTGACCATGCCGGCCAGCGACATCAGCATGGGCATCCACTGCGCCCAGCGGCCGTGACGCCATCCGCGCAGGATCGAAGAGAGGTTGACGCCCATGAAGGCCAGCAACGCGCCGTAGTTCAGCAGTTCGGCGCCCAGATCGTAGCTGAAGATCATCGCCCCCACAAGACAGATGCCGCCGATGAGCAGGACGTTGTTGCGCGGAATGCGATTTTTCGGATGCACGGCGCCGAAGAAGCGGCGGGGCAGCGCGCCATCCTGGCCCATGGCGTAGAGCAGGCGGGCGGCGCCCAGTTGCGAGGCCATGCCGGAACCCATGTTGGCCAACATCAGAGAAGCATTGACGATGAGCAAGAGGATCGGGCCGCCCATGCGTCCGGATACATGAACGTAGGCTGTGGTGATGTCCGGGAAGGGCATTCCGCGCGTCCAGGCGAGCTGTGCGACATAGACTTCGATGCTGGCCAGAATGCCGGTGATGAAGCAGGTGAGGACGATGGCGCGGGGCACGCTGCGCGCCGGGTCCTTGGCTTCGTCGGTGAGCGTCGAGATGCCATCGAAGCCGATGTACGTGAGTACGGCGATGGAGGTGCCGCGCAACAGGCCGCCGGTGTTGAATGCGGCGCGATTGTAGAAGGGATCGAGGAAGAAGCCGACGGTGGGGTGGTACAGATGCAGAATCCATCGCACCGCGGCCACCAGCACCAGCAGGATGACTACGCCCAGCGCGGCAGCCATGCCGGCATTGATGCGCGCCGAGGTCTCCACGCCGTTGAGGTTCAAGGCGGTAAAGAGCAGGGCGAAGAAGATGACCAAGGCGAAATACGGCACGCCGGGCAAAAAGATCATGGCCGAGCGGCTGCACCAAATGGTGCAGATGAGCGGATTGAGAACGTAGTCCATGACCAGGCACCAGCCAGTGATGTAGCCCAGGCTGGGATGAATCTCCTTGCCGACATAGAGGAAGGCCGATCCGCCGTGCGGATAGGCGCGCGCCATACGGCCATAACTGATCGAGGTAAAGAGCATGGCCACCATGGCCAGCAGAATTACTGTGATCACGTGGCCGCGCGACACTTCATAGAGGACGCCGAAGACCGGCATGGGCGCCGTGGGCTGAATGAGGATGATGCCGTAGAGAACCAGGTCCCAGAAGCGCAAACTGCGCTTGAGGCCGATGGTCCCCGGTTGGGTGTTTCCCGCGGCGGCTGCCATGTGTGTCCTTGCGTGTCCTCAGTGTGCCGCGATGGCAGGCGTTGGGGTGATGGTCTCCGAAGCGATGTTCCAGCCCTCGATCTGCACGATGGACTCGCCGGCGGCACTGTCCGGCAACAGCGCGGTCAGCGTGCGCGACTCTCCCGGCGTCAGCTCGATCCAGTTGTCGGACCAGAAGACGGGCGCGATGAGCCCGCCGGACTGGGTGCGAACCGCGGCCCGAAGCTGAAAGGCCAACACCGTGGATTGGTTGTCGAGATGCAGGCGAAGCTCGCGGCCACGCGCGGTCTTCTCGATCTCCGCGCGAGCAAGAACCTTGGCCGGAGGCAGACTCGCGAGCGCGGTCAGGTCTTCGTGGCGCGCGGCGGGCGTGTGCGTGTAGTCGGTCTTCGGCCAATCGAAGGCGGTGAGCGCGCCGGGCACCCAGTAGAAGTTGCGGCTCAGGACGCGGCCGGAAGCATCCGATAAAGTCAGGTCGATGAAGAAGATTCTTTCGACGCCCGAATAGAGACTCTCCGGAATAGTGAAAACACGTTGCGCGCTGTCGGTGCCCGCATCCAGAGTCGCCTGTGCGCTGAATAGTTCCTTCCACGCCAAGCTGTGGACTTGGACGCTGGCATTCAGTCCGCGGGCCGGCTCATAGGTGCTGTTCACCACCACGATGGAGCGATCGTCGTAGGAGTACTGAATGTGCAGCGGCTCACAGGCCTTTTTGGCTGCGAAATATCCGGCGCCCGCATCGAGGTAGTAGTCGTAGAGATGCCAGATCATCGAGGGCCAGGCGTTGTTCAGCATCCATTGAACGACCCCGGTGGACACATACTTGTTCTTGCCGTAGGACTCGAACATGGCGCGCTCGGAGTCGTACTCCATGGTTTGCGCCAGGCGTTCATACTCGGCGGCGGAACGCGGTTTGGCGTAAACGGCTTCCATGGTCTCATCGAGGACCTTGAGGTTGACGAATTCGCCGCCGCCGTTGTGCAGGCTCCAGGTGGGAGTGGGTGGCCATGCCTCGGGGTCGGGCAGGAACTTCTGCCGGCTGGCCAGCGACGGAATGGCCGGCCCAGGGCTGGTTTCAGTATTGAATCCGAAGGCGCCGCCGTTTTGTTTGTCCACATACCAATAGCTGGGCGCAACGTAATCGTAAGGCCCGGTCATCTTCACTCCACTGGCGCCCGTAACACTGGTGGGCGTAGAGGTTGCCGAGGACAGTACGGGGTTGGGCCAGTGCGTCTCGGACTCGACTTGGAGGTAAGCGCGCTCCACATCGGCGGGCGGAGGATTATCGCTGCCGTTGAGCCAAACCAACAGGCTGGCGTGGGCTCGCAGGCGCAGCATCTGCGCGCGCAACGAGGCCGTGGCGATGGTCAGGTCCTCCGCAGTCCAATCCTTCCATTGCTCCCAGTGGTCGCAACAGCACCAGCCGAGCATCACCAGGATGCCCTGCTGGTCGGCCATATGAAAGAACTCATCGGTTTCGAGCTTGCCCTCCAGGCGGATGGTGTTGAGATTCATATCGCGCACCAGGCGGAACTGGTCGCGCAGCCGGTTCTCATCGGAGCGCAGCAGCATATCCTGCGACCACCCGGCGCCACGAATCAGTATGGGCTTGCCGTTCACGCGAAACAGACGGCTGCCATTGGCCGTAAGTGCAGAGGTGATCTCGCGGAATCCGAAATCCACGCCTTGCTCGTCAGTGATCTGGCCTTGAGCACTGAAACTCATCGTGAGGTGTTCGAGATGTGGCTCGCCCATCTGGCGGGGCCACCAGGGCTTGGGACCGCGAATTCGCAGTTGCGGAAACCGCTCTGGAGTAAAGACGATGCTCCGGTCTTCATGCGGCGCAAGCTCGACCGGTTGCTCGAAGCGGACCCCGGCGGCCGAGCCGGCCACCAGGCCTTTCACCGCGTGATCGGTGGCGTTGTGCAGCTCGGCGTACACGGTCAGGTCGGCGGAGCTGAGGGCACTGTCACTGAAGTGCGTGACGGCCAGCGGCGAACGCAGAGTGACTGCGCCGGTGGTCACCAGATCGACGGCGCCCCACAGGCCCATATCCTTATCCGGCGGACAAGGATTCCAATCCACCCAATTGATGCCCAGATCCTTTTCCGTGGGCGCAAAAGTTTCCACCGCCAGCACATTTGCCTGGGCGGGTTTCAGAAACTGCGTTACATCGAAGTCATACGCGCGATAGGCCCCGGCAACCGCAGTCGAATCTGCGACTTTATGGCCGTTCAGCCAAATGTCGGCGCGGTAGTTGATGCCCGCAAAGTGGAGCCAGTAGCGTTCTTCCTTCTGGGATGCGGACGGCGCCTTGAACTCCTTGCGATACCACCAGCCGCAGCGGTACGGGCTGTCCTGTGGCATGGGCAGGTTGGCAAAATTCTCGCCGATCGGATAGCTTGCACCGGGAATCTGGCGCAGGTTCAGGCCGTAGTAGGGGTCGGGAACGGCTCCCGCGGCTGCCTGTGCGGCCAGCACAGTGCTGGGCACGGCGGTCTCCAACCAACCCTCCGCCGAAAAACCCTCCGCAGCAATCGTGTCGCCCGCGGCCTGGAGCTTGCAGGCCGACTGCACCCGCCAGCCCTCGTGAAGAGGCGTTACGGTTCCCGCTTGCAGAACTACCGGCAGGCCCGCCAACACCAGGAAGAGAGACGCTATCTTGCTTTGCATGAGCACCTGCACTTCTCCTTTAGCGGAACGCGGAATTTCAATCGGAATGCAGCGGAAAACCTGTATTCCATCCGACTTGAGAGCGCGTTCTCCAACCCTCAACAGCCGGCCACTCCCCGGCATCGACCCAACCGGCCGGCCACCCGGAAGAGATCGTGGAAGACCGCGGCACAGGGCAGGCGGACGTGGTTTGCGGGGCGAAAATATTGCATGGAAGATGCCTTGGAGAACGTCGGAGTCGATTGAAGGCCGGGGATGATTCCCGAATGTTCAATCGTTTGAATATTGGAAATATCCTCCCATGTCGCCTGCTCTGTCAAGTGTGCCCCGGCCCATTCCCCGCTTTTTTCCGCTTCTTCCTACAGCGGCCTGTCGACATCCGTATGACCAGCTCCGGCTGCGCCTTGTGCAACTTCGGCTTTTGTGCGCCTCCGCGCTCCCGGTCCTCCACCGACTCCAGCATCCATTCGGTCGCCAGCAGTCCCATCTCCTTCAGCGGCTGGCGGATGGTGGTAATGCTGGGCGTTGCCACCGCGGCCGGCAGCACGTCGTCGAAGCCCAGCACCGAGCAGTCCTCCGGTACTCGCAGGCCGGCGCCGGTCAGGCCGCGCACTACGCCCAGGGCAGTCAGGTCGTCGAAGGCTAAAACAGCGCTGAACGGGCGGCCCGAGGCCAGCATCTGGCGCGAGCATTCCAGTCCGCCCTCGAAGCCGGACGCCAGACCCATCAGTCCGGGCAGTTGAAAAACCAGCCGCGGATCGAGTTGGATGCCGCCTTCGGCCGCCGCGCGCTGTACCCCCGCCCAGCGCGGCGCACTGTCGAAGAGCTGTTCCGGCCCGCGAATCACCGCAATCCGCCGATGCCCAAGTTCCTGCAGATGGCGCATCGCCAATGCGCCTCCGGCGTCGTTGTCCACCAGCACTGAGCTGACCCCGCGCTCGGTCAAATCGCGGCTCACGATCACGATCGGGACGTTATTCTTTTCGATGTCGCTCAGCAGGTCGGTTTCATCGAAGACCCAGCTTGCGATCACGATCACACCCTCGGCTCGCCGCTCCAGAATCATCTGCAGATAGTTGTCGAACAGCCCGCGCTGGGTCTGTGCGTCCATCAGCAGCGGAAGGTAGCTGGCCGGCTGCAAGCCCGCCTGAATCCCGCGCACGATGGGGATGCAGTACGGGTCGGACAGATCGTAGGCCAGCACTCCGATGGTCTGGCTGCGCCGGCGGCGCAGTGAGCGGGCAAAGGCGTCGGGATGGTACCCAAGCTCCTGTGCCATGGCCCGGATCTGCTGGCGCGTCGCGGCTGCCACATTCTGCGAAAGCGGCGCCTCGCTGAGCACAATCGAGACGGTGGACACAGAGAATCCGCAGGCGCGGGCAACATCGAGCAACGTGACATGTCCGGATTTTCGCTGGGCCACTTTCCCCTCCCCGCGGTGTTGCCTCCCTGGGTCTCTACTCAGGGTGCGGCGGCTCAGCGATATTCTGCCACAGCGGCCAGGTCCGCGACTTGCCTTGGCAACTCATGCGGCCCAGAGCCCACGGACGGACAAATCTTTCCGCTCATCCCGCGCGCTCTGGGCGGCTGTTGCCGGGGGCGATTGCCGCCGCTGCGGCGCCCGATGCCGAGGAACCGCAATCCGAAAGAAAAACCGCAGCCGGCAGATTTTTCGCTTGACAGGCGAAAAATTTTCTCCTACATTTGCATGTTTACTATTCAAACGTTTGAATGTCAACAATTCGATGGGAGATGGCCATGACGACTTGGAATGCGGGTAGCTCAATTGCGCGGAATTTTCTCTGCGTTTGGATTCTAATCCTCCTGGCGGGAACTGCCGCCTTTGCCCAGGCCGGCAGGGGCGGCATGAACGGCCTGGTAACCGATCCTACCGGCGCCATCGTCCCCGGAGCCAAAGTGACGGCGCTCAGCCACGCAACTGGAATCGCACAACATACCGTTACCAGCGGCGCGGGCTTGTACACCTTCGTGTCGCTCAACCCTGGCGTCTATCAAGTAACTGCCAGCCAGAAGGGCTTTGAAAGCGTCGCCCAAGACAACGTGACGGTAACTGTGGATCAGGTCAGCACCGTCAACATCGGCCTCCGCGTGGGCAGCGTGACCGATACGGTGACCGTATCGGAATCGGTCGACCTGGTGGAGACAAGCAACTCCACCGTCGGCCAACTCATCTCTGCCGAAACCATCGATCGCGTTCCGTTGCTGACGCGCAATGTGTTTGAGCTGGTGCAACTGAGCGCCGGCGTGACCCCGGCCAATGGATCGCCCAACTCTTCCAGTTCGCAGGCCATCACTAACATCTCGAGCGGGCGCCCGGGAGTCGATGTCTCGTCGTACACCATCAATGGGGCCATCGAAGGCTCTGTCTACTTCATGCTCGACGGCAGCCCGCTGGGGGTCGCTGAAAACAACGCCGGCGCCATCATGCCGGCAATTCAGGTTCCCGAGGATGGCGTGGAAGAGTACCGCGTCGAAACCCAGAACACACCGGCCTCCTATCAGAGCGGCGGCGCGGGCGTCATCAGCCTGGTCAGCAAGTCCGGCGGCAACCAGTTCCATGGCGACGGCTTCGTGGTTCTTCGCCCGAATGTCCTGGCCGCCAACGAGTACTTCAATAAGCAAAGCCAGTTGGCGCAAGGCGAGTCCAACCAGTCGCCTGACTTTCACCGCTACCAGGAAGGCGGCTCGATCAGCGGCCCCATCCTGCACAAGAAGCTCTTCTTCTATGGCGATTATGAAGCCACGCAGCAGAAGAGCTTTGATGGTTCAAACATCTTCACTGTTCCCACCGCGGCGGAACAGCAGGGCGATTTTACCGCCGACACAGGCATCAAGATATTTGACCCGCTGGCCACTAACCCGGACGGATCACGGAACCAGATCAAGGGCACCAACAGCGGTCCGGGATGCGCTACCGCCGCACTCAACTGCATTCCCAGCACCTACCTCAATCCAATCGCGCAGAAGTTTCTATCCGAGTTCCCCAAGCCGACAGTGACCACCTATGACCCGGTCAACAACCCCCAACACCTGAACAACCTTTATGTGCCGGGTCTGGACCCCACAACCGCGCAGAAGTTCGACGTTCGCACCGACTATTACCTCAACGATAAGCAGCGTCTCTTCGCCCGCTTCTCCTTCGACCGGCTGTTCTCCGCAGGGGTCAACGCCTTCAACAACGATTGGGATCTGAACTACGCCCAGAACATTACCAACGGTCGTAACTTCCTCGTTGGGGACGACTACACCATCAATTCCACCACAGTGTTGCAGATGCGCTACTCCTTCACGCGCCACTATGAGGACCAGGGAGGCGATCCTCGCCAGAACGGCTTCGATATCACCACGCTGGGATTTCCTTCGTCGCTTGCCGCGGAGGAGGTCTACAAAACCCTTCCCTACGTGAATTTTGGCGACGTGGGAGGCGGCATCGGCGGCACCGCGAACTGGAATACCTTCATCTATGCCAGCGAGAACAGTGATGCCAACGCGACCCTCACGAAGGTCTGGGGCAAGCACGAGATCAGCGCCGGCGCGGAATATATGAAGAGGTTCTTGAATGTAGGCCAGCCGCCGGCGCCCTCTGGCTCATACGTCTTCGACAGATCCGCAACGGACGACAACACATCCAATCCCGCTATGGACGCAAGCGGCAATCCTCTTCCCTACGGCGACGACTTCGCTTCGTTCCTCCTGGGTATGGGAACGGCGCCGGGCAGTGAGTCATATAACTTTACCAAGGACCTCTTCGTCGCGGAAGCCAGCCCGTATTACGCGGCCTTCATTGAGGATACCTACCATGCCAGCCACGCTCTCACCATCACCGCGGGGCTTCGCTGGGATATCTTCGGGAGTAAGACGGAGCGCCATAACCGCCTGGAGCACTTCGATCCGGCTGCCACGGATACCGTCAGCGCCGTATCCTTTACCGGCGCCGAGGCCTACGCTACCAGCGGCAACCGCTCTCCGTTCACCACGAATCTGAAGGACTTCGGGCCGCGCCTTGGGGTCTCGTGGCAGCCTGCCAAGCGCCTGGTCGTCCGCGGCGGCGGCGGCTTCTACTTTGGCCCGAGTGCGCAGATGGTCGGCAGCGCCGGTCTGGACAGCGACGGCTACTCCTCGGTAACCAACTGGAACGCTACCTGTTATAACTCCGACGGCAATTCGGTGTTCAACGGCACCAACCAGTGTCTGGGCGCAGCAGCGGGAAGCCCCGCGCCGAGCACGACAGGCATCTATTCACTGAGCGATCCATTCCCGGCGGGTGTCGTTCCGCTCATCGATTCTCCCAAGGGGCTGGGGAACAACCTCGGCACAACTCTGAACACGATGCTGCACTCCCAGCGCACGCAGGAAACCTATAACTTCAACTTCGGCCTGGAGTACGAACTTCCCCACGACATCGTTCTCAGTGCCGGCTACGTGGGCAGCAGGGGCCTCTTTCTGCCCCTGGGCCAGGTCGACCTGAACCAGCTTGATCTGGGCACCATCCAGAAGTACGGAGCATCGCTGTGCGTTGATACTTCAGACCCGAGTTGTGTACTGGTGAACAATCAGTGGGCGGCAACCCAGCCAGCCACCAATGCCAACGCTGGTTCGTCCACCGTCCCGTTGTGGGTGTCGCTGCAGCAGTACCCGCAATTCGGCAACGGACTCTACGGCTCGGGCAACGGTGTCCTGGTGCATGGCTATCCCGGCGGCGATTCCGAGTACAGCTCCCTGCAGACGAAGGTGCAGAAGCGCATGACCAAGCACTTCACGACACTGGCCTCCTTCACCTGGGGCAAGATCATGACGGACGACGGCAACCCTCCGCTTGGCTTCGTCGGTTCGCACGGTGGGGCGCCTCAGGACTCGAAGAACATGAGCTACGAGCATTCCGTCAGCCCGCAGGATGTGAAGTATCAATTCACCTGGCAGGCATCCTACGACCTGCCCATGGGCAAGGGCAGGGCGCTGAATCTGAACGGGCCTGCGAATGCCCTCCTGGGCGGCTGGACGGCGAACGCCGTTGCCTACCTGAGCACAGGTATTCCTATCAATGCGCCGGTTGTGGGGGCTTCGTACTCCTACTTCAATCAGCGGGCCGATATGACCTGCGATCCCGGCAAGGGCGCGCCGCATACGGCAGCGCAGTGGTTCACTCCCGACTGCTTCAAAGCGCCTGCCAGTCCGCTCGTGCCTGGAACGACGCCGGCGTATCTTGACCACGTCCGCACCATGGGCGCCCAGGATCTGGATCTCTCTCTCTTCAAAAACTTCCAGTTAGGGAAAGAGAAGGTTCTCCGCTTTGAGGTATCTTCCTTCAACGTCGCCAACAAGGCGCAGTTTGCAGCGCCGAACGTGCCCTCACAAAATAGCGGGTGGGTCGGTAACAATTTCGGCACAATCACGGCAACCTCCAATTCACCGCGTCAGTTCCAGTTTGGGTCGAGATTCACATTCTGACCTTCCCACAACCCGGCAAGCGGGCATGAATGGCCCGCTTGCAATCCGCATTTTGTGACACGGCAGCTTGACTGAGCATCGTCGAGGTTGTGAACACGAAGATCCGGCGGGCGCGGGCAGCGTCGAGCAACGCGGCCTTCTCTTCCGCACGTTGATGCGCCCGATCAGCCCGATAGCCCTGGGGTGGAAGCGGCCTTCCCTCCGCCCTGGCGTGGCTTGGTGGCGGCCGCTTCCACCCATTGCGCCGCAGCTCGCGGCTGATTGTCGAAGGCTCCCGCCTCAAGGCGGCGGCAATTGCCGCCGCCTTGAAGCCCAACTCCAACTGAGACTGAACGTACACCCGCTCAGATAAACTCAACTGCTCGTAGCATTTGCCCATGCAACATCATCCCAAATTGAAATGTTGCACTTCGACATTGAGCGCGGCGGGTTAAATACTGTAGTGCCGAAATTCTTTCGAGATTTTCGCGGAGTTGCGCCCCTCAGTCCAGCCGCGTAAGGAAGGCCTCGCCCTCGGCGGGGCGCAGGCGGCTGGCGATTCGCTCGGCCTGTTCGCGGTTGTCGCCCTGGGGACGGATGCGCACCCAGTAGCTGTCTTCGCCGGGAAACTCGATCACGTTGGCGTCGGGGTATTTGCGCAGGAGCTGCTCCTTGAGTTTCATGGCCTTGTGTTGGCTGTTGAAGGCGCCGATCTGCACGCACCAGCGACCGCCGGTTTCGATGGGCTTGGGGGTGCGGTAAACCTCCACCCGAACGCGGGCGGCGCCGGCCCGGTAGATGCCCGTGGCCTTGGCCGAGGCGGTGGTGAGATCGATCAGCCTGCCTTCCACAAACGGGCCGCGATCCGTGATGCGCATGGCGCTGGACTGGCCGGTCGTCAGGTTCGTCACGACGATGAGCGAACCCATGGGGAGTGTGCGGTGCGCGGCGGTCAGGGCGTAGTCGCTGAAGACCTGGCCGTTGGCGGCTTTGCGGCCCTTGTAGGGCGCGGTGTACCAGGTGGCCAGGCCCTCCTCGATCAGGATGGGCTTGTGCGTCTTTACATAGTTGAGGTCTTCGGCGCTGACCCCGCCAGGCGGCGCCGGGGTGGGCGCAATGCGCGCCGGCGGCGTGGTCTGGGGCGCAGGGGGATAGGCCTGAGCCTGATGCGGAACAGCCTGGGGCGGACCCGCTTGCGGCGCGGGCAACGGGGCAACGGTTTGCCGATGCCCGCAGCCGGACAAAACAAGGAACGACGGGGCCACGAGCGCAAGAGCCACTCGGGCCCAACCAGTCCGTATGCCCCGCAAACGCCCGTGCAGGATGCGGCAGGAATGTGGCTGCCCCACCCTCGCCGTCATCCTGAGCGACCCTGAGCGCTGCGAAGGGGAGTCGGAGGACCTGCGGTTTGCACTGTTGCGGCTAGGGTGGGAAACCGCAACCGTTGACTGGGGCTCGGTCATCAGGGGCGCGGACCCCTGTTCTGGTCGAAGCGGTCGGCCAGATCGCGCAGTTTATCGGCCACGGTGCGCAGGGCAGAGATCGATTCGCTGCGGACCTGCGGGATCACGGCGTCGTTCACATAGGCGATGGCGTGGCGCAGTTCCATCTCGATCAGTTCAACGGCCTCTTCAATGCGGCGCCCTACGCCGCCTGCACCGGGAGGGGGATATGAAGTCACGGCTAGTAACCTCCTGACATAACCATTTCGCGGCCTCAGGCACCTCAAAAGTAACGCTCGCAGGCAACCTGTGCGCGGTCCGTGATGCTCATCACAGTACCTCCGTGAGGCTCATCACAGTACCCTCTGATGAACATAACAGTACCTCCGTGGAGAAAGCTCTGGAGGTACCGCAATTGCCAACACCGGGGATTTAATTGCTGCTGGTTGAAATATCCGCACTTTGTTGTCTTGCGACAGGACTTTTTGCAGAGAGGTAGCGTCAGACTCCCAAAGTTGGCGTTCATTGCGGAGGGACGCCGGTTATTCGGCTCGCATTGCAGTCGGGGTTGATGCCGGGGATGAGTCCCCGGCATCAACCCGTAGGAATCGAGAGGGGAGGCTCGTGTGTCGGGGCTAAAGCCCTGACCTACCAGCCCTGACCAATCCGCGGTTGAAGGCTGTGGTTTCCCACTCTTGCCCCGAGAACACGGACGCGGCAAGGATGGGGCACCCAGCATCCAAGGCGCCGAAAGGGCCGAAAAGCAGGTCCTTCGACTCCGCTCTGCGCTGGCGGCGAAGACCTGCTCCTCACCCCAGTGAGCAAAGATCGCTCGCCGGGGCCCCGGCTAGAGTGGAATTAGAGTAAGAGTGCCCTTGTCAATGGGTTGAAGGTGGCTTTTTCTTGAGGAAAAAGCCACTCAATGGGCTTGCTTTCGGGGTGCATCTACTCTGATTCCGCTGTAGGGAAAGGTCTCTTGAGTGTCGTGGCTTCGGGATACATCTTCCCTGGTAATGCTATAGCCGCGCTGCGCGCGTGTTAGCGGAGTTCGTTCCGGCCTGCCAACCCCGCTAACTCCGCAAGTC
>CABDZT010000648.1_pt1 | contig 12597 bp, 9 predicted proteins | sample 3421851 | NCBI WGS metagenome assembly CABDZT01 (sample SAMEA5534341, study PRJEB31848) | metagenome | biome: tundra; feature: field; material: soil | place: USA | collected 2013-05 | depth 0.45 m
GGCCAGGGTTCCGACCAAACCCGTTGCCTTCATACTGACGACGCTCGATGACGAATGCCGATTCTGTTGCGCTGAGAGCCACATTGACCGGACTCGACTTCCGCTCTGCTACTCCTAGCCCGACGTCGACCGCTATCGCCTCCGGCCCCGAGTTCCTTCTAGCAGACGAGCCAGGGACCATCGGGGTCAACACCACCGACCCGACTCCCAGCAACTACCGCACAGCCCGCCCCTGCACGTCACGGGCAGATACGTCCTTCCCTTAGGTACTCTCTGCAACGCAGGCCTGCGCCTCCCCGAAGCACAACTTGTCGGCGCTCCCGTCGTGAGCGTATCAATATAATCCGATCGCCCCTGTGTACCAACCATCCTTGCCACGACTCCCACCTTCCCACAGGCTCGCAAACACGAGTCCACCGTCAGCCCCGCTAACGTTGGGCCATAACGTCGGCTACCGCCTTCTCGGTAGCTTCGAGCAGCACATCAACATCGTCTTCTCCATGAGCGTACGAGAAGTGGCTGCGCTTCAGGTTCAGTGGCAACTCAAACACTCCATAGCGCATGAGAGCGCGTCGATAGCCGACAAAGAGATCAACGTCATTTCTCAGAAGGTCATCGTAGCTGCGAACTGGTCCTTCCAGAAAATAGGTTAAAAAGACCGACCCGTACCCACTCACGACAGCTGGGATGTGGAGGCGTCGAAATAGCTCAGTAAGCTCCCGACGAGTCCGGTCCCCCAAGTGGAACACGTGATCCAAGACGGGCTCTGACTCGAGCTTGGAAATAGTCGCGAGCGCCGCGGCCGCCATAGCTGGGTGGCCATTGAAGGTCCCCGCGAAAAAGGCCGGACTCCCTGGAATTGAGCTGAACATGTCCATCAGTTCCGCCTTACCGCCCAGAGCCGAAATCGGATAACCGTTAGCCATGGCCTTCCCCAACGTCGTAAGGTCCGGCGTCACGCCAACTACTGACTGATACCCGCCCAATCCGTGCCGAAACCCTGTGATCACCTCGTCAAAAATTAAAACCACTCCGTGCTTAGTACAAAGTTGGCGCAGCCCTTCCAAGAAGCCCGGCAGTGGAAGAACCGCGCCAATGTTGTGCGCGATGGGCTCCACGATGACCGCCGCAACCTCATTGGGCATAGCCCCCAACACACGACCGACAGCTTCTAAATCATTAAATGGAAGGACCAGGGTAGCGTCAAGGACCTCTTGAAGTATGCCACTGGAGAGCGGATCCTTCATCCCAATCCGCTCCTGCCGAGAAATCACGTTCATCGCAAGCGAATCGCCCCAACCATGATAACAACCTTGGAACTTGATCACTAAACGTCGTCCGGTCGCCGTACGCGCAACCCGTATTGCGTGAGAGTCCGCCTCCGTGCCGGTCATCGTCAATAGGACCTTCTCGATGGACGGAACGTGCTCCACAAGCTTCTCGGCAAGCTCGATTTCAATCGGCGTGACTCCGACTCCCATCAGGTCGAGAGATCGAAGGGTGGCTGTCACCGCCGAGTCAACATCCGAATCGTTGTGGCCAAGGAGCGGCGGTCCAAACGCGGAGTGGTAGTCCGTGAACACCTTCCCCTCCGCGTCCGTAAAAGTCTTTCCGCCAGTCGCCACAATGACCAAGTTCTCAAGCCCGGGTACTTGTCGTTGCCCACTGTTCACACCACCGGGTATCACCGCCCGAGCTCGCTGGGCCAATCTCTCTGACCGGTCGTAGTCCATCCTCATTCCTCCTTCTTCCACCGTCGCTGCCACCGTATCTGGCGCAACACGGCGATGGCATCCACTTCCACCTTGATCCCCATCCCTAGCGACGCGCCGACCGTGGTTCGAGCAGGTCGCGGATGAGCAAAATTGCGCTCGTAGACCCTGTTCATCTCATCAAAGTCTCCGATATCTGCCAGGAACACTCGGCATTGCACAACGTCGCTCAGGTGAGCGCCGGCCTCCTGCAGAACCAGGCGAACGTTCTCTACCGCTAACTCCATCTCCATCTCCAGCGTTCCCAAAACCGGAACTCCGCCACGGAGCGGCCCCTGGCCAGAAACAAACACGAATCGACCCTGTGCGATAATGCCCGGTGAATATGCACCACTCGGCACGCTCCCGGACACGCTGGATCGCGAGGCACCGCTCAGCCTCCTCATCAAACTCTATCCGGTCTCTACGAACCGCGCCAGCCGCGTGATAGCTTCTCGTAGAATCGTCATGTTAGCTGCATAGCTCATTCTCAGAAAGCCCTCTCCTCTGCTGTTGAAGGCCGTGCCAGGGACGGTGGCAACGCCAGCCTCCCCGACCAGTCGGTCAGCCACTTCATCTGCCGACTCGCCTAAACCACGAATACCGAGCCATACGTAGAAGGCCCCCTTGGGGGCAGCGCACTCAAATGGCCCCATAGCATTAAGCGCGGGAACCAGAAACTTCCGCCTCTCATCGTAGGCGCGGCGCATGCTTTCGACACACTCTTGTGGACCAAGCAGCGCCGCGACGCCTGCATGCTGACTGACGGAACTGCAACAGGACACCAGATGTTCCTGAAGAACCTCCATTCGCTCAACAAAGTCTGGATGAGCAACGACGTATCCTAGCCGCCAGCCAGTCATCGCGTACGTCTTGGATAAGCTGAAGATCGAGAAAGTCCGATTCGCCATGCCGGGCAGTGAGGCTATGCTCACGTTCTGGGTACCATCATAGACAAGCGCATCATACGTCTCATCGGAGAGGACTACCAAGTCGTTCTCACGGACAAGCCCGGCGATGGCCTCAAGATTATCTCTTTGCAGAACGGCGCCTGTCGGGTTAGCAGGACTGCATATTACTATGGCACGCGTGTTACGAGTCACAAGATGGCTGAGTGTTGCAACATCGACCTGGAAGTCCGGCGCCTCCAGTGGGTAGAAGACGGGTACTGCACCCACCAGCCGCGCTTGACCCAGGAAGTTCGTGTATCCTGGATTGGGAATCAGCACCTCGTCACCGGGGTCCAGAACTGTCATCATGGAGACGGCCAAGCCCTCCATCGCCCCAGCCGTCGCCACAACCCAGCTTTCGTCTACCAGCAGCAGATTATCCCTCCTGACCTTAGCGGCGACAGCCCTACGCAGCTCCAGGGTGCCTAGACTGGGCGTGTACTTAGTTAGCCCTTGGGTCAATGCATCTCGGGCAGCAGCCACAATGTGTTCCGGGGTGGCGAAGTCTGGTTCGCCAATTGCCAAGTTGATAACACCCGGTCGCGCGGCAAGCCCAAACATTCTACGAATCTTCGAGGCTGGGACGCTCTTGGCTCTGGATGAGAGCGGCTCCCGAGTTACCCCAACCACTGTACTGTCACGAGCCTCGCCACCGTCACCACCCGCCATAAACAACCACCTCCTCGTCTGAAACCCGCCCATCCTCTACATCTTTCAGTGCTTGAGCGAAAATGTCCATCCCCCGTTCGGCTTCCGTCCGAGTGAGTACGAGGGGCGGGGTGATTTCAACTACATTCGAGAACAGGCCGACGTAGTGAATGAGTAGCCCCAGCTGAAAGCAGCGCAAGGCTAGCTTTGCGCACTCACGCTTCGCGGCTTGTTTCGTCTCACGACTCCGCACAAGTTCAACCCCAATCATCAGTCCCCGACCGCGCACGTCTCCGATCAAGGGATGCGTTGCTTGCAGTTCGACAAGGCTTTCCATTAGGTAGCTACCCTGTTCGGTAGCATTGTCGGCAAGTCTCTCGTCTTGGACGACGGCCAAGGTCGCGGACCCTGCTGCGCAGGCCAGAGGACTTCCAGCCGTTGTGAACGCATGGCCCGCCGCCACCACATCCAGCACTTCCGGCGGCGCCACGATCGCGGACATCGGCAAGCCCGAAGCAATACCCTTTCCCGTAACGAGCACGTCGGGAATAGTGTCCGTCAGCTCGCAGCCCCACATTCTACCAGTGCGGCCAACTCCTATCTTCACTTCGTCAACAACAAGGAGCAGGCCGTACCGATCACACAAGTCCCGCAGTCCCGGAAGGAAGTCGTCTGGCGGAACGATGACGCCTGAGTCACTTTGGATCGGTTCGACCAAAATGCCGGCTGTTAATTCCGGTGGTGACACGGTCGAGAAGATCTGCTCCTCGATGAAGCGAACTGCTTCTCGCCCGCACGTGGCCGCATCGCCCAACGCCGGCCGATAGGGATTCGGGTACGGGACATGCGTCACGTGTGTTGAACTGGGAAAGCGAGAGAGACCCGGAAGCCCGGACAACCCAGCTGATGCAGCCGTCATCCCGTGCATGCCCCCGAGAAAGGTGATCATCTTCGGGCGCCCCCGCGCTATCGGCAGGAGCTTGCTAACACCCTCACAGGCATCTGACCCAGACAGCCCGAACCCCACTTTGCGGGGACCCCGAAGGGGAGTCACATCAATCAGCTTGTGTGCAAACTCTATAGCAGCGCGGTGGGTCACCGTCGACATTCCCGCGAACGAGAGTCTCTCTGCTTGCTCTCGAATCGCAGACACAACCGTGGGATGGCAGTAGCCCGTGTTTGCCACGGCCCATCCCGCCGCGAAGTCAAGATAGGTTCCGCCGTCCGGATCGATAATCGTCGAGCCCGAGGCGCTTTCCGCCACCATTGGATAGAAGCGAATCTTGTTGGCAGCGCCTATGAGCAGATCGTCCTCGGTCAGCAGAGCTGCACTTCTACTCTTTACAGGTCTCGCAGCGTTTAGCACCGGCGTTCTCCTCTCTGGGCGACTAAGTTCGCGGGAGCCGGTAAACGTCTCGGGCGTTACCGGCCAAGATGCAGCGCGCGGCCATCAGTCCCGTCGCTGGGTCCAAAATCCCCGCGGCTATCGCTTCCGCAATCACGGCCGCCAGTACGGCGCGGCCTCGCCGAGCCGCGACCCACTGTAGTTCCGGACAACCGTATGCGTCGGAGGCGAATAGAACCTTTGTAAATGGCGCCAGATCAAGGATTGACTGCACTACGCGGTGCACTCCAAGTCCCAGGAAGGGATTTAGAAGCGAAAGATCCAGGTAGACGTTCGGAAAGATGTTGGTGAGGTAGGCTGCCTCTTCGTAGAATGGATAGGCACCGTGCAGTAAGACGATTCTCAGATGGCGTAGCCGCGAATCTCTAAGGACATCCGCGAGGAGCCCGGGGCTGGCTGATCTGATGTCAATGTCCTGGTCGCCCCATCCCGTGTGGATCTGGAAGGCAAGGTCAAGGTCAAGGCTCAACTCAAACGCCCGCCAGAGCAGGTGGTCTCGAACTGACTTCACATCAGCGACCATCTCGCGGGGTACCTGCACTCTCCTTAGGAGTCCATCCGCAGCCCCGCTCCGCTTCAATCGATCGAACGCAGCCGACGCAGCTGTCTCAGACACTGGCTCTACCGCCAAACCGGTTCGATATGCGATAATTGACTTGTACCCGACGACTTTAGGGTCTGCGCCAGCTTGTCCAAGCGCGTCTGAGTAAGCCGCAACCAGACCAGCGAACGAGTACTGCTGATCCCACAACTCGGCAATCAGCGGCTCGATCCTAAAAATCCCATAAACGTCGACGCCGGTCAGGGCCTCAAAGGCGTCGAGATCCACCCCTATCGGATGTCCCATGTCAACGATCATCGATGAGCATCGGACGTCGCCCAGAAGTTGTCGCACATGCACCGCAAAATCACGTACCGCCTCTCGCCTAGAAGCGAGGACGGCTTCGGCGGTACGGGGGCATCCGAACCAGGCGGCGAGTTGGCTGAGCGCTTGTTGGAAGGCCATCGTAGACTGCGTGTTCTTCAGTAGCTGTTTGGCGATGGCAGGGTCGCGTGGCTCAGACCTCAACTGAAGGAAGTCTGGGTCGTCACCGCCCAGCGTGAAAGTGGAGAGCGGATCGAAGTCATGATCACCAGAGTCAGGCGCATAGACATGGACATGACTGTCAATTAGCGATTCCTGGTCAATGTCAATCATCTGGCGCCCCTCATTCGACTATTCCAAGGATGTCGAGAGCCATTAGAGAAAGAATTTTCGCGCCCTCAATGACGCTCTCCACTTCTACGAACTCATGCGTGTCATGCGACAAGGCTCCCGCGGGTCCGAACTCGACCAGCGTTGGGATCCGCCCTTCATGAACCATACGAGTCGCGTTCGTACCACCCGGTGCCGTCTCGAGGTGCGGGGACAGTTCCAGCACCTGCTCCGCTCGGCGCAGAGCGACTCGAACGAGCGGATGACTCTCGGCCTCTTGAAGCGTGCGCGCCATCGCAACCGGGGGCGTGAAGGCTCCTTCGATCTGCCGGAGACTGTACGACCACCCGTCAGGGTCGAACCGCGCGGCCAAGAATCGCTCCACCGCGGCAGTAATCGCCGTGGCAACCTCAATGGGCGCCAGATCATATGAAGGAGGAAACCGTACATCGATCGTGGCCTCACACCAATCGGGTATCGCGTTAACCCCGCTCCTGTCGATTTCAATGCCGTCTTGGCCGATACTCACTGCCCGGACTCCCCCGCCAACAATGGTCGTCCCAATGGCAGTCGTCGGTAGCCCCAGCAAGGAAGGATCACCCAGTTCAGCAAGTCGGCGGATCAATTCGGACTCCTCGCCCGATAGAGCAGTGAGTAGTCGCGCCATCTCAATCACGGCATTCACCCCCACGTGGGGAGTGGCCGCGTGGGCAGACCGTCCTCGTGTCGATAGGGCTAATTGCACAGCACCACGGTGCCCCACGACCGGCATCCAGCCATAAGACCCATCGAGCGCAATCCCGGCAACTTCCAGCAGAAGTCCATCGCTTCCCAGAGGCCCTCCCAGATAGCCGCGGCGTCCGAGCCACGAGTCCAATCCGCCCACTACAGCGCGGACTCCACGCTCTCCGGCCTCTTCATCGACGCTGTACGCCGCGATTACGGAGCCAGCAAGGCCGAGACCTAAGGAGGTCAACACCTCGGAGAGTGCCCCCATGGCCAGACTCGTAGCGACCACCGCGCCCTTGTTGTCGAAGCTTCCTCGGCCATACACGATAGACCGTGTGGACGACGAGCGCTTTCTCCAAACGCGATCCATTCGATCCCTGATCTGAGCGTCGGCAACATGACCCTCGACTTCTAGACGGACCCTAGCCTCTCCAAGGTACTCGATCGTTCCCTCAGCACCGGAGAATGCGTTAGCCTCAAACCACCCTTCTGGAGCGCCTTCAGGAACGATGTCCGTGTGGGCGTCAAGGACGAGAGCTCGAGAACCCGCGCCCGGCAGCCACTCGATCACGTTCTCGCTGTTCGCGCTCACGCGCTGGCCCTCTACTCGGGTCCCCGCATGCGAATCAGCCACTGCAAAGACCTTGCCCTGCATAGTCGACCGATCAGCAGCTACTCCCTCTTCACCCGAGTAACTCGGCGTGCGGACCAGCTCCTTCAGCAGGGCCAACGCCGACAAGCGATTGTCGTCGACCCACGCAACGATAGCCTTCTCCAAGCCCCGAGCTGCCAGAGAGCCAGGCACACCACCACTCATTGGCTTTGCCCGCGTGCAGCAATCGACCAGACCCACTCGACGGTGTCTCCACGGACCCCAACCAACTCGGTAAACTGGTTCACCGCGAGGGTGTGAGAGTTGGGAATCACACGAATGCGCTCCCCAACGCGGAAGGGTCGGGCACCACCCACGACATTGACGATCCCGTGCTCATCAGCCAAGCGCTCGAGCACCGAGTCCCCGTGCTCTCTCATCAGTCCGAAACCAGGGACGCCCGGCAACTCCGCATTACCCAGGGCCTTGGCACCTGCATCAATGACGGCGCGGTCGGAGCTCGGAGTACTAACCACAGTAGCGAGCACAGTGAGCGCGCACTCTGACTCGTCCGCCGATCCCATCGCGATCTGGGATCGGTCGTTAAACAGATAGCTACCGGCGCGAAGCTCGGTCACCGATGGATGCGCGCCAGCAACCCTCGCTCCCGCCGATGCGCCGACGCTTACTCGTCGGATAGCAGTCCCGCCGGCTCGAATCGCGTCCGCAACGTCACCCAATAAGGAGTAGGCCTTACGAGCTTCGACAGCTACGGCCTCCGCACCGCGGCAATCGTACAGTTGGCCTTCATATGCCATCACTCCCACAACACGCAGACCGGGGAGATCGCACCTGATCACGTTGGCCAGCTGCGTCGCCTGCTCAACGCCAACCCCCCCACGTCTGTATCCCACGTCGATCTCGATCAAAACGTCCGCACAGAGGCCGGATGATACCAGCTCAGCGCTGAGAAGCCGTGCTCCATCCTCGGAGTCCACAACCGACGTCACAGACGCCATCTGGCTGAGGTGTACGAACCGTCGAGTCTTGATCGGCCCCACGACGGGCGTGGCCAACAGTATTTCCCTGATTCCCGCGTCGGCCATTACTACCGCTTCACCGAGCTTCTGACACGTGACTCCGGAGGCGCCGGCTCGGATCTGGAGCCAAGCCAAGGCCGGTGTCTTGTGACTCTTGACATGAGGCAGAAGCACCAGACCGGACTCGCGAGCAAGCAACGCCATGGAGGCCACATTGGCCTCCATGACGTTCATATCCACGATAAGCGCAGGTGTATCAACAGCATCGAGCCCCGAACCCAAGAGCATGCCGGCGCTTGTCATATCTACCCACCTGTACCTGAGTTCGCGCTGACTTCTTCCTCCCGGCTAGCTACCGTGCGTTGTGCTACCCTCCACCACACAATCGCGATCACCACCCAAAGAGGCAAAAACCACCAATTGAACGCATTCTGAATCAAAAACGAGATGGTCACTACCGCTACGATCACAAGCCCCAGCACCGAAATCCAAATTCCCCCGGGGCCGTCCCCCGGTGGCACATGCCAGTCTCCAGGATACTGGGCCCTCAACCGCGGTTGTAACCTGTACGAGATGTGTGAGCTACAAATAATCGCCCAACCGAACAATCCTGCCATCGTTAGGAGGGCCGCTGCTTCAAGATAGAAACTTGAGTCAACATAATACGTAGAGCCGATAGCAGCACCAATAACGAGTGTCAGCCCGAGGGCTGGATAGGGCACTCTCGTACGACGGTTCACCCTCCCAAAAGTCTCTGGGAGATAACCTCTCCTCCCCATTTTGTACAGGAACCTGGATCCAACGTACATCGCCCCAATCATGGCGTGAAAGACCGCGACAAATGCCACGACGTTGAAAATGTCCTGCCCGGCCTGGCCGAACAGAAACTTGCCTGCCACTGCGAAATCCGCGCTCTTGAGGGTGTAGTGAGAGAGTGTCAACAGACCTGTAAGGGCTACCTCCATGAAGAGAAAAGATCCAACTACTATTAGCATGAGAACTAACATCGCCTTTGGCCAGAATCGACGACTAATAACATTCTCTTCGGAGGCGGCGAACATCACCTCAGGGCCAAACAGGACATAAACTATGAAGGGAAAGGCGTAGAACCAGCCGTGCAATCCGCCCTTGAAAAAGGGCACAAAATAGGAAGCGTGGAAGTGGAAGACCGCGATCACCGACATCCCGAGGACTACCACGAACAGAGCAACGTTGAGCCACACCTCGGTCTCTCCCGAAAACAGCACGCCCGCAGAGACAATACCGGCTGTAATCAGAAAGCAGACGGTCCCAATAACCGGGACAGGAACCCCGGGAAAGAATGGCTGCAGATACGTGCCCATGGGGAACCAGAGGAGACCGATAGCTATGATGGCAACCGCACCATAACTCAGCGTTCCGAGGAAACCCCAGAACGAGCCTAATGTCCGCTTGCCCCACTCGCCGGCGAAATCGGCTGCCGGCATACTTCCAGCAAGTTCCGCGCCTGCGAACATGATCGCCGACATAGCCAGGGCTGCCACTGCGGTCAACAGGATCGTAGCCGGCCCTGTCACGCCAAACTCCTGGCTAATAACCAGAAGGATACCATCAGAAACCGTGAAGCCCAGGCCAATCGCGACAACGTGTCGGATCCGAAGGACCTTTCTTAGCTCCGGCCTACCCTCCGGTCTCTCCGCTTCCTCCATCGCCATCGGTTCAAATGCCATTTCGGTGTCCCTCTCATTCCTTAACTTACGCGCATAACAAGACAACAGGCGTTACGAATTTGCCGAGCGAGGTGGGCTCCCAGATGCAGACTTATCTCCTTTACCGTGTATGAACGGCCCGTACCGACTGCGAGTGCTCCTCCGATCAGAAGAACTCCGTATAGTACCGATACTCCCAATCGGTAACGTGCGCTGCAAATTTTGCCCACTCTAGGCGCTTCACCTTCAAGTAGCTGTCCACAAGCGCGGCTCCCATCACCTCTCGCAGCGTTTCGTCGGAGTCGAGAGCGTCGAGGGCGCGATCAAGGCTGTTCGGAAGTCGAAGCCCTGCCAAGGCAGCGCCAGTCGGAGGTCGGGCCACGTCAAAGTCGATCTCCGGCCCTGGGTCCAACTCGCGTCTGACGCCGTCCAGTCCCGCCGCCAGAATGCATGTACCCAGAAGATAAGGGTTGCATGTCCCGTCTGGCGAACGTAGCTCTAACCGCTGGCTCGAGTGGGGGAAGTCGGATCGTTCTTCGACAATCCTCACCATGGCTGAGCGATTCCCGCTCCCCCAGACTGCATGCGTGGGCGACCAACTCCCCGGCTGCAAGCGCTTGTATGAGTTTACCGATGCCGAGCCGATGGCTGTAATGGAGGCGGCATGGGCCATAAGCCCGCCTAGGAAGGCGCGCCCGACAGAGGAAAGTCCAGATCGGTCGACCGGCGTACCGAAGATGTCGTGTCCCTCCGAATCCTCGCAGCTGATGTGGACATGCAACCCCGCACCGGTAGCGGCCGCGAAGGGCTTGGGCATGAAGGAACCGACATAGCCATGTGCCCTAGCAATCGATCTGAACGCTTGCTTAAAGTGGAAGTAGCGCTCAGATGCCGCCAGAGGGTCGTCATGACGGAAGTTAACTTCGAACATTCCCCACCCGCCCTCGGCGGTCATCTTCTCAAGAGGAATTTCCATCGCAACGAGCGTCGAGGAAAGGTCGGAGAGGAACGATGTCTCCGCGTCGACGATCTCCGCGGTGAACTGCTTCGCACGGTGCAAGGGCTCGTACCTCTCCCCGTTTCGCCTCAGAATGTACCCCTCTTGCTCGAATCCGAGTTGCACGTGGCCTAATTCACGTTGCGCGACTTCGCACAAGCGCTTCAGGCCCGTGCGCGCACAGTTCGGCCACGGTGCGCCATCGGGGCCCACGAGATCCGTGAACATATGCCCCGTGGCCGTCGTGTACGGTAGCTTCACGAACGAATGCGGATCAGGGACCGCCCACAAATCGCCCGACTGACTGCCGACAGCGGGGTCGGTTTCCATGTCGTCGATGTCGACAATGTTGTTGTGGGAGCCAAAATTTAGCCCCTTCTGCAAAACAGCAGGGAGGTAGTCCCTGTAGACATCACGGCCCCTGGCCACACCGAGGTAGTCGATGAACTCGCAGCGGACGAACGCTAGACTTTCCCCCTCAATCCGCCTTAGGACGGCGGCTACCACCTCAGTTCGCACCCTGTCCTCCGCGGAGCCGACCTGAGCGCCGTCGTCGCTCGCCATCGAGTCGCTGGTCTCACTTGGCATCATTCGCATAGTCTCCCGCTCTCAGCAATCCTTCTGCGAGACGCGCCTAACTTAGAATTTTCCACTCGTCGCAGGGCCAACGAACAAATACTCCCAGGTCTTCGCGCTATGCACCGACCCTGCGCATCTCCGACGGCAGGAGCGCTCCGCTCCCCTAGACGACCGCTCACTGAGACCACCGGGGCCTGTCCCTTCCCTACCGCTGCCCGCAGGAGCATGGGTCTTGGCATGCTCGGGATCTGGATGCGGTACTGAGCGGCGTCCGGAGAATCTCGCCTCGCCCAAGGCAAAGGTCAGCCCCGGAGGTGATTCCGCGCGGGGTAACAGCCTCTGCATCAGTCATCCCGCTTCTCCTATGTGCATCCACTGCAACCACGTTGCGGTGCTGCCGTATCCAGCGCTTCTTGCCCTCAAAGGTGGCCCACGCACCACCAGAACCCATCCACGGTGTCTGGTTCTAGTGTTCGGCTGGACAGAATTGAGTATTGAGTTGACCCGTACATTATCAAGGCGTCAGGCTCATGTCAACCCCCGCATGCCCTCAGCCAGAATGTCACTTTGGAGCGATCGCTGCCTCCTCAAGGAATCTGACCGGGGCCCTCGCCGCGATCTCGGCGGCGGGAGGGTGACCCATGGGGTCAGGGAGCGCCACGAGCGGGCGGCTGAGTTCGCGCCTCGGTACCGGCTGGCGAGGCGCAAGGAGCGGGTCCAGATCCTGGAAGCCCTCTGCGTGGCCACTGGGTACCACCGTCCCTATGCCACGCCTTTCCTCAGAGGGCGCCGCCGCTTGCCGCCCCGGCAACGGGCCGTGCGGGTCAGGCGATGCGGACTGGAGGGCCGCCGGGCGCTCAAGGTTTGCTGGGAGGCGGCCGACTATCTCTGCGCCGAGCGCCTCCAGCCGTTCCTCGCGGACCTGCTCCTGCTGCCGCGCTGGCACCGCCAGCTCGAGTGCAGCCAGTAGACAGTCTCGCTGCTCGAGCAGGCCAGCCTGTTCACGATGGAGCGCACCCTGCA
>CABDZT010000656.1_pt1 | contig 12448 bp, 11 predicted proteins | sample 3421851 | NCBI WGS metagenome assembly CABDZT01 (sample SAMEA5534341, study PRJEB31848) | metagenome | biome: tundra; feature: field; material: soil | place: USA | collected 2013-05 | depth 0.45 m
TGTAAGCGGCGCCAGCGCCGGAGAAGCGGCACCAGTCCCGGATGGCGGCGGCGATGAACTCGGGCCCGTTGTCGCAGCGGATGAACTTGGGAACGCCGCGCTGCCCGGCGCCGATCCGGGCTCAGAAGTTTCCCCGGGATATCTCCTGGAGCATCTCGATCTGCAGCTCCCGGTCCGCCACCATCCGCTTCAGCCGTCCATTCTCGTCTCGCAGGTGCCGCAGCTCCTTGGCGTCGTTGGCCTTCATGCCCCCGTACTGGTTCCGCCAGCGGTGGAAGGTGGCCTCGCTGATCTCGAGCACCTTGGCCACCTCCGCCAACTCCTTCCCTTCTCCCAGCAGACGCTCGCCTTCCCGCAGCTTCCGCACGATCTGCTCCGGTGTGTGCTTCCGGCCCTTCATCTGAGTTCCTCCTGGCCCTTCTGGGCCCTTGAGAAACTCTCACATACCCTGGATCAGTTCAAGGGGGTCCGGTCAATGCGGGTAGCCGCTTCCGTGATGTCGCGATACCTGAGGCGGGACACGAAGCCGTTGTTCCTAGCCAAATATTGGTCAGTACCGGATGCTCAGATGGGGCACCGATGCCAAGCCCGCGGGATAGTGCTTCGGTCCGATTCAGGTATTGAGCGGGCCGGGGTGATGAGCTCCAATCCTGCGACGTGTGGGGCAACGGATCCGAGCTACGATGGGCTAGCTCCAGGCAAGCGAGGTTCCAACTCCGCGAGCTTGAGCCACGTCGAAAATGAGGCGAGCGACTGCCAGATCCTCAACCGCGAGTCCAGTGGACTTGAAGAGTGTCAATCCCGCGTCGCAACTCTGGGCTCCTTGCCCCTCGTCGAGAAGCTCGCCAAGCTCGCTTGCTGCGCTGGGGTCATAGCCCTGCAACTCCTCTGCACCGGCCGGGGGACGGCTTGAGATGGCGCCGCGCCACTCTACCACCAACCGACTCGCTGAGACTATCGTCGATTCAACCTCATTGCCGCTCCCAACCGAAACCAGGAGAGCATCCGGGTTGAGCCATTCACGCCTGATCACTGGGTCGCGCGAGTCAGTACAGCAGATGACAACCTGAGCCCCCTGGACGGCCTCCTCAGCGGTAGATTCGATTCGCAAGCCTGGAAAGTCTGCGGCAATTGCTTCGAGGGACTCCTGCCGTCGGGCCGCCACTCTGACTTGACTCCATTCGCGGCGGTGCAGACCAGCATCGAGGTGGGCCCTAGCCTGTCTTCCAGAGCCGATCACCGCTAGAGTTTGGCTGGCGCTCGGGGCTAGCCGCTCAATCGCCAGCCAAGACACCGCCGCTGTCCTTAACTCAGTAACCGCGCACCCTTCAATCACAGCCAACGGCCTTCCGTCGATCTCATCGAACAGCGCGACGACGCCTTGGTGGGGTGGCTTACTGACCTGTCGATTGCCGGGGAAGACAGAGACTATTTTGGCTGCCATACCGGTAGCGGGGACGAAGCTCGGCATGACGGCGAGCAGCCCTTCTCCGCTGCGAGCGGCGATGCGAGCTGGCGTATCTGTCCGGCCTAAACTGTAGGCGACCAGTACCCGGGAGAGTACTCCTGCCAATGAGGACTCATCCACAAGGGCGCGGGCTTGCGGTCCGTCGATAACCAAGAGACGGTCTCGGGTGGATCGTGCTGTCGCGGTCGCCACTAGTAGAGCTCCCCCTCTAAGCTGTGCGCTCGAGTCATGGCAGCGATCTCCCAGATCGGGCCTGTCGGGCTAGTCAATGCCATACTGGTGCAGGGCTGCTTCGATCGCTGGCCAAGCTGGCTGAAGCGGCTCAGGCGCCGTGTAGTTCAAGCCCTCATCTTTAAACCCGCTCGACGTCAGGATACAGACCACGGTGCCCTCACCGACTATGTTTGGAGAATGGAGGAGCCCAGCCACACCTGCGGCGCCTGCTAGTTCCTGCCAGAGTCCCGCCCGAGCCAGGGTCGCCTGGGCGGCTTGGAGCTCTCCGTCACTCACCACAATGGAGCCACCTCCCGAGCCCCTGACTGCAAGCAGGGCTCGATAACCTCCGATCGTCGTTCCGATCGAGTACGCGCTGGTGAGGCCAGCCGCCACGTGTGCTACATCTGTCCCTGTCGCCACTGCCTGGTGCAACGGACCTCTGTTGGCTGGCTCCACCGCGAATATCCTTGGTACATGAGTGGTCATACCCAAATCGCGTAACTCGACAAAACCTTTCCAGATTCCGAAGAGGAGTTCACCGTACCCGCACGGCACCACTACTGCGTCAGGCGCGTGCTTGCCCAGCTGCGAGTAAACCTCATATGCGATCGTCTTGTATCCCTCCGGTCCGAATGGGTGCCCAGTGTGCCCTCCCGGGGTGAGGTTCGACACGGGGTGAAACCCGAAGCGTTCTACTACTTGATTCATGATTGTCCAGCGGGACTCGGTCGGTACTGGGAGGAGCGCCGCACCATAGGCGCGAATAAAGTTGTAGATGGCAGGAGGCGCGTCTGAAGAGGCGATGACTACGCACGGCAGGCCCGCTCGCGCGCTGTACGCGGCGGCCGACGCTCCATGATTGCCGCTGGACGCGACGACTACGCCGGGAGCGCGCACTTGGACGGCGGCACTGATAGTGCAGTAATTCAATCGGTCCTTATGGCTCCATGTCGGGTTTTGACTTTCATCTTTGAGAAAAACCGACCCGGTTCGGCCCATGGCTCCCGCCAAACTGGGTGCCTCGATCAGCGGCGTATTGCCGCCGCCCATGTCGAGCTCTGGCAGAAGAGGCGGCAGTAACGGCTGCCAGGACATCATCGAGCCATTGCGAGGGCCTCGCGGGAAGCGAGTCCTCGCCTCGGCCATATCGTACTCAACTTCGAGTGGGTAAGCTAGGTCGTCCGCGTTGTGCTCTGGGTCGCCGTAGGTTAGCGGCGGCCAAAGGGGATACCTCCTGAATGGCGCCAGGACGGACCGCTGGCCAACCGCAAGTGACGTGGTCGTAGATGTCGCGCCTGTCACCGCCGGCGCCCGATGTAACTGGCTCGTGTGTCTGACATGAGTAGCCCCTCTGATGAATCTTATGGCTGCCCGGAAGTCGTTTCGATCGTGCCCCCTAGGTACAGTTCCGCCAGCCGAGGGCTGGCGAGCAGCTCTTTCCCAGGGCCCTCGAGGGCCTTCCGGCCCATTTCCAACACCACCCCGCGATCGGACCTCTCTAGGGCCTGACGGGCGTTCTGCTCAACCATCACCACCGTGACACCAGAATCCGCCACCGAACGGACGGTGTTCAGAACTTCGCCTAGGGTGACCGGTGCGAGGCCCAGCGACGGCTCGTCGAGCAGGAGAAGCCTCGGGCTGACCACCAACGCCATGGCCATCTCAAGCAGCTGTTGCTGCCCACCGCTGAGTGTACCGGCCTGGCGCTCTCTGGCCTGGGCCAACATCGGGAATTGGCTGTAAATGTCGACGATGGCCCGACGCGCGCTCTGCTTCGTCAGAGTAAAGGCCCCCATCTCAAGGTTCTCCTCCACGGTCATCCCTGCAAAATTGCATCGGCCTTGAGGGACGAAGGCAAGTCCCAAGGCGATCAGCCTCTTGGCTGGCAAACGCAGCAGATCTTGCCCATGGTAGCGAATGCGTCCGCTTGTTACCCTCACCATCCCAAAAATGGCCTTGAGTAAAGTCGACTTCCCCGCACCGTTCGGGCCGATGATGGTGGTGAGCTCACCGGTGGGGACTTGTAGATCGATCCCTCTCAGTATGTCGGCACCGCCGTAGCTGGCGTGGACTCCAGAGAGCACGAGATCCTCGACGTCGCCTTGCTCAGCCACCCAGATAGGCCTTCAGGACTTCGGCGTTCGCCCGGATCGCAGCTGGCGCCCCTTCGGCGATTTTCTTTCCAGCGTCCAGAACAATGACGCGATTCGATAGTCCCATCACGAACTGCATATTGTGCTCGATCACGAGGATGGTCTGGCCATTGTCATTTAGCTCTCGAAGCCAATCCCGCATAACCGTTATGGCACCAGCACTCACCGCGGAGGTAGGTTCGTCCAAGAGAAGAAGGGTTGGCCTGGACATAATCGCCATCGCGATCGAGAGCAGCTTGCGCTGACCATAGGACAAATCCTCGGCTGCGCTTCCGGCGTGAGGGGCTAGTCCGATCCGGTCAAGAAGCGAGAGTGCTCGAAGCCTAGCCCCCCTCTCGTGGCGACGGACCACCGGCGTGCGAAGCAGCCGGCTCAAGGAGCTCTCGCCGCTGTACTCCTGCACCGCCGCCACGAGATTTTCTGTCGCGGAAAGCTTGCCGAACAATCTTACTGATTGGAACGTACGTGCTAAGCCGAGCCGCGACACCCGGAACGGTGGGAGCCCGCTGATGTTGTGGCCCTGGAACCTCACCGTCCCCGCCTCTGGACGCACGAACCCGGTCAGACAGTTGAACAAGGTAGTCTTGCCGGATCCGTTCGGACCTATCAAACCCACAACCTCGCCAGGTTCGATCGCCAGGCTCACGTCTTCAAGCGCGTGCACCCCTTGAAAGCTTTTCATAAGCCCTTGGATCTCAAGCATCGTGTTGAGTCCTTCGAAAACGCCACATCTGCACCAGCCGCCGAACGACACCTTCGGCACCGGACGGCATCAGACTCACGCCGACGAGAAGGACAACCCCGTACGCGATCAGCCTCACATTGGGCGCCACTTGAAGGAGTTCCGGAATCGCCGTCACGACAAATGCGGCGGCAATGATACCCCAGAAACCTCCCGTACCTCCCAGAAACAGGATTACCAGAAGGTTCACAGTGTATGAAATGTCAAGGTTCGTGGGACACACCACGGTCAGGTAGTGCGCGTAGAAGGCTCCTGCCAGGCCCGCAATGGCCCCACTCGTCACGAACGCTGCAAGCCTATAACGCCTGGGATTCATGCCAACTGACATGGACATGGGTTCATCTTCCCGAACTGCGACAAACGCCCGGCCGATCCGCGAGGAGACCAACAGCCGGACTGCCACCCCAACTGCCACTGCGAGACCGAGAAAGATGTAGTACTCCTGACCGTGCTCGCTGAGACCCAAGGTAAACCCAGAGGGCAGCGCCATTTGAGAGACGTTTCCAACGCAGTCGGGTCCACCCGTGACCTGCACCCAGTTGTTGGCGATAAGCTCCCCAATGAGGGCAAAACCCAGCGTCGCCATACCGAAGGTCAGGTGGCTGAGTCTCAGGGCTGGTATGCCTATCGCGACCGCTAGGATGGCGGCGCAGGCGACCGCGAAAAGGACGGCGACCGGAAAGGGAACGCCAAAATGGGCAGCTAGCAACGCGGCCGCGTAGGAGCCGGTTCCAAAGAACAGCGGCAGCGCGAGAGACAACGTTCCGACGCGCCCCACCGATAGATCATACGCGAGCGCTAGCACGCAGTAAATCAAGCAATCGGTGAAGACGCCTAAGATAAAGTTGCTCTCGAGCAGGAAAGGCAACAACGCGGCTAGGGCCAGAACGGGTAGGATCCAGGCGGACCTGAGCAGGCTAGCTCCTGGTAGACGACGCGGCAGTGGGGCTCTGACGGTCACCGAGCAGACCCATTCACCCGCCGCGTGGCTTTACAGGGTAGCTGGCGATTCACAGCCCCGACCACACGGCAAGGTCGCGCTTGCCAAAGAGGCCAGTCGGGTGGGCGACAAGGACAATGATCATCACCCCATACCCGAACGCGTCTGTGTATGCAGACGAGATGTATCCCGCGGATAATGCTTGAACCATCCCGATGATCACGGCCGCCAAGATGGCGCCGCGCATGCTTCTCATTCCGCCCAATATGACGATGACGAACGCCTGCGTGGTGATTGAGAGTCCTACGGTCGGGTAAACATTCTGGAGTGGCAGAACTAGGACAGCTGCCACACCGCAGAGAGCTGTGCCGATTCCGAACGCAACCATTCCGACCCGGCGGACATCGATTCCTACAATCTCACAGGCGACGCGGTTTAGGGACACAGCGCGCATTGACTTGCCGGTGCGGGTCCGATTGATAAGAGCCCACACACCCGCCAGTGTTAGGACCGTACCGGCGAATACGAAAACTTGCTGAACGCTTACGTTCGCCAACGTGCCGATATGGATCGCCTCCAGATCGAAGGGCGTGGCTACTGAAACGGCAGATGGTGACCAGATAGCCTGCGCGATGTTCTCCATGAGAATCGACAGTGCGATGGTAGCCACGAGCTGTGCGTACCAGGGCCTGCCCATGAGATGTCTCAAGGCGACGACGAAGATTAGGGCTCCTAGCACGCCGGCGGCGAGCACGGTGACCGGTATTGCCAGCAGATATGGCAGTCTCGCCACGGTTAAGAGCTGATAGAGAAAGTAGCCCCCGATCATGACGAAGTCGCCGTGTGCAAAGTTCACGATGCCGACGACGCCGAATATGAGAACTAGGCCGACCGCGATTAGTGCATAGAAGGAGGCCAAGACGAGGCCGTTGACGCATTCCGAGACCAGTAGCGACAAGAGTGTCCCCTTCAGTCAACCGAGCCCGGCGCCCGCTCCGTGCCCTGCGTGGGGCGCGGAGCGGGCTGGCTCACCCGGATCATGGAGCATCGCTACCGCTTTGGTAGGATCGTGGCTCTCAATAGGCGCCGCTCGAAGGAACTACCTTGAGCAGCTTGATGTTACCGCCCTCAGCCTCTTGGACCGCAATGTTGGCGTGAGCCTGGTTATGGGAGTCGAATTTGATCGTACCCCATGCTTCCTTCAGGTCCACCTTCTCCAGCCCTTTGCGGATCGCACTTGGGGTCGCAGAGCCAGCAAGTTTGATTGCGTCCGCCAGTACAAACGCGTCGTAATAGGGGCCGATGCTGTCTGGGGCTGGAGTCGTCCCATATGCGTTTACATACGCATCGGTGAAAGTCTTGTCTTCAGCGGCATTCCAGAAAAACGCGCCCACGATACCGTTGGCCAAGCTCGGCGTGCCCAACGAGGTGAACATCTGCTGGGACAGCGCACCTCCCCCGTCGAAGATCGGCTCGTGAAGACCGAGTTCACGATATTGACGCACCATGGTCGCCGCGTCGTCTGGCTCCATGATCATGACGACTGCGCCGGGTTTAGCAGCTTGGACCGCTGACAGGATCGGGTCAAAGTCACCAAGGCCCGGCGTGTAGTAAGAGACTCCGGCCGTTGTGATGCCAAGCTTCTTGAGAGGCCCCTGATAACCCGAGACACCGCCCTGCCCGAAAGCGTCGTCTTCCGCGATATAGTACACCGACTTGTTATTGAGCGAATCGACCTTATTCGCGATGTAGCTCGCTAGTCCTTCAGCGAGCATTGCTGAATCGAGGTTAATCCGAAATTCCCAGGGATTGCCACCTACGCCAGCCTCCTTGGTAATCAGGGGATCGGAGGAATCGTCCGACAACTGGACGATGTGGGCGGTTTTTACGAGGGGCATGGTCGCTAACGTCGCGGAGCTACATACGCTGCCTAGGATGACGGCGGGGTGATCAGCGATGAGTTTGTCGGCTGCTGTGACCCCTGTGCTTGGCGCGCATCCGTTGTCCGCAGTAACGATCTTGAATTTCCTGCCTAGTACTCCGCCATCGGCGTTGACCTTCTTGATGCCTAGCTTAAGGCCCTGAAGCCACTCCACTCCTGCGTAGGCGTTTGGTCCGCTGAGTGGAGTGGATGCGCCGATCAGGATCGGTGACGACTTTGACTTGGCGAGCGCTGTCGAGGCGCCGCCACCCGCAACAACGCCCAGGGCCATAGCGGACACGGCCGCGCTGCAGGCTACCCAGAACGTCAGCCGGCGACCAGGCCGCGACCCCTCTCGCATCGCCGGCGGTTCGGTCGGGATCGGGTAGCCCCACGACTTCAGGGCCTGTCCGGCGCTGTACTTCGGCATCGTTCCCCCTCCCGAATGTGCTTATGACGACTGGCTCCGTAGTTGACGCTCCAGCAGGTTCCCTACGGCGTTCACCGGGTGCCCCACGTTGTGGTTGTGTTGGGCACCCAGTTCCCGCGATCAGTCACGTAACCGATCAGGACCGTCCGGTCGTCGCCTCGCCCTTGGAGTTCGTCCTCTCGATCTTACCAACGATGATAGTTCGTTAATACAGCTCAAGCCATGGGCATCACTCCTCAGGCAGGCGAGTAACCTTGTGGCACTGCCACAAAGCTCATGCCCGCCGAAGTGGCTTGGCCACTCATGCGCCTGTCGACGTCCGCCAGCTCAGCCCGGCCGCTTAGCTCGCTCGACGTTATGTGGGAGGGAAACAAAATCAGACCGTCTACTTGTGACGATGCACGATCAGTTCGAAGTCTCACCCCCAGTATGCTTAGCTGGGAGCGGAGCTATCACCGAATAGCCGGGACGACACCGTGTTGAAGGCCCACCACCCTGAGGAGGTTCCGATGCTTGCTAACGTCGATCGAGCTAGGCGAGTTCTGCGGGATGAGGGAATCGATGGTGTGATCTCATCGACCCTTGAGAACAACTTCTACCTCACCGGGGTTTGGAATGTCATCTATGAACACTTCCAATACGACACTCAATCCTATGTAGTCGCCTGTTCGGACAACGTGGCGGGGGGCATCATGGTCACATCGGTCGGGGAGGCGGACCTGGCCCTAGCCGCGTATTCGTCTATCGCGGACAACATTACGTTCGGGAAGTTTTTCCGTGAGGTACGGCCCGAAGCCCAGCTCTCACCGGATGAGCTGCGAATCAAAGCCCGAACGATCGACCAAGCCCAGGAACCAAGCGCAATCGATGCCCTCGTGGCGGGAATCGCTGCGGCGGGCTTGGACCGCAGTGTGATCGCGGTCGATGAGCGGGGAGCTAACCGGGCGCTCATTGAGGAACTCACCAGTCGCGTGCCTCAAGCAAAGCTGGTCCCTGGTGCCCAACTTTTCAGGCGAATACGAATGGTCAAGACAAAGGACGAACTTGAGAGGCTCGTACGGGCCCTGAGAATCACAGAGAATGCCATTCGCGCTGCCGTCGCGGCGGCTAGCCCGGGCGTGACCGAGGCCGAACTCCACGGAGTGTTTGAGAGGGCCATTGTGGGCGGAGGCGCTCGCCCAGCCTTTACCCACCTTCGGTTTGGACGCAATATGGCCCTAGGGCAGCTGCCTTCAGGGGACACGCGCCTGGACGAGAACGACTTCATCTGGTTCGATGTGGGTTGCACGTATGAGGGCTACCGTTCCGACATCGGACGCATCGTCGTGATCGGCGACGCAGATTCTCACTTGCTAGAGCTATGCGCCGCCTCCCTTGCTGGCCAGAGCTGCGCCATCGCCATGATGAAGCCGGGCGTGCTCCCCAACGACATATTCGAGGCGGTAGTGGACGTCGTACGTCACTCGGGCATTCCCCATTATCGACGTCACCACGTTGGCCACGGTATCGGGGTAGAATTCTACGACCAACCGACGATTAGCCCGGGTTCTACGACTCCGCTAGAAAGCAACATGATTTTTGAGGTGGAGACGCCTTATTACGAGCTTGGGTTTGGGGGTGCCTTCAATGAGGACACAGTTCTGATCACAGACTCCGGAAGCCAAGTCCTCACAGAGCTCGACCGAGGTATTCTCAAGGCGCCGTCGGCACGAGCGATCAACTAGGAACGGCGGCTACTAGAGTGGTGAAGTCTCCGGCCAGCTCGCCCGTTGCCGGTTTGAAGTGCATCCGCTGCAATGCGGAGTACACTGACCTCACGATGGTTCTTGGATGCCCGAGCTGTCGTGCCGCAGGTAAGCCCGCGAACCTTTCAGTGCAGTACGATTTTGACGAGATACGGCACAGATACGATCGGGCCGCGGCTCAGAGGGGTCCACGCAGCATGTGGCGCTACGCGGATCTTCTCCCAGTGTCCGCCGACAAGGCGGTCACTCTCGGAGAAGGTCTAACCCCGTTGATTGCAGTTCCGCGCCTTGGCCGTCAGATCGGCGTTCCTAAACTCCTAGTCAAGGACGAGACTCGCAATCCTACGTGGTCCTTTAAGGATAGGCTCGCGTCAAGCGCGGTGTCTTGGGCCGTTGCGACAGGAAAGCAGGTGGTGACAGGGTCATCATCGGGCAACGCCGGCTCTGCCATCGCCGCCTTCGCTGCGAGGGCGGGCATACCTTGCGTGTTGTTCACCACACAGCAGTTCCCTCCTGCCATGAAGGCTCAGATGGCGGTGTATGGGTCTAAACTGTTGGCGGCCCCCTCCATCGCAGACCGTTGGTCTCTGGTAGAGGCAGCGGTGGAGGAATTCGGGTGGTTTCCAATCACTGTCTTCACCCGTCCTCTGATCGGAAGCAACTGCTTCGGAATCGAGGGCTACAAGACGATTGCCTTCGAAATCGCGGACGAGCTCGGGCGCGCGCCGGACCACCTGGTTTTCCCTGTAGGCGCGGGAGACGCCTTTTTTGGTACCTGGAAGGGGTTCGAGGAGTATGCGTCTCTAGGCTTGGTTGACAGCGCGCCCAAGATGCATGCGGCCGAAATCTTCGGGCCGCTGCAAAACGCGCTTGAACGAGGGTTGGACTATGTGGAGGACACCCCGAGTGGCCCCACGATCGCCATCTCGGTCGGACTCAACATGAGTACGTTCCAAGCCCTCCACGTCCTGCGAGCATCGGGCGGATCCGCCCGCACGGCTCACGATGACAGCCTACTGCAGATGCAAAGCATGCTAGCGGCAGACGAAGGGATCTACGTGGAGGCCTCTTCGGCACTGTCGCTCGCAGTCGTCAAGTCTCTGGCTGAGACCGGTACGATCGGCCCAGATGAGGTCGTAGTCGCGTTCTTGACGTCGTCGGGACTGAAGGATCCCGATGTGACCTTGAACGCGCTTCCCCCCATCCCGACTTGTGAGGCGAACCTTGATTCCGCGGTGGAGGCTTTGCGCGCTGCGTACAGCTTTAGCCCGACCGATACACGGTCCGGATAGAGCAAGTCGCCTCAGCGGAGCGATCGGCGCAGCTGTATCATAGCTTACCGCACCGACGACTGGCTCCGAGATTCAAGCGCGGGCACAAGTCGAAGAAGTTTGATCGCTAGCTCAAGCCGGAAGCAGAATTCTCCTGAGAGAAGAGAGCCACCTAACAGCTTTTCAATCCGGTGGATGCGGTAGGTAATGGTGTTGGGGTGGATCCCGAGTCGGTGGGCGGCCAACTTTCGATTGAGTGCTACGGCAAACAATGTCTCGAGGGTTTCGAGTAGGCGGTGCTGCTTCCCATTATCGACAACAAAGATTGGCCCGAGCGCCGCTTTGACGTAGGCCTCAACCGAGTCGCCGCTCTTGAAGAAATCAACCGTGCGCAGATGATCGTAGCGATGTGTTGGCGAAGCTGGCTCCAGTAGCGAGCCCAGCATCTGGGCACGCCTAGCCTCCGCGAAGGATGCTACGAGCCCGCTCGGCCCTGAATGTGGTGCGCCAATACCGACTTGATAGGCGCTGGGAGAGGCGGCGGCATCTTGGATGCACGCACGCAGCATCGAGCTGACGTCATCTGCCGAGTCCCCGTCAACAGCAATGGCGAGTCCCGATGGAATAAGGGCAGTCGGCCCGTTGATGAAGTATCTCCCTAGACCGCCGGCGATGCGATTCAGAGCGATGTTCTGCTCTGGCGTTGTCAGTCGGCCCACATTGCCAACCAGAGCTGCGACGTGCGTTCGGGTGAGGTCGTAGCCCAAGGCCGAGGCTTCCCTGATTGTTGCTTCGTCGTCGGCCACGAGATCATCGTTGACTAGACGGACTAGGAACAGTGCGGCGGCCGTGCGCTGCGACCGTGCGCCTCGCTCTCGCTCCTCGAGGTAGGCGGCCGAAGCCGCCGAGGTAACCTGATCTGCGTAGACGAGCGCCAGGTTGCCGAGGTCGGCGAGGTCCTCGCCTCCTACGCGGTCAACGAGGCATGACCAGAGAAGTCGGGTACCAACCTGATAGCTTCTGTACATAGCATCGAAGGGCACCGCCTGATGAACGCGTCTCCGCAGTGTCTGGGCGACACCGTGGAGTTCTGTCTTAGTCGGTGCGCGATGCTCAGCGAGACAACTAAAGTAGAGGGCCACGTGGAGGCGATTGCTGTCGATGAGCTCTGCTTCTAGGTCCTCAGGAACCCTGCGATATGCCGGTACCTCAGCATTGATGGCGTCGTGCAAGAGGCGCGCGAGGTCGTCGACCTCCTCCTGCGAGAGTTGGAGACTACGCGCGCGCTGTTGGCTTACCACCGGTGACCGTCCCTCGTGCCCTCGTGCGAGTCATACTCTTGTGGTCTGCAAGGATACCCCACACCGCACACCGCGCGACGGGCGAGTTGAAAAGGTCAGTCGAGGATCTCCAAGGGCTTCTAGCGTGGTCGGCCTGCAACGCACTAAGGTGGCACCCTTTTAGGGGTCTACTGACGTTCCCGTGGGTAGCTTGAGGGCATAGAGAAGAGACGCACTGCCCAGGATCCCTACGATCTCTGCATCGTCAAACACCGAGATCGA
>CABDZT010000664.1_pt1 | contig 12320 bp, 10 predicted proteins | sample 3421851 | NCBI WGS metagenome assembly CABDZT01 (sample SAMEA5534341, study PRJEB31848) | metagenome | biome: tundra; feature: field; material: soil | place: USA | collected 2013-05 | depth 0.45 m
ATTCTCATGCGGATGGGCTTACCGCAGCGGCGGCAGGGCTCTCCTTTGCGGCCATAGACCCAGAGGCTCGCTCCGGGGTCGGATTCGTGCGTGGTGCGGCGCTTTCTGCCGCCGTAGGTGACGATGGTGTCGCCGGAATCCTCGAGCACATTGGCGGCTACCAGCTTCTGCGCGGCCGCGATCAGGCTTGACCCCTGTTCCTGGCTGAGCGCGCCCACCTTGCAGAACGGATTGACGGCGGTGACAAAGCAGATTTCCGACTTGAAGACGTTGCCCACGCCGGCCAGCACCTCCTGGTGGAGCAGCACATCGGCAACCTCTTCATCGGTGTGCGCCAGCACGCGGCGCGCGGCGGCCTCGGCATCGAACTCCTGGCTGAGCACATCGATGCCGGAGCGCGGAATCTTCGGGTCGCGAGCCAGCGAAAGCGCGGTGTGCATTCGGGCTACGGGGACGCGAAAGCCGACCGCGAGGTAGTCGCGGTTTTCAATCATAATGCGCATGTTGGCCTGCGGCTGCTGCCAGCGCTCGCCGGGGCGATAAATGTGCCAACTGCCGCTCATGAGCATATGAGTAGCGAGCGTGCCGCCGCCCGAGAAGTGAATGAGCAGCCACTTGCCGCGCGACTCCACACGGTCGACGAGTTGACCGGTCAGCGGCGTGTCGTCATGGAAGCGCGTGAGCAGCGGAAACGTCGAGCGAAAGCCGGTGATGGGCTTGCCCACCAGGGCGCGGCCCAGCGCGCGCGCGGTGCGGAAGATGGTGTCGCCCTCGGGCATGGTCTATTGTAGTTCCTCGGTTGCAGGACCCCGAGCGACCGGAAGAGCGCCGTAAGCGCGGCCGACCAGAGGCGGCCGAGCGGGAACTTAAAGCAGGAGTCGCTACACCGCGCCAGAACGATTTGACGGGACCCCTCCAGAAGATCGCGGCGCTACAGGCTCGGCGATGCTCGCGAGGCGATAGTCGGCTCAAGGTTGATTCATGCGAAGGCGATTTGGCAACAAGAGGCCCCATCAGGACGCGGGCTCAACTTCCGGTTTGCCGACAACCCAACCCGAACTTCGGCTCACCTTACATTTAAGTGGCTAATGGTGTGAGCTTCTCTCAACCATAATTTCTGCAATCCGATTAATCTCATATTGCCTTCCGGAATCAAGGCTATATGCGCCTGATCTCCCCTCCTGAATAAGTAGGCGCTTTCTGAGCAACTCCTGGATCGCAATGTCTAGCTTCCCGGCGTCCAGATGGGTCATCTTCTGAATGGACTCTGCACTCACGGTCATGTCTCCCCACCTGCATTTGCGCTTCAGTTTCTCAACCACAAACCCCGCGTCATCGCTGACTGCCAAATCTGGAGCCTCTTCACATTGTGCGAATATTTCAACAGTATTGTCCTCATTCTGTTGCGACGGAGCAAACCTATTCCAGTCCTTGGCCCTTACAGCCGCAATCCAGTCTTCCTCTATGGCGGGCCATACCTCGTCAAAGGGATATCCCACCTCTGAAAGGTAAAGCATTAGGTTGACAGGGTGCAGATTTTTTGAAAGGGACGAGGCAGCATCAGCCGTAGGTCGCTTCATATAGCAAGCCCTCCTGGACTTCGGCCAAGGTAATTGCCTCTGCCGGGCTCAACGTTCACTCAAGTGTTACCAAAGGCGCCGTGCCAACTCCGCCCGGTTCATCGCTCTGAAGCTCTCCCCGCAATCCGCGCCCTTGGGCGACGCCGGCTTTCCCTTTTCTTATCAGTTGCCGGCGGGCAGCTTGCAGCAGTCTGCGGCGGCGGCCGGCTCGTTGGCGCCCGCATCCAGCGCCACCTTCCAGCTCCCATCCCGCTGCTTGCGCCAGATGGTGATATACCGCCCCGAGGTCGTCACGGGATTCCCGTTCGCGTCCTTGCTGTGTCCCTCAAAGTGGCCCCAGGCGTAGCCCATGTCGCCCGAGGGGCCCATCTGGGCGTCGGTCGGGGCCCAGGTCAGTTGATAGACCTTGGGATCCCAGTTGGCGGATTTGGCAATCGCCACGCGTCCCACCAGCGGCGCGGCTCCATTTCCCAGCGCCACCCCGTCCTCGGCAAACCACTCCGCAAAGGCCGCTCCGCCCCGCGCCAGCACGTCCTTGGCAAACCGCGCCTCCAGATCGAAGAGCAGCATCTTGCCGGGATTCACCGTAGGGTCGGTCAGCGGATTGGGAACAGCCGGGGCCGTCGAGTCAGGGAACGCCAACTGACCCAAAGCCGCCCGCGGAGCCAAACCAGCCATCGCCCCCGCCAACACCGCCCAACAAAGAATCCTTTTCCAAGTTCCAGGCACGTTCCCAGTCACGATTCCAGCCCTCCCGTACAGCACGAGAATCCTACTGGCCCATCCTACAACGAGGGGGGCGGAGGCGCGTAAGAGGTGTTGGGGGAGAAGGCCAGTCACAGTATGGCCCCCAATCGGGAGGAATCAGTGAAACGGCCGCACCACACTTTTCCGGTTCGTGCGTCTGGCACGCAGGAGCCTGCCGCTCTGGTTTGGCTCCATTCCGGCCGCCCAATAGCTTCTGCCTCTTCTTCAGATAAATATTCCGGTCCGAGACGCCTCGCGGGGAATCGAATAAGCCGAGGCCGAATCTATCGCAAGAAACACGATAGCGTCGATCCCTCTATCCGTCGAAAGAGAGGCAACAAAGAATTGAGCAATCGTATGAACCGCCGCATCGTTCTCGCGTCCAGGCCTTCGGGGGCGCCCACGCCCAGCAACTTCCGGATGGAGGCTGAATCCGTTCCAACCCCGGCCGACGGGCAAATCCTTCTTCGCACGGTGTATCTGTCGCTCGATCCGTATATGCGCGGACGCATGAGCGACGCGCCTTCGTATGCGCCTCCGGTGGGAATCGGCGACGTGATGGTGGCGGGAACGGTAAGCCGCGTCGAAGCCTCAAATCATCCCGGCCATGCCGTGGGCGACTGGGTGTTGAGCCAGGGCGGATGGCAGGAATACTCCATTACGGACGGCAACGGGGTTTTCAAACTCGGCGCGCACCTGGAGCATCCGTCGTACGCGCTTGGGGTAATGGGTATGCCGGGATTCACGGCCTACATGGGGTTGCTGGATATTGGCAAGCCGCAAGCAGGCGAGACGGTGGTGGTTGCAGCCGCCACGGGCGCGGTGGGTTCGGTGGTGGGCCAGATCGCGAGGCTGAAAGGCTGCCGCGTGGTGGGCGTGGCCGGCGGCGCGGAGAAATGCCGCTACGCCGTCGAGGAGCTCGGATTCGACGCCTGCGTGGATCACCGCGGTTCCGAACTAGCGGCAGAGCTGGCAAAGGCCTGTCCGAAGGGCATCGATGTGTACTTTGAAAGCGTGGGTGGAGAGGTATTCGATGCGGTTCTGCCGTTGTTGAACGCACGCGCCCGCATTCCACTGTGCGGGTTGATCTCTCACTACAACGACAGCCAGCCACGCCAGGGCATCGACCGCACCGCGCAGGTGATGGGCACCCTGCTGAAGAAGCGCGTGCGGGTGCAGGGATTCATCATCTTCGACGATTACGGCCAGCATTACGGCGAGTTTCAGAAACAAATGTCCGAATGGTTTCGGTCGGGGGCGATCAAGTATCGGGAGCAAGTAGTAGAGGGCCTGGAGAATGCGCCCGAGGCATTCATGGGACTGCTGGTGGGCAAGAACTTTGGAAAGCTGGTGGTGCGGGTGAGCGGCGACTTAGCGAGCTGAAGTCAGTGAGGATGAATCGGCTACAAGAAGCGTACGGCGCTGAGGGACGGCGCGTGGCTTCGCTCAAAGAGGGACGATGGCGCGATCGCCATTGCGTTTCAGCGCTTGTTTCAGAACGAATGAAGAAGAAGGAAGATATGAAAATCCTGATGGTACTTACTTCGCACGACAAGTTGGGGAACACGGGAAAGAAGACCGGATTCTGGCTTGAAGAACTTGCCGCTCCTTATTACGTGTTTTTCGATGCCGGAGCAACCATCACGTTGGCATCTCCCAAGGGAGGGCAACCGCCGCTCGATCCCAAGAGCGACGACCCGTCCGCGCAGACAGAGGCTACCGTGCGATTCAAGCAAGATGCGGGCGCAAAACTGGCGCTGGCTCAGACTGTGAGGCTATCGAGTGTTGCGGCGGAAGAATTCGACGCGGTTTTTTATCCCGGCGGGCACGGTCCTTTGTGGGACCTGGCCGAGGATAAGCAGTCGATCATGCTGATCGAATCCTTCTTTGCCGCAGGCAAGCCGGTTGCATTTGTCTGCCATGCGCCCGGAGTGCTGCGCCACGTGAAGGCTAAAGACGGCTCCCCGCTGGTGAAGGCAAAGCGGGTGACAGGGTTCAGCAACACGGAGGAGGAAGCGGTCCAACTGGCGAAGGTTGTTCCGTTCCTGTTAGAAGACGAACTGAAGCGTCTTGGAGGGCTTTACGCGAAGGGCGCGGACTGGTCGCCGTTCGTGCAGGTGGATGGCAATTTGATCACCGGGCAGAATCCGGCGTCGTCGGCGGAAGCCGCGGGCGAAGAACTGAAGATCTTGGTGGCTGCGCATCCCAAAAAATGAATTCGGAGTTTGCATGGCTGCCCGGAGACCCTTCGGTACGAGCAGCCGTGCCGATTCACCGGATGCAACGTTCATTACTGAGCCATTGCCGGCCTCCGCCCGTCTGATTGCTCAGCCAGGTGCCGGGCGCCCCAGGTTTCGATTCTGAGACCTGAGAGTACGGAATTGCTCAGGTCTCGGAGCGCAAGGGATTGATGAATTTGAGGCCCGTAAAATCCTTTTCGTTGCTGGTGACCACGATGCAATCGTTCGCTTCCGCGACGGCGGCAAGAATCATCTCCAGCGCGCTGCGTGGCCTTCCGGCTCTCGCCCCCTCGGCCATCAGCCGCGCCCAGATCAATCCGGCCTTCTCATCGAACGGGAGAACCCGGCCGGCAAACAACGATTGTGGCCCTTCAGCTCCCGCAAACCAGCTCTCCAACTGAGCGCGCTTCCTTCCGGCCGGCTTTTGCAGCGCCCCAAACCAGATTTCTGCAACGGTCAGAGAGGCGATGAACATATCCTCGTCGGCCTGCTGCGACAACCAGGCGATGAGCGACTCGGACGGCTCCGGCTTGGTCACGTTGCTGATGATATTCGTATCAAGCAGGTAGCGGGTCACAGGTTAACCTTGCGGCCATCGATCCGTGGACGAGCAAGGTTGAGATCGGCTCCGACCAAAGGCGAACGGCGCAGCGCGGCCAGAATGCCGCCCTTTTTGGCCGGCTCTCCTGAAATCTGCCGCATGGAGGCGCGAATCTCCGTGGCCTCCGAGCTGTTATCGGCCAGCCTTCGGGCCAGCGAACGGATCAGTTCGCGGTCGGTCGAGAGCCCCAGGACCTCAAAGCGGGCCATTCCGCGCTGATTGAGGCGCTTGCGGTAATTCTTCAGTGCGCGCGTTTGAGAGGTGGTGCCCATGACCGCCTCCAGTTTATAACCAGCAATATACCCGGTAATCAGACAAAAGACAAACCGGACTGTCGATTGTTGCGCTCGACTGATGATTCGTCTGCTTCGGCTTTCGCCTTGTCGCATGGCAATGATTCGGCCCCTTTCGAATGCGGCAGCGAATCCCACCCTAGCCACAAAAACAAAGACGTGGCGAGAGTGGGGCACCCAGCCCAACTCCATGGGCGTCCGATTTGCGCAGCACCTTGCCGCCGTCCAAGCCGTCCAATCGTTCAACGCCCGAATCCGCCGCGTTGGTATACTATCGGTTGGCAAAGGTGGTTTCGAGCTCCCCCGCGTCAGGGGGCTTTTTTGCTTGGCTGCCCGGCCCTTTTTTCCGGGGGAAGGAAGACCATGGGAACACTGCTGGAATCCATCCACTCGCCCGCCGATCTCAAGCGCCTGAACTTCGCGCAGATGGCAGAGTTGGCGGAGGAGATTCGCGCATTCCTCATTCAGACGCTATCGAAGACCGGCGGCCACCTGGGCCCCAACCTCGGAGTCGTCGAGCTCACACTGGCCCTGCACACGGTCTTCTCGACCCCCGACGACAAGCTGCTCTTTGACGTGAGTCACCAGGCCTACGTCCACAAGATACTTACCGGCCGGCTGGACCGCTTTGAGACCATTCGCCAGCCGGGCGGGCTCAACGGCTTCATGCTGCGCACCGAGAGCGAGCACGACTGCTACGGAGCGGGGCACGCCGGCACGGCACTGTCTGCGGCTTTAGGCATGGCCGTGGCCCGGGACCTGGCCGGCGGCAAGGAGAATGTAATTGCCGTGGCCGGCGACGCCGCCTTTACCAATGGGATTTCATTCGAGGCCCTCAACAACATCGCCGAACAGACCAAGCGGCTGATCGTGGTGCTCAACGACAACGAGTGGTCCATCGACCGCAATGTGGGCGCCATCGCCCGCTATTTCCACAGAATCGTCACCAACGAGCACTACAACCGCCTGCACGAGTCGGCCCGCCGCATCGTCGAGCGGCTGGGCGGAAAGACGGCGGTCGAGGTGGCGCGCCGCGCCGAAGAGGCCGCCAAGAGCATGCTCTGGCCCTCCGTCCTCTTCGAGGAGTTCGGTCTGCAATACTACGGCCCAATCGACGGCCACAATCTGCCCCTGCTTGTCGAGACTTTCAAATTCCTCAAGGCCCAAAACCGCCCCGTGCTGCTGCACGTCCTCACCCAGAAGGGCCGCGGCTACCAGCCGGCGCTCAACGGGCAGAAGAAGTTCCACGGCCTGGGGCCCTACGACGCCGAAACCGGCGAGACCAAGCCCGCCGGCCAACTCACTTACGCCGAAGTCTTCGCCAACACCCTGGTAGGCCTGGCCAACCAGGACGAGCGCATCGTGGCCATCACCGCCGCCATGCCCAACGGCACCGGCCTCGACCTCTTTCGCCCCCACCACCCCAAACGCTACTTCGACGTGGGCATTGCCGAGGAACATGCGGTCGTGTTTGCCGCCGGCATGGCTACCCGCGGCTACCGGCCCGTCTGCGCCATCTACTCCACCTTCCTGCAGCGCGCCTTCGACCCCATCGTCCACGACGTCTGCCTGCAGAAGCTGCCCGTGGTCTTCTGCATGGACCGCGCCGGCCTCTCCGGCGATGACGGGCCCACCCATCACGGCCTGTTCGACATCGCCTACCTGCGCGGCATTCCCGAGATCGTGTTGATGGCCCCCAAGGACGAGGACGAACTGGCCGACATGATGAAGACCGCCCTCCAGCTTCCGGGGCCCAGCGCCATCCGTTATCCCCGCGGCGCGGTGGCCGGCGTGGCCCGCAAGCCCGAGCCGCAGGTGATCCCCTTCGGCAAGGCCGAAATTCTCAAGGACGGCTCCGACGTGGCCATCCTCGGCCTCGGCCCCATGATCGCCCTGGCGCAGGAACTGGCCGTACGCCTGGAGCGCGACGGCTACTCCGCCGCAGTCGTCAACCCTCGCTTCATCAAGCCCCTGGACCGCGAAATGCTCGAGCGGTACGCACACCGCGTCGCCGCCTTCGTCACCTTCGAGGATCACGTTAAGATGAGCGGCTTCGGTTCGGCGGTCATCGAGGCGCTTGAGGAGCTGGGCAGCAAGGTTCCGGTGGTCCGCATCGGCTGGCCCGACCGCTTCATCGAGCACGGCAAGATCGACGGCCTGCGCGCCAAGTACGGCCTTACCGTCGATGAGGCCCTGGCCCAGGTCCTCCCCTTGCTCACCCGCCGCCAGCGCCCCACGCTGGTGGCCAGCTAGAAACTGAGCGGCCTCTCCAACGAGGAGAGGCCGCGGAACGCCCGTATCGGGCCAGAATCTACCTGGGGAACCTGTCCCGGTCGCGATCCTGGCCGATGTGCCGATCGAAATCCCGGTCCTGGCCGCGCTCGAACCGCGAAAAGGGCTCCCGGTCGCGGACGACGCGGAACTCCCACCGCCCCGGAATCCAGTAGCCATCATTCTGGTAGCCGGCCACCCAGACGTACCCCGGTCCGGGGCAGGGCGGAACCCAGGCCACCGGTCCGCGTGCGTAGATCCCAAACTCGGCCGCCTGGGCGGTCGCTGCTCCAAGGCCCAATCCGCCGGCCACCACCGCCGCTCCCAGCATCCAGCTCTTCATGCTGCCCATAACCCCTCCGTCCCCGCCGGCCTGTTTTTCAAAACTCCGGCCCGGCTTCTTTCCGGTGGAGGCTGGTCTCTTGCTGCCTCTCCGGCGCGCCGGTTATGTCCTTGTTCAACAGCGAATCCGGCCAAAGGTTGCGCCCGCAAGGTGGAAATAAACCTCCGCAACTTTCTCGAAAATCGGGGTTTATGGCCTGTTTTCCGACCGCAGGAAAGCCCCTCGCCGTGCAAATGTTAAAGTGGAGTTTCGCATCCCATGTTTGCCACCTCCCAGCACGCGCACTTCATCGGTATCGGCGGCATCGGCATGAGCGGCATTGCCGAAATTCTGCTCAGTCTGGGCATGAAGGTCTCCGGTTCCGATCTGCGCCGCAGCCCGGTAACCGACCGGCTTGCCCATCTGGGCGCAACCATCTACGAGGGCCATGAGGCCGGGCACGTGGCCGGCGCAACGGTCGTGGTTACCAGTTCGGCCGTCGGCGCAACCAATCCCGAGGTCGTCGAGGCTCATGCCCGCAAGATTCCCGTCATCCAGCGCGCAGAGATGCTGGCCGAGCTGATGCGCCTCAAGTACGGCATCGCCATCGCCGGCATGCACGGCAAAACCACCACCACCTCCATGGTGGCCTCTGTGCTCTCAGCCGGCGGCCTCGACCCAACGGTGGTCGTCGGCGGCCGCGTGGACGCGCTCGGCTCGAACGCCCGCCTCGGCACCACGCAATATCTGGTCGCCGAGGCTGACGAGAGCGACCGCTCCTTCCTCAAGCTCTCCCCCATCCTGGCCGTGGTCACCAATCTCGACCGCGAGCACATGGACTGCTACCACGACATGGCCGACGTCGAGCGCGCCTTCCTGGCGTTCATGGACAAGGTGCCGTTTTACGGCGCGGTTACCGCCTGTCTGGACAATCCGCAACTCAAGGCCATCCTGCCCCGCGCTCACCGGCGCGTCTTCACCTATGGTGTCGCGGCAGAGGCCGACTACCGCCTGGAGTTTCTTGAGGCAGTGCAGGGAACCTTCGCGCGCTTCCTGGTCACTACCGCCGCCGGCTCGCTCGGTCCCTTTGAGCTGCACGTACCCGGTCGCCACAACGTGCTCAACGCCACCGCCGCCGTGGCCATTGCCCACCAGCTTGAGATTCCCGCAGACAAGATCGCCGAGGGGCTCCATCACTTTCGCGGCGTGGACCGGCGCTTCCAGCAGCGCGGCCAGGTGCGCGGCGTCACCGTGGTGGACGACTACGGCCACCATCCTACTGAGATTCGCGCCACCCTGGCCGCTGCCCGCGAATGCGGCCACCGGCGCATCTACGTCGTCTTCCAGCCCCACCGGTACACGCGCACCCTGGACCTCCTCGACGAGTTCAGTGGCGCATTTCGAGATGCAGACACCGTCATCGTCCTGCCCATCTACGCCGCCAGCGAGGAGCCCATCCCCGGCGTGACGGCGGAGCGGCTGGCCGGCCGCATCGAGGGGCCGCAGGTGCACTTTGCCCCGGAGTTTTCGGCCGCCGTTCAGTTGGTCGCCGCCGAAGTCCGCGAGGGCGACCTCATCCTCACCCTCGGCGCTGGCAGCGTGGGCCAGTTGGCCCCGCAAATCCTGGCCGCGCTGGAAGCGGTTTAGACGCCGTTTCGCCCCCGCTGCTATCATTTGGCCCGCAATCATTCACCGCAATTTAAGGAGTTTCTATGCCGCAAAGTTCACGCAGAAAGTTTTTGAAGGCAGCTTCAGCCACGGTTGCGGCATTGGCGGTTTCCCGGCGCATTCCGGCCGGGGCGGCCGTTGCCGGCCCCACCGGCCCGGTGAAAGTCTGGGCCACGTTTCGTGACCGGCGCCATGCGCAGGGCGAGCCTCTCGCTTGGAAGTCCGTAACCGCGGTCGCGGCTGACGCCATCGCGCTCGACCCCGGCGCAACCCGCCAGCAGATTCTGGGCTTCGGCGGAGCGCTCACCGACGCCACCTGTTACGTGCTGAGCCAGATCCCGGACGCCCAGCGCGAAGAAGTCATGCACGACCTCTTTGCCCCCAACGAGATGGCCCTCAATGTCTGCCGCACCTGCATCGGCGCCAGCGACTACTCGCGCACCGCCTACAGCTTCGACGAGAGTCCCGAGCCCGATCCCGAGCTCAAGAAGTTCTCCATCGACCACGACAAGGCCTACATTCTGCCCGTGCTGCGCCATGCGCGCAAGCTGAACCCGGAGCTGTTTCTGTTCTCCTCGCCGTGGAGCCCGCCGGGATGGATGAAATCCAATGGCTCCATACTGGGCGGGGCCATGCGCAAGCACAGCTTCGAGCCCTACGCCCGCTACTTCCTCAAATTTCTTGAGGCCTACAAGGCCGACGGCGTTGGGATCGATGCGGTCACCGTGCAGAACGAGGTCGACACCGATCAGGACGGCCGCATGCCCGCCTGCCTGTGGGGGCAGGAGTACGAGATCGACTTTGTCGAGAACTTCCTCGGCCCGCTGTTGCGCAAGGCGGGCGTCCCCACCAAAATCTGGGTCGTGGACCACAACTACAACCTGTGGGGTCGCGCCATCGGCGAGTTGAGCGTGCCGGACGCGTATGAGTACATCGACGGCATCGCCTGGCACGGCTATGTGGGCGAGCCCTCGGCGATGACCCGCGTCCACGATGCTTTCCCGCGGAAGAGCGCCTACTGGACCGAGGGCGGCCCGGACGTTGCGGCTCCCAACTACCAGACCGACTACACCAAGTGGGCTGAGACCTTCAACGGCATCTTCGCCAACTGGGCGCGGTCTATTACCTCCTGGAATGTGGCTCTGGACGAGAAGGGCACTCCGAACATCGGGCCGTTCTCCTGCGGCGGCGTCATCACGGTAGACAATGCAACCAAGAAGGTCACGCGCAGCGGCCAGTACTGGGCCTTTGCACACTACTCCAAACACGTGCGCCGCGGAGCCAAGGTGTTCCAAACCGATGGAGTGGGTGAAGGCACGGCTCAGGGAACCGCCAGCCCCGTATCTCACGCCGGCTTCCGAAATCCGGACGGCAGCTTTGTGGTTGTGTTGGCCAACCGCGGCCCGGAGAAGCGGGTTCAGTTGGTGCTGGGTGCAAATTCACTGGAACTCGATCTGCCGGCCGACTCCGTGCATACGCTCGAATGGGCGTAGAGCCGTTTTAGAGCCTGGCCCGTGCACACCGCCGGGGTGCCCCATCCTTTCCGCAGTTTCATCGCGGAAAGGGTGGGAAGGTACGATCTGCCGACCGACTGCGAGAAGGTGGAAAGCGCGCCGGAGAGGTTCGTTGGATCCCACCCTTGCGGCAAAGAGCGCCGCAAGGATGGGGCGCCCGGCAGCTTTGGGGCTCAATAGATCGCCCCGCTGGGCTGGGTCGAGCGAACCTTGCCCGCTTCGACGGAGAGCCAGTAGCCGGTGGCGTAACCGCCCCATGTCTTCAGGTCGAAGGTGTAGCCCGGTTTGACCTTCTGCACCGCGAAAGCGCCGAAGGTGAGCGGCTTGCCCTTTTCGAGCACGCCATCGGCGTGGTGGGCGTCAACGAAATAGGCGCTCCCATGGCCGACGACGGAGGCCCGGCCATCGGGTTCGAGCAGCACGGCGGCCCGCTCCTGCACACCGAGGCCCCGCACCCTCGGAGCGGTGGGCGGCAGCGGCTTTCCGCCCGGCTCGTTCAGCCGTGCCAGAAAAATCAGCAGCCTGCCCATGCGGTTGCGTTTGACAAAGTGTGTGTCGGTGATAACGCCCTTCAGAATCGGGATCTGAAGAAAGTTATGCACCAGCGTCACGCGTAGGTGAAAGGGGTTGGCCAGGGTGGACTTGCTTTCGAGGTCTTTGTCCTCGGGTTTGTCCCCCTGTGCGGAGTAGCAGTACTCGCCCATCACCGCGAGGCCCGCGCTGGTGCCGCCCAGGGGCACGCCGCGGCGGATGGCGTCGTTGAGCGCCTCCTCGACCGGCGTTCCCATCCAGAAGTTGATGTAGTTGGCCTGGTCGCCGCCGGAGATGAACAGCGCGCTGGCGTGACGGATGGCTTGCGACACAAACGGGTCCGCGGCCGCCGCACGGCTGGGAATGACCAGCGTGGCAACCGAGTTCACGTGGCACAGACCTTGGATGTAAGGGTTGTATTCGTCGCCATCGCCGGTGGCGCGCAGCACCAGGAAGTCGCCGCCACCCGAGCGGTCGCAGAGAAAGCGGAAGGCCTCGTCCAGGTCGCTGCCCCCGCCCATCAGCGCGTAGCCGGGCCGTGGCGTGGCCGAGG
>CABDZT010000697.1_pt1 | contig 11930 bp, 11 predicted proteins | sample 3421851 | NCBI WGS metagenome assembly CABDZT01 (sample SAMEA5534341, study PRJEB31848) | metagenome | biome: tundra; feature: field; material: soil | place: USA | collected 2013-05 | depth 0.45 m
AGGGCTGGTGACTGGAACGATCTACACCGCTCCGCCGCCTCCTAATGGTGCCTGCCCCAACGAAGGAACCGCTGCTTCAATGGCCATCGCAACCCAAGCCGCGTTGGAAGCTCGAACCGCTTACACCACTCTCCAAGCCATCCCTCTCGGCATCACTCTGGCAACCAACGAGTTGGGCAATCGAGTCCTGGCCCCTGGCGTCTACAAATCCTCAAGCTTCTATCAGATAACGACGGGGCCTCTCACTCTCGACGCCAAGGGAGATCCCAATGCGAGATGGGTCTTCCAGATGGGATCCTATCTCACCGTAGGCACGCCGGCAGCGCCTGAAAGTGTCATCCTGATCAACGGCGCCAAGGCCGGCAACGTCTATTGGGCAGTCGGGGGCCTCCCCGGCGCGGTCATCAATTACGGGGGAGGCGGGACGATGGTAGGAACCATCATCTCTCAACCGGGAATCACGGTTTCAAGTCCCGGAGTTGGCGTGGTAACGACAATAGTCGGCAGAGTGCTCGCTTTGGGTGCGTCGACCACACTGGTGGACACCGTAATCGACTTGCCGCTTGCCCCGTAAGGCCTTGGCTGAGACCGCCCCCAGGGCGGTCTCAGCCGGTTTCAGGCAATGCGCTGTTTGGCATTTCCTATTCGCGTCGAGTTAACCCGGCGCTGGGATTTTGAAGATCGCGACGCGCAGTTCGGGAGGCAACAATGAGATTGAGTGCAAGAATGATTGCCACAGCGGCATTTGCCATTTTTCTAATGCCTGCGTCCTTGCTTCGTGCGGACGAGGCGGCAAAGCCGTCAGCCGGCGCCGGGGACGATAAGGCTGTCGATTCCAGCGCCACATCCAGCGCCGAGCCGGCTGCACCGATGCCGGCGGCCTCAATGGCGGCAGCCATGCCCTATACGAGCGGCCTGAACATCGGCACTCCCACGGCTGAACTGTTTGTGGGTTACTCCTATCTGCGCGCCGTGCCGACGCTGGCCGCCGGAAACCGGTTGGTATGGCTGAATGGTGGCAGCACGTCCATCGCTTTCAACCTGAACCGCTATCTGGGGCTGGTTGGCGACTTTGGCGCTTACACTAACTCGGAGATCCGATTCACGGGCGGATATCTCTCTACAGTCGGCGTGGACAACCCAAACGTGGGTGCTCTCACATACCTCTTTGGTCCGCGCCTTTCCTTCCGGAACCACGGAAGAATCACTCCCTTTGTCCAGGTTTTGCTTGGAGGCGCGCACGCCAATGAGGTGACACTCTCCCATTGCACGTTCAGCTGCACGCTCCTCCCCGCTCAGAACACGTTTGCCATGACCGCCGGCGGCGGCCTGGACATCAGGGTCCACCGCCATTTCGCCATCCGCATCATTCAGGCCGAATACCTGATGACCAGGTTCGCGAGTTACACTACCGGAACGACCGCGGCGCAGAACGACGTGCGCCTATCTTCGGGAATCGTTTTTCGCTTCGGCGGAAATACCGCTCCTCCACTGCCACCTCCCTCGCCGATAACTTATTCCTGCTCGGTCAATCCTTCGTCCGTATACCCCGGAGAACCGATTGCGGTGTCGGGCACGGCTCTGTATCTGGACCCCGCAAAGACGGCCGTTTACACATGGTCTGTGGATGGCGGAACGGTGACTGGGATCGCAAGCACCGCGAAGATCGACACGACGGGTGTCGCTCCGGGCCCCTACACGCTCAAGGGCCATGTCTCCGAGGGTGACAAACCCGGCGAGAATGCCGATTGCACAGCCCCGTATGCGGTCAAGGCGTTCGCGCCGCCGACCGTCAGTTGCTCGGCCAATCCTTCCTCCGTGATTTCCGGCGATTCTTCCACGATCACGGCAATCGGCTTAAGTCCGGAGAATCGTCCCCTGACTTACAGCTATAACTCGACTTCCGGTTCCGTGAGCGGAAGCGGCACGACGGCTGTTCTCTCTACCGTAGGCGCCTCGCTCGGAACCGTCACCGTGACCTGCAATGTGGTCGATGACAAGGGCCAGACTGCCTCGGGTATGACTTCGGTGACGGTCGCCGTTCTTGCCGCAGCACCGAAGCCCCAGACCAGCGATCTATGCTCGATTCAGTTTGGTCGGGACGTTCGCCGCCCGTCTCGCGTGAATAACGAAGCCAAGGCCTGCCTCGATGAGATCGCAATCAATCTGCAGCGCACCTCCGATGCGAGAATTGCCGTTGTAGGGAATGCTTCCAGTAAGGAGAAGGGCGGCAAGAAGCTGGCCGCCGAGCGTGCGGTCAACACGAAAGCCTACCTGGTCAGGGAGAAGGGTATCGATTCATCCCGGATTACCGTCTACGCCGGTTCCGCGAACGAAACGACAGTTTCCACCACCCTGATTCCGGCGGGTGCAACCTTCGATGCCACTGGGGTTACTCCTGTGGATTAGAGAGGAGCCGGGATGCGTCTGGCGACTCCGGCACAGCGCCAGCCGAAGTAGCCACATCCAACCCACTGATGGAACAAAGGCTGACTGGAGGGTACCCTCCAGTCAGCCTTTGTGTTAGACAAGAAAGCGCTATAGGTATTCCCCCTCAGGCGCAAAGAACGCGCGGAAGGTGGGGCACCCGCTTCGGTCGTCAAAACCAGCATTTGCAGGGAAGCCGGCTAACTCAGAACCCCATGATGTTGTAGCCGCAGTCGACGTAGAGGACTTCGCCGGTGATGGCGCTGGAGAGGTCGCTGGCCAGGAACAGGGCCGTGCCGCCGACTTCGAGTTGGTCTACGTTGCGGTGCAGGGGAGCGCGGTCGGCGTGGGACTTGAGCATGTCGGTGAGGTCGCCGACGCCGCGGGCGGCGAGGGTCTTGATGGGGCCGGCGGAGATGGCGTTGACGCGTATGTTTCTCGGGCCGAGGTTCCAGGCCAGGTAGCGGACCGTGGATTCCAGGGCGGCCTTGGCCACGGCCATCACGTTGTAGTTGGGGACGACCTTTTCTGCGGCGTAGAAGCTGAGGGTCATGATGCTGCCGCCTTCGGTCATGAGCGGGGCGGCGCCGCGGCTGACGGCGATCAGCGAGTAGACGCTCACATCGTGGGCGATGCGGAAGCCCTCGCGGCTGGTCATCAGGAAGTCGCCGCGCAGGTCGGCGGCGGGCGCGAAGGCTACGGCGTGGACGAGGATTTCGAGCTTGCCGTACTTCTCCTTGAGGGCGGCAAAGAGGGTCTCGATCTCCTGATCGCTGGAGACGTCGCACTGGAAGCCGGAGGCGCCGGGCAGCTCGTCGATGAGGCTCTGGGCCTCGAGCTTCATGCGGTCGTTTTGATAGCAGATGGCCAGGGTGGCGCCGGCCTCGTGGAGTTTTTGGGCGATGCCCCAGGCAATGGAACGCTTGTTGGCCAGCCCGAAGACCACGGCCGTCTTACCCGCCAGATTGATCATGCTTGCTTTCTTCCTCCATGGCCCGTGCTCAGGGGATACCGGACCAACCATCCAATAGAATATCAGCCGCCAAGGTCCACCAGCTCGACCTTTCCTACGGGCCGGTTGAGAAAGCGGGAGCCAAGCCGCTCGAACTTCTCGACGGAATCGGTGGCAAAGCAGCGCAGAACGGGCTCAGACGGGGCCGCTTCGGCGGCCGCCGGGGCGGCGCGGCCGTTGAAGAGGCGCACGGCAGCCTCGGCCGCGGCTTCAGCGGAGTCGATGACCCGCATCGCGGCCGGCACGGCGTGCTCGATGAGGGGCCGCAGCAGCGGGTAGTGGGTGCAGCCCAGCACCAGTGTGTCGGGGTTCAGGCCCAGGGCGGCGGCCTCGGCGTTCAACTCATCAAGATAGATCCGGATGACCTCGGCGGTGACCGGGTGCGCGGTCCAGCCCTCCTCGACCAGCGGAACCAGCAGCGGGCAGGCTTTTTCGAGAGCGCGCATCCCCTGTGCGCGGCAGGCGGCGGCGTAGGCGTGGCTCTGCACGGTGGCGTCGGTGGCGATGACCAGCACGTCGCCGGTGCGGGAGGCGGCGCGGGCAGCTGCTGCGCCGGGCTCGATCACCCCAAGGACCGGAACCGGCACCGCGTCCTGAATGGCGTCGAGGGCCAGGGCGCTGGCCGTGTTACAGGCGATGACCAGAAACTCGGCGCCCTGCTCGCGGACCAGGAACTGCGCGCTCTCGGCGGCGTAGCGGGCGATGGTGCGGCGGGATTTCGAGCCGTAGGGCAGCCGCGCCGTGTCGCCGAGGAAGGCGAAGCGGGCGCGGGGCAGGCGGGCTACCAGTGCGCGCAGCACGGTGAGACCGCCGAATCCGGAATCGAAGACGCCGATGGTTGGGGTCATGGCTCCAATGAATCCAACATTGCTTGAAATACTGGCTACAGTCCCCATTACTTGCCTCCCGTGGTGTACAGTCTTTTGATTGAAGCAATGAGGGTTGGTAAGTCAGCGAGTGCCGTTGACACGTCCGCCTGCGCCGTTGCCAGCACGTCGGCTGACGCTTTTTTGGCTTTCAACTGTTCATACGTCACCATGGCGTTCACGGCAAGCGTCTGAGCTGCCTTGGCAGTGTTGACGGCCTTGTAAACGGCTGCGCTGCGCGGGAGGGCAGTCCCTGTCTCGTAGTCCGCCCGGGCTTGGTTGATGGTGGCTTGGCTGGCCGCAAGCGTCTGGAAATTGGTGCGGCGTACTGCATCCAGAGCGATCAGGCACAACTCTCTGAAGACACTCGCGGCATAGAGGTTGCGTGTGCCGGCACCGGCCAGAATCCTCTCGATTTGTCCTTCCGCGATGAGATAAGCCTCCATCATATTTTGAACAGACGGAGCGCCGTCTCGCACAAATGCATTGCGGAGTTCGCTGAGAATGCCATCAACAGTACCGGAATGAATATAGGGATCGGTGCCATCCAGATCACTCATCGACTTTTGACGCCGGCGCGGCGTGGACTCCCATAAGAACCAGGTGTGGCGTTTGGGGTGCAGTTTGGCCCAGGTGATTGTAATGCCGAGTTCCAGCGGCATATTGAAGCGCGGTGTGGCAGGCGGGGCTGCACTCAATTCAACGCGCGAGAGATCGTGAATGGAGTAACGGCAGCTTTGAATCAGCGCCAGAACCCTGTCGAGCCTGCGCTCTCCGCCGGGAATCCCCGACGCGATACAGGGATCGAAACCGAGTTGAGAGAGCCCCACGATGTATGCGAGATAGAGTTTCTGGAACTCTTCGTCGTAGGGAATATTCAGAAAAACCGCATTATGGTTAACGGGCGGCGGAGGCACTTTCAGGCTTCTCTCCCCGCTGAGCCGAGTCATTCGGGCGTGTTCCTCGCTCAGCGGCCAGACGCGCCCAGGCCTCGTCCATGATTGCCAGTAATTCCTTTTGCCGGGCCTTGGGGATGCGCAGCCGCCTGATCCGGGATTCCAGCGGCTCAATGGGAGTCGTGATGTGTATCGGGCGTGGCATAACTGCCTCCATCATACTGCCAATTCCGGCGAAATTGGAATGGAAACGCCGCGGATGCTCATGGGTGCGCTCCCTCGGTGGGCACGGCATCGGCGGCCAGGTAGGTGCGGGTCAGGTCGGCGTGGCCGGCCAGGGTGGCGCGCGGCTGCCCGTCCACCAGGAAGCGCACCTGCGTGACGCGGGGCAGGTTGGCGTGCAGTGTGCCGCAGATGGAGAGCACGGTGAGCATTTCGGTCTCGATGCCCGAAGGGTGGCCAGCCGCAAAACTGCCGGTCAGGTTGACGACCGCCAGCTGCGGGCCGGTCTGCTGCGGATCCTGCGGGGGAGCGGCTGGGGTTTTGGCGCTGGATTCGCCGGGCCTGGATTCCCCGTACTTGGATTCGCCCGATCTGGGCTTGCCGGATGCGGGGCCGCCCGGTGTGAGGGAGCCGGCTCCGATCTCCGGGGCGGGCAGCAGAAAAACCTGGGCCACGCAGCTTCCGCCGCCGGGCGCCGGGTGGGCGGCATTGGGGGAGGCATAAAGGTCCAGCAGCTTGCCCAGCACGGCGCGTGCGCGGGCGCCGGGGTCGGAAGGCAGCGGCAAGGAGTGGACCTGGGTCAGGAGAGAACCGTCGCCGTCGTTGGCCACCAACAGGGTTGCCTGCTCGGCCGGCGCCACCTCCGGAGCCCTGGTGGGAGCCGAGTCCTGGCCGGCGATCAGCCGCTGGTGAGCGCGCTCGCGCAACTGCCACAACACCACTCCCATGGCCAGCGAGGCCAGGAGCAGGATGCTGAACAGATACTTCTGGTGGCGTGGAATCACGGCTGATGGGCCTCCGTGCGCCACTCCAGCAGCGCGGCGGCCAGGGCAGAGGCCACCTTCGCCTGGTAGTTCGGATCGTCCAGTCCGGCGGTCACTTTCTTGCCCGGACCCAACTCCGGCGCAACCTCGACGGCGACGGCGGGGCAGGTCATGCTGTCCACGGCGGGCAAAGGGTTGCGGCCCAGGGTCACGCTGATGCGGGCGTGCAGCAGGGCAGAGTTGAGCACCCCGGCCAGCGTCAGGCTGCGGGTGACCCAGGCGGCCTGCGCGGTCTTCCAGGCCGGAATGCGCGCGGGCTCGGCCGGCGCTAGCGAGGAGACAAACAGGTGAATGCCGGAGCCGCTCTCGGATGCGTGCAGGCTGAGGCAGGCCTGGGCTTGGGCGTGGTTGGCGATCTCGGCCCGCTTGTTCAGCTCGACCGCCGCATCGGATTCGCGGGTGGTCACCACCTGGATGCCACGCGCCGACAAGAGCGATCGCAGCCGCACGCTCAGCGCCAGGGTGAAGGTCTTCTCCAACTGGCCGTTGTTCAGGCGTCCGCCGGAGTCCTCGCCGCCGTGAGCCGCATCGAGCACCACCACAAACCGGGCCTGGGGGCCGGGCGGAGCGGGCGGGGCCTGTTGCGCGGCGGCCGGCAATCCGGCCAGCACGACCGCAGCCAGAGCCGTCAATACCGACTTAGTCCAGCGCATAAATGGTCAAACCGCTGAGCAGCTTGGGGAAGAAGTCGGTGGATTTTTGCGGCATCACGTCGCCGGCAAAGGCCACCTCTCTGAGTTGCTCCATGGTCACGGGGTTGGTGAGGAAGGCGACGTCGGCCTCGCCGCGGCGCACCTGCTCGATGGCCTCGGCCGCGTCGCGCAGATAGCGAAGGTTGGTCTGCTCGCGGACCTTTTCGGCGTCCAGGCCGAGCAGCCGGTCGAGCACGATCGAGTGCAGGTGGCTCAGGTCAAGCTGGCGCTGGCGTTCGGGCAGGTGGGCCAGGGCGGCGGCAATCGGCTCCGTTTTGGAGCGCAGCAGCACGGCCCCGGCGCGGGTGACGGCGACAAACGCCGGCCCCTGCTGGCTTGTCAGCATGTCGATGTAGCTTGACGAGGCTGCTGCATGCAATGCCTCCACGGTGAAAAACTCCTCTGCGGCGCGGGCAAAGGCGGCCGGATCGAAGCCGGGAAGGCTGTGAACCACGCGGTGGGTGGGCAGAATCACCAGCCCGTCGGAGTCCATGTTGTCGAAGGTCATCATCACCGCGGCCTCCGGGTAGGCCGGCTGGGGCAACTGGGTGGTGCTGTGCTCGGTCCAGGCCGACGCCGTGGCCGCGTGCTCCGCCGCGTGTTCCTTGGAATAGTTCAGCGCCGTCTCGTAGCGGTGGTGCCCATCGGCGATGATCAGCTTCTTGTCGGCCATCGCCGTGGTGAGCAGGCGGATGGCCGCCGGGTCGCTGACCCTCCACAGCCGGTGCAGCACGCCGTACTCGTCGGTGACCTCAGCTTCGGCCGGCCCGCTACCGTCGTAGAGAATCTTCTCGATGCTGCCAGCCGGGTCGGAGTAGAGCATGAAAATCTGGCCAAAGTGCGCGTGCGTGGCTTTCAGCAGGTTGAGCCGGTCGCTCTTGGGCTTGGAGAGCGTCTGCTCGTGGCGGAAGACCACCTGCTCGGAGTAGTCGTGGACCTTGCCGAGAGCGATGAATCCGCGCCGCACCTTGATAACGTCGGTGCCCGGAACACGAAAACGCCGCGAATAGGCGAAGATGCAGGGGTCTTTTTCCTGCACCAGCACACCCTGCTCACGCCATGCGCGAAAGTCGCGGCCGGCGCGAGTATAGACGTTCTCGCCGCGCTCGGCGTCGAACAGTTCCGGCTTACCCAGGATGATGCGCACCAAATTGTATGGGCTGCGCTCGTAGTAGGCCTGCTGCATTGCAGGAGAGATTTTGTCGTAGGGCTGGGTGACCACGTCGTCCAGCCGGACGGCGGAAGGATTGTAGCGCCAGGCGCGAAATGGATAAATGCGGGCCATGCTGAAGGTCTTGCTCCCCATTCAAACGGTGGGATTTGCGCGCCGACCTTCCGCTTTGCCTTCCGGGGGACCATTGCGCGCTTAGCGTCGATTGTATCCCAGTTGCCATTGCGGCCCGGCCCTCGCGCATACCGGGAGGTGGAATTCGATTGGAGTGAAACGATCGCGCACCCGTTGCGCAATCCGTGCTAATATCGCCATCAACCTTTGGTGTTGTTCGATGAAGATGTTTCCCCTCCAACGCAAAACTCCAGGCGGACGCGGCAATCTCGAACGGCTCGGCAGCCGGCTGTGTATCTGCGGATTGGCGGCGGCGTTGCTGTTGGCGCGCGCCCCGGCCCAGGACAACCAGCTCGACAAGGTCCACGTGCCCCCGCCGGCCACTGCCACGCCGGCCACCGGAGCGCCCGCGGGAGTTGAGGCGCCGGCCGCAACCGGCCCTGATGCCTTGAAGATCCATCCCGGCGCGCGCATCCGGATGAACGTGGACATGGTGCTGGTGCCGGTCACGATCACCGATCCCATGAACCGGCTGGTCACCGGCCTCGAACAGGAGGACTTCCAGATCTTCGAGAGCAGCGGCCAGCAGAAGATCAGTTCCTTCGCCTCCGAAGATGCGCCGGTTTCCATCGGCATCGTCTTCGACCTCTCCGGCTCCATGACATCGAAGCTGATTCGCGCCCGAGAGTCGATTCTGCAGTTCATCAAGACCGCCAACCCCCAGGACGAGTTTTTCGTGATCGGATTCAACGACCGGCCGGAGCTGATCGAGGACTTCACCAGCTCGGTCGAGGACATCCAGGCCCGGCTGGCCACGGTGCGCAGCGGCCATCGCACCGCCCTGCTGGACGCCATCTACTATGGCGTGGTCAAAATGAAGGACGCCCGGCACGAGCGCAAGGCGGTGCTGGTGGTCTCCGACGGCGGCGACAACCGCTCCCGCTACACCGAGGGCGAGGTGCGCGCCCAGGTGCGGGAGTCCGACGTGGAAATCTATTCGATCGGCATCTTCGACCCCTATGCGCCCACCCCCGAGGAGCGCACCGGCCCGCAACTGCTCGAAGATCTGAGCGAGGAGACCGGCGGACGGCTCTTCCGCGTCGACGATATCGCCGAGATGGGCGACATCGCCGAGAAGATTTCCACTGAGTTGCGCAACCAATATGTCATCGGCTACCGCCCCAAGGACCTGACCCGCGACGGCAAGTGGCGTAAAGTGAAGGTGAAGGTCAATCCTCCCGCAGGGCTGCCTCCGCTCACTGTCCATGCTCGCACCGGCTACTATGCGCCTTTGCAATAACGCGGTTCTCGCGGTTCTTCTTGCCGGAGCGGCTCTTTCGCTGCCTGCACAACAATCGTCCACTCTGCCGGCCCCGGCTCAGGCTCCATCCCTCACCGTGGACCGCGACCCGGTTCGCTCGCCGGACGGTGAGCCGCCCGCGCCTCCGCTTCTGCGCAAGCAGGGCGAGGGCTACGTTCTGCACACCGACGTCGAAGAGGTGGCGCTCAACTGCACGGTGCTCGACGGCAACCGGCTGGTCCCAGACCTGAAGAAGGAAAACTTCGAGGTCCTCGAAGACGGCGCCAAGCAGACCCTCATCAGCTTCCAGCACACCGACCTGCCGGTCTCCATCGCCCTGGTCGTGGACAACTCCGGGTCCATGTCCCGCAAGCGCCCCTCGGTGAACAAGAGCGCCCTGGACCTGATCCAGGCCTCCAACCCCCAGGACGAGGCCTTCGTGGTCAACTTTTCCGACGAAGCCTTCATCGACCAGGAGTTCACCTCCGACGTGAACAAGCTGCGCGACGGCCTCGGGCACATCGAGTCCAGGGGCGGAACGGCGCTCTACGACGCGGTAGTGGCCTCGGCGGACAAGCTGGTGGCCGACGCCAAGCGCCCCAAGCAGGTTCTCATCCTCATCACCGACGGCGAGGACAACGCCTCCACCCTCAACCTGGAGCAGACCATCCGGCGGGTCCAACAACTCTCCGGGCCGGTCATCTACTCCATTGGATTGTTGTTTGGCGACGAGATGAGCCACGCCGAGGTGCGCCACGCACGGCGCGCTCTGGAAATGCTTTCTACCGAAACCGGCGGCATCGCCTTCTTTCCAAAGAACATCGAACAAATCGATCAAATCGCCGCCGAGGTGGCCCGGGACATCCGCAACCAGTACACGCTGGGCTACCACTCAACCAAACCGACCACCGAGCCCGGCTTCCGCCGTGTGACGGTGCTGGCCGAAGGCAAGGGGCAAAGCAAACTCATCGTCCGTACCCGCACCGGCTACTTCCCGGTGGTGCGGGTGGTCAAGCAGCCTGCCGCTCCGGCCAAGAGGTAGGCCGCCGCCGATGCTGCGATAAACTGGACTTCCCATGGAAGCCGCCAGCTCTACCTCGCCCGCCCTGCGCATTGCCCCCCGTGTCGCTTCTGACATCACGCAACTGGTGGGCCATACGCCCATGCTGCAGCTCGCCCGGCTGGCGCCCCAGCCAGCCGCCGCGGTCTTCGCCAAGCTTGAATTCCTGAATCCCGGCGGCAGCATCAAGGACCGCGCCGCCCTGGGGATGATTCTGGACGCCGAAGCGCGCGGCTTGCTCCATCCCGGCTCGACGATCGTCGAGGCTACGGCCGGCAACACCGGCGTAGGACTGGCGCTGATCGGCGTCAATCGCGGCTACACGGTGAAGCTGTTTGTGCCCGAAGGGTTTGCCGAGGAGAAGTGCATCCTGATGCGCGGCTTCGGCGCGGAGGTGGTGCGCACCCCGGTGGAGGAGGGCATGGCCGGCGCCATTCGCCGCGCGCGCGAGGCCGGGGCAGAGATTCCCGGCTCCTTCACCGCGCTCCAGTTTGAGAACCAGGCCAATCCGCAGTTCCACCACGACACCACGGCGGTTGAGATGTGGGAGCAGATGGGGGCCCAAGTCGATGGCTTTGTGGCCGGCGTCGGGACGGGCGGAACCTTCTCCGGCGTGGCCCGCTACTTCAAGGAGAAGAATCCGGCGGTCATCAACGTGGCCGTCGAGACCGAAGGGTCGATCTTGCAGGGCGGCCCGCCGGGGAAACACAAGGTCGAGGGCATCGGCGTTCACTTTATCCCCGAGACCTTTCACCGCGACGTCTGCGACCGGATTGTGGCGGTCACCGACAAGGACGCCTTCGCCATGGTCAAGCGGCTGGCGGCGGAAGAGGGACTGGTAGCCGGCTCCAGCTCCGGCGCTGCCGTCCATGCGGCCGTCGAGTTAGCGCGGGAGTTAGGCCCCGGCAAGCGCATCGCCGTCATCATTCCCGACTCCGCCGAGCGCTATCTCTCGAAGAAGATTTTTGAGGGTGGGGTGTAGGTTTTTTCTCGCTCAGGATGACAGCATTTGTGGGAGATTGGATGACGGCATCCGTGGGTAGGGAAGGGCGTCAAATGCGCCGGCCTTCCTCGATGAGTTCCTTGATGGCGATGCCGTTCAAGGGGATGGTCTGGTTCCTGACAAAATCAGGTGTGCGTTGAGAGAAACCACACAGCGCCTGTAATCGCTTACAATTCGTTGCGCAGCGAGGACGGCGCCCGGCGGGGCCTTGTACGGTCCTTGCGCCCGGCGGCGCGGCGTCTCGCGGCGGAATGGAGCATGAAGAGAATGCAAAAAGAGCGGAGTGGGAAGAGTGCGCTGCGGGGGGTTGCCGCCAGCGCCGCTGGGTTGTTTTTCTGTTTGG
>CABDZT010000719.1_pt1 | contig 11644 bp, 11 predicted proteins | sample 3421851 | NCBI WGS metagenome assembly CABDZT01 (sample SAMEA5534341, study PRJEB31848) | metagenome | biome: tundra; feature: field; material: soil | place: USA | collected 2013-05 | depth 0.45 m
AGGCTGCTTCGGCCGGCGGCGGCCACGGCGGCGGCATGGAAGGCATGTACTAGCCACCCCAGCGGACTAGCCGTCCCGGCAACCGCGCTTCGGCGCAAAACCAAAAGGCCTCCAGCTTCGGCTGGGGGCCTTTTCATGCACAAATCAACTGTTCATGGCTTTACGATCGGCGCCAGGATGAGATTTCTCTCGATGAGGTCGAGCGGATCGCGATTTAGAGCGCCACTCCCTGAAGCGAGAACGTCACTGTGTAGGTCTTTACGGAAACGTTCGGCAAGCCTCTCGCGGCGTAGCGAAGCGCGGCGTCGATTTCACTCGCCACTATGATGCCCCGCACCTTCTGATCCTGTGCGGCCAGATGGGATGATCGGGTTGGCCGGAACGCAAATTGGGGTCCCGAGGGGATCCCGATTTGCATTTCCGGCTGAAATCCGGAGGTTGGCAGGTGATGTGGATGCGCATGGAGAACGCCCTGGAGACGCCGATGGCGCCGGTGACCGAGCAGGTTGCAGCGGCAGAAAAACTCAGCGGGAGCTTGCCTTGCCCAGCTCGATGCGCAGGCCGGTGCGGAAGTTAAAGGGCAAGCTCGGGTAGCCGATGGGCGCGATGTGCCGGTTGCCGGTGAGGTTTTCCGCCTGGCCGTAGAGGCCCAGCCACGACAACAGCTTGTAGCTGGCGCCCAGGTCGAGCTTGGCGTAGCCGGAGTCCAGATTGCGGTTGGGCAACAGCAGGCTGTTGAGGCCCAAGAGGTCGTAGCCGCCGAGGAAGTCTGAATCGTCCGAGCGGCTGGCAAAGGCGGAGGTGAAGACGCCCGTGAGCTGCTTGTGCGCGTAGCTGGCGGTGAAAAATCCAGTGTGGGGCGCGCGACGGAAGGGGCGTGCGCCCTGGAGGGGCGAATCGGCGCCGATGGGAATTCCCTTGAAGCTTGGAACGGGGCCGAGCAGTGCCACATCGTCGTTGGCGAAGGAGCGTTGCACCGCCGCATCGAGGTAGGTGTAGCCGCCGCGGAAAAAGAGATTGCGACCAATGCCGCTCTCGACGGTGGTTTCGACGCCCAGGGCGCGGTAGGCCTCGGTGTTGAGGCTCAGCTCATAGGCTCCGTTGGCTTTGAGGAACTTCTCCAACTGCTTTTGCTGGGCCGGGGTGAGATTGGGCAGCAGTTTGGGAATCAGGTCCAGGCCGACGTACTCGATCTGGCGGCCGTACTCGTTGTGGAAGAAGCTGGTGCGGAAGATCACCCGCTGAGAGAAGAAGGCCTGCTCGACGCCTCCCTCGTAGGTGCGCGTGGCGGGCGCGGCCAGCGGCGCAATGTGCAACTGCTGGATGGTGGACTGGCCGCCGTACCGTTCGAGGAAGTTGTAGAGCGAATAGAACTGATCTGTGACCGAGGGCTCGCGCACGGCGTCGCCGAAGTTGAACAGCACGCGGGTGCCGCTGAAGATGCCCTTGCGCGGGCGGAGGGCATACCCGGAGACGCCGGCGCGGGGCGAGGTCTGTGTGCCAACCAGCGAGTAATGCCCCAGGTCGCCGCCCAGCGTGTAGAAGAAGCGGTTCTTGAAGTCGCCGTGTACCGCCGCCCGGTAGTCGTAGTTGGTGCGCTCGCCCGGGGTGAGGTAGGTGCTGCCGGGCGCGGCGCCGCGCTCGTTTTCGAACTGAAATCCGGCCAGCGCGGTGAGATGCGGAGTGAAGCGGTAATCGCCCTGGTAGGTGAGCTGGTCGCGGTTCGAGACGATCTGATGGCCTTGCGGGTAAGTTCCGGCAAAGTCCAGCAAGGCACGGCCGGTAACCGAGTAACCGTTGGCGCCGGTGATGGTGACCAGGTCGCCAAAGCTGTCGCCGTAGGCATCGAAGACGCCGGCGCCGCGCTGCTCCCAGAGGTGGTATTGCTCCCGCTTGCGGGTGAGGCCGTAACGAAATGCGTTGTGGAAGTCGGGGGTGGTCTGGTTGTCGACCGAACCGCTCAGCAAGATGTCCTGGTCCTTCTCGGTGGCGTTGTCCGTGATGTGATAGAAATCCCAGGCGTTGGGGACACCGGTGGCATCGACGCCATAGTGCAGGGTGGCGCGAACCTGCGTCTCCCCGTTGGGCTGCCAGCCGAGATTGGCGGCCGTGGTGGCCACGTGGTACTCGTCCATGGGCAGATCGTTGGCGGTCTGGAGCCAACTGAAAGCGCCCAGGTAGTCCAGCTTGTTGTGTGCGCCGGCCAGTTCGAACTCTTCGCGGGAGGTGGAGAAGTTGCCGGCATCGCCCTGAAAGAGAAAGGACGGAAAGCTGGTGGTGCCGTGCGGGGTGGTCAGACTGACCACGCCGCTGGCCGCGTCCGCGCCGTAGAGATCGGAGTTGGGGCCGCGATAAACCTCGGCGCGCTCGACGGCCGTGGTGGAGAGCGGCCCGAAATCGAAGCGGTTGCCCAGATCGCCCGCGTTGACGCCGTCCAGCAGAATCTTGTTGGAGTCCGAGTCGCCCCCGCGGATAAAAAGCGAGCTCTGCGCCCCAATCTGGCCGGACTGCACGACGAACGTGCCGGGCATCAGCCGCAGCGCGCCTACCAGGTCGTCGCGCAGCGCCAGGTCCAAGGGGCCGAGTACGCTGGTGGCGGCGCTGGTCTGCGGCTGGGGGGTGGGAGTTCCGGTGGCCGTGACAACGATGGACTCGCGCACCCATTCCGGTTCCAGGACCACGTTGCGCTCGACCGAGTCGAGCCGGCCGGCATAGAAGCCGGGCGTCTCCAACTGGCGGAAGCTCTTGCCGGAGACGACCAGGAAGAAGCGGCCCTCGACGCCGGTCGTCATCTGAAAACTGCCGTCGGCGGTGGAAACGGTCGAACCGACAACCTTGCCGTTGTTGACCAGAATCACGTTGGCGCCGGTGACCTTGGCGCCGGAAGCGTCTGAGACAACGCCGCGGATGGAGGCAGCCGGGCAAAGAGCATTGGTAAAGGCAAAAAGGAAAAGAAGAAGAGCCAGGGCGCGGGGAAAAGTGTACGTCCAGTTGACGTACAAACGGGCGTAAAGGCAGCGGGAGAGGTCTTGCGCGGAAGCAGGCATGATGGCTCCTTCGTTCCCCTCGGAACGCAAGCGGGTTTGGCGCGAGGACCGGTCTCCTGACTTGCGCCTTCTCCAGCAACCTTCCCAAAGGCCAACCCAAAGGGTTTGTCTCCAGTGGTTTACGTAGGACCTCCGCGAAAGGCGGAGAAACCCTGGCTGGTTCCCTGCCCTGGCCGATAAGACGGACCCTGGGGCAGGGGCGCTCACAGTTGCGGGGCAGTGGCGGAGTTTCACCGCCTTCCCGAGCATCCTGGCGATTGCCGTGGTGGAGTGCGCTGCTCCTTGAAGGAGCAGCCGGAAGGGCATGGAACGGATTTCCATGCCATCAACATTTATAGCCGGGGGCGGGATGCGAAGTCAAAACACGTGAGCTGGGTCACACAGGAGCTGGATCGGTAGGGCGGGCTGTGCCGACCGATTGAAGGGCTGGCAGCGCAGGAGCAGAGATGGTGACCCCGGGAAGACTCGAACTTCCGACACGCAGTTTAGGAAACTGCTGCTCTATCCACCTGAGCTACGGGGCCACATTTATAATCAACAACTTACGGAATATGCTTTACCCACAATCCCCACAAAGCGTAGAATGGCTTCATTCCTGGAAGTACGCAGCGTGGGTGAAAGCGGGCAATGCATGTCTCTAAGATACCAGCGTGGCAGCCTCCGGCGCGAGAAGCGAGTTGGGGGAAACGATGTTTGGGTATGGCGGTACCGGCTCAACGGAACGATGAAGCAAGAGACCTATAAGGCCGCCAATTACAAGACGAAGACGGCCATGTGGCAGCATCTCGAACCGGCGGTAAGGGCGCTCAACAACCAGTCTGCGGAGCCGGCGCATGTGGCACCGACTCTGGGCGACGTAATCAAGAAGTACATGGAACAGAAACTGCCCAAGCTAGCGAGGTCGACTCAGAACACCCAGAACGGGCAACTTCGGATTCATATCGAGCCGAAGTGGGGAGAGAAGGTTCTCACGGAGATTCAACCGGGCGACGTCCAGGACTGGATCGAGACGGTGAAACTGTCACAGGTATCCAAGGGCCATGTGATGGTTCTGATGCGCCGACTCTACAAACTGGCCATGCTCTGGAAGATGTACCCCGTCGGCTTCAATCCGCTCAGTCTGGTGGAAGTGAAGGGAGTGACCAAGCGCGCAGAGGAACCGACTATCCTGTCTCCCGCCAAGGTAACAAAGCTGATCGAGGAGCTGGGCCCTCCGCACGACCTGATGGTGCTGGTCACCGCCAGCCTCGGCCTCCGGGTATCGGAGACCTTGGCCTTGCGCTGGGAGGACTTCGACTTCAAGGGGAAGACGGTGAGGGTGCAGCGGGCGTACACGCACCAGGAGTTGAAGGATACCAAGTCGGCTTCCTCGAGGGCGACCGTGCCGGTGCCTGCCGCTCTGCTGGCGGCGCTGAAAGAAGCGCGCGGCAACCAGGGCATGGGGTGGGTTTTCCCTTCCCCGGTCACCGGCCGACCGTATGCTGGTGGGATGATTCTCCAGGACCACATCAAGCCTGCCGCAAAGAAGCTGGGCTTTGGGAACGTCGGCTGGCATGACCTGAGACACAGCTTCAGGTCATGGATCAGTTCCAAGGCGCCGACCACGGTCCAGAAAGACATGATGCGACACGCCGATGAGTCGACGACTGCAAACATATATGGCCGCACCCCCGTGGAGGAGATGCAGCCAGTTGCCGAAATGGCAACGAAAGGCCTCAGGGCTAAGCGGCCTTCAACCACTCGTTGATGCGAGTTCTGCTGAAGCGCCAGCGATTGCCAAGTTGCCGGCCGGGGATTACCCCGGCCGCGGCTTTCAATCGAACAGTGACGGCATGAATGCGTAGGATCTTGCCAAGCTCCTCCGCGGTGAGAACCTCTTGTTGCTCTTGAATGCCAAGATGAGGATCGTCAGCCAGATGTTCGTTGGCTGCAGGGGTTATTGTCGTGCCACCCGGTGTTCTGGTGACGGCGGTTTTACTGGCGCTGTTTTTGCGTAGTCCGTTTTTTGTTGACATTGTAGGAAGCAACCCAGTCACGGATTGCCGGCTGACCCAGTTTCCGGATCGTTTCAAGTCTACTCCGTGGCCACCGGCGGCGATGTGCCAACTCTCTCACTCTATTGGCGGGACCGGAGTAGGGGAAACCCCTTAGGGTGACATCAATTCCATGACAAGGCGCACTGTGACGGCTCTGAACCAGCGTCAAGGGGCGTGTTGAACACATGAGAGCAGGCCCTCAGTCGGATCGGCTATTCGTCGCTACATGACGGCGATGCCGGACAAGAGGCCAGCCGCTTCTGGCTGGGTTTGTGGGACCGGTTTCCGGCGCGGGCGCGCAAGGGGTTTTGTCGCACGTTTCTGGACTTCTTGAAAGACAGAATTAGTCGATTTGGGTATGTTTAACTATACTACCGTGGCGAAAGAATGGCGAAGACAAGGGCCGAAGTGTGTCGAAAGTATCAAGACTCAATCGGAACAGTAGGGATGTCCCGGGGTCTGCGATACAAAGACCCGGACCTCGATACGAGGCTGAAATCAGCATCTTTTGCGAACCGTCGTGGTGTGATCGTTGGCCACTGCCTGACGCCGGTCGCGATGCTATTCGGTGGGTGAGAGCGTGGGACTTGCCATGAACCAATACTGCCGATTCGCTGGGTGCGCTATAAACCGCCCTCCCCGCGCAGCGTGGCAGGCCGCGGGAAAAATGGTGTGCGGAACGGGTTGGAGCTGATTCAGAGACCCGCGATTTGCAGTTTTCGCGCCTTTGCCAGGTCTTCGTGCTCAAAGGCTGAGGCCATCAGATCGATTTCCGCTACAGAGATTCCCAGGGTCGTTGCTTCTCGTCTCCATCGCGACGCGGCTTTGGCCACTTCATAAGCGGTCTGCCGTGCCTGGGTCTGCGTGAGGCGAAAATACTCCGCGACGCTCAATGCGAGTTCAAGCGAAGCGTCGCCACTCCGTTCATCAATCAAGGTAGACAGAATCCGAGGTCGAAACTGAACTGGAACCGGGTTCAGGTCATAGGCCGGAGACAACCTCCAACCTTGATTCCCTTCATAGAGGAAGCCGTGGTTGCGCAGGTGATCGTCGGTGTTCGAGATCAGAACGGAGAAGACAATCCTCCGCCAAAGCTCATGCAGATCCTCGGCAGGCGCCGCGCCATAGCGCTGAATTGCATCGGCAATCTCCAGGTAGCTTCGTGTTTCGCGGTCCGTGGCGCCCAGCATACTCATTGCCGAGAGGAACGGCCGGCGGGCAGCGCCTTTACGGTCGAAGCGCCGCAGGAGAAAGACTGCTCTGTCAGCGACCCTTTCGACTCTGCCGATTGCAGTGGCGATTCCTGCCGCGGAGGCCAGGCGGAAGGCGACACCCTCCCACAGGACAGTGCTGATGCGGTCGCCATGGTGGGGGAATTTCGCAATCGCAAGCTGTCCATCGCGATCCCGAACAGAAGCTTTAGGACGCGCGCCACCGAGCGACGATCCAGGTGCAAGCAGGAGCCGCAGGTCCTCGTCGGTTCCCACTTCATCGTAAACGCGCTCACTGGCAGAAAGGAGTGCGGGCAACTCGATCAGCGGTGGTGTCCGATGGTCCACGACCTGGCGCAGAAACGGACCACCTTCCTGTGCCGAAAATCGAAGTGCACCCTGGCGTGTCTCATCGTCTACGAGAAGCAGATAATCGGCCTCCCAAAGAGTGCGGGCAGGTTCACCGGCATTTCTCGCCCGCCTTGCTTCGGCGCGCATCATCAAGGCTCGCCCCCAGCGGTCCGGAGCTGAATCTCCGATTGCGCCGAACAGGCTGTTTCCTGCCGCTGTGTGATGGGGCGCGGCGTCCATTTGAAGCGCTGGCTCCAAGGCAAACCGTTCTGGATTCTGAAGCCATCCTTCGTCATATCGGAATGTGGCGCTTTCAACCCTTTTTCGGACATGCAGCCACAAACGCCCAATCAGGTAAGGCATGTTGTCGAGGTCAACGTAGACGAAGATCTGCTGGTCCATTTACGGCCTCGTTTGATCGCTGCCTGGTTGGGCCTTGTATGCACGCCTCGGGCGGATGTCAATCCGCTTTGGCAGACGTTCTTCTTCGAGTGCAAGGCCGACCTCGTCCGATCTTGCACTGGCGAGTTCGCGCAGCTTGTCGATCATTCCGAGTGCAAACAAAACGGCGGCATAGGTCCCCATAGCAACGCCCGGATTGCCCTTTTCAACCTTGACAAGGGTGGTTCGGGAGATGTAGGCGCGCTGGGCCATGACCGCCACCGGAATGCGGCGCCGCAACCTCGCATCCCGGATGTCGCTTCCGAGCTTACGCAAAGCGCTTTTGACGGGGATGGGTAGAGCATCCATGGGCATTGCCGCTATTGGTTACGTTCATTATTATGAACGCGTTTAGCTATTACGTCCACTATTATGAACGGGTCACACAGGTCAGCTCAGCATCGGTCGTCCAGTCATGGGATTTGGCGCAGGCTGCGGGCATTCTTTGCGTTGTTGTCGTCATTGGGCAAAAAATCTCCTCTTTGGGACCGATGCCGCGGCGATCGCAATCTGCAGATGCCGTGGGATGGCGAACAAGGCGAACAGTCTGGGAAGTATTTCTGCGACGGTGTATCCCTGTCCGGGAGCGGCGCTCAGGTGGGCATCGTATTCCCAAGCCGGCAAGAGGCAAGTGTATTCTCCAAGCGGTTCACGATTTTCTCTGAAGACCGCTGCTTGAAGCTGGGTTCCTGGCCGGGTACGCTGTTCTGACGAATCGCTATGTCTTCCATCTGGCCGTGCCGCTGGAACTTGTCTGCCATCGCCACCCGGCATCACCCGGTTTCCACGGAAGAATGGCTTTTGTTTACGCCTGTTCCTTGTTCCCTGTTCATTGTCCCAACGATTTCCGCGCCGGGCGCCTGAAGTTCACCTTCCACAGGGAAGGTGTCGATTCAATGTCGCCACGGGCAATCGAATTAGTTTGAATGAGGCGGTCGAGATACTGAAAGGGGCGACCGGCTATGCCGGGGAAGTCAAGTATGCGGGAGAGCGTGGCGGCGATGTAAAGCATTCGCTCGCCGACATTAGCCTGGCGAAGGAGCGGCTCGGTTACGAGCTGCTCGTGCAGTTTCGGGAAGGCATCGAGCGCACTGTTGACTGGTACAAGGGAATTGCCGTAAGCAGCTGGACAACGCCGGCATCAAGCAAGACCGTCAGCAAGGACAAAGCCTTCGCCAGATCGCCAAAGGCCACCGCATCTCGACCGCCACCGTCCGCCGGGTACTCAGCGAGTGCCCGCCCCAGCTTCTCGACAAAATCGCCTGAGGAACCTTTTTTCACCCTGTGTGAAAAGGGGTCCGAAAACCCGCCCCGTAAACCCAATCGAATCAACGGCCCATTTTACCCAAAAAGTTGTGTGGAAAGGTATGCCTTATCGCACAGCGGCACAGCCAGAGCCAGCTTGATGGATTTGTCTTCATCAGTGCCCCCGAGAGGGAAGTATAGTCAATCTTAGTTGATTATTGGTTCGTTTTATGTGGCGATCAATATACGTTGACCGTTGCTGTTGATCGGGCTAGAATAGATCAATGAAAGACTACTCTCACTTCTTGAGAGCTTCCGGATCAAGAAAGATGGAACATGGCTGAGTTCCTTTACGGGCACGTCTACTTTCATGATCGATTCGCCGGTCTGCTCCGGCAGGAGCCGGGAGAACGCTGCTCGTTTACGTACGACGGCGAGTTTCTGCGAAAGCCGGAGGCAATTGCTGTCTCGCTGCCGCCGCAGACCGAGGTCCACGTCTATCCCGGCAGGCTACATCCGTTTTTCGATAATCTGCTTGCCGAGGGCCGGCAGGCTGCGATCCAGGCTCGTTGGCTGGGTGTTCCGGTTGAAGACCGTTTCGCGCGGCTACTGGCGTTTGGCGGGGATTGCATTGGAGCGGTCACGGTCCGCGATCCCAAGCCCCGCCTCGCTACCGGTGAGATGCCCGAATCCGCCGAAGAAATCGCTTTGATTGCCAGCCGTGCCTCAATCTCCGGAGTTCAAGCCAAGTTGCTTGTCGTTGAAACCGAAGCTGGATTCCGACCGGCCCGGGCAGGCGAGCTAAGCACACATATTGCCAAGCTGCCTAGCGGCAACCATAGAGAGATTGTCCAGCTGGAACAGCTATCAACCTTGGCCGCGCGCATTCTCCTGCCGGATGACGAAGTCGCAGAGCTGCAGATTGCGGCAGTCAAGGGAATTGCCGAGGGGTGCCTGCTAATTCGCCGTTTCGATCGTCCGAACAAAGGAGGTGCGATCTTAAAGCGGCACTTCGAGGAGTTTAACCAAATCCTGGGGCATACCAGTGAAGACAAGTACACAGGGAAGTACGCCGATATGGCCGATGTGCTGCGCCGGAATCCCCGCTGCTCCTTGCTCGATGTCGACCGGCTCTTTCGGCGGATTCTCGTCTCGATTTTGCTGGGTAACAACGATGCGCACCTGAAGAATTTCGGCTTGCTCTATGTTGGAGACCAGCTGCACCTGTCTCCTTTTTACGATGTGCTCGCTGCCGCGCTGTATACCGAGTACAGCCGAACCGGAATGGCATTGCAGCTAGGGCCGGGGACGAATCCAACCAGCTTGGCAGATATCGGGCAGCCACATCTGATTGCGCTGGCCAATTCCTTTGGAATGAGGAGCGCGGCTCTGCGTGAGGCGACACAAGACCTGGGCAGACGGATTGAGACCGCTCAGGATGCCGTTCGAGAGGCTCCGTACGGCTCGCGAACGCTCAAGAGCCAACTCGCCGATTACATGAGGAAACGATGGAACGGAACTTTCAAACAGATCATCAGCTCGACTGGCCGGAAATCGTAGCGTCCGCCAAGCGCCGGCGCAATGAGATGAAGCTGACGCAACGCAGACTGGCTGCCGTTGCAGGCGTAAGCCTGCCCACGGTGGTCAAGTTTGAGGCTGGGCAGGATATCCGTCTTTCCTCGGCGTTGGCCATTCTAAAGCTGCTCGATATGATCCCCAGACCCATCGAGGGGGTCTTGATGGTAGCAGCCGCCGGTAACAGCGCAACGGGCCCCTTCCAAGTGATGTTCGCTCCCTATGCCAGCCAGGGAGGCGCTTTGGAACCTCGCCTACTGGCCGACCTGGCAGCGCTGGATAAGTTCCTCAAGGAGCTGCGTGTTAGTGAGGAAATGAAGCAGCTTGCGTTCACCGACTTGGGACGGGGGAACTCCGCTGACATAGTCAACCTGCAGCTTTCACCCGCGGAACTGCGCCGGTATTGGCCAGTGCAGTTTCCCGTTGTACCCGCCTAACTGCGGCTGAGGAATCTGGCAGCCATGAGCCCCCGGCTATGATTCGATGTGGAATCAGTGTTATTGATTACAGCAGACATCCTCCTATCGATGCTCCTCAAACAGATTCCAGGGCTGGCTGAGCCAACACTCACGAGGCCGTAACCCAATGACCTGACATGGCCGGATCTAACCGATCCCTTTCTCCGAAGGGTTATGGGGAAGGAGAGCATGCCTTTCTACGGAAATGTGATAAGACATCGCATATAGAGCTCATAAGAAGAGGTATTGTCACAGGAAGGTCACCCAAAGAAGCCGCGCTCTCGAACTGCTTGGGGCCAAGTCGCCATTGCAATCGGAACCCGCGAATCATTAGTTCAACGCCGTGAGGGGTTTTGCTCCGGCCTGAAGCGAGATTTTGGCGACAACTCAGGTTGCCAGGAAAGAGCAAGGACGTGTGATGCTTGGGACCACAGCACAATCCTGAAATAGTGAGCAGTTCCATCTCTGGCATGAAAACAATGGTTGATATCACTTCAAGATACTTGTAGCATTGTGCGAATGGTGCAGTCCGACAGAGAATCGGCGCGACAACTCTACGAAATCGCCGAGCAGCAGGGCTACTTCACCACGAAGCAGGCCAAAGCCGCCGGGTTCGCAGAGAACAGGCATCCTTACCATGTTCAAATCGGGAACTGGATGCGAGAGCATCGCGGCATCTATCGGCTGGCCCAGTTTCCGATGACGGACCGGCCGCAGGGATAGATTGAGCTATCTACAGGAATCGAACTTCATTCTTTGCATTATGCTCATTGGGATTTGGTTTCTCCCAGTGAAGGCTGAGACTCCAGTGGAGGTTACTCGATACGGATGGGGGAGCCGAAAGAATACACGGCAAGAGGAAGGTGCGGAGGAGAGCCCCGACCTCTTCGAGAGATGGTGTCGTGTTCTCTGGGTGCAGCTGACCAACAAATGCGCTCCATTGCTGCTTCTTCTGCGGATCGTTCAGAAATTCATCGGTCAATGCGAATGGAACATCTTGGGGGACCGCCACTCCTCGTCTTTCAAAGGAAGCCAGAATGGCGTTGCGCAACGACGCCATTTCAAAGATCCAGTTATTGGCCATGAACCAGATATCGTAGAAATCCTTCATCCGGCTGTTGCGAATATCCAACACCACCATTGCATTGAGTTTTTCTGCGATGGTCGCTTCCCTGGGATAGGCAAGGATGACCGGCACCTCCATCGGCAGGAGGACGGGAAAGGACGCAAATTCCGGCTTCGGATACACGGCATCTCCAAATCCAATATCGACCTGCATC
>CABDZT010000755.1_pt1 | contig 11216 bp, 7 predicted proteins | sample 3421851 | NCBI WGS metagenome assembly CABDZT01 (sample SAMEA5534341, study PRJEB31848) | metagenome | biome: tundra; feature: field; material: soil | place: USA | collected 2013-05 | depth 0.45 m
TCCCTATATCGTGGGCTCGGAGTGCGACGTCTTGTTTGTTCCCGATGCCCAGGAAACGATCAGGAAAAAGGTGGATGCAATGATGACCGGAGCGGATGTCGGTTGATCTTTTCTGAGACAATCAGAAACAGGAATCGGAGATGCGATTTCCGTTCAGGGGAAACCATGCGCCTCAAGCTGATCTGTTGCCAGGTTCTTACCCGGGAGACAAGCGGCGTCCTCTCCCGCTCGCCTCACTCGATCGAGGTAGAGATATTGGCGATGGGACTGCACGACCTGGGGGCGTCGATGCGGACGCATTTACAGGAGCGAATCGATGCGGCGGACACGGAGGGCTACGATGCCATCCTTCTGGGATACGCGCTGTGCGGCCGGGGAACCGAAGGCTTGCGTGCGGGAACGACCCCGCTGGTCTTGCCCCGCGCGCATGATTGCACTGGCCTGTTGATGGGCAGCCGCTTTGTCTATCAGGCCTATTTCGACTCCCACCCTGGCGTCTATTTCCGTTCCCCCGGTTGGATCGAGTATCAACAGCCCGGACAAACTCTTCAACCTGCCAACTCTTCCACAAAAAACAGGCTTGGGGAGCGGAGCAGCCTTGAGGAACTTGTCGCGCAATATGGCGAGGAGAACGGGAACTATCTCTTTGAGCAATTCAGCGCCTTCCGCAGCCACTACTCCGGGCTGACCTATATCCGCACCGGCGTGGAATCCGAGGATGCCTTGTGTGACCAGGCTCGCTTCGAAGCCGAGAAGGCGGGATGGACCTTTGAAGAGATCAAGGGCTCGCTCACGCTCCTGGAGCGGCTGGTCAACGGCGATTGGGATGCGGAAGACTTTCTGGTCGTACCTCCAGGCGCCACCGTGTGGGGCGTGCTGGGCGAATCCATCGTGGTGGCAAGATGAACATGGATAAGGTGTGTATTCGACTGGAGCCCTTGTCGGTGGAGGTCCTGGTACCTCGCGGCGCCCCGTTGGCTCCTGCGCTTGCGCCGTTGGGCATTGAGCTTCCTTGCGGAGGAACCAGCCGCTGCGGCGGGTGCGGCGTCCGCGTGTTGGCTGGCTCGCTCCCGATCACCAGCCATGATCTTGCCGTTTTTACCGCCGCAGAGCTTGCCGACGGGTGGAGACTCGCTTGCCAGGCGCGCGCAGAGATGCCCCTGGTGCTCGAATCCAGCCAATGGCGTATGGCTGTCCTCGCGGATGACTCGGTCCAAGACGGCACGGGTAAGTCCGGACTGGGCATAGCAATCGATCTCGGCACCACCACGCTTGCCGCGCAGATGGTGGACCTGGCCACGGGCCGCATCCTTGGGGTCCAGACCGACCTCAATCCCCAGATGTCGTTCGGAGCGGACGTGATGAGCCGGATTCAGGCGGCTTTGTCCGGAGACGATCTGACCACCGTGGTGCGCCTTGCCTTGCGGCAGATGGTCGAAAAGCTTGCGCGGGGGCGCGAGCCCGAGATTGTGGAGGTGGTTCTGGTCGGCAATACCGTCATGCACCACCTGTTTTCAGGGCTTGATGTCGAGCCGCTCTCGCGCACGCCCTTTGAATCTCCCCAACTGGGCGTGCAGTGTTTTACGCCGCAAGACCTGGACTGGCCGTTGCCCCCGGCCTGCCGCATTCGCTTTGAACGCTGCCTGGGCGGCTTTGTCGGTTCGGACATCCTCGCAGGCATTCTTGCCGCAGGCATCTCCGGCGCCGAAAATCTGATGGCCTTGGTGGACCTGGGTACGAACGGCGAAATCGCCATTGGAAATCGCCACGGAATCGTCTGCGCCTCCACCGCTGCGGGACCCGCCTTTGAGGGCGGCTCCATACGCATGGGAATGCGTGCGGCCACTGGCGCTATTTCCCACCTCTGGCTTTCCGATGGCGAGTTACACAGCACCGTCATTGGAAACGTAGAAGCCAGAGGGGTTTGCGGAAGCGGCCTCGTAGATGCCGTTGCTTGCGGTTTGGAGCGTGGGTCCATTCTCTCCTCCGGACGCATCGCCATTCGTTCCAAGTCCATCCCGCTGACGGATTCGGTCTCTCTCTTTCAATCTGATATCCGCGAACTCCAGTTGGCAAAGGGCGCTATCGCTTCCGGATTCAGACTGCTGCTGAAGAACCTGGGAGCCAATTCAGGCAACCTCCACAGCATCTATCTTGCAGGCGCATTCGGTAATTATGTTCAGCCCGAGAGCGCCATTGGCATCGGCTTGATCGAGGCACCCATGGAAATCGTTCATGCGGCGGGCAACACGGCGCTGCGAGGCGCCAAGATGATGCTTCTCGCTGCTGGTCCGCTCCCCCTGCCCCGCATCAACCACATCTCTCTGGCCGCCGACCCCAGCTTTCAGGACGAATACGCGAATTGCATGACCTTTCCCGCAAAGGAAGAAATACTTTCAATGCCGCGCTGGGCGCCGCAGGCAGCTTCTGGAGCTATGCTGCAACTTGCGCGATGAGGTTGCTCCTGCTCTGCTTCAGGCTGCCGGGAACCAAGGGGAAGTCGCCGGAAGAGATGAAATCCGGTCTCGGATCAATGCAACGGCGCAGATCCGCGTATCAAGAATTAGTCCCGGAGGCGGCTGCCAGATGCAAAGATCGCCCGCCTCCGCACCGGCTTACACCACTGTTAGCAATCGTTCTACTCACGTTTCTTCGCATGAAACACTGCTTTCAAATTCGAGGTTCCCATGAAACGACTCGCACTGCTCGTTCTCGCATTCACACTGGCAGCTGGTTCTGCTGCCGTGGCTCGTGCCGCTTCCACTCCTGCAAACCGGTTTGTTCACGCCAACGGAAAGTACCTGGTGGACTCTGAAGGACATACCTTGCAACTGCGGGGTATTAACCTCGGCAACTGGATGGTGCCGGAAGGGTACATGTTCGGTCTGGAAGGCGGACCTGCCTCGCCACGCGAGATTGAAACGTTTTTTAATGAGTTGATCGGCCCCGCCGAGACTGCGCAGTTCTGGCAAGCGTATCGCGATGCCTACATCACCGAAGACGATATTCGTTATCTGCACCAAACCGGCGTGAATTCCATTCGTATTCCGTTGCCCTACAAGTTCTTTACGCCCGGCAACGACGAAGGATTCGCCTTGCTCGATCGCGTCGTCGGGTGGGCGCAAAAGTACCACTTGTATGTCGTTCTCGATCTGCACTGCGCACCCGGAGGCCAGACCGGCGCCAATATCGATGACAGCTGGGGCTATCCATGGCTCTATGAGTCGGAGGCCAGTCAGGCGATGACCGTTGCCGTTTGGAAACGGATCGCCGAACATTACCGCGACAATCCCGCAGTTCTGGGCTATGACTTGCTCAACGAACCGATCCCGCACTTTCCCGCACTGCAGAAATACAACAGCAAGTTGGAGCCGATCTATAAATCAATCACGGCTGCCATCCGCACGGTGGATGCAAACCATGTAATCATTCTTGGCGGTGCGCAATGGGACTCCAACTTCGCCGTCTTTGGAGCGCCGTTCGATTCCAACCTGATGTATACATTCCACAAATACTGGACCCCGCCGACCGAAGAAGTCATTCAGTCTTACCTCGAGTTTCGCAATCGCTACAACGTTCCCATTTGGCTAGGAGAGTCCGGCGAGAATTCCGATGCGTGGATTCACGATTTCGTGCAGGTGCTGGAGAAAGACCAGATCGGCTGGGCATTCTGGCCCTACAAGAAGATGAACGCCACGTCGTCTTTCGTAACTTGGCAGAAGCCTGTCTATTGGGACGAGATCATTGCCTACGGCAGGATGCAGGAGAACACCGGAGATACAGAGAAGCGGATTGCCGCCCGTCCCTCTCTGGAGCATTCCCGGGCGGCCTTCAAGAGCCTGCTTGAGAACATCCGGCTCGCTCATTGTCAGACCAACGCAGGCTACCTGCAGGCGTTGAATTTGTCCGTACCGAGCAACTAGGCCTCTGATCGTGTGATCTTGTTCGGGTTGAGATTCGCGGTACCCCAGGTTAGGCGCAGAAACAAAGACGCGCCGAACCTGGGCACCCAAATGTTGGGAAAACAACAAACGGTCAGAGACCTAGCCGGACAAAGTGAATCCGATCGGTAAATCTGACCGATTGCAGTGATTCCAATCCTTAGCTGGAGGCGTAATGATGAAGAACGATTTTACCAGGCGCAGTTTTCTGCGGGCATCGTCCGCAGCGGGCCTATTGGCGGCAACGGGTCCGCTCGGGATTGCACAACCGGCATCGGCTACTGGCGCGGATCAGGGCGCACCCGTAGCCGTAAAACCGAATGACGATGCGAAAACGTGGCCTATCCCATCGTGTGCCTGGAGCAGGCCGCTTGGCAGCCTTCCGAAGATTGAATTGCGCCCTGAAAAGGACAAAGACTCGGGCGACCTTATCGGCCTCAATACCCTCACGCGCGCCAAGAAGGGTATTCCACTGGGCGGCATCGGCGCCGGGAACTTCATGTACAACCTGTGCGGGTCCTTCGGCCCATGGCAGATGAAGGTTGGCCGATATGAGGAACGCTTCCTTTCCCAGGCGGCATTTCATCTGCGCGAAGAGATCGCGGGCGGCGAAGTGAAAGCGCGGACGTTGGCGACGGAAGATGTTCTGCCAGCATGGCCAAGACTGAAACCCGGCGAGGGGGAGTACCACGCCCTGTTTCCCAAAGGTTGGTGCTCCTATACGGGTTTTTCTTCCGACATCTCCATGCAATTCTTCAGTCCCATTATTAAGGACAACTATCGCGAGACCTCCTATCCTGCGGCGTTGTTTTTGTTCAAAATCCACAATCCGGCCAGGGCCAGGGCGAAGGTATCGCTGATGTTCACCTTTCCGAACGCTCCCTACAACGGTCCCCAAAATACTCCGATGGGGATGGACCCGGATTCCATCAAGAACGCGCGGGAGCGGCGTGGACTGAGTAACCGGGTCATGAACAATTCCAAGAGCGGAGTAACCGCGATTCTGATGGAAGCGCATGATCCGAAGAATCCTCACGATACCGAAGGATCGGAATGGTGCATCGCGACGAGCCATGCGTCTACCTATGTGCCGGTGTGGGACGGCAACAGCGACGGCAAAGATATCTGGAAAGACTTTGCGGCAGACGGCATGTTAGAGAACAGGGACCTGGTCCAGGCCAGCCAGACTCCTGCAGGCGCGCTTTGTGTCACGGTGGAACTCGACCCCGGCGCCAGCGCAACAGTGCCTTTCGCGCTCGGCTGGTATTTTCCCCAGATGGAGTTTGATTCTGGGACACGGTGGTGGAGGCGGTTTACCGAGTGGTTCCCCGCTGCTCCGGAACAGGCCTTCCACATCTGCGAAGAGGCCTTGCAAAATCGCGACAGGTGGCTTGCCGCAGTCGACGGATGGCAGGCGCCAATTATCCAGAATGGGGAACAACCCGAGTGGGTGAAGCAGGCCGCGCTCAATGAACTTTACTACAGCACTTTTGGCGGCTCTTTCTGGGAGAACGGCTGCATCACCAAAGCCAAACAATTCGGCAACCGGCCAGGACAGCACATCTCTTTCGTGATTGAGTGCCAGGAGTATGCATTTGCCGAGTCCTTCGATGTCCATCATCACCCGGCGCGCAGCAACCGCGATCTCTGGCCTCAGCAGGAACGTTCCACGCTGCTGCTCTTCCGCGATTTTGTGATGGATTCTCCCGACGGCAGTTGTCCCCACGATGCGGGCGCGATCTACGGCGATCCCCTCTTTGCCTACGACGGTTATGGCCGCGACTATAACCAGAGCCCGAAAGGCATCAAGGGGCGCATCACCACGCCGTGGTCCGAACTATCCCCCAAGTTCATTCAACAGTGCTACGCCTACTGGCATAAGACGAAGGACGATGCGTTTCTCGAAGAGGTTTGGCCAGCCATGGTCCGGAGCTACCGCTACCAAATCACCACCGATCTCGACGGCGATGGATTGAGCGAGATGAAAAGCTCCGAGTATCTTGAGAACAAGCTGTTCAACGCGGTGCTTTGGCTGGGCGCGCTGGAGATGATGCAAGCCGTTGCCCAATCGAGGAAAGAAGATGCGTTGGCTCGGGAGATTGGCGAGCTGCTGGACAAGGCGCGCGCCAGCACGGAAAAGCAATTCTGGAATGCCCAGTACGGCTATTACCAGTACAACCAGCACAACGACGACCTGATGGCCGATGCGATGTTGGGGCAGCGCTATGTGGATGTGACCGGCCTGGCTCCGGTGCTAGCTCGGGACCGCATGGCATCCCACTATCGGCAGTTATTCAAGCGCGGCGTTCTTGCGCTGAAAGACAGCAGCGGAAATGGAATCGGCAATGTTGGCGTCGCGAATGCGGTTCATCCGGATTCCCTGCCTGGCATCGGCGACAGCGAGTATCTGCATCAATTCGAAGTATGGACCGGAGTTTCATACTGCGCCGCCGCCAACATGTACCACTGTGGAAGGGAGATGAACGACGGCGCCTTGCAGGCCGAAGCCTTGCTGGCGGCGTGGGGCGCGTACTACCAAACGTGGAGAAACGAGGAGACGGCCTATTGGTTCAGCACTCCCGAGGGATGGCGGATCGATGAGCCCAAAAACTACAGGGCGCTGATGTACCAGCGTGCTCGCGGTTTCTGGGAATTTTCCATGGAGATCAACGACCCCTATAAGCCTCGTTGATCCGGACGGAAAAGTTGGCGATCAAGAGCCTATCGGACCTCTGCGTGGAGTAAGCAGCATTCTACGCGGAGGTTCGTTCCTGGTGCGATTGGTGCGCATGGAGCGCACTGGATGCGCATTGCGACAGTGAAAACAGATGCAGGCACAGATCTTTCGCTGCCCTCAGCGGCGATTTGTTTTTGAATCGCAGATCCAATGCAGCGCTCTTGGCCGCCTGTGCAAGAAGTTATGCAGACCCGTCGCGCTATCGCTCCCGCCAATGCTCCCGCGATCCATCCACTCGCAAAATGCCACGTTGTTCGAGTATCTCAAAGCAGTTGCAGAACACAACCGATTCCTATAGGCTGAGGCCGTCATGAACTTCCTTCGTAATTTCGCTCTTCTCGTTTGTGCGAGCCTGTTGGCATCGTTGCCTGCTGCTGCTTCGCACATGGTTACCGGCAACGGCTTTGGATTTGCGGTGGTGTTGCCCGAGACAGGTACGGTGAGCAAGTTCTATGCGCATCCCTACTGTTTTACCCGGCACGATCCCCAAAACCCTCTCAACGAGGGAGTTGAGACCGCCAATTTCATCAAGGAGCTTGGCTGGAGCGGCGGAAGCGCGCAAAATGTTTCGACGGATTACGAGGAAGATTCGCACGTCATTCACGCCCGCGGAAGCGATGGTGAGGGCATCGTCTTCATGCCCTTTGGTCTGCAGCGTGCCGCTCTCATCATCGACAGGGAACCCGGTTCGGTAAAAACCCAGGGGGGCGGCTGGCATGTGGAATGGAACAGCCCGGTCAAGTCACAAAAGGCCGTGCGCCCCTTTGGCAGCGAAGTTCTGCTGCTGAAATTCGAGGGCATTCAGGAGTCCCTGTTGCTCATTCCTTTGGACCGCAACCCGGCCGGCCCGGCACAACCGCAGCAGCAGTTGGCAGGCGGGCGCGCATGGGCTCTCGTTTCCTTGGAGAACGATGACGAATTGGAACAGACGGTTCGCGAATTCAATCTCTGGCGGGCAGGACTCGCGCCGCGCGATTTGGCGAAGCGTGAGATTGCACAGATGGAACACTGGCGGGTCAAGCCGGCTGTGCATTTCACGGATGAGGAGGAACGGCATCTGTGGCGTCAAAGCGAGGTCCTGCTGCGCATGGCGCAAAGCCGCGAACCCAATCGTCCCGGGCGATACAGCAACGGCCTTATCGTCGCCGCATTGCCCGATGGCTTGTGGTTTACGCCGTGGGTACGAGACATGGCTTATGCTACCCTTGCGCTCGCGCGCATGGGCCACCGGGATGAGGCGCGCGCCGCGCTGCTGGCCTATTTCAACGCACAGCCTACCGGAGTGATGCGGAAGGAGACGCGGGACGCCGATTATCAGGTCTCGGTAGTGCGTTACTTCGGAGACGGCTCCGAAGAGCCATTCTTTACCGGAGAGGGCGCCCCCAATATCGAGTTCGACGATTGGGGCCTGGTGCTGTGGGTGCTGGGCGAATACGAGCGGCAATACAACGATACCGCCTTGCTGCGTCTTTCTGCATATCGCGGCCGGGTCTATGAGAGTGCGAGAGATTATGTAGTGAAACCGCTCCTGGCCAACCTGGATCAGATCGACCTGGGCTCGATCGTCGCCGCCGACACTTCTATCTGGGAGGAGCACCAGAAGGACAAGAAGCACTTCGCGTTCTCCACGGCCATGGCCATTGCGGGCCTGCAAGACTTCGCTGAAACGGCTCGCCGCGTGGGCGACGAAGCTACCCGGACAGAGGTCATCGGTCAGGTAGCAATGCTCAATAGAGGATTCAACGCGTCTTTCATTCGCGAAGGAAAGCTGCGGGGGACGATGGAAGCAGGAGAAAAGAACGATATCGATGGAGCTCTTCTGCCCATTATCAATCTTGGCGTGGTCAAGGATCCGGCCGTAGTGCGCGACGCAATCGGAAGAATGGAACTGCTCAAAGTGGCTTCAGGCGGATACCGGCGTGTCCGCAGTAATTACACCGATCCGGCCATCTTTGAGTACTGGTACGAGAGACAGGAATTTCTCTTTGTCGATTTCAGCCTTGCCGAAGTTTACCGGCGCTTGGGAAGGGCTGCCGATGCGGATGCGATCCTCAAGCGCATCGTGCTGAAAGCCGCCGCAGACCACAACCACATCCCGGAAATGTATGTCGCCCTGCCCTGCCAGTTGTTTCCCGGAAAGGTGGGTGATCCGACCGGAGCCCTGCCCATCGTGGGATATGGATCGGGGGCCTATATCCTGCACGTTCTGCAGCGCGAGGAATTGAAGAACGGCCATTGATTCTGTGACTTCGGAAAAGCCGTGCGAACTGGGATCGAACGCTGTATGCGCTACGCAAGCCTCGCCTCGCGGGGCCATCGGCCCGCTCCGAACGTCCGCTCGCTGTTTTTCATCGGTCTTGCTGAATGGCTGTGTCGCAGCTTCCGCTTGCCGGAAACAATCGGGCTGGCCCGCTATGGAATCGCAACGGACTGCACCAGAAAACGTTTAGGAACTTGTTCAAAAAAGGCACGGGTTACCGCGACCGATGTGGAGGTTCATTGGTCTAACATACATGCGTGGCGATGCGCGGATTCGGGATGGGATGTTCAGCTATGTTTCATTGGAGCAGCGGGTTCCGGTGGATCCCTTCGACCTCGACATCCTTCAGGAGCGTTACACGACGGAATTGCGTTGGCAACTAGGCGTTCCCAAGAGAGAGGACTTGACCCTGCAACTGTGGTTTGATGTGATCCGTGAGGACCGCGGCATGGACCCGGCAGCAGGAGAGCAGAAAGGGTCTTGAGGCGTCTGGAGTCTGTCGGAGATAGACTCCTGGGGCCGGTCCTTTTGTCAATCCTGTGACAAACAGCTGGAATCAGGGACTACTTCGGAGGCGCTTTTTTCGGCTTCCCGATTCGGCTGCCGAGGAGCTGTGACCGGCGTTTTATTTGAAATCCTGTTCGCTTGTAATCTTCCACTCTCCCGCCACTTTCTTAAGGTACAACTCGGAGCGAGTAAAGCGCTCTGTTTTTAGACAGGTTCCAAGAATGCAAACAGGACCGTCGTGCTCACCATTCGTATACGGCCACGACTTCAGGAGGACCGGACTGGCCGTCGATGACCTGAGTGGTAATCACAGCCTCGATGTTTTTCTGAGTCCAGTTGCCATGCAGCCGTGATGCGAGTCCGTCGAAGTAGTGGCTGTTCGTCAGAAATTCACCAGCCTGTACCGTACCGCTTGTACCGATGCCGGCCGCGATGACCACCGGCTCACCAGTGATCTTGTCATGGTAGCGCGCCACGATGGCGTAATCCCGGCTGATCTCCATAGGGAAGGTATCGAAATGGATCTGCCAGCGAGCATGCGCCGGGTCTTGCCGATCTTCGATCGCGTAGGTGTGGAGACTCGGGACAGAGGTGAAGTGATAGCGCAGCGGATCGGTCAGGCGCAGCACCCAGTCATTCGTGAAAGCTGATATCAGAACGATTGGGCCGGAAACGAGATCGTCAATTGTCGTGCGCTTGGCCGAGATAACACGGAACCCCCGTCCATGTACACCCATGTAGCTGGAAATAGAAGAAAGAGCTATCGCGTCCGACAGCGGGACCCGCTCGGCAATGTTGTGACCGGTCAACTCGTTTTGTTTGTCGTTACCGGTTACATCCTTCCCGAAGCCGTTCTCTGCCCCACTGGCTTCTCCGATACAGATGAGCAGCGGTCCTGGAGCGCTAAGCACCGGACTCCACCACGCGTCTAGGTCTAGCTGAGGCGGGGGCACAGGAGCAGGGCGATGCCGCAACAAAAGCAACACACAGGCCAGAGCAGCAAGAGCGCATCCCAAAAGTATCCATGAATATCGCAGGTAACTCCGGCGCTGGAGATTGGAAACATTCACGAGATCCAAAGTGAGCTTGTCTGTGCGGAGTGTGTCTGGTTTCGGGGTTGGTGGGAGCTGTGCCGCGTCGTGAAACTCGGGGAGATAGGAACCGACTGGTAGTTCAATGATCCGCTTCTGTTCGTGGCCGATATCGTGGTAGTAGAGTACGAGGCGCTTGCGGATTTCGCCAGCAGTTATTCGCACGACTGGATCGCTGCTCATGTCGTAATCGGCAGGACGTTCAAAAACCTCGATCCCGATTGTGCGTTCCTTCAGGGAGTCGATTTTGCCTTCCAAGGCGTGAACCACGATGTAGTGAAGCATCAAAACGCAATGCTTGCTGTTCCTGAAATGAGAACTCGCAATGATGCGCTCCGTCTGTTCCAGAGCAGCTTTAGAATCCTCTCTTTCCGCGGAAAAAGCGAGGGCAAGAGTACGCTTCGTGGAAATCATCGGGCTTCATCCCCTCAAGAATAGCGATAATATGTTACAGCAGTGGGTTGGAGAATGTCAATCCCAAAGGCAGGTTGCCACGAGTCGCGGCGGTCACGGTTGACCAAACGTAATATACCTCGTGTAACGTTTAGCTAAGACTATGATCAGTGTGCTCGTGGCCGTTCTCGTTCGTGAGCATCATTGGGCGGACGTAGAGTGGACGCAATAACTGCGGACCATTCTCGTTGCGGTCGCCATGCAGAATGAGGGAAGCCATCGCTGTC
>CABDZT010000760.1_pt1 | contig 11192 bp, 6 predicted proteins | sample 3421851 | NCBI WGS metagenome assembly CABDZT01 (sample SAMEA5534341, study PRJEB31848) | metagenome | biome: tundra; feature: field; material: soil | place: USA | collected 2013-05 | depth 0.45 m
GGCCTGCGCAGTACCAGCGCATCGCCCTCCACCCGCATCTCAGCCTGGTCCACCAGCCCCACCTGCTGCAGCAGCGGCTTGGGAATCAAAATCCCCTGCGAGTTCCCCAGACGCCGAATCGTTGTGAGCATCGCCCCTCCACGTAATAACAATGTTACCACGCAAGTCAATTCCCTGAGCGATTGTCTCCGTCCAGTGCGTTTCTATTTCGCCCGCGGATGCGTCCGGTCGTAAACCACTGTCAACTGCGCGGTGGTCAGTTGCGTGTACCGTTGCGTGGTCGACAGCCGCTCGTGGCCCAGCAGCTCCTGGATGGCGCGCAGGTCGGCGCCCTCTTCCAATAGATGAGTCCCGAAGGCGTGGCGCAGCGTGTGGGGGTGCACGTCGGCCGAGAGGCCGCGCAGAATGGCAATGCGCTTGACGATGCGGCCCACGCTGCGCGTCGTCAGCCGCGCCTCGCCGCCGAGCTTGCCGAGGCCGCGGAGTTGTAAATTGAGAAACAGCGCCGGCGTCGCCAATCCCTTGCTGCCGCCGCCAGCCGCCAACCGCGCCGATCGCTCCGCCATATAGGTCCTGAGCGCCTGCGCCGCCGCGTCCCCCAGCGGCACGTAACGCTGCTTCTGCCCCTTGCCCCGAATCAGGATGGCCTCGTTGGCCCAGTGAATGTCTTCGAGGTTCAGCCCGGTCAGTTCGGCATTGCGAATGCCGCAGCCGTACAAAAGCTCCAAAATCGCAGTGTCGCGCGTAGGCCAACTGGCGGCATCTTCCCGCACCGACTCCACCACGCGGTTCATCTGCTCGATCGAAGGCACGCGAGGCAGGTGCTTCGGTAGCCGCGGCGTGGCCACCAGCGAGGCCACATTCTGTTCCAGGCGCCCGGCGCGCGCCAGCCACTTGAACCAGCTGCGAATGGCCGCCAGCGCCCGCGCCGCCGAGGCCTTCGCTAGGCCGCGGTCATACAGAGTACCCAGGTAGGCGCGGATGTGCGTGTGCTCGATCAGGTCCACGCTCTGCTCCTTGCCGTATCGCTCGCCAATCCAGGCCGCAAATCCGTGCAGCTCGCGCTGATAGGCGCGCAGCGTGTGCGCCGATGCGCCGCGCTCATTGGCCAGCACGCGCAGATAATCGGCCACCAGCGAATCCAGCGAAGCGGCGATCATCGGTGCGGCCGAGGCGCTCATGCCGTCTCCTCGCCCGGTTGGCCGTTCGAAAGCGCGTTCGGTTTAGCGCTCGGAACCAGGTGCAGCCCACCACGCGCAGTTCCGCCCGATCCAGCAAGCGCCTCAACCTCCGCCCGCTGCCGCGTGGCGCGCGGGTGGTACTGGCGATGCACGGCCTTCAGCCGGCCTAGCGCCAAGTGCGTATACACCTGCGTGGTCGAGATGTCCGCGTGGCCCAGCAACAACTGCACACTGCGAAGGTCCGCCCCGTGCTCCACCATGTGCGTGGCGCAACTGTGGCGCAAACGGTGCGGGCTGGCCGCGCCGTTGGCCATCTTCACCAGGTGCCACACCCATTGCCGCGTCAGCGGCATCCCGCGCAACGAGAGAAACAGTCGTGAAGGGTCCTGCCGCGCCGCGTTGGCCTTTCTGGCAGAACTGATGCGGGCCAGGTGCGGCCTTCCCTGCCGCAAATACTCCTCCAAAGCAACAAGCGCGGTGCGCCCCAGCGGCACAATCCGCTCCTTGTCGCCTTTGCCGCGCACCTGCACCCGCCCCAAGTCCAGCGCCAGGTCGCCGGTCGTCAGCGCCGTAACCTCCGACACCCGCAGCCCACCCGCGTACAGCAGCTCCAGAATCGCCCAGTCGCGCAACGCCGCGCCCTGCGCCTGCGGATGCTCGGCGGCCATCTGCGCCCGCTCCAGCATCTCCGCCACCTCCGGCTCGGCCAGCGACTTGGGCAGAACCTTCCAAGCCTTGGGCGACTCGATGTTCACGGTTGGATCGTGATGGATGCGCCGGTCCAGCAATAGCCACTTATAAAAGCCGCGCAGGCAGCTCAGCTTGCGCGCCGCCGAACGGGCGTCGATGCCGTGGCTGCGCAGATGCCCGAGGAAGGCAGCAACATCCTCTTGCGCTGCCGTCAACAGTACCCCGTGCCGCCCCTCGATGAATTCGGCAAACGTCTTCAGGTCGCCGTCATAGGCCTCGCAGGTCAGCGGCCGCAGCCCCTTCTCCACGCGCAGATACGCCTGGTAGTCCTTCAACAGCGATAGATTGCGCGCCGGCTCCACAGCTCCGATTATCCGCGCATTGACCCCATTACCGCCGCTGGCCTGATCCTAGCCGAACCTCGTTCATCAAGGAATCAACTTCGCTAATATCTATTCTCTTGGATTCATTCACTTTTTAACCCCGGATTACAGCAACCCGCCATCGACCGCGATCACTTGCCCGGTGATATAACTTGCATCCGGAGAGGCCAGAAAAGCCACCAGCGAAGCTACCTCTTCCGGCTTGCCAAAACGCCCCAGGGGGATTTCCCCGAGCAGGCGCTTCTCCTCTTTCTCGATGTACCTGGCCGACATCGGACTGGGGATCACCCCTGGGCAAACTGCGTTCACCCGGATGTTGAATCGCCCTGCTTCACGGGAAAGCGCCTTGCTGAAGGCGATCATGCCCCCTTTGGAGGCCGAGTAGTTGCACTGCCCGGCCTGACCGCGCACCCCGCTGGGCGACACGATATTGCAGATAGTTCCGCTCCTCTGCCGCATCATTCCCAGCAGGGCCAGCCGCGAACACAAGTACGTGCCGCGGAGATTGGTGTCGATCACTTCATCCCACTGCTCTTCGGACATGAAGGCCAACAGAACATCGCGGTTGATTCCGGCGTTGTTCACCAGGCAGTCCACTGGTCCGTATTGGCGTTCGATCAGATCGAACATCGGCGCCACGCTCTCGCGGCGGCATAGGTCGGCTTCCACGGCCAGCGCCTCGCCCCCGGCGGCGATCACGCTTTCCACGGCCTTTTCCGCGGACTCCTTTCCGCGATGATAGTGAGCGGCGACGCGGAATCCCGCGCGTCCCAGTGCCTGCGCAATGGCAGCGCCCAGAATCCCCGAGGCGCCGGTCACCAATGCAGTCTTCATTTCAGTCATAGGCTCGTTCAATGCAATGGCTTGAAGACCATAACCATGAATCCCCAGCGCGAGTTATATCTTGCGATATTCCCGTCCAGCGCGTAAGAAACCGTGCCTTGCACCAGGGTACCCAGGGGGCCGGCGACGTTGAAGTTCGTTTCCACGCCGTCATACTTGCGGAATTGGCTGGACTCGGCCAGATTGCGCGCCCGCGCGTAACTGTACATCCCTTCCACCTTGATGAGGTCCATCATGTTGAAACCGAAGTGCGCGTTTCCCTGGGCGATGGCGTCGAAAGAGTCCGTGCCGCTGGGAATGCCGTGCATCCGCGGCTGGGAAAAGAACGAGGGGAAGTAACGGGAGAACCGGTCCAACTGCTCCCCGCCATAATAGGAGAAATCCCACCCTCCCTTGGTGAATTTTCTGAAGTAGTAGTCCTTGTTGAAGTCGGCGTTGTAAAGGGTATAGCCAGCTTGCGGCGGTTGGGGCGATGCAGTACATCCGTCCAGAGGTTGGGACGACCCCGTGCAGCCGAACTGTTTCCATGCGATGCGCTGGCCCCTGGTCCCCGACGCGCTGAATACATAACCCTTGTCGGTGAACTTCAATTCCACGCCCGGAAGCAGAGTTACCCCGTTGCGCGGCAGAACATATTGGCTGGAGGTGTCGCTGGTTCCGCGAAAGATGTCATACGAAAAGTACGACGACGCGGTCAGGCTGAGATGCGTGGTGGCCTGCCAGGAAGCTCGCAGTCCGGTATCTTCCTCCCAGGACCATACCTCTCCCCCGATGTCTTCGGTGTTGCCCGTGTAGACCCTGTTCTCGCCGGGAAGCGCGGAGAGCGCCAAATCCGCTGCCAGGCGGTACTTGGTTCCGTACTGCTTGGAGAGATCGGTCGCCAGGATAGGCCCGGCAAAGAACGTCGAAAGCTGCGCGCCGGTGTGGCGGAAATCGAAATCGGCAATGCTGACGCCCAGGATCGGAATGGGAAAGTTGAACGTGCCTTCGTACATGGCCCCGCCCACGATCGAAATGATGCGCTTCCGGCTGCTTTCCTCCAGCACGCGCTCGCTGCCGTGCTTTTTCAGGGCGCGCAGTCCATTGTCCGTGTCGCGGTACATCGGGTCTTCGGAGTCATGTTCGGCCGCGAGGGCTCCGCTGAATTGCGCTGTGTTGATGGCGTAGTCTGAAAACTGGAGAGTTCGCTGAAGCACAAAATCGCGCCCGGCGGCGTTCAGCAGTTGCTGTGCTGAAATCGACCGCAACAGATTGAACTGGCTACCCTTTCCGTCGGGAACCAACTCGAAATTCTGGGTTTCCACGTTGACCACGACATTGCTCTTGAACCCGCGCTGGCTCAAGGACTGTCTCACTTCACGGAATGTGGCGCCGTCGATCCATATCTTTCCGCTGTAAAGAGCCTCGTCCCCTGCCTTGGGCTCGACTCCCACCACATAACACTGGGCGCCGTTGACCTGTTCCGTGCCCAGCAGCTTGTATTCATAGCGTTCGTTGAGCTTCAACTCGAGCGGCTGGGTCAAAACCTTTTCCGGCTCGATTTGCGGCAGCGGAAACTCGTGTTTGTTGCTGAACTTCACGCCGTTGACGTAAAGCTCCGTCTGGGCGAATTCCATCGGTCCGCCGCGGTTGAAAAACTCCTTGAGCCGCATGGAGATGTCGAAGGCCGAAACCACATTGGTGCTCTCGAAGTGCAGGTTCATGAAACTGGAGGCCTGGTAGTTTTCCAGCTTTCGATTCTGCGCTTCGCGGTACTGTTGCCAGCGGGCAATGACTTCACTGACATTCAGGTCGACCCCGCTCTTGACTTCCACCGTGCTATAACTCGCCGTTTCGGCGCCACTCAGTTTATGGATATAAGTCAGGGCATACTCGCTGGTGCAGGCGCATGTCTGCACGAATCCCTTGTCGGTCCGGGCCGGCTCGCCCGCGGGGAGCCGTGCGCCGGTTGCCGGGTCGTACCACTGTGCCTCGAATTGCGCCGCTGCAGTTCCCTCAAGCCTGACCGTCTTCGGCTGGCCGGGACTCCCCTTCACGTGCGCCACAATCACGACGTCCTGCGACTGCCCGCTGCCAAACCAACGCGACTCATCGCTTCCCCCGCCATCCACCGCGAGACTGAAGGGCAGTGCCGCTGAGTCCACCCGCAGCATGCCGCCGGTAATGGAATGCGTCAGGAAGCTGTTCACCGCGCACACCTGGTCCGCGGCCCTGGCGTCCGGTGGCTCAGACCAGACAATCTCAACCGAAGTTCCGGAGGCCGCCATCGCCGCGGCCAGATACGAGTTCGCGGCAGCCGACGTTGCGGCGTCCAACTTGAGGATGAGTGGCTTATTCAGTGCCTGTTCGGCAATCCATGCCGCATCCGAGCGCCAACCTTCGGAGTAGGTGGTGCCCAGCATATCCGAATACGTGGCAAGCCGTTTTACGATATCGCCGTGTTGGCCGATAAATCCAGGCCCGAAAACAAAAGCCAGCCTCAGGCCGGCGTTGCTGGACTTGGCGGCAACCGCCAGGCGCAACAGTCCGAATGAGAATAGATCGGGAGCCGTCAACGGTTCGTTGACCTCCACGATAAGTCCACGCACGGCGGATGCCGAGAGGGGCGCCTGCTTCAGAAAACCTTCGACCCGTTCGGTCAGTTGTTTCTCGGATTCCCTGCCGGTAAGAGGGCCGGCTCCCACCACCGCGTGCAGCCAGACCTCGGATCCCTGGGGCATGTTGCGGACGGCTTGCGCCTGTTCTTCGAACTGGCCGTTGAAGCCTTGGTCGCCGGCAAGCTGAAACAGCACCGCCGGCAGCACGATCGGCTGGGCTGGGAGTTCGCACTTCTTGGCCGCCTGCAAGCTTGCGGCAAGGCTCCCGTTCGGGGGAATCGAGACCGCGGACTTGGGCAAGCCCACTTCCGCCCCTGCCGGAAACACCAACCCGGAAAGCAGCAGAAAAGCTGCAAATCGCATCGAGCCTGTCACTCTGGAGAGGGGCGGCGTTGCCGAAACAAAACAAGACTTCTTCATACAGACACTGCCTATTCTGCGCGAGGCGTCCGGCCGCATTCTAGGTTCGCTGGCCCTTGAACCGGGAAAACTAGTCGGCTTGCATCGACTGCTCGCTTGCAACAGGTGCGTGATCGTCATGGGCACAACCATCCAGCGCGCTGTTTTCGATTCGAGCCAATTCCTCGGCTCCGCGAAGTCTCGCGCCGGCGTTGTAACTACAGAAAGGAATCAGTTGTCCATCGGTAGCAACATACTGGATGATGCAACGTCTCAGGCGCCGGAGATTGTAGCTTCGAGAGTCCATGAAGTGCATCCCCGCGACCCAGATTCCGTTGAACCCTCTGCGAGTCCAGCCCGCGGACCGTCCCTCGGTCTTGTCCTCCCATGCATCCATGCTGCCCAGCAGGCGTTGGAACGTGAGTCCGGGGGGGGCCTTCCGCCGGTCTAGGCACTGCGACAGTTGTCCGAACTGGCGGATCCGCGATATCTTCCGTTCGATGAAGCCCTGATCGGCGTACGGAGTTACCCCGGCCATGCTTCGAAAGAAGCGATCGAGATCGAAGAAACTGCTCAGGCAGAAGGGCTTGTTGTGGTCGTCGATGTAGAAGAAGGTGCCGATCGAACAATGGGCATCGCTGGAGGGGGAAATCGAAGCCTCGCTGCGCACCCGGTCAAGGGCCCGGCTGATCAACGATATCGAGTTCAGAGGGAACCAATCGTCGGGGAAGCGCGTCAACCCGGTCTGCTGGCCGAACTCGCGGGCCATGGTCGCAAGGTTGAAGGGCTCAGTGCTTCCATTCGCGACTTCAATCCGGCCTACGTGCGCGGCCGGCTGTACGCTGATGCCGGTCACGTGGCTGCTGTGTTCCAGGGCGAACTGGAAGATGGGTCCCAGTTGGTCCACGTTGACGCCGCTGATGATCGTCGGCACCAGCACCAGCCGCATGTTTGTCTTCTCGATGCTGTTGACGGCCGCAATCTTCTTATCCAATAACCGCTGCCCGCGCATCTTGAGGTAAACTTCGTCGTCCACGCCATCGAACTGCAGGTAAAGCGTGTGCAGGCCCGAATCCTCACAGAGTCTTGCGTAGTCGGGGTTGACGAACCGGCTTCCGTTAGTGGCCACCTGGATATGCGTGAAACCAAGATCGCGTGCGATGCGAAGAATCTTCGGAAACTCGGGGTGTAGCGTGGGCTCTCCGCCGGAAAACTGGATGTGGCGGCACGGCACTGGCCGATCCAGCAGCGACTGGAGCATCCTGGTAACCACTGCCGTGTCCAGGACATAGTGGTTCCCCGCCCCGTTGGCCTCCGCAAAACACACCGGACACCTGAAATTGCAGCGATTCGTGATGTCGATAACAGCCAGGCATGGCTCGTTGTCGCTGCCGGTGCCAGCCTCGCAACACGCCTCGGAAGGCAATACTGCCGACGGCTGGGCATCCGGAAAGATCAGCTTGTTCCAGTCATCCAGTTTCCTGTACAAAGCCGTGTCGGAGAAGATCAGCGCCTCCGTGGATTCATGGCAGGAACACTGAGACCGCTGATAGACCTTGCCGTCGCGATCGAAGATTTCTGAAGCCGCCGGCTTGCCGCACTCGGGGCACAAAGAAGAGACGGTGTCGATAACGGTATCGCGGAGCTGCGCTTTCATCGGAGGCCTTGATTATAAGGTATGGGCATAAAAAAGTATACACGAACGCCTGAAAGGGGCCAGAGGTATCGATCCAATTTTCGGCTCCGCGCAGGAATCGGAAAAGGTAACGGATGCGCAGGGTTACGAGCGTCTTCGCCACTGGAGGTCGCTTCCGATAGTCGCCTCGCTGGCCAAGGCATGAATCTTCTGCATCCGGGCCAGGCAGACCGCGGTTGAACTGGAGCAGAGCGCGAGATGGACCGGGGAGTGCGCTCGAGAAGTTGTTAACTTCTTACGATTCATAACCTTGCATGAGTTGGCCAGGCTGGATGAGAGTGCCGTCGGCAGGACGCTCGTGCAGCCCGTTCCAAACCGAACCCTTCTGCCGCGGTGCGGCCTCGGCGAAGGCCTTACTGGGCCGTTGCTCTCCGGTTTCTCTTTCCTTCCCCCAACAAGATGAAAGCGGGAACAATCCAGAGGCCTCCGGCCAAAGCAAGGCCGACTCCCAGGGAAGTTACCAGTCCCATCTCGGCGAGCGGCGCGAAACTTGAGGCCATGAGCGCGCCAAAGCCGATGATCGTAGTCAGATTGGACTGAATCAGCGCTGCGCCTGAAGCCTTCGCGATAACCAGGATGCTGTTATCCGCGCTTTCCAGGTAGCGGCGAACCAAATGGATGCTATTGTCGATTCCAATCCCGATAATGAGTGGGATCGCGGTAATGGACATGAAACTGAAGTGGTGTCCCGCCAGCCGCAACAGCCCGAAAGTTACGATAATGGCGAATGCGATCGGCATCAATACGACCAGCGACACCCGCAGGTTTCTGAAGCAGAGATATACGATCAGGACAATGGCAGCCGCCGTCCAAACCAATGCCCTGCGGCTGTCGTGAAGAACCCGGCTCTGCATGTCCCGGTTGATCTTCTCGAAGGAAAAATCCACGAACGGGCCGAATTGATTCCGCCACGACTCCAGTACGCTGTCTGGAATCGCCTCGGCGGCATTGGGATCGGTGGCATAATAGGCGATTGCCGCCACGTAGTGACCGTCCGCCGTCCTGGAAATGCTGTTGCCGAGCAGCCCCGGCGGCAGGAATTCCGCGGCCGTTTCCAGGGTGACAGGTTCCGCACCGTGGCCCAGCTTTCGCAGCCGCTCGATAAAGGGCTTGTGTGGCTCTGTCTGAAAGCCGTTTTCGCGAAGCGAATCCTCCAAGGCGCGGGCGGACGCAGCTAGATCGATGCTGGCCAGCGAGGCGGCCCGTTGCCTCTGCGTGCTGGCAGACGGAAGCAAGGTTGTGGGGGAGAAGATGGATTTGAGGGCGCCGCGTTGCCGATAGGCATCCAGGCTGGCCGTCAGCTCTTCAGCCCTGTGCAGGACCTCCTCCTGGCTGCCGGCAATCAAAAGCACGTTCGGACTGCCCTCAATGCCGAACCTTGCCGAAAGGCGGTTCTGCGCGGCAACGGCAGGGTTGTCGGCGCCTCCGGCGATCTCGAAGCTCCCGCCAAGTTGGATGGACGGCAGCATAAACAAGGACAGCAGGAAAACTCCCAATGAAAAGGCGACGACGAGGCGCGCGTGGCGGCCCACAAAGTCGACGGATTTTCTCGCCAGCAAGGGAAGGAACCGGAAGGTGATCGTCTCCGGCGCGCGCGGCCTGGAAAACCGCACCCATAGCTGCATCAGCGCGGGAACCGTCAGCAGGGTGTGGAACATCATCATGAACATTCCCACCGTGAGGATGAACCCGAACTCCGCCAGCGCCTTGAACCCGGAGGTGGCCAATGCCGCGGTAGCCGTTGCCGCCGTCACAATGCAGAGGACAATGCTAACTCCGGTGGTCTCATAGGTGCGCAGCACGGCCCCGTTCAGCGTCCCGCCCTTTGCCCATTCCTGCGGCGTGCGGTTGAAGAAATGCACCACCTGGTCGTCTCCCAGTCCCGCCAGGATCGCAATGAAAGACAGGCTGATAAGGTTCACTTCCCCCGGATAGAAACTCGCTACGCCCGTGGTCCACAGAATGCCCAGGCTGGTGGGCAGCAGCGACAACAGCAGCATCGGAATCCGCGGATAGACCAGCAGGCACAACACCAGGTTGCCGACGATCGAAATCAGTGAAACCCGGCGAATATTCCTTTCAATGAACTTGTGATCCTGCTCCGCGTAAACGTATGCGCCGGCCGGGGTGGCGCGCATGCCGGAATCCCGCAAGGCCGGCTCCCCGCTCATCTGTTGGATGTGCTCCCGTGTCCATTGCACGACTTGCTCGGCGGATTTGTAGTCCACGGCCGACTGGCGAGGCTCGGCAATGATCAGCAGCGCCTTGTGATCCTTGCTGAAGAAGCGGTTCCCGCTTCCCCAGCTAAGGTCGAAACTGGCGAACTGCGAGAATCCCTGGCTGTTCTGTGCCGCAACTCCCAGCAGGCCTAACGGATCTGCAACAAAGTAGTCGGCTCCCATAGTGGAGAATGGCGTGACCAGCTCGGTGGCGGACCGGCGAATGGTTCGATGAATCTGTTTGGGGTCCAGCCGCCGTTTGAACTCTTCGGTTTGTTCCGGCAGGGCGAAGGACGGAAAGTTCCAGGAAAAGTACCGCACGATGTTGAGCAGTTCCTCTTCCTGCAAGCCGCAGCGCGCCTGCTTGAAGAGCCCGCTGGCTTGCATCTCGGCGGTCAGGCGGTCAGCCATCTCCTCCATCTCGCCGGTTGCATCCGCCCCGCTCTCCGGCGCTTCCACCAGCACGAAGAGCTGGTTGCCATAGCCCAACTCCTTGCCCATCCGGCTCGCTGCCTGCCATTGCGGATCGCGATTGCCAAACATGTCCGTGAGATCGGTGCCGGTGCGCAGGTTATGGATGTTGGCATACAGAAACAACGTCATGACCAGGGCAACCCCGGCCACCATCCCCGGATGACCTATAACCAGGCGGCCCACCAGGCGCATGAAGCGGACCATCATGGCGCGGTCTCCGCCGGCGGCTTCTTGGCAATGTATAAGATATGAGCCAGGGGCAGACGGTTTCTGAAGCGGCGCGATTCAACCTGCATGCCCGCGCCCTCCAGCCCGCTCTGGTACTGCGCTGCAGAGAGCATCAACGGCCGTTTACCGGCACGCTCACAGCGGAACAAAAGGCCGTCGAAAGCCATGGTAATGGTGGACCACAGACCGCGCTCGCGATCATGGACGCGGAAGATAAGTCTTCCCTGGGGCGTCAGCGCCAAACAGCACCGTTCGAGCAATGCCAGTTGCTCCTCTGCGGAGAGATACTGCAAGACATCAAGAATAAGAATCAAACCCGCGGGCGGTAACTCGAAAGCACGCACGTCCCCAACGCTCACCTCTGCGTTCAGGGCGCTCAGAGCCTGGCGGGCAACTGCGATGCGGTGCGCATTCAGGTCGCAACCAACCAGGCGCCGCTCGCTCTCGCCGAACGCGGCAAAACACAGGGCCATGCCGTAGCC
>CABDZT010000768.1_pt1 | contig 11061 bp, 6 predicted proteins | sample 3421851 | NCBI WGS metagenome assembly CABDZT01 (sample SAMEA5534341, study PRJEB31848) | metagenome | biome: tundra; feature: field; material: soil | place: USA | collected 2013-05 | depth 0.45 m
GGAGGGGAAGGCAGAGCCACGATTCTGCTGATTGACGCGGGCAATCTGGCGTGGGCCGATCTGTCCGGTGCACGCGCGGAGATGCTGCGGTTTTTGCGGACCCTTCCAGCGAATGAACTGGTGGGTCTTTACGTCATGAAGGCCCAGAGGTTTCAGGTTCTGGTGGAGGCGACGGCCGATCATGCATTGCTTGCGGACAGGCTTCGCCAATGGATGCCCAGTGCCCAGGACCTGGCTCGGGCGCAGGAACAGGAACAGCACAGCCGGCAGCAATTCGACTACGTGCTCAACTCGTCCGATCTGCAATATGTGAACGGAAACATCGGCAGCGCGCCGGAAACGGCCAGTCCGATCGATCCGCAACTGCGCGACAAGGGCAGTAATCCCCAGCGCGGTGCGCTCTCGATTCTGGTTGGCGTAGCCCGGCATCTGGCCGTGATCCCCGGCCACAAGAACCTGGTGTGGGTTACAAGCGACAACGTGCTTGCTGACTGGGCCGACAAGGCAGTCAGTAGCGACAAGGGCAGCAAGCACATTGAGGGCTTCGTCCTGCGCGCGCAAGAGGCGATGAACGATGCCCACGTCAGCGTCTATCCCCTCGACGCCTCGCAGTTGGAGACTCAGGCCATCGATCCCAGCCTCCAGCACCGCAACGTGGAGTTGTCGCCCAGTGTGACCGCACCACCACCGCCGCAGGGTGGTGGGCAGGCGTCTGGCCGCATTACTGCCGGGATGCAGCAGGATATGCATCCCATTCAGGCCGACCTGCAAGAAATGGCGGAAGCCACCGGCGGCCGCGCCTTTGGCCGCTCCGGCGACATTGCCGCGAATCTTAACGAGGTGGCCGCCGATGGCCGTGCCGCCTATCTGCTCGGCTTCACGCCCGACACGCCAGCCGACGACCAGTACCACCTGCTGACAGTGAAACTCGCCGGGCGGCGCGGCGTGACGCTGCGCTACCGCACAGGCTACGAGTACGCCAAGGAGCCCGCCACACTCAAGGAGCGGTTCCAACAAGCGGTATGGCAGTCGATCGATGCGAGCGAGATTGCCGTGAGCGCGAAGCCGGTTGCGGCAACCACGGGAGTCACGCTCAAGCTCAACATCGCAACCAACGACCTGGCGCTGAAGCAACAGGACGAACATTGGGTAGATAGGCTGGATATCTTCCTGATCAAGCGAGACGATAACGGCCTTCATGCACAGGTTAGCGGGCAGACGCTGAGTTTGGCGTTTAAGCCCGCTACTTACCAGAAGTTGCTACAGGAGGGAATCCCATTCGACCAGTTCGTTGAGAGAAAGCAGGATACCGGGTCCCTGCGGATTGTTGTGGTGGATGAGAATTCGGGCCGTATGGGGTCGGTAACGGTTCCAGCCGCGGTCCTTCAGGGGAAGAACTGATACTGAAGCCCGAGCAAGCGTGTTGGCCGGGAATGGCCGCAGGGCTTGCAGTTTGAGAATCCAGAGTCCGCTGTTACTTGACAAGCGGGGAGCCTGGCACTTCCTCTGCCGGCTTGCCCTTGGCCTGGGCTTGGTGGAGCTTGTTGAATATCGTCTCGTCGGCGGCCTTCTGCAGGCTGCGGGTCTTATCGAACTCGGCCTTCGCGAGGTCTTTCTTTCCTGCTGCCTGGTAAAACCGCGCCAGGCGCCAGTGGACATTCTGGTCGTTGGGGCTTAGCTTTTCGGCAGTCTTCAGTTCCCGCAGGGCGTCGTCCCGGTGGCCCGCATCGTTATACAAGATGCCCAAATCAAGGTGCGCCAGTTCAATCCCCGGATCGATCCGGATGGCCTTCTCAAGCAGCGGCGGTGCAGCCTCGGGATGGCCCAATCGCATATTCGTGTCGGCCAGATAGGCCAGGGCCTGGGCGTGATCCGGGTTGTTGGCGAGTTCAGCCTGGAACTCCTGGGCCGCCTCCTCAAATTGCATCAGGCCCCACAACAGGTAGCCCAAACCGAAGTGCACATTGGGCTCTCTGGGATCGGCCTTGACGGCGGCGCGAAACTGCAGCGTGGCGCCGGCATTGTCTTTCATCTCGTCCAGCGCCTCGCCGGCCAGCATGTCGGCTTCGGCCGACTCCGCGTTCAGCGTCAAGATCTCATGGTAGACATCGAGCACGCATTGGTACTGTTTGGACCAGAGGCAACTGTGCGCCAGAGCAAGGCGGAAAGGCAGATTCTGCGCATCGGCAGCCGTGGCCTGCTTCAGAAAAGGAACCGCGGCGGCGTATTCTCCCAACCCATAGTGCGCCAGCCCGATCAGGGTTTCCAGGCGCAGCGCCTCGGGTGAGGATGGAGGCTGGCTCTTGAGCAGCGGGGTGAAGGTCTGGATGGCTTCCTTTAACGCGCCGGACTTGAACAGTGACAGTCCGAAATTCAGCCGCAAGCCAGGCATGGCCGGATTCAACGCCAAAGCCTTTCGATAGAGGGGCACAGCCTCCGTGTAGCGTTCCTGGCGATCTTCGAGGAAGGCTACATGGGCATACGCCTCTGCGTTCGCGGGATGACCCTTCAAAAATGCGCGCCACGCGGTCTCGGCCTCGGCGTTGTTGCCCTGTTGTTCCAGCGCAATCGCCGTCTGGCGTTGATTGTCTGCAGCCACAGCCGTCTGGCAGGGGCAACTGACCGCCACCATGGCCAGTGCCGCCGCAAGGACGATTTCCAGTTGCGCAACCCGCTTCACGTGCATCTCCATCGGTATTTTCGCTTGCCGGAATAGCGGCACGCAATACCCATACTGAGCTTAACGCGCAGAAAGGAAAGGGCGCGGCAGGGGATGCCTGCCGCGCCCAGGTTAGGGGTGGTTAGAGGTCAGAACACGAACTTCCCGCCAAGCTGCAGGACGCGGGGATCGTAAGTATTGGTGACGTGTCCGAAATTCCCGTCGTGGGAGCCAGTATCCACGCCCGAGAACTCGGTGTGGTTGAGGGTATTGAAGGACTCGAAGCGCAGCTCAATTCTCGGTCCTTCGCGGGATGTGAGTGCAATGGACTTGAACAGGGACAAGTTCCAGTTGAAGAGTCCCGGTCCCACGACCGAGTCTTTTGCGGCGTTGCCCCAACCTTGGTTTTTGCCGCCATTCCAGGGAGCGGTTGGATCTGCGAAAGAGGCGGTGCTAAACCAGGCTCCCAGCTTCTTGGGATAGGAGACACTTGACACCAGGTTCGGACGGTTGTTGGTGCCGCCGCCCAGACCGAGAGTGTCGCTGCCGGTATAGCCGATGTAGAGAGGCACTCCCTTTTCCGCGACCGTTACGCCGGAGATCGACCAGCCTCCAAGGGCCTCGCGAGCCGCGAGGTTCGAGCTCTTGGCGAAGAACGGGAGAGCGTAGATGTAGCTCACGTTGAAGATCTGACGCCGGTCGAACCCTGTTCCCGAACCGCGGTCATATCTAGGGTTGAACGGATTGGAGAGCCCATTGAGATCATTGCTCACGATATCGATCTCATGGGACCATGTGTAGGCCACCTGCGTGGTGAGCCCATGCCGATTCTCCAGGCGTACGCCTGCCTGGAGCGAGTTGTAGTTGAAGTTGGTCTCGTTCTCCTCCTGGTTGATGTTGGCGAAGCCAGGAAAGATTCGATTCGCGTTTGCGTTCAGGGAACCGTTGGAAACGCCCTTCCGCGTTGCATAACTATTCTTTGCATCGAGCAAAGGCAAAGTGTTGATCTGCCGGTCATCGTTCTGGTCCCAACCGATGGAGCCGGCATACTGCAGCACCGCAACAATTGATGGAGCAAGCTCCCGTTGAGCTCCCATGCTGAAATTCGCCGTCCCCGGAGGCGGATAGTTGTACTTGATATTGGTCAGACTGGAAGGAAAGCTGTTCGTCGTTGTGGCTCCAGTCAGAGCGCTGGTGTTGGGGTTGGAGAAGTAAACGTTGTTGGCGGAAGGGATGTACGCAAACGGTGGATTCAAGGCAGCGTTGTATACATCGTTGCCCTGAACACGCTCGAAGAACATTCCAAAGCCGCCCCGGAGTACCGTCTTTCCATTCCCGGAGACGTCAAAGGCAAAGCCGACCCTGGGCATGAAGGTGGTGTACTTGTCCTGGACGTTTCCACGGGGGAAGCCACTCACGCCTGCTTCCCGGATGCCGTTGAGATAGAACTTCTCGCTGCCGGTGGATGCGAAAGTTGAGAGAGAGGAGGGGATCAGGGTGCCATTCGCCTGGACCGGATTGCCCAACGATTTGTCATAGTCCCCCACAACAAAGTTTGCGAACTTGTCATACCGCTCAAAGGCATGCGGCAATCCGTCGTAACGGAGTCCGAGGTTGAGGGTCAACCGAGGAGTGATGTGCCAGTTATCGTTGGCGTAGAACCCGTAGTTGTTGTTGACCCAGTGTTTGCCCGCCAGGTATTCCAGTTGATCGAAGTATGAGGCGTCGCCGAGCAGGAAATTGACATACTAATCGCCAGAAAAGGTGCTCGAGCTGAACTGTGCGGTCCCATTGGTGTTGTGCTGCAGTTGCTGGTTCTTGTAGTCGTGCAGCCAGGCGGCGCCAAACTTGAACTGGTGCCGCCCCTTGGTCCAGGATAGATCGTCCCGGTAATCAAAGCCTTCGTAGCCGTTCTTCCAGGGATAGTAGCTTGGGCTCCATTGCACATTCAACGGCGAGCCCTGCAGATCGATCTCCGGCATGCGGCTCCCTATGTTGTCGGCGATCGGGAAGAAGCTGGTCGCTGTCCACCCGCTGGGCTGTACAAATGTGGCGCCGGGACCGTTGATGGGATCCAGGGTGATCTTGTTGCCGGAGTAAAGGAACGCGGTTTCGTTGAGCAGATTGGGCGTATACGTCTGAGTCAGCTTGATCACCGCCGAAAAGGACGGATTGGTCATGGCCGTGCCCACGGTTGGATAGGTACTGTTGCCCCACAGCGGCGGGAAGTACGATTGAGCGAGCGTGTCATGGAGGTAATGGCCCATCAGTTGGTACTTGCTGTTGATGGCGTGGTCGATGCGAACAATGTCTTCACGGACATTGGTCGGCTGAGGGATGGACGCGATGTACTGAGTCCCATTGTTGTAGTTCGGCTTAGGAAAGGCGCCCGAGTTCAACATGAGGACCGCATTCTGGTCGATCAGATTGGCGGGGATGGTGTTATTTGGGAAGGGGTTCCCGGCCGTCAAACCGTCAGCCGTGTAGAGGGCCAGTTTGGCCCGGTCGCCGGTGGCCGGGACGCAAGGCGCCTGCACACCAGGATTACAAATTGTGTTGGTGGCGGCTTCGTTCACGGGCGTGTAGGCGAGGCTTTGTCCGGCCGCTGGGAAGTTGGGGGCCAGGATGGCATTCTGAATCGAAGGCGCACTCCCTTGAATCAGCCTGCGCCACTCTTCATTCACAAAGAAGAATGTCCTGTTGCGCGCGTCGTCATACACATGCGGAATCCACAGCGGGCCGCCGATATTGCCGCCGGGCTCGTTCAACTGAAACTTGGGTCGCGGCTTGGGCGTGCCACTGGATTTGTTGAAGTAAAAGTTGGCGTTGTAGTCTTGGTTGCGGTTGAACTCATAGAGTTCCCCGTGGAAGTTATGGGTGCCGGATTTGAGCACCATGAGAATGGTGCCGCCGGAGCCGACGCCGTAGTCGGGACTATAGTTGCTGTCCAGAGTCTGGAATTCGGCCAGCGCATCCTGCGAGGGCAGGTTCATGAAGCATCCGCCGCAGCCGCGATCGTTCTGTTCCCCGCCATCGATCATGTAGATGTTGTGGGTTGAACGGGTTCCGTTGAAGCTGATGCCGTTGGCCGATGTCAGCGCATTCACGCCGCCAAAAGCCGGCAGGTTGTTGGACACTCCCAGGCCCAGTGCGGCAAGAGAGGTTACGTTGCGGCCGTTGGTCGCAATCTGCGAAACCTGCTCACCGCTGATCAGAGTGCTGAGTTCGCTGGTTTCCGATTGCACCTGCAAGGCGTTCGCTTCCACGGTAATTGTCTGCCCCTGGCTGCCGACGGTCAGGGCGACATTCTCTTCCAGGGTTTGTGCGACGTTCACCACGATGCCGGTTCTGGAGAATTTCTGAAAACCCGCCGCCGAAGCCGACAGTGTGTAGGTGCCGACGCCCACGTTGGCAAACCGGTAAGCCCCCGCGCTGTTCGAGGTGGACGCTCTTGTTTGGCCGGTCGCAGGGTTGGTGAGAGAAATGGCGGCGTTCGGAACCAGCGCTCCGGTGGCATCCGCTACGGTTCCTGTGATGGTCGCGTTATCCTGCCCCCAAGCCCCGGGCGTGAGCACGAAGAGCATGGCGAGGAAAGCGGCGCACATCGTCAGATATCTCCATGACGGCTTCTCCGCCACGGGAACCCTTGCGATGCGATGAATTCTGGCCGTGAGATGATTCATGGTTTGCCTCCTGAGCAAACGGTTAAAGTGCTTGCGGTTTTGCCCCTCCCGCGTCCGCGTCCATATGGCCACGGATATTCGGTTGGTGCATGGTTGGCGCCAGCGGAAGTGCCTGTCCGGCAAGAGCTGATTCGCGATTGCTCCCTCGCCGGCCCGAACTCTTCAGTTGTCAGCGGGCTCGGAAACCTTCTCCGGCTCCCCCTGAATGCTTGCATGCCCGTTGAAGCTGTCCCCTCGAAGCTGTCCGGTTCTCTTCGTCGGAAAACGTCTACTTGGCAACCGGACCAGAAATGATCGATTTCAACACCGGCAACCTGGCAAACGTTTACCACGTTGAGCGGAGACTCTTGCCCGATTGAAGAGCGTGCCTATTCCAACACCTGCGTCGCGAACATGCAACGCTATTAACGGTTTGCTGGGACGTTTGTTGCCGATAAGACGTTATTTTGCATAGCGTTAGCTGAACCGATGACCGGGGATTGTTGTCCGTTTGAGACCCCGTTTGTTGCGGTGGTATAGTAGAGTACCAAAAGGAATCTGAGTGCATTATGCTGACAGCCGATCCATCTTGGGAGCCGGAAGTACTCAGTCCAAAGCAGATCGGCTTGGTGCGCCATCACCTCAAAGAGGTCACAGAGAGCCGCGCTTTCGCGGGGAGCAAACGCACTCAGGATTTCCTCCAGCTCATCGTAGGACATGCTCTGGAAGGGGAAGTCGACAGCCTGCGCGAGAGGATGATTGGGGCCGAGATGTTCGGGCGGCCGGTCGATTACGACACGGGAAGCGATTCCGTGGTCCGTGTCAAGGCCACCGAAGTTCGAAAAAGGCTGGCTCAGTACTACCTTGAAACCGACGGAAAGCCGGCTGTCCGCATTGAACTTCCGAGCGGATCTTATGTGCCGAGGTTCATCTTCGGCCCGGTGCAGACAACGGCTCAGCCGCAAAGAGGAGTTGTTCCTCTGACCTCCGTGGAGCAAACCATCGCTCAGAGTGAAGGACTGTCCGCCGACAGGCCTGCGGCGCCAGTAGACGAGGCATCCCGTCGTCCAACGCAGAAATCGCGCCGCGCCCCACGCGTGATGGCCGGCGCCATCCTCGGATTAACCCTCCTTGCGGTGATCGGCTACGCGGGCTTCAAGAAGTGGTTTAGCGATTCACCTGCACGGCCAGAGATTCGCTCCATCGCGATCCTGCCGCTTGAAAACCTCTCGGGCGATCCGGGGCAAGAGTACTTCGCCGACGGGATGACGGAAGAGTTGATCAACGACCTGGGCCAGGTTTCCACCCTTCGCGTCATTTCCCTGACATCGGCAATGAGTTACAAGGGGACCAAGAAGAAACTGCCCGAAATCGCCCGTGAGTTGAAGGTGGACGGGGTCGTGGAGGGGGGCATACAGCGCGAGGGCAACCAGGTGCGAATCAGCGCCCAGTTGATCGATGCCAGGACCGATCGGCCCATCTGGGCCCATACCTACGTCCGCGACATGACCAGCGTCCTGGCCTTGCAGGGAGAAGTGGCGCAGGCAATTGCGGATGAGATCAGCATCAAAGTAACGCCGCAGGAGCAAGCGCGCCTCGCCCGCAGTCGCCCAATCGACCCGGAAGCCCAGGATTTGTACCTGCATGGCATGCTTCAATTGGATGCCGACGATTGCAAGAGCGCAGTCGATTATTTTCATAAAGCCCTCGACAAGAATCCCAACTATGCGCAGGCCCATGCCGCTTTGGCCAATTGCTACGGCCGGATGGGCGAATCTGGCCGGCTGGCTTATAAGGAGGCGTTTTCCAAGCAGAAGACCGAAGCGGTCAAGGCGATCGAACTGGATGACTCGCTGCCCGAAGGCCATGCCGAACTCGCCAATACCGCGATGACCCTGGATTGGGACTGGGCAACTGCGGCGAAGGAGTTCCACCGAGCGCTGGAACTCAATCCAAATTCAGCACCCATCCATCAGAAATACGCGTTTTACCTGGTACGAACCGGCCAACTGCACGAAGCCCTTGCAGAGGTAGAGCGAGGTGTGGACCTCGATCCTGTTTCCGGCCGTTCATTCCACTTTGAGGGATTCATCTATTACTTTTCTCGTCAATATGACCAAGCACTTTCGCTGATCCGAAGAGTTCGCGCACTGGACATCAATCCCCCCGATTGGAGCTTTCTTTTAGGCGATGTCTACGCAGAAAAGGGCATGTACGCGGAATCCATCCGTGGATTTCTGAAGTCAGGCGATGGACCGGATTCCTTAGGCCATTTGGGCAATGCTTATGCCCGCGCGGGAAAGGTGGATGCGGCCCGCAAGACTATTTCGCAACTGGAAGAGCGCGTGCGAAAAGATGGCGTGGGGAGGTACGAAATAGCGCTCGTCTATACCGGACTAGGCAAGAAAAAGGAAGCGTTTAAATGGCTGGAGGAGTCTTATAATGCGCATGATGTGGGACTTATATATCTCAAGATCGATCCCTGCCTTGACCCCTTGCGCTCCGACCCGCGATTTGATGACCTGGTGCGGCGCGTCGGCCTCACGCAATAGATGGAGAGCGGGAGATTCGACAGGCAAGGCAATGTTCTTGACCTCCCGCTTAACTTTCATCCTCGCGCAGTCGCGCCTGTGCAATTCCGTGGCAAACATATCGTCAGCGTCGGAAATCCACGTAACGTTCTGTCCCTCCTTGGTGACCATGCCCAATAGAACACTGATGATATGGGTCACTGTAATCATCCGGCCGAAGCTAAGCGACTTCCAATTGCCAAGGATGATGTTTCGCTCCTTCAATTCATGGTGGAATCCGTCAAACCCTCCGAAATGTTGAATCTGCTTATCGACCGCGAAAACTATACTGAGCCCGCGAATTTCGTCAGCGGCGTCGAGAAACGGAATTAGCGCAGCGCGACGATTACCGTCGTTAAGGTTCTTGAACGACATCCGCCGACCATCGTTGAGGAACTGCTGACGAAGAGCTACGCGCTTCATTTGCCAGTTTGTTAAGTTACCGGCATCCGCGATTAACACGCCGATTAAGAAAAAGCGACTACTGTGCTGCGCTCCGCTGTAATCAGATGATATCCAAATGTGCGAAGTGTCAATAGGCACTAGGTGCTGCTCACGCAACTTTTCAACTAAGCGAGGAACCCATCTAAACGGCCACTCGTCGTTGTGTTCCCACGAGATCGTTTGACGCCAATCTTCTGCCATTGACTACCTGCTCGCACACAGATTACACCAGAAATCCAGCCGGCTCCAGGCGGACATCAGGTCCGGGCAAGCATAGTAGCCGCCGCCCACCACGCATCGAAGGCCGCCAGCGAGCGTTCGCACTGGAGCCGGTGCCGCTCCTTCTTGTCCCGCACCTTCTTGCGCAGCTCTTCTTCGAGCGGCTCCAGCAGGTCGAAAGTGATGTTAGCCGGCTGAAAGTTCTTTGGGTCGGCGTGGGTAATGTAATGCACCAGCGAGCCCAGGGCGCTGGTGCGCGGCGCGGGTGCGGGTTCTTCGCCGCGCACCAATGCAGCCGCATAAATCCCAGCCAGCAGTCCGGTCGCGATCGATTCCGTGTACCCCTCCACGCCGGAGAGCTGGCCGGCGAATAAAAGCCGCGGTTCTTTCTTGAGGCGCAGAGTTTCGTCCAGTAAGAGAGGCGCCTGGATGTAGGTGTTGCGATGAATCTGCCCGAAGCGCAGGAAACGCGCATTCTCAAGGCCCGGAATCAGCCGCAGCACCCGCGCCTGTTCGCCAAACTTCAGATGGTTCTGGAAGCCGACTAAGTTATAACTGTCGGCGCGCAGGTTCTCCTTGCGCAATTGCACCACGGCCCAGGGCGTCCGTCCGGTGCGCGGATCGCGCAGGCCGACAGGCTTCATCGGACCGAATCTCAGAGTGTCGCGGCCTCGTCGGGCCAGCACCTCGATGGGCAGGCAGCCCTCGAAGTAATCGAGTTTCTCCCACTCTTTGGCCTCGGCGGCCTCAGCCTCCAGCAGCGCATCCAGAAAGCGGTCGTACTCGGCGCGGTCCATCGGGCAGTTGATGTAATCGGCTGTCCCCTTCTCCCAACGCGCGGCAAAGTACACCCGCTCCATGTCGATGGACTCGGCCTCGACGATTGGCGAGATGGAGTCGTAGAAGGCCAGATGCCCGGAGCCGGTGATGCGCTCAATCTCGGCGCTCAGTGCGTCCGAGGTCAACGGGCCGGTGGCCAGAATGGTGAGCGCGTAAGCTCCCCCATCGGCAGGGTCCAGCTGCGTCACCTCCTCGCGGATCACGTGAATTCCCGGCTCGGCGGCAATGGCCTCGGCGATTCTGCGCGAAAACTCGACGCGATCCACTGCCAGCGCGTGGCCGGCGGGGACAGCGGTCTGGTCGGCAATGCGCAGCAGCGCCGAACCGGCCCGCCGCATCTCCTGCTTCAGCAGCCAGGGCGCCGTGTTGGGCGACTCGCTCTTGAGTGAATTTGAGCAGACCAGTTCGCCGAACCCGGTGGTCTGGTGGGCCGGCGTCAGCCGCAGCTTCCCGTCCACCACGGCCCGCATCTCGTAGAGGTCTACCTGAGAGCCCATCCGCGCCGCGGTCAATGCCGCCTCCGGCCCGGCCAGCCCGCCGCCCACCACGCGAATCCTCACTGCGAGGCCTCCGTTTCCTGGTCCGCAACGCTCGGGTCCACTTCGGGCAGGCCAGGAATACCGGCCAGCCTCCTCAGAGCCTCGCCCGTCACCCGCACATTCCGCCA
>CABDZT010000792.1_pt1 | contig 10809 bp, 6 predicted proteins | sample 3421851 | NCBI WGS metagenome assembly CABDZT01 (sample SAMEA5534341, study PRJEB31848) | metagenome | biome: tundra; feature: field; material: soil | place: USA | collected 2013-05 | depth 0.45 m
GGCTGATTCAGGACCGCACCCCGGACCAGTTGAAAATGAACTACGCCTTGTGGACGCGTCAGGCGGTCGGTGAGCTGATCGAGGCCCGTTATGGCATTCGCTTGAAAGTCAGGAATGTTGGCCGCTCTCGATTGCGATTCTCTTCAGCCTGAGGATGTGCTCTTGGCCCGCCCCAGGACCGCGTTTGGCGTACTCGTTCTCCAGTTGAATCCCCACCACCGGTCCGCCATCCTTCCAGAGAAAGCCCTTGAGCTGCAGGCCGATCTGCCCGTACCACGCGCGGACGGAGGAGAGATAGGCGGGATCGTTGACGCGGGTGGGCCCGCTTTTGACCACCCAATCCGGCAACCCCCCGTTCCGCACTTCGGCATGATCCCATGGCCCGATGCGCGGTACCAGATACATGCCGTGCCGTGCGCAAAGCTGGGCAAAGACGCGCAGGTCGCGCTGCCCGTTCCAGTCAAACTGGCCCTCGATCTCCTCGTGATGGATCCAAATCACGTATGTAGCGACAATATTGACCCCGGCAGCCTTCATCTTGAGAATCTCTTCTTCCCACCGCGACTGGGGATAGCGCGAGAAGTGAAACTCTCCCATCACCGGCAGCCAAGGCTTTCCGCTCAGCGTGAGATAGCGGCTGGTGACGCCAAGCGTGCTGCCTGAGGGCGACTTTGCCGAGCCTTCTTCATAGCGTGCCGGTCCCGGCTCGGTGAAGGGCTGACTGGCATCAATGCGGATGGGCCCGCCGCTTTCCGCGCGGGACGGAAACGCCCCGAAAAACCACACGGACAGAAAAGCTCCCACGAGAGTGCGCGTGCATGGGTGCGAAAGCTGCGCGCCTTTCAGGATAGATCGTAAAGAGGAAAACATTGGGATAGGCTCCGTACAAGCCGCTCATTTTCAAGCCAGGCTTTGCTGCATAACCGCCGAGATAGAACACTCTATTCCCTCGACCCACTTTGCAAATCAGTCGAAAGTCGGAGCGGCGCCAGATTCCCTGCGCGTGAGTCTCGACTGCGCAACGTGTACCGCGATCGCTCCGGCGCGCTATGGGCCGGAACCGATGGAGACGGGGTGTTCCGCATTGCGGCAGGGCGAACGACGCATTTGACCACCGGAAACGGGTTCTCCAACAACTTTGTCCGCGCCATGACCCAGGACCGGGACGGGAGCATGTGGGTGGCCGCCGACGAGGCGTTGAATCACATTCTGGCCGAAGGGGCGAACTTCCGCATCGTCAGTTATCAGATGCGGGACGGGCTGGCATACTTCAGTACGCGCGCCATGCTTGAAGACCGCCGGGGAGACTTGTGGATCGGCACCGATCGCGGCCTGAGCCACATGCATGGCGGCGTCTTCGTAACCGATGCAGCGACCAGCGCCCTGGCGCAAATGAAGATTTGGGCAATACACGAAGACGCTGACGGAGGCTTATGGTTCGGCACCCGAGATAGTGGACTATTCCGCTTCCGCGACGGGAAAGTGGCCCTGTATAGGGCGGACGACGGCCTGGCCGGCAATGCCATCTACCAGATTGTCGAGGATGGCGCAGGGCACCTTTGGATGAGCGGCCCGAACGGGATTTCGCTGCTGAACCGTCATGAACTGGATGCCCAGGCGGAGTGGTCCGTTCGCCATTTTGCGCTGACCTTCTACTCCCTCTCGGAGATGGCGGGCAACACAGAGGTTTATGGCGGCACCCAATCGTCAGGTTGCATCACCGCTGATGGCAATGTGTGGTTTCCGAGCAGCAGGGGACCGATTCATATTCTTCCGTTCCAACGCTCGGTGCTCCCGCCGCCCCCGCTGCGTATCCAGGCGGTGCTGGCCGATGGACTGCCATCCCCGATGAGCGAGACTATCGTGTTGCAGCCGGGCAACCGCCGTTTGGAATTCGCTTTCGCGCCGATCCGGCTCGGGTCCCAGGATGGTTTGCGATTCCGCTATATGCTCGATGGTTTTGACAGGGGTTGGAGCGCTGCCAGTTCGGCGCGCACAGCCGACTACACCAACCTGCCTTCGGGCCGATACCGCTTTCGTGTACGAACCTTCGAATTGGGCAATCCAGATGCGGTCACCGAGGTCGCGATCGAGATCGTCAAGCAGCCGTATTTCTATCAGACATGGTGGTTCACCGCGGCATGCGCCCTGCTGGTCGCGCTCCTCGTCTACGGGGTGCACCAGTATCGCGTGCGGCAGGTGCGGGGCAGATTCGAGGCCGTACTGGAGGAACGCAGCCGGCTTGCGCGTGAGATGCACGATACCGTGATTCAGGATGCACGGGCGTTTCAGCCTTGCTGGAGGCTATCTCCATGGAAGACAGAGACGGCCGGGAGGAGGTCGGCCTCATAGACTTCGCTCGCCTGCAGTTGCGCACCACCATCGACGAAGCTCGCGACGCCATCTGGAATCTCCGCCAGTCCGACAGCGATACCACCAACGTGGGCGAGATGCTGGACAGCATGGCGAGGCAGGTAGGCCGGGAGTTCAATCTTCCCATTGCCTGCTCCATGAGTGGAATTCCCTTTGGAGTGAGCCATCCCATCGCTCACGACCTGCTGATGGTGGCGCGCGAGGCGGTTTGCAACGCCGCTCTGCACGGAAGCCCCGCACATGTGGAAGTTAAGCTGACCTACAACCGCCGCGAATTGATCCTGTGCGTGGTCGACGATGGCTGCGGCTTCGAAATGCGGCAGATTGAAAGCCCGAACGACCATCACTTCGGGCTCAAAGGGATGAAAGAAAGAACCGAGCGGTGGGGGGGAAAACTCCGTTTGACAAGCGCGATGGGAAAAGGCGTCCGCATCGAAGTGCATCTGCCTCGCCGCGCCTGAATACGGCAAACGTCGTGGGCGAACGAAGGGTTCGGCGCGCCATCGCGGATCAACGACGCAATCCGCTCAGGGATTTTGTTGCGGCGCCGGCTCTTTGACCGGGGCGCTGCGCGTGCTGCCAGGCGTTTTGTCTTCGCGGAATGGCTTCTTCTTCAGATACAGCAGTTGCCGGGCGCGGATGGCCTTTGCCAGCGACTGATTCCCGCGCGCTTCCGCCAGTTCGATAGCCTGCGCCGCCGAGGCAGACGCACGCGTGAACTGTCCGTCCTCGGCGTAAGCCGCAGCCAACGTATCCAGCACCTCTGGATTGTCCGGCTCGGCATCCCTGGCGCTTTCGGCCAGCCGCACCGCTTCCGCTCCGTTCCGTAGCGATGCATCCCGCGCGGTCGCCAGCAGCCAGGCAGCACCGATCTTGGCGCTGACGCGGTCAGAATCGATGGCCAGCGCCTTTCGCCAGTGGGCAAGCGCCTCCGAGTTCCTGCCCAATGCTTCATAGGCGCTCGCCAGGGCCTCCTCACAGGATTCGAAGTGCGGCCTGATGGCAATGGCTGCCTGGAGATCCGGCAATGCCTCGTCTGCGTGTCCTTGATCGAGCGTGAACCTGCCCAAAACGAAGCGGTCCTGAACAGACATGGGGTTGATGCGAACTGCCTGGCGAAGGTGCTCGAACGCCTCCTGGATCTCGCCATGAACGTAAAGCGATATCCCCAGGCCGTTTTGGGCCTTTTCATTTCCCGGATCAAGCGCCACGGCTTTCTTCCAGATCCCGAGGGCCTGGTCATTTTCTCCCTTTTCCTCCAGTTGCATGGCCTCGTCGATCAGCTTGTAGAGATCGACGGCGGGAACCTGAATATCTTCGATCCCATCCCCGGCCGTGTTGACGAATTCGGGCAGGTTCACGGCGCGGTTGGCCGCGGTGGCGTTGTCGATCAGAATGGCCGGGCTGTCGTTGCCGTCCTTGTCGATGTGGGTCAGATACATCTGCGTATATGGCGTTCTCGCCTTCGAGGAAAACACCAGCCAGCGTCCGTTGGGCGAGAAGCTGTGCCACGAATTCATCAGGGACGTGTTGGCGCGCAGACGCCGCGCCTGCCCGCCGCCGAATGGCACGATCCATAACTGGCTATCGGGACGCATCAGTTGGCCGTTGTTGCATTGCACAAAAACGATCCAGCGCCCATCCGGAGAGACCTTGGGGAAATTGTTGCTCATTCCGTTGTGCGAGGCGCCCGCAATGGCCTCGGGCACGCCACCCCTTCCCTCGTTGAACGGAATTCGGTATAGGTCGTACTGGATCTGGGTCTCGTTCGGATCGTTGGCGTGCAGCGCCTTCTTTTGGCCTTCCGGGTATGGGTCCTTCGCTTCGGCCCTGGCAAAGACGATGTACTTGCCGTCGGGACTCCAGACTCCATCCGTTTGAACATAGCGTGGATCGTCGGCGCCGGGCAGTGGCTGGCGTTTGCCCGCGGCCCGGTCGTACCACTCCAGAATGCCCCGCGTCGGATAAAAGACCTGGAGAAAGCGATAGTCCTTGAAGTTGGTGACGTAATAGGTGTTGGAAATGTCGAGAGCAGAGCCGGCAAAGGTGCTCACGACGTAGCGCCCATCCGGGGACACCTGGGACATGAATCCCACCCGAACCTTTCCGGCCTGGCCGTCGGTATTCCACTGCACAATATCCTTGTTCTGGATGGACATGTGGCGTGCCACCGGGACAACCGCATAGAGCCCCTTGTCGTTGGCCGGCCCATCGACGTCGATGCCCATCGTCTTGCCGTCGCCGGAAAACGAATGGCAGTTGGCGCAGGTGGGCATATCCTTCAAGACCGTGCGGCTCTCCGGCTGGCGAATATCCCTCAGACGCCAACGAATCAGATGAATCGCCGCGGGAGACAACGGCTGCACCGTCCCGTTTGCACCTTGACTCGGCATCAGCGGCACATCCCGGTAAAAGATCGGCGCACCCACCGGATCGTCCGAGGTGGACAGTGAAATGCGCGCCTGCGAGGAGGCGCCGTGTGCACTGTTATAGCCGGTAATCGTCACCGTGGCCGGCTGGCTTGTGGAGCGCGCCTGAATCGCTGCCCAGGTGGCTGCATCGGGAGTCCACGTCCACGAGGCTGCCTGCTGCGGCGTCAACTTGGGCAGCTCGTTGGTATTGCTGATGCACTCCGAATCGATGGCCCCGACGCGCATCCGTTCTGCTTTGGCTTGCATATGAATGGGAGCGGAGTTATCGGCAAAGGCGATTTCGATTTGCCAGGAGTCGCCTGCCGCATCGCGCCATAAAAATGTTGGAGGCGTGATGCCGGGGGGAAAGATGGAGCCATCCTGCGGATAGTCGATGGAGATGGGCCACAGCTCGGCCTTGGAATCGCCCGATGCAGCGGCCTGACTGCGGCCGAAGGCTTTGCTGTGAAAGGGCAGAAGAAAGGCGCAGACGAGGAGGGCGGCCAGGCTTGTCCCCATTGCGACAAGAAGACGCCTGCGCAAAGAGGATGGCCGGGACATCGACTCGAGCATTGGTTGAACCTCCGGGTCCACGCTCGAACTGTGACCCATGAAACCATCATAGAATCCCTACGCCCGCTATGGGGCTGCGCGGCAACGCAGGGTTAGGGAAAAAACTGGATTGAAAGGGCGCGGCAGTTGAGGGTATCCGGTGGCGCCCTTTCAGAGCAAAAAACAGGCCCGGGCAGCCATCTTGGCCGCCCGGGCCCGCGGGTTGGTTAGAAGGTCAGTTTCAGAGCAGCCTGGCCGATGCGAGTGGTGTTGGAAGTGCCGCCGAGACCGCCGTTGCCGCAGTTGATTTCTCCAGCGCATCCGTCCCCGCCTGCCGTTCCCGAAGGTGGACTGGCATCCGGGTTGCTCATGACGGGGTGGTTGGTGGCGTTGAAGAGCTCGAAGCGGAACTGTAGCTTGTACCGCTCCAGGATCGACCAGTTCTTCATCAGCGACGAGTCGACGTTGAAGCTCGGAGGGCCTTGCATGAGGTTGCGGCCGCTGTTGCCGAAGGTTCCGTCGTGACGGGTCGTAAACGCAGCCGTGTTGAAGTACTGCTTTGTCCAGTTGGACCGCCCGCCTTGGCGAACCTTGAGCGGCACTCCCGGAACGCGGTTGGCGCGGTCGGCACTGCAGCCGAGGAAGCAGCCGTCGCCCTTGTTAAGCTCGCCAAAGGCAACATTACTGTTGCCCGCACCGACGCTGAACGGCGTGCCCGACTGCCAGGTGATGATGGGACTGACTTCCCAGCCTCCCAGCACTTCGCGCACGATAAGGTTCTGTGTCTTCAACTCCGGACTGCGGTAAACAAAGTTGCTGGTCCAAGTGAAGGGGATATTTGAATTGGCGGGGCCGTGGCCCCACCGCAGGTTGGCGGGATTGTTCATTCCGCTTGTGCTGGCGGCGATGTTGGCCGTGCTGGCCACGTCGAGTGTCTTCTGCCAGGTAAAGCTGGACTGCGCCTGGAGGCCATGGGCTAGGTGTCGTTGGAAAGTACCCTGCAGCGAGTGGTAGCTGGCTGTGGCGCCGCTGTCATATTCCAGGATTTGGGTGTAGTTGGTGTACGGAAAGGAAGCTAGTATGAGGCTGCCATTGCTGAGGTTCGCTTGCGTTGGGAGCGGGCAGTTTGGGTTGTTGTAGAAAGTGCAGTAGCTGTAGCCGGCGAAGTTGTCATCCTGCACGTAGCTCTGGTGATAAGACTCGCTGCCTACATAGGCCACGCGAACCGCCATCACCCCGTTGATCTGATGCTCCACTGAGGCGTTCCAGGCCTGGGTCATGCCCGACTTGAAGTTCCGGCCGAAGGAATCCTGCTCATAAACCGGGGTCTGAATCGGAGAGCTGCTCGGCGGTTTGTAGTTGGGGTTGGCCCATGGGATCTGGCCGGTGCCGGTGCCGAATGGGTTGCCGTTGGGTGTATCGAACGACGGGGTTGCCCATGGATTGTGGAAGTTCATGTATCCGGCCATCGCTTGGCTTGTGTTCGGTGTGCAGGTAGTGACTACGCCGCCAGTGGAGCAAATCGGCGAATTCGACGGCGCGGGCGGGGAGAATGCCGGAGCAAAGGGCGCCATATCGACGACGTGGTTGTAGTCGGAGTAAGCCACCGGAGCGCTGAACATGCCGAATGCGGCGTGGAAGGAGGTGCGGGGCATGTTTTTAGGCTGATAGGCAACGCCGATGCGGGGCTCAAAGAACGTCTTGTGGGCGGGGCGAAGGCCGGCAGTCATATTGGTGTCGCCGGGGTAAATCAGCCCCGTTGGCGCGTTGGGGAACATCGTGCTCTTCTGGCCGGCCACGAAAGCCGTCCCACGGCCTCCGATAGAAGCCGGCGGAATGTCCGGATCCCAGCGCAATCCGAGGGTAAGGGTCAGGCCGGGCTTCACGCGGAACTCGTCGTTGACGTACGGGTCGATCAGCCATCCCTGGATGTCGGCCAGTTCGCCAGCTCCCTGCTCGTAGCTGCTCATGTAACCCATGAGCCAGTCTGCCACGCCATTGCCGGTGTACCCGCCGCCGAAGTTGATGATCGCGTCGGCCGGATAGTCGGATGCGTTTTCGACCGCCCGCTGGTGCACCAGATCGATGCCCGCCGACACGGTGTGACGGTGGATGGTCTTGATCAGGGTGTCGGAGAAGCCGATCGTGCCACGGACTTCATTCGAGGGCTCGGTCCAGCCGCCGTTGGAGCCGCCGAAATATGCGCCTTCCATATAGCAGCCCGGCTCGGTGATGTTGATGTAGCGCGACCAGCACATGTTCTTGCCGCCATGGTCCACCGTTGGCGTGCCGTTATGCGCGCTCTGCTGGGTCCAGAAACCTGTGAAGGTGTTGACCGTGGTGGGGTTCACCGTCCAGGTGTGCTGCGCGATCTCGTTGAAGTACCACATCTGTTCGCCGAAGGTCTGGCTCCAGTTCGACAGGTTGATCACGGACAGAACATCGCCCGGCGTGTCGCCGGCAGGCTGCACGAACTTGTCGACGAATGAGCGCAGCGTGAGGCGCTGGCTCTTGGTCAGATCGTAGTCAACCTTGGCCGTGTACTCGTTGAACTTGGAATTCGCCAGATTGGCCGATGCGTACAACATCCCCCCGGCCAGATTCTGGGCCGCGGAGGTCGGAGGCGCAGTCCCTGCAGCCGCGGCTGTGGCCCCGGGCAGCCCATCTTTGGTAAACTGCACGGCCACCGGATCAAGCGCACTGGCGCCGCCGATGACCTGGTTGGGCACCCCATTGACGGTATGGAATGGTCCGTTCAGCCAGCCGCAGTTGGTTGTCTGTTCCGATGCAGGTACGCTAAAACCCGAGCCGCATTTGGAACTGTTGGCCTGAGCATAAGTGATGAGCCCGCTGAAATCCCCGTTCATCATCTGCTGGGTGGGCGTTGTGGTCCCATTACTCGAAGTTCCCGGGCCGCCGACAACGACGGTTCCCTGGTAGTTGAAGAAGAAGAACAGCTTGTCCTTGAGGGCCGGTCCGCCGACATCGCCGCCGAACTGGTTGCGCCGATAGGCGTCCTGGCTGTGGTTGCTCCAGTTCCCTGCGTCGAAATCCCCGTTGCGCATGAAATCCCAGAGGCCGCCATGCCACTGGTTGGTGCCGCTCCGGGTGGCCATCGAAACCACGCCGCCCGTCGAGAAGCCATAGACGGCACTGAAGTTATTGGAGATCAGGCGGAACTCCTGGATCGCGTCGGAGTTCGGGTTGGGCGAGTTGGAGCCCAAATAGGTGTCCATATTGGAGACGCCGTCGAGCATGTAGAACGTGCTGCCGATGCGGCCGCCATTGGAAGAGGCCACAGACTCATTTGGGAATGAGAAGCCGTTCTGCTGCCAGGCTACGCCGGCCCTGTTGCCATCGATCATGCCCGGCGCCAACAGCGCCAGAGCGGATGGGTCGCGGCCGTTCAGCGGCAATTCGCTCACCGCCTGTTCGTTGATGGTCATGCCCAGTTCTGCCGAGGTGGTGTCGATCAGTTGGGCGTCGGCGACCACGTTGATGGTCTCGCCCTTGGCCTTGGCCACTGTCAATTGCACATTCTGCGTAGCGTACAGGTTGGCATTGATGACAATGCCCTTCTGCACGTACAGGGCGAAGGAATTGGCCGTAACCGCGAGCGCATAATGGCCGGGCGGCACCAGGTTGAACAGGTATACACCCTGTCCATCGGTGACCGCATTTTGCGGGTAGTTGGTGTCGACATTGGTGAGCGCGACAGATGCGCCTGGAATGGCCGCGCCCGAAGCATCGGTAACCTGACCGGTCAGACTTCCGTTCGTGCCTTGTCCGAAGAGCAAGGCCGCCGAGCTGACGAAACCAAGAACGGCTACGAGCAGCAGATTTCGTAAACCCTTTGCGCTGATCAACTGCATAATTTCCTCCTGAAGTGAGTACCCATTGACGCATTCATCGGGTTCAATATCTCCCTGGAATTGTGCCGAAAGACTTTTTGAAACCGTTTTCATTCTTTTGAAACCGTTTTCATTCTGACACTTCCAAACCCGATGAGGCGGAACAGCGAATGGTAGCGCCAGATTACCACCATGTCAACAGAAATCGGCGCACAAAAAAGGCCCGCGCCATCGGGGACGCGGGCCATCTTCCAAGCGCGCGCGGTCTTGGCCGCGCTCGCCGTGCTCATCTGATTGACGCTCCCGCCTGTGTTTTCCACAACCCTCAGAAGCGAAATCTCTGAGGCGAGTCGAACGATACGCTTCATGGCTTGCTTGTCTGGCCAAATCCGGCCTGATGACGTCATGTATCCACCAAAAGTCGGATCGGCATAGATTTTTTCCGTTCATGCGGTGCTGCGCATCTCCGGTCCGTGAAGCCGCCTCTTGTTGCGGCTGCGAGCAATATCTTTCACCCCGCCCAGGGCACGGGCCCCAGTCCGACTTTCGTAGGTGGCTTGTCTCTTCGCAGGAATGTAAACTGTGCATGTGCCTGGCAGTGCGCGCAGGGAGTAGTCTTGCCCTTGAGCAGCGGGAAACGACCGCCTATGAAATCTCATCGGACAACGACGCTGAAAATGAAAGCGCGAATCCGGCTTCGGGTTGGGCTGGTATGCATTGCAGCGGCAATTCTGCTTCTGACTGGGCCATTTGCGGTTGCAAGTACCGCGTGCATCGCCTCGCCGGAGTTGCAGGCCCGTCTGAAGGCTAAGCCCACCAGTGAGAGCTATGCCAGCCTGGGAAACTGGTTCGCTGACCGAAAGCGATTTGACTGCGCCGCCACCGCCTTTGCCTCGGCTTCCCGTTTGCAGCCGAAGTCGGCTTCTCTTGCCTATCTATGGGGACTGAGTCTCTGTTCCGCCGGTCAGGATGATCGGGCTCTTGCGCCGCTGAATCAGGCAATACGGCTGGATGCAAACGATATTCGCCCCCACCTGGTTCTTGCCGCGGCCCTGGACCGAATGAAGAAGACAACTGAAGGCGAGGCCGAATGGCGGGCGGCGCTGGCCATCGATCCGGAGTCCGCAGCCGCTCTGGATTCCCTTTCCCAGCATTTTGTCGATCGGAAGGACTACTCTTCCGTGATCGCCCTGCTCGACAAGCCCGGCAAGGAGCGGGTACGAACACCGGTGCAAAGCATGAACCTGGGAGTCGCCTACGCTGGTACGGTGCAGCTCGACAAGGCGGTCAAAGTGCTCCGCGAGGGACTGAACGACAATCCGGACTCGCTGCCCATCGCCGATGAACTAGCGGTAGTGCTCATGCTCCTCGGCCGCGACGAAGAAGCGTTTGCGGTGTTTGATCTTGCGCTTGGCAGACATCCTGACGACCAATCCACGCAGATTCTCTACCTCCACACGCTTGTCTCGAGCCACTCCGAAAAAGCGCCCGATTTCGGCCGCAAGCTGCTCGCGGCCTATCCAAATCACTGGGAGGTGCTGTATCTCAACGCGGTTCTGGAGTCGCGCGAGGGCGATTTTCAGACCGCGCGCGCGCATCTGGAACGCTCCCTTGCCCTGAAT
>CABDZT010000808.1_pt1 | contig 10658 bp, 11 predicted proteins | sample 3421851 | NCBI WGS metagenome assembly CABDZT01 (sample SAMEA5534341, study PRJEB31848) | metagenome | biome: tundra; feature: field; material: soil | place: USA | collected 2013-05 | depth 0.45 m
ACCGCCGTCTCCAGAATATCCAGACGCCGCTCCGCCTGCTCCTTGAACGCCTGAAACTCTCGGATGCGTTCCCCTGCGGCAAGACGCTCCGTGCGCTTGTCACGATACTTGGTCGGAACGACCGGCTGTGCCAACCAGTCCATGCGTTACTATGGCAAAATTGACGCACCGCGTCAAGAGGGCAGCGCACGGCCGGGGCCTGGCCATGGCCTTTACCGCAAACTCCACTTCCGCCATCGATTCCAGATGTCATTGTCTGACCGCAACATCCGTCCGCGGAAGACCGCCTCTCCCTGAAAATCCTTGAATCCGCCGCGCTTTTGCGACCAATCCCGGTTAAAATCGTCAGTACAGTAGGCAGAGCTGCTCCTACCGGCTGCCTGCGCCGCCTTTCGGCCCCTCGGCGTGGAATTTTCACTCGCTCGCCCGGCTGAAGAGGCACGGAATCCCCAGGATGATGACAAGAAAACTTCGTTTGCTGCCCCTCTGGCTCATGTTTGTCGGCGCATTTGCTTTCCTGCTGCCGGCTGTAATCGCCCGCGCCCAAGACGGTCCGGAAAGCACCGTTCCGGCCAACCCGGCGAAGGGCAGCCCGGCGCCGGCCAAGGCGCCCATCGCCAGCCCGATCCAGCTTGCTCCGGTGAAAGCGGCCCCGGCCGAGCCGGCCAAAGTCGCGGAGCCCGCTACGCCGCCGCCGGACCGCGCCCAGGCGTACTATCACCTGGCGCTGGCCAACACCTACGAAGAGGAGGCCGTTACCCAGGGCCGCCCGGAGTACGTGAACAAGGCCATTGACGAGTACAAGTACGCGCTGAACATCGACCCCGCTTCCCCGCAGTTGAACAACGCATTGGCCGACCTGTACTTCCGCACCGGCCGCTCGCGCGAGGCCGAGAGCACGGTGCGGGAGCTGCTCAAGAGCTCGCCCGACGACATCGACGCGCACAAGCTGCTGGGGCGCGTCTATCTACGCCAGCTCGGCGAGGGCCAATCCGCCCTCAATGCCCCGAGCAATGTGCTCGACCTGGCCATCGCCGAGTTCGAGAAGATAGTCGCCTTGCAGCCCAAGAGCGTCGAAGATCGCATGGTTCTTGGTCAGCTCTACACCGTCAAGCACCTCGCCCCCAAGGCGGAAGAGCAGTTCAAGATCGCGCAGTCCATCGAGCCCGATTCCGAAGAAGCGGTGCTCAACCTGACCCGCCTCTACGCGGAAAGCGGCGACGTTGAACATGCCGCCAAGGTCATTGAAGCCGTCTCCGTGGCCGACCGCTCACCCAAGATGGAGTTTGCCCTGGGCGCGGCGTACGACCAGTTGAAGCAGGCCAAGGAGGCCATCGCCGCCTATCAGCGCGCCGCCGACATGGAGCCGGGGGACGTGCGGACGCTGGCCGCGCTGGCCCAGGCCCTGCTCAGCGACAACCAGCTCGACGAGGCGCTCAAGCAGTACCAGGAGCTTGCCGAGGCCGACCCGGAGGACGCAGGCGCACTGATCCATATTGGCGAGATTCAGCGCCGTCAGGGAAAGTACAAGGATGCGCTGGCCTCGATCCGCAAAGCGCGCAAGAAGGACCCCAACTCGCTGGAAGCAGGCTACAACGAGGGGCTGCTGCTGGACGTGCTGGGCCGCTACGACGAGGCCGCGCAGGTCTACGAGAAGATGGTGGACCAGACCTCGCACGCCAACGGCGCCTACACCGTGGATGAAAAGAACGACCGCGGCATCTTCCTGGAGCGGCTGGGGGCGGTCTATCACGAAGAGAACAAGATCGAGCCGGCCATCGCCACTTTCCAGAAGATGATCGACCTGGGCGGCGAGGCGGCGCTGCGCGGCTACCAGGGCCAGGTAGACACCTATCGCGACGCCAAACAGTTCGACAAGGCGGTCGAGGTCTCGCGCAAGGCGGTCGAGGCCAAGCCCAAGGATCGCGACCTGAAGCTGATGCTGGCCGGGGAACTGGCGGACCTGGGCAAGTCCGACGAAGGCCTGGCGCTGGCCAAGGGGCTGCTCGCCAACACCGACGATGATCGCGCGATCTGGCTGGCCCTGGGCCAGATGTACATCCGCGCGCACCGCTGGAAGGATGCCGACGACGCCTTCACCAGGGCTGGGGCGCTGACGACCAAAAAGGAAGACCGCACCTACCTGCTCTTCCTCAGGGGTGAACTGGCCGAGCGGCAGAAGCACTTTGAGCCGGCCGAGCAGTTATTCCGCCAGGCGCTGGACCTGGACCCGGCCAGCGCCATGACCCTGAACTACCTGGGCTACATGCTGGCCGACAAGGGTACCCGGTTGCCCGAGGCCCTCAAGTTGATTCGCAAGGCCGTCGAGCTGGAGCCGATGAGCGGCGCCTACCTCGATTCGCTGGGCTGGGTGTACTTCAAGATGGGCGAGTATGAGCTGGCCGAGGAGAATCTGCGCCAGGCCGTCGAGCGCGACCAGACCGACCCCACGGTCCACGACCACCTCGGCGACCTCTACGAGAAGACCGGGCGCATCCGCCTGGCTGCCGCGCAGTGGGAGCTGTCGCTGGCCCAGTACGCCAAGTCGGCCGCAGCCGATGTGGAGCCGGCCGACGTGGCCAAGGTGCAGAAGAAACTGGAAGGCGCACACGTCAAGCTGGCCCGGCAGGAGAACGCCACCGGGCAGGCCAAGCCGGAGTGAGCCGCGGCACACTGCTGAGACCGGGGAACGGCCAGCGATTCTTCCGAGGAGCAGGTTTAGCTACTGCTTTGTGTCCATCGGGTGCTGCGATTCCTCGAAGAACTGGTTTTGCAGCTTGAGGCTCGCCTGGTCGGCCTTGATCGCCTTGATCGCCTCGGCAATCTGGCGCGACCATTCCTTCTGGTCAAATTCGCCCAACTGCCTGTTTCCTGCCGCGCCCTCGCCCGAATAGTGATTCGGGAAGCGCGCATACCACCAGATGCCTGTGTAAACACTGTCCGGTAGAGCCTGGCGTTTCTGGTCGGCGCCCGATTCCTGGGTCGCCCGGTCCATGTGGACCAAATCCGGCCGCGCAATCAGCATATGCGAGGTCTCCGATTCGCCTGCGTGCATGTCCATCTGTGTCTTCATTGCCGGACGCCCCGGCACGTTCGTCTCCGGCAGGCCGAAGACGTAAACCACGTAATCGCGCGGGCTGGCCATCTGCGCCTGCGCGAACAGCGGGAGCAGGTAGTTATTCCCGCCGTGGCCATTCACAATGACCACCTTCTTGCAGCCATTGCGCGCCATCTCCTTGACGGTCTCCTGGAGCAGCGTCAGTTGCGTCGCCAGACTGTAGGCCACCGTTCCGGGCTGCTGCTGCGCCTCGAATATCTGGCCGAAATAATACTCGGGAAAGACGACCGCATACTCCTGCTTGACCGCATTGAAGACCGCGAAGCGAACATCGAGCAGGTCTGTGCCCAGCGGCAAATGCGGTCCGTGTTTCTCGATAATGCCGAATGGCAGTACGCAAACCCCTTGCGACTGATGAATTGCCTCAATGAAGTCGGGGCCGGTAAGTTCTTCCCATTTAGCGGAAAGACTCCCCTGAGACAGGCAGACTTCTGCCGACAGCAAAAGAAGAAAGAGCGAGAGAACAATGCTGCGTTTGGATTTCATCTTTATCCCCCTTGGTGCCCAAAACAGGCGATTATACCTCCCTTGCGGGCAATGCGTATGACCGGGCGGAACCGGCTTGCCGTTGAACAGCGTCCGCGTTGGCCGGGCATGGTCCAGGTGTTCGATCGGCAGCGGGATGGCCGGACACTCAAGCAAAGAATCCCGGAGGCCCGCGTCTCGCTGTCGAAACGCGGGCCTCCGGGATGACGGAAATGACCGCTTCATGTCCACACCGGGACAACTGCAAGCCTCGCTCTACTTGGTTCCCTCAGCTTGCGAGGCAATGTAGAGGTCCACGTTGCTCTGGTCGACCAGCGAAGTGCCGGTATCCACAAACACCGGGTAAGGGGCAAAGGAGTCCGCGCTGTAGTCCTTGTCGAGCTGCTTGGGGGGCGCGTGGAAGACCTCGTCCAACGCCTTGAGGCCGACGTAGCCCATGGTGAAGGGCTTTTGGGCGATCGTCGAGTCGATGGTGCCGGCCTTGATCGCGTCCAGCGTATCCTGGTCCACATCCCAGGCCACCACCAGGTGGCCGCCACCGCCCCGTTTGACCGCATCGGCCACCACCTTGCCCGACGATGATTCCAGGCAGACAAAGGCATCTATCTTCTTGGGGCCGGTCAGAGCCAAGGACTCCTGGACCCAATCGAAGGCATTGCGCGCATCGCCCTTGATGTCCACCACGTCCACGATGTGAATATCGGGGCGGGTGGCGAAAGCTTCCTTGAATCCCTTCAGCCGCTCGTCCGTATTGGGCTGACCGCCGAGGGTAAAGAAGACCACGTTGCCCTGGCCGCCCAGCTTCTCGATCACCCGCTTGCCGCCCAGCCGGCCGGCCTCCAGGTTGTTGGTGCCGATGAAGTAGAGCCTGCGGCTCCCGGCGGCATCCGAGTCCATGGTGATGACCGGAATCCCGGCGTTGACGGCCCTATCGATCTCCTCCTGCAGCACGGATGCATCGGCGACCGAGATCAGGATGCCGGCCGGCTTGGCCGCAATGGCCTTGTGCAGTTCGGCCTTCTCCGCCGCCGGATCGTAGGTGTCGGGCCCCACGACCTTCGCCGTGACCTTGTATTGCGACGCCGCCTTGTTGAAGCCGGCCGCCGCCGTCTGCCAGTAGGGCAGGTTCACGTTCGTTGCTATCAGGTAAAAGACCTCTTTGGTCGAGTGCCTGCCGCAGCCCGACGTGGACAGAATTCCCAGCGCCAGCATGGCCAACGCAACATTCTTGATCGCTTTCATGCTTGCCTCCCGATACAGACGTGAAGTGAGTTGGGGACCGGCGCCGGAGTTTCGCCCCCTGCGCAAGCCTCTCAAAAAATTCGGCTGGATGGTACTCCCGAAAGACAAGGATTGTCCAATCCCCCACCGCATGAGCAACGTTATAGCACCTCCGCCGGGGGCGGATGGTGATTCCGCGCACGCGAGTGGCGTTCTTTCAGCGCGGGGTTGCCAATTGCGGTATAACCAGACGTGAACGCTTGAGTTCGATGACGATGACGACTCCGCAAGCCAAGCCGAGTTTCGCGTTGCCCGCGGGGATTGCCGTCTGGGGCGGCGCGGACAGCGATCTGACCCGCCGCGCGCACGCCGAGCCGCCTCATCCCTACCGCACGCCGTTTGCCAGGGACGGGGCACGGATTCTTCATGCGCGCGCCTTTCGCCGCCTGGCGGGCAAGACCCAGGTCTTCACCCGCCTTCCCGCCGATTCCCCTTCCGACCACTTTCGCAGCCGCCTCACCCACACCCTGGAAGTGACCCAGATATCCCGCACCCTGGCTGGGGCTCTGGGGCTGAACGTCGAATTGGCCGAGGCCCTCGCTCTGGCGCACGACATCGGCCACCCGCCCTTCGGCCACTCCGGCGAGAAAGCCCTGGACCAGTGCCTGCGCGGCTTTGGCCTCGGTTTCGACCACAACCTGCACGCCCTGCGCATCGTCACCTGGTTCGAGGAGCGGTACGCGGCCTTTCGCGGACTGAACCTGACCCTGGGCGTGCGCGAGGGCATCGTCAAGCACTCTCACGACTTCGCGGCCGCCACTCACCCGGAGCTGGCCGAGTACTTCCTCGACCGGTTCCCGCCGCTCGAGGCGCAACTGATCGATCTGACCGACGAGATCGCCTACCTGACCGCGGATCTCGACGACGGGCTGGACTCGGGCATCCTCACGCTGGGGCAGGTGCGCGAGAGCGTGGCCCTGTTCTGCGGCTTCCACGACGGCGTACTCCAGGATTATCCCGCCGCTCCGCCAAAGCTGGCCGCCTATGAGACGCTCAAACGCGTTCTCAACGCCCTGGTCACGGATTTGATGGAAGAGGTGCGGCGGCAGGTGGCCGCACTTGGAGCGACCACGCTCGACGAGGTTCGCCGCGCGCCCCGGCGGCTGGCGGCCCTGAGCCCGGAGATGGAAGCCGCCCGCGCCGCCGCCAAGCAGTTCCTCTACGCCAACCTCTACAACTCCGCCGGCATGGAAGAGGGGCACACCCACGCCACCGAGATCGTCCAGGGACTGTTTGCCGCACTCATCGCCGACCCCGGCCTGCTGCCCGAAGACCACCAGGTGCAGATTCCCACCCAGGGCTTGGCCCGCACCGTCTCCGACTACATCGCCGGCATGACCGACAGCTATATCGAACAGGCCTGGGGGCGCTGCGGCGGGCGGTGAACCGGTTGAGCGGGTTTTATTTGCGTGTGTGGGTCAAATCGGCCTAAAATGCCGCCATGGCAGACTTTATTACAGGCTTACGGCAGGTGATTCAGGACCTCGTCGCTCTGGACCTCAAGGCAATTCAGGCGAAGCAGGACGCCATGAGCAAGCTGATCGAAGTCCAGCACGATGCGCTCATGAAGACGGTCGATGCGTTCCGCGCCGAGATGCGTTCGGAATTCGCGGCGCTCCGGGCAACCAGCCAGCTTGAAGTCTACCGGCAGGTTTCTCCCTTGAGCGAACGGCTCGCTGTGGTTGAGAAAAGGGGCTGAGAGCCGGGCCTCAAGCGCTGAGGCTCCGGAGTTCCCTACCAGCCGTCCTTCGCCAGTTCCAGTTCCCGCCGCCGGTCTTCGAGCAGCATATCGCACATCGAAGGGCCACCGGCTGTGCATCCACGCAACTCCTCGATCAGTCGAAGTTTCGCGGCCAGCGCGTCAGACTCAGGAGTGGGCGAAGGCTCTTCCGGCCCGACGACCTCGTCGTTTTCCATGACTTGATTGTCTCGCATTTTGGACGCACGGTGGCGATTGATCCGGCCCTGCCCGGATACACCGGGAAAAACAACTTAATTTGGACCAGCAGTCTTACTGCACCGTCCCCTGCGGCCTCAACCGGCGCAGGTCCAGGGCGCACTCGACGGCGTTCTGCGCGTTGAGACGCAAATTGTCGGAGGCGGCCCAGAGCCACAGGCGGGAAACCTGACTGGAGTTGCGCGCCCCCAGCTCCGGGCGCAGCCTCACCAGCACGTCGTTCTGGCCGGTGGAGGCCAGGTTCGAGGGCGAATCGGTGTCTTCGAGGACCAGGTCCACGTGGTCGCCGCTCAGAGCTTCCTCAATGGCGGCGATCTCCACCGGTCGCTCCAACTCGATGGCGATCGAGAAGGTGTGGCCGTGGAAGACCGGCGCTTGAATCACCTGCAGGGCCAGGGCGGGCCAGCGGCCGGCAGACAGCGCGGCGTAGTGGCGACGAACCCGCGCCTCGACCGCGCCTAGGCCGACGGTGGCGGCTTCGCCCAGGCCGGAGAGCAGGTTATAGGCCACCTGCGCGTCGTAGATAGCGCGGGGCAGGCCCTGGAAGCTGAGCAGGCTCACGGTCTGCTGATGCAGCTCGTCCAGGGCGGCGCGGCCAAACTCGCTGGCCGGCTGGAGCAGCGTGGCGAAGGCTGTGCGCACCGGCGCGGCCTGTTGCAGCCGTTCGAGCAGCAGGGCCAGAGCCAGAGCCGCGGGGTGGGCTGGAACCACGGCGGGGGTAAACAGGTCAACGGTAGCGGTTTCCGAGCCCAGCCAGGGAGCGCGCACCAGCACGCCGGTCTCCTGGTCGAGCGCGCCGGAGAGGTCGAGCACCGTGGAACCGGCCCGGAGCGCCTCGCGCCAGTGTTTGCGGGTCAGGTCCTCTGCGCCGCAGAAAAACGTGAAGTCGATGCGGTCGAAGGCGTCGTCGGCGATGGCCTGGACGAAGGTAACCTCGTCGCCCACCTGGTCCAACTGGCCCTGCGCCTCTTCCTCGTCCAGCAGCACAATGTTGGCCGCCGCCAGGGGCGACTCCGACAGGGCTTCCTTCAACTCCCGGCCCAACAAGGTAGAGGCTCCGGCAATGGCGATCTTGTACACAAGCGTCCTTTTTGTTGATGGGGAAGATTAACCGCGATTTAGCGGGTCCGGTTCGGCCGCGGCTGGGGTAGAGCAGCGGGCGCGCCGGCCGGTTGCCTGCGCCGGCGGCGCGACCACGAGTATGCGGCCCGCGCCCAGATGCCCGAGAACATGTAGACCAGTGCCAGTGAGAAGAGCACCCCCTGGGAAAACTTGAGGATCAAGAACAGCACAATCGAGATGAAAATCAGGATCTGGTAGGGATGGCGGCGGGAGAAATTGATCTCCTTGCCGGACCAGAACCTCCAGGTGCTTACCATGAGGAAGCCGCTGATGCCCACGATGACCAGCCAGACAATGGCGACCCACCACGCCCGGTTCGGATAGCCGGAGCAGAGATGAACGCAAGCGGCCAGCAGGCCGGCCGCCGCCGGAATGGGCATGCCCACGAAATACTTGCGTCCCGGGCGCCCCGGATTGCGCGGCTGCGCATCGTGGCTGATGTTGAACCGCGCCAGCCGCGAGACCCCGCCGATGAGAAACAGGAAACAGATGAAAGCCCCGGCGTGAAGCAGATCCTGGCGCAACTGCGGGTTGATGGATTCGGGCAGGAAGTGGAATCCCCAGATGAGCGCCAGCAGGCTGGGCGCCACGCCGAAGGTGATGGCGTCGGCCAGCGAATCCAGCTCCTTGCCGAAGTCGCTACAGGTGTTGGTCATGCGGGCGATGCGGCCGTCGAACGCGTCAAAGGGAATGGCGAAGAGGATGGCGATGGCCGCCCAGTCAAGGTGCGTGTGCGCGTCGCCGGCGCCGCCGATGGCCGCAATCGTCTGGGTGATGGAAAAGAAGCCGGCGGCGATGTTGCCTACGGTAAACAACGAAGGCAGCAGGAACATGCCGCGGCGCAGCCGTGCCTGTGCTCTGGCTCTGGCCTGTGTGGGGTCAAGGTGGTTCACAAGCGGTCTCCCCCAGCCGATGGGCTGTCCATGGCCGCCAGCACACTCGATCCGCCCTTCACCCGCTGGCCTACCTTGACGCGGAGGACTGCCTCGGCCGGTACCAGCACGTCCACGCGGGAGCCAAATTTGATGAGGCCCACGCGCTGCCCGCGCTCCACCGTGTCGCCCTCGCTCAGGTTGAAGACGATGCGCCGGGCCAGGAGGCCGGCAATCTGCTTGAAGGTGACCTCAATGCCCTCGCCGCCCTGGCCGCGCACGGTGGCGATGTTCTGCTCGTTGCGGTCGGCCGAGGCGGGGTTCATGGCGTTCAGGTACTGGCCCTTCCGGTAGCGCACGCTGCTGAGGACGCCGGCAATAGGCGAACGGTTCACGTGCACGTCAAAGACGCTGAGGAAGATGCTGATTCGCTGCCGGGGCCCCTCGGGGGTGGCGATGGCGGCGGTTTCGGTCACCAGCCCGTCTCCGGGCGACACTATCAGGCCCGGCCCCAGGGGAATCGTCCGCTCAGGATCGCGGAAAAACCAGAGAAAAAACGCCGCCAGAAGCACGGGCGCTATGCTCCACGCCCAGTTGCCCGTGGCCCACGCCAGCACGACCGCTACTGCCAGCAGGCTCAAACCGTAGATGTAACCGTCACGAACCATTGTCCCCAACGATTATACGGCGATTCCGCTCCGCTGCCGATTGAGCCGGGCCGGCTAAGTCGAGATTCAGGCGCACACAATATTCAGGCGCACACAATCCACAAGGAGTCCGCGCCAGGCCGGCGCGGCGCGATTCGCCTGCATGTACCGAGCGTTCTAAAGCTTCAAGCGACAGTCGGCGACCTGTGTTCCAGGGCAAAGATCAGGTCTTTGGCGTGCAGCTTGAGCTTCTTCAGGCGCACTGCCTCGATCTGCTCATCCTCGGAGAGGTAGGGTTTTTGAAGCAATTCTTCCAGCCGCTGAGCGTAGCGATGATGTTCGGCATGCAGGCGATCGATTTCTTCGCTCAGCGTGGGATCCTGTACTTCGTCCATTCAGGCACCTCCGTTGGTAACAGAACATTTACATATATCGCCGCAGTAGGGCAAACGGCAAGCGGGAAAACAGCCGAAAGTCATTGGAAGCTGTGGAATTCAGGAAGGGCTGGCGACAGGCGTGATTGCGGTCACACCGGTGGCGGCGACGGACGGCGAGCTGGGGCAGCGGTTCCCGGCGCGGGCACAGGTCAGTCAAGCCGGAGACTCATCAGGACCGCATCTTCTTGAGGATCAGCATAGTAGCGTGGGCGGCGGCCGGTTTCCTCAAAGCCGAGCGAGAGATAGAGCGCCAAGGCAGGAACGTTGGAGGCGCGCACTTCCAGGATGACCGCAGTCACCTGGGCCGAGCGGAGTTCGGTGGCCAGCGCGGCCAACAGGCGCTGGGCCAGACCGCGCCGCTGGACCTCGGCGGCGACCGCAATGGTTTCCAGTTCGGCCTCCGGCGGCAGCACGACGGCCACGGCGAAGCCCTGTACAGCCCCGGTCTCCGGGTCTTCGGCCACGAGGCTGATGCGCCGAGCCGCAGATTGCGGGTCCAGTGCGGTCACGTATGCGGCCGGCGGCCAGTGGGGCGCTTGCTTCAGGCTCTCGGCAATCTCGATCACCCGGTCGAGGTTCGCCGGCGTCATGCGGCGAATCCGCACCGCCGCGCCTGGGGAATTCATGGGTGTTGCGGCGCGGCGGCGGCCGGCTCGCCAAAGATCTCCGCATCGGAGCGGCGCAGGTAGTGGCCGTCGAGTAGCGCCAGATCGACGAAATCTCCAGCGGCCACCCGCG
>CABDZT010000823.1_pt1 | contig 10501 bp, 8 predicted proteins | sample 3421851 | NCBI WGS metagenome assembly CABDZT01 (sample SAMEA5534341, study PRJEB31848) | metagenome | biome: tundra; feature: field; material: soil | place: USA | collected 2013-05 | depth 0.45 m
AGTATGTAGAGTATGAGGACAGTTACAAGTCGCTCAAGGAGGCGCTGACCCACGGAGCGGTCTCGCAAAACCTCAAACTCAACGTAACCTGGATCGAGGCCGAGGGGCTGGAGTCGAAAACTCCCGACGACCGGAGTTATGAGTCGCAGTTGGAAGGATTCGACGGCATTCTCGTCCCCGGAGGCTTTGGCAAGCGCGGCATCGAGGGCATGTTGAACGCCATCCGCTATGCGCGCGAAAAACAGGTGCCGTATTTCGGAATTTGCCTGGGCATGCAGACCGCCTGCATCGAATTCGCCCGCAACGTCTGCGGTTTGAAGGACGCGAACTCCAGCGAATTCGACCCCGCCAGCCAGCACCGCATCATCTACAAGCTGCGCGAGCTGCTGGGCGTGGAAGAGATGGGCGGCACCATGCGCCTGGGAGCCTGGACCTGCATTCTGCAAGAGGACTCGCTGGCAGCCAAGGCTTACGGCGGCGCAACGGAAATCAGCGAGCGCCATCGCCACCGCTACGAGTTCAACCGCGAGTACGAGGCCTTGCTCACCGGCGGCGGCCTGCGCATCAGCGGCACCACCCCGGACGCAACCTACGTAGAAATCGTCGAGATCCCCGGCCATCCGTATTTCCTCGGCTGCCAGTTCCACCCCGAGTTCAAGTCCAAGCCGCTGGAGCCGCATCCGCTGTTCCGCGAGTTCATTACTGCCAGCTACAAGAACCGGCAAGTGCGGCTTGCGCCCGAGACCAGTGAAGCTTCCTCGCTGACCAACGCTCCGTCATCCTGAGCGCAGCGGAGTCGCGGAACCTGCGGTTGCTTTCCGCCGCCCTCCACCCCTTTTGTACAGGGAACCCCGGCAGCCTCCAATCCGGGGTGTCCAATCTGCTCTTGACAAAGGTTTTTGGCCGGGCCTATGGTGACATCGCTTTTGTGTACGGAGGATTCAACACCATGGCGCACTTTGAACTTCAGCCCGCGGAATCGGAGCTTCAACAATTGGCTGGGCAGTATTGGCAGAAAGCCGGCGAAAAAGAGCAGGAACTGGAGACGGCTGCTTTTGAAGCCGGCGCAGCGATCCGGAACGGCGACTACTCGCTGGGCAACCTGGAGGCGATCGTTCGCTGGAAGTCGGAACGGGTGGTCCACTACCTGATTGGCAACAGCGAGGCGCAGATCCGCAGGGTTCTGGCGGTGGCCGCCTCGCCCGGGACCTCGGTCCGGCAGGCTGTCGAGGCTCTCACCGAGTTGCGCGGCATCGACCTGCCGATTGCGTCCGCGATTCTGGCCGCAATCGCTCCGGAGCGCTACAACGTGATGGATTTTCGTGCCCTGGAGGCGCTGGGGAACGCCCGGCACAACGTCGAGTTCTATGCGGAGTTCGTCGCCTTTTGCCGGCGGCTGGCCGAGCAGGGCATCGTGAAGGCGCAGGACGATCTTCCCGGCCCGACGGCCCTGCACGCCCTCGACCGGGCGCTGTGGCAGTGGTCCCGCAGCCGTACCGAGTAGCGGGCCGGACGGAGCAGGCCGCGGAAGGCGCCCCGGCGTAGGCAGCGGAAGGGCTGCGGCCGTCTGCCGGGCAGGGTAAAATCGGCTTCGTGAGCAACTCCTTTGAAATCGGCCCGGTCCAGGTGGGCGGGGGCCGGCTTTTTTTGATCGCCGGCCCCTGCGTCATCGAGGGCGAAGCCCATGTGCGCACCATGGCCGACGAAATCCAGCGCATCGCGTCCGACCTGCGCATACCCTTCATCTTCAAGGCCAGCTACGACAAGGCCAATCGCACCAGCGTGAAGAGCTTTCGCGGGCCGGGGCTGGTCGAGGGCACGCGTATCTTGGGCCGCCTGGCCAAGGACACCGGCCTGCCCGTGCTGACCGACGTGCACGAACCGGCCCACTGCGAGATTGCCGCCGAATTCGTGGACGTGCTCCAGATTCCGGCCTTCCTCTGCCGCCAGACCGACCTGTTGGTAGCCGCCGGCCGCACCGGCCGCGCCGTCAACATCAAAAAGGGCCAGTTCGTCGCCCCCTGGGATATGACCCACCCGGTCGAGAAGGTGCGCTCAACCGGCAACGAGCGCGTCTTCCTGACCGAGCGCGGCTCGAGCTTCGGCTACAACACGCTGGTGGTGGATTACCGTTCGCTGCCCGTCATGCGGCAAATGGCGCCGGTCGTTTTTGACGGCACCCACTCGGTCCAGCAGCCCTCGGCGTCGGGTGGCGTCAGCGGCGGCCAGCCGGAGTTCATCCCATTGCTGGCGCGGGCCGCGGTGGCTGCGGGCATCGACGGCCTGTTTCTCGAGGTCCACGACGACCCGGCCAATGCCAAGTCCGACGGCGCCAATGCGCTGGATTTGAAGCTGCTCAAGCCTCTGCTGGAAAAGCTGCTGGCGATACATCAGGCGGCTGGGGACTGATCGAAACCTTCTCGTTATAGCTGAAATCTACAAGTAGTAGCCAAGCCCAGAGAAAATTGTTTTGAAGGCCCCATCCTGAATTCCGACTGCTTCAAGCCAGTGATTCTCGTAAGCGTCACCTTCCAAAATGAACTCCAATTGCCCGTTCACATCGGCAATGTCTAAAGCGGACCAAGTCGTGACCGTTTTCGTATCGGCATCCGTTTTTTGAAAAGGTACTTTTCGAAGCAAGCGGACCTGTCCATCTTGTTTCCTGGCAACGATTACTTGGCAAGTAGTTAGATTGTCACCTTCTATATGTCCGTAATAGGCCTCCATGAGAGACCATCCTGTAGACTTTGACTCCAAAACTATGAAGAAAACTTCCTTATCCGCGCGTTCTGGCAGACCTGCTTGACGCATTTCTTTGATCAAAGCGGTCCTGGCTTCCAGGGATAGATTTCCAATCTGTCGGCATATTGTTTTCCCCGCAGAATCGCTCCATTGGCAATCAAAACTTGCAATCGAGCTTGTTTCCGGCAACGGATGTTTTGGGAGACGAATATCGCAGCCGTTGTCAGGACCGTTTCCGTAAGGCGACTCTCCGCAGTAGCGGGTTTTTACAAAGGCTCGAACAGCCCGGCATTGAGAATCCATGCAGGCAGGACGATGCGGATCCTTTTTGGATTGCCCGAGCATCTTCTCGGAAGAGATTGATAGGAATATCAGCACTACCGCGAAAACTACAGTCATTGGCCGTAATACAGACATCATGCCCCCTTAGTCGCTTGACCCTCTCGATCAATGCTCCACTTCAAGCAGACGGTTTATACCGCGCGAATCTCCATCGTCTTTCCCAGCGCCTTGAGGGCGAGAGCGATGCCGTCGATCTTGGTTGTGTGGTGAACGTCAATCAACCGGGTCACCTCCTGAGGCGTCACCTTCAAACGCCGCGCCAGCTCCGCCGGACGAACCTTCTGCGCAACCATTTCGTTCACCAGCAACACTTTCGCGGAGAGGCTGGCGGGCAGCTCGATCAGGCGCTGGCCGCGCTTCAGCTTCGAGGGAGCCGGAATTGGCCGCCCCGATTCCAGGTAGAAGTCCAGAGCAGATTCAAGAACGTCCGCACCATGCCGCATGGCGTCTTCTATGTCTTCGCCCTGGGTGATGGCCTCGGGAATATCGGGAAAGGTGACTACGTACCCACCCTCTTCAGCCGCTTTAAAATTTGCAGGATATTGCAACATCTTTCCTCCTACTTCAGGTCCAGTTGTTTCTTGATGGCTGCTACGGTCCCCACCTTCATGTCCTTGTGGTGCATTGGAAGATAAGAGATTTTTCCGTTCAACTCCACCTTCAAGTGTGAGCCCTTAGCGCTCGTGAAGGTCGCTCCCTGCGCCGCCAGCCAACGTTTGAACTCGCTGCTCTTCACGAAGGGACTCCGGTTGAGATTTGTGGTTTCCCACCCTTTCGCCGGAAAAAAGGCGAATGGATGGGGCACCCAGCGTTGTGGGCTGCTCTTTACGTATCCAATATAAGCAGTTTTGCTTATATTGTCTATGGGGCATTCGCAGCCGGTAACGCCGGTGCCAGTTCCCTCCTGATAGCATTTCCGTATGAATTTGCCGCCACTTCGCACATTTCTCCGCGCCGGGCTGCTTGCCGAGGCAGCCATGGTTCTTGGCGCAGCTTTCTCGCTTTCCGCGGCGCTGGCGCAAGGGGCTGCGGCGGCCCTGGCGCCTGACCGCGTCCACATCGAAGAGATTCTGAAGGGGCTCAACCGCGGGCACTCCTTCGGGCAGGTGGCGGTTTCGCCGGACGGCAAGCGGCTGGCTTGGATCGAATGGACTAAAGGGGGCGCGGAGATTCGCGTGGCGCCGCTCGGCGACCTGAAGAAGACCGAGCGGGTGACCGCGGCGGCCAAGCCGGACGAGCACTGCCAGGAGGGCAAGATCCGGTGGGCTCCGGACGCCAAGGCGCTGGCCTTCTTCTCCGATTGCGCCAAGCCGGAGCAGTCCGACCTGTACCTGGCGCGGCTGGACGGCAGCCCGGCGCGGCGGCTGACGGAGCTGAAGGGCTATGTGGAGGCTCCGGCCTTTTCGCCGGATGGGACCAGGGTGGCCTTCCTTTATGTCGAGGGCGCGACGCGGCCGGCCGGGGCGCTGGCGGCCATGAAGCCTCCGGCGGGCGTGATTGGCGAGGAGGGGGTGGAGATTGAGCGGGTTGCCGTGGCAGCCGTGGATGCAGCCAGGCCGACCGCTCCCGCGCTGGTTACGTCTGCCGATTTGCACGTGTACGAATTCGACTGGCGTCCCGACTCGAAGGGTGTGGCCTACGTGGCCGCCGACCCGCCGGGAGAAAATAACTGGTGGGTGGCGAAACTCTACACGCAGACCTTGGGTGAAACCCCGAAGGCCATTCTCGCCCCCGCCGAGGTCCCCGGTCCGCTGCACGGGTTGCAGATTGCAGTCCCGCGGTGGTCGCCGGACGGCAAGGTCATCGCCTTCATCGGCGGCCTGATGAGCGACCAGGGCTCGACCGGCGGTGATGTGTGGATTGTCTCCTCAGAAGGCGGCGCGCCGCGCAACCTGAGCCAGGGGCGGCCCACCTCGGCGGCCTGGCTCGAGTGGGAGTCGAACGACCACCTGTTTGTGAGCGAGCTGGCGGGCGGCAACTGCCAACTGATCCGCTACCACCTGCAAGGCGACCGGACCAGCCCCGGAGGCCAAATCAACTTTGGCTCGCCCATCTTCAGCATTCCGGGCAGCGTGGGCGACGGGCGGCTGGAGCTGAGCCTCTCGGCCACCGCCGACCACTCGCTGTTTGTCTTCCGCGCCAGCACCTTCGACCACCCCATGGAGATTTACGGCGCCCGGCCGGGCACGGTGATGACCTCGGGGCTGGAAGGGGTGATGCAACTGACGCATGTGAACGACGGCGTCGAGCCGGCCTGGGGCAAGTCCCTTTCGCTGAGCTGGAAGAGCGGCAAGTTTCATGTGCAGGGCTGGCTGACGCTGCCCAAGGACTACGATCCGGCCAAAAAGTACCCGCTGATCGTCGAAGTGCATGGCGGGCCGGCCTCGGCGGTGGAGTCGCATTGGGGCGGGGGCGGCGGCCTGAGCGCGGCGGCGTTTTCGGCGCTGGGCTACTTTGTGTTGATGCCCAATCCTCGCGGCAGCTTCGGGCAAGGCGAGGACTTTACCCAGGCCAACCGCAAGGACTTCGGCTACGGGGACCTGGGCGACATCCTGGCCGGGGTGGACACGGTGCTCGCGAAGTACCCGGTGGACCCCAACCGGGTGGGCCTGACGGGCTGGAGCTACGGCGGGTTCATGGCCATGTTCGCCGTGACCCAGACGCAGCGGTTCAAAGCGGCGGTGGCGGGCGCGGGGATTTCGGACTGGCAGAGCTACTACGGCGAGAACTCGATCGACCAGTGGATGACCCCCTACTTCGGGGCCTCGGTCTACGACGATCCGGAGGTGTACGCCAGGAGCTCGGCGATCAACTTCATCAAGCAGGCGCATACGCCCACTCTGGTGGTGGTGGGCGACCGGGACGGGGAGTGCCCCGCGCCCCAGTCCTTCGAGTTCTGGCACGCGCTGCGCACCCAGCACGTGCCCACGCAACTGGTGGTTTACCCCAACGAGGGGCACGGCTTTGTGGACCCGGCCCACCGGCGCGACGTGATGGAGCGGGCAGTGGAGTGGTTTGCCCGCTACCTGCCGCCAGGGGCGGAGTAGCCTGTGGCTGCTCGCCAACCGGGCCCCGCGGAGTCTATTGGGAGAAGGGACGGAGGACCGCGCCGGAGGATCTGGCTGCCGGGAGCCACTCCGTCCTGATACACTTTTCCTTGGAGTTTTGAGAGCGTTTTTCGTCAACCGGCGGCAGGGAAGAGCGTGGCGCCGGGAGCCGGTCATTTGAGCGGATTCCACCGGCGCCAGGCCAGCCATGGCGTGTTGACGGGCCGCTGCAAGAGCGTCTTTCCGATTTCCGTGGTCTTCTGGGGCGCCGGGCAAGAGGGTTTTTCTTGGAAAAAGAGAGCCCCTCGGGATCGGCAAACGCGGGCTGCGGCGATGGGAAGTTCGCTATAACCCAATTTTTCTGACGTATTCGGGAGAGACCGTTCCGCAGTTTGACAAGGCGGGGCGGGGAGGATTCATGCGGCGGTTTTTGACGCTTGTTTGCTTGTTGTGCCTAGCCATTCCAGCCGGGATTTCGATCTCCGGCTGCACCCGTAATCCTGGTGCAAACTATTGCAATGGTTTGGGTTATGGATTGAAGGTCACGGATGTGGCCTCGATCACGCTACAGCCCGCGACCACGGGCATCTCGCTGGCCTACGGGCAGACGCGGCAGTTGGGCTCACCCACGGCCTTGACCTGCAAGGGCCAATCGGCCAGCGTGGCCAGCTACACCTACGGCGTCACCTACTTCAACGGCAAACTGTTAGTGGACGTTTCGCCCACCGGCAACATGTGCGCGGGGACGTGGAACCGCAACACCGGCGGCGGGATCGCCAACTACACCATCTGCAGCAATCCGGACCCGGTGCCCTCGACCGGCGGCTTGCCCTACGGCACCGCTTACATTACGGCCTCCGGCAATTCGGTGACTTCCAATCCGGTGGCGGTGTACGTTCATGCACAGGTGACGTCGCTCTCCCTTGTGGGGCCGCAGGAGTGTCTCTCGCAGGGTACCCTGTGGCCGCAGCCGCTCGACGTCCAGGCCTGCTATAGCAGCAACGGCACGCAGGTGCTGATATGCGCGCCTTCCACCGTGACCGGCTATGCCTGCCCACTGCCTGCCGGCGTCAGTTCAGTACCCAACTGCACCACCGCCATCGGCACCGTAAGTTACACGACGGGCACCGGCACGGTCGCCTCCATCAACAACGAGACCAACCAGATCACCGCCGAGATGCCGGGCACCACCGTGATCACTGCGTCGGTGGCCGGATCGGGATCGTCGGCCGGCTACTTCTCCACCTGCCCGCCAGCCTCGATCTCAGTCACCCTCAACGGCAAGTCTGGACCGAGCGAGCCGGTAACCGTGACTCAGGGCGTGACTCAGAATATGGTCACCACCGTGACCGACACCAAGGGCCAGCCCATCACCGGCCTTACGCTGGACTACCAGTCGACCGACCCGATCGACATCTCGGTAGGCGGCGGGGGCGCCGTGTCGGCCGCATTCCCCGGCGTGGCTTCTGTCTATGCCATCTGCCAACCGTCTCTCTGCAATCCGTCGCCCATCAACAAGGTCGGACTGTATGGCACCGGCCTGTCGATTTCCTCCGACCCGGTCTCCGTAACAACGCCTGGCACGGCCAGCGCCTACATGTACTTCGCGGCTCCCGGGCAGTCGCAGTACCTCATCCCGGTCGAGGTGCGCTCGGGCACAGTGGGTTCGACAGTGCGCCTGCCTTTCGTGCCGAACTCGATGGTGATGGATCGCACCGGCACCAACCTTTACTTTGGCTCATCTCTCGGACTGATGATCGCCGGCGGACTCACCGCCACACCCTCGGTTTCAAAGCCGGACCCCAGCGTGCCGGGCGTGGTGCTGGCCGTGGCGCCGAACAACTCTTCCGTATTGATCAACGACCAGGTGCGCCGGGTTTTCTATCTCTACTCCTCGGCCGGCGCCATCTCCGCCACGTTTGGCGGAGTGGGCAATGCCGCCTCCTGGACCCCCGACGCCAAGACGTTGTATATCACCGACAGCGCTTCTCTGGGCGCCGGCCACAGCGACACCCTCTACGTCTACAACGTGAACACCGGCTGGACCACCTATGACTTGACTGCATCCGGCGACGCCCAGAATCTGGCTATCACCATCCCCAGCGTGGGCGCCTACCTGAGCGGCAACCCTACCGTGGCCCACACCTGGTGCCCCTCCGGCACCGCCGCCGATTACAAACACATGATCTTTTATCCACAGGGCGACTCGGTCCCCGCGCAGACCGACATTCTGGCCGCCACCACCGATGGGCAGCACATCCTGGGCGCAGCCATGATCGGCGGCGGGGTTACGCTCTCCGACATTGGCGTCACCATCCCCATCGGCGAGTGCCCGCAGCCCAGCTCGAGCGGCGCGCTGCAGCCGCTCACCATCCGCCACACGCTCAACCAGTTGCCGCTCAACGTGAATGCGACCGCGGTGAACCAGGTGGTTACCTCTCCGGCGTCCAACCTGGCCTTCGTCACTTACACCGGCTCCACTCCCGGCGCCTCGCTGCCCTACTACGTGCCCGGCAGCGGCGGCAAGGCCGGCACGGTGAACTATTTGACGCTCACCGGAGGCTCGGCCGTCACCGCGCCCCTGGCTGGCGCCTTTACTCCGGACGACAAGCTGTTCTTTGTCTCCACGGCCGGCGATAACATGATCCACTACATCAGCGTGCCCCTGGTTATCAGCAACCCGGCGCAAGCCGACACCCAGCAGATCAGTCCCAAACTGCCGGCCTGCACGCCCGTTTCCGCCGGCGGCTTGGACCTGGGCTGCACGTATTCCGGCAGCGGCTCCATCGTTCCGGCCACGGTCATCGCCGTCAAGCCGCGCACCACCACATAGCGCGGGGCGCATCGAGTACCAGGCAGGAGGGCCGGCCCAGCGCCGGCCTTTTTGTTGCTCGATCCGGTATCGAAGCAGACACAAGAGGCTTTCGCCTCCGCGACCGCCGCCGGCTCGCTGGGTGCCCCATCCTTTTCGCGTTCTATGCGAAAAGGGTGGGAGACCGCAAACCTCGACTGACCTGTCGACTCGCCAATTCCCCCGTCTCCGCACGATAGAATCAAGACATGATCAAGGGGATATCCTTTCTTCGTCCCGCAGGCAGCCCAGCGGCTTATGACCGGCTGGCAAGCTTCTTTTCCGCGCTGGGATTCGCCTCCGGCAAGGGATGGGAGGAAGAAACCAGCCACCCCAACGACGAAGACCTGTCGTTGGGGACCCCGACAACGAGTCGTGGTGCGTCCTTTCTTGCTCCGCTCGGCAACCTGGAGTTTGTCTACGGCCAATTCCCTTCCACCGCCGATGTGCTGGTCGAGGTGACCGCTCTTGACGCCGTCCACCAGGCCGCCGAAACCTGGCTGCGCACAGAAGGCGGCGACCAGTCCGTCACGCGCCTCTCGCCCATCGCGGAAACGCACTGGAAGTCGCGCATCTTCACCGTCGAGCCCGAGCCGGGGTTCGCCTTCAGCTTCTGGGCCTGGACCGACCCCGTCAAGGGCAAGCCGGTGGCCGTCGAAGGCGATCTCTCCGCTGAGGGAATGAAGTTCGCCATCGTCGTCGCCCGCTGGAATGCGGTCATCACCGAGCGGCTTCTCGAAGGCGCGCTGGACGCCCTGTTGCGCAGCGGCGCAAAGCGCGGCGACATAGAAGTTGTGCGCGTTCCCGGCGCGTGGGAGATTCCCGCCGCCGCCCGCACCCTGGCCAACCTCGGCCGGGTAGACGCCATCGTCACCCTCGGTTGCCTCCTGCGCGGCGAAACCGCCCACTACGAGGCCATATATAACGAAATAGCCCGCGGCATCGGCCAGTCGCAGCAGGAGACCGGCATTCCCCACAGCTTTGGCGTGCTCACCTGCGAGACCCTGGAGCAGGCGCTTAACCGCGCCGGCATCAAGGCCGGCAACAAGGGCTTTGAAGCCGCCACGGCGGCCATCGAGATGGTGAGCCTCACCCGCAAGCTCCAGCTTGGCGGAGTGCAGCAAGGCGGCCCCGCTTGACCGCCGGACCGCGCCGCAAATCCCGCGAGTTGGCCATGCAGATGCTCTTTCAGGCGGACATCGGCAAGCAGACGCCGGACCAGGTCCGGGCCACGTTCTGGAAGGCCGGCGACGAGGTCGAGCCCGAGGTCCGCGGCTTTGCCGAGGACCTCTACCGCGTGGCCGTCGCCCACCAGGAAAAGATCGACGAGTTGATCGTGGCCAACTCCAAGCACTGGCGCCTGGAGCGCATGCCCGCCGTGGATCGTAACCTGCTCCGCATGGCCGTGGGCGAGATGCTGGGCTTCAAGGGCACGCCCTTCCCCATCGTCATCAACGAGGCTCTCGAAATCGGCCGCCGCTACTCCGCTCCCGAGTCCATCAACTTCCTCAACGGAATG
>CABDZT010000832.1_pt1 | contig 10381 bp, 5 predicted proteins | sample 3421851 | NCBI WGS metagenome assembly CABDZT01 (sample SAMEA5534341, study PRJEB31848) | metagenome | biome: tundra; feature: field; material: soil | place: USA | collected 2013-05 | depth 0.45 m
AGTTAGAAGGCGCGGGCGAAGATGAGGAGATGGCCGCTGAACTGGCGGCTGCCGGCGGAGTGAGCGTCTTTCCGGGGTGGGAGTTTTTCTCGGCGGTGGCTGGGGCGGATAAGTCGCTACTAACTCTACTGCCTAGGTGCGCGCTGTTTATCGAAGAGCCGGCAATGGTGCGCAACCAGATTGATCGCTGGTGGAACAAGGTCGAGCAGCGGCATGAGCGGTCGGCGATGGGTTCGCTGATCCGGCCCGAGGATATCTATCTGCGGCCGGAGGTGTTGCAGACGGCGCTGGACGGGCACATGGGGCTGGACCTCGACCAGTTGGGCGTGGTGGACGTGCTGGACGAGGACCGCACGCTGGGCGAGATCGAGCTGAACACGCGGCCGACGCTGAGGTTTCATGGGTCGATTCCGGCCCTGACTGATCAGTTGCGGACGTTGGTGGCCAGCGAGACGCGGATTGTGCTGGCGGCTCCGCACCAGGGCGACGTGGAGCGGCTGGCCACGGTGTTGCGCGAGTACCAGATTCCGTATAGGCTGGGAAGCCGCAACCCGCATCCCGGCGAGACGATGCTGGATGAGGGCAGTTACCTGGCCGGCGACCTGCGCGTGCCCGTGATTGTCCGCACGCCGGTGGCCTCGGGCGTGAGCTTTCTGGACTCGAACCTGATTCTGTTCGGGGTCAACGATCTCTCCGATGACGCGGATGTGGCGGCGCGGCCCGAGCCGAAGCGGTCGAAGACGGCGGCGTTTGTTTCCGATTTTCGCGACCTGACGATCGGCGATTACGTGGTTCATGTGGACCACGGGATTGCGCAATATCAAGGTCTAAAGGAAATTGTGCAGGACGGGTTCTCCGTCGAGTTCATGATTCTTGAGTTCGCGGAGCAGGCCAAGTTATATGTGCCGCTGACGCGGCTGGATCTGATTCAGAAGTACCGCTCGACGGACGCGGGACCGGCGCCGGTGCTGAACAAGCTGGGTTCGCAGCAGTGGACCAAGACCAAGGCGCGGGTGCGCAAGGCCATGCAGGATATGGCCGGCGAGTTATTGAAGTTATACGCCGAGCGGACCACCGCGCAGGGAACGGCTTTCTCGAAGGACAACGAGTTTCAAAAGGAGTTTGAGGACTCGTTCGACTATAGCGAGACGGAAGATCAGATATCGGCGATCCGGGCCATCAAGTACGACATGGAATCGACCAGGCCGATGGATCGCCTGCTGTGCGGCGACGTGGGCTATGGCAAGACGGAAGTAGCCATGCGGGCGGCGTTCAAGGCGGTGCAGGACGGCAAGCAGGTGGCTGTGCTGACGCCCACCACGATTCTGAGCTTTCAGCATTTCGAGACATTCAAGAAGCGGTTTGCGCAGTTCCCCATCAACGTGGAGATGATCTCGCGCTTCCGCACGGCGAAGGAACAAAAGATCATCATCGAGCGAGTGGAGACGGGCAAGGTGGACATCCTGATCGGCACACACCGGCTGCTGTCCAAAGACATCAAGTTCCAGGACCTGGGCCTCCTGGTGGTGGATGAGGAGCAGCGCTTCGGCGTGCGCCACAAGGAGCGGCTGAAGCAGATGCGGAAGGAGATCGATGTGCTGGCCATGAGCGCCACGCCGATTCCGCGCACGCTGCACATGTCGCTGGTGGGCTTGCGGGATATGAGCGTCATCGAGACGCCGCCCAAGGACCGCATGGCGATTCAAACGGTGGTGGCCAAGTTCGACGAGAAGATTGTGCGCTCGGCGGTGGAGGTGGAGCTGGAGCGCGGTGGGCAGGTGTATTTTGTGCACAATCGCGTGGAGTCGATCTACGAAATTGCCGCGCGGATTCAGGAACTGGTACCCCCGGCGCGCGTGGCCGTGGGCCACGGGCAGATGGGCGAGACGGAGCTTGAGAGGGTGATGCTGGCCTTCATGCGGCACGAGTACGATGTGCTGGTGGCGACGACGATCATCGAGAATGGGCTGGACATTCCGCTGGCGAATACGATTCTCATCAATCGCGCGGACCGGCACGGCCTGAGCGAGTTATATCAGTTGCGCGGGCGCGTGGGCCGGTCGAACCGGCGCGCGTATGCGTATTTACTCATTCCGCCGGAGAATGAATTGACGGAGATTGCGCGCAGAAGGCTGGCGGCGCTGAAGGAGTTCAGCGACCTGGGCGCGGGGTTCAAGATTGCGGCGCTGGACCTGGAGTTGCGCGGCGCGGGCAACATGCTGGGCGGCGAGCAGAGCGGGCACATCGAGGCGGTGGGATTCGAGCTGTACACGTCAATGCTGGAGGCCGCGGTGAAGGAGATGAAGGGCGAGCTCAGCGAGGAGCGGCCAGCCACGCAGCTTAGCCTGGGCATCGCGCTTCGCATCGACGAGAGCTATGTGCCGGAAGAGAACCAGCGGCTGCGTCTCTACAAGAAGATTGCCGGCGCAACGAGCGAAGCGGCCGTGGCCGAGGTGCGCGCGGAGATGGAAGACCGCTATGGCGCGCCGCCGGATGCGACGGTGTACCTGCTGGAAGCGGCGATGGTGCGCCTGGAGTGCGAGCGGATCGGCATTGCGCAGGTGGATCGCAAGCGCGCCGAAGTGCAGATCCGGTTCATGGAGAATGCGGCGGTCGATCCGCAGCAACTGATGCGATTGGTGGCGCGCAACGCCAAGCGGGGCGCGCAGTTCACGCCGCAGGGGCTGTTGAAGTATCCTTTGGCTGCCACGCGGTCCGACGAAGTTCTGCTGGAGATTCACGAATTGCTTGCCAACTTGGCGCCCGCGCCGGTGAATGCGTAGGAAACGAGGGTTGATTGTGAGAGGAAATATGAAAAGAGTCGTTGCTCAGTTTGCGATCGGAGTTGTTATGGCTTCCGCAATAAGTGCATATGCCGCGAATGAGAACTGGAAGCAGCAGTTTGAAAAGGTCTCGAACGAGTACTTCGACCAGGTGTACTTTCACTATGCGCCTACGCAGGGGACGCTGGCCGGGTATCACCAGTACGATACGCAGTTGGAGGATTACTCGCGCAAGAACATCGCCGCCGAGATTGCCGCGCTCAAGAGCTTTGAAAAGCGCGTCGAGGCGATTCATCCAGATGCTGACGCGGCCGAGTTTGTTCCGCGGAGCGATCGGGAGATTGTGCTCGCGACCATTCGCTCGGAGCTGCTGACGCTGGAAACGATTCGGCCGTGGGAGAAGAATGCGGACAACTATTCAAGCACCTGCGCGAATGGGGCGTTTGTGCTGATGGAGCGGAAGTTTGCTTCGGCCGACGAGCGGCTGCGGTCGCTGATTGCGCGGGAAAAGCAGATGCCGGCGCTCTTGGCCGATGCGCGCGTGAATCTGAAGAATCCGCCGCGGATTTATACAGAGATTGCCATCGAGCAGTTACCGGGCATCGTGAGCTTCTTTGAGCACGATGTACCTCTGGCCTTTGCCGACGCAAAGGATACGTCGCTGAAGGCCGAGTTTGCCGAGACCAATGCGGCCGCGATTGCGGCGCTGAACAGCTATCTGGGCTGGTTGAAAACGGACCTGCTTCCGAAATCGAACGGCGACTTTCGCATTGGCGCGGAGACCTTCTCGAAGAAGCTCGAATACGACGAGATGGTGGAGCTGCCGCTCGGAAAGCTGCTGGAGATCGGCTGGGCCGATTTGCGCAAGAATCAGGAGCATTTCAAGCAGGTTGCGAAAGAGTTGGAGCCGGCGAAGGACCCGAAGGCGGTGCTCGAAGAGCTGGGCGAGAACCATCCCGCGCCCGACCATCTGCTGGACGCCTTCCGCGCCACCTTCGACGGATTGGTCGGCTTCATCCGCACGCATCACATCGTCACCATCCCTTCGGATGTGCGGCCCATCGTGGAGGAAACGCCGCCCTTCATGCGCGCCACGACCTTTGCCTCGATGGACACGCCGGGACCGTTTGAGGCGCACGCCACCGAGGCCTACTTCAACGTGACGCTGCCCGACCCCAAGATGAAGCCGGAAGAGGTGGAGGGCTTCATGCATTCGTTCAACGTGGGCACGGTGATTTCAACGGCGGTGCACGAGGCTTATCCAGGGCATTACATTCAATTCCTGTGGTTGCCGCAGGCGCCGAGCCGGGTGCGCAAGCTGCTGGGGGCAAATACCGACATCGAGGGCTGGGCGCACTACACCGAACAGATGATGCTCGACGAAGGCTATGGCCAGCCCGGTGCCGGAGCGAAGGATGAGCGGGAATCGAAGTTCCTGCGCCTTGGGCAACTGCAGGACGCGCTGCTGCGCAACGCGCGCTTCATTGTCGGCATCGAAATGCATACCGGCAAGATGAGCTTCGACGAGGCCGTGGAGTTTTTTCAGAAGGAAGGCTACCAGTCGAAGGAGACGGCGGTGGTAGAGACAAAGCGCGGCACCGGCGACCCGACTTATCTCTACTACACGCTGGGCAAGCTGGAGATCATGAAGCTGCGCGAGGACCTGAAGAAGAAGCAGGGCGCGGCGTTTTCGCTGGAGGAGTTCCACAACAACTTCCTGCGCCAGGGCTTTCCGCCCATCAAGGTCGTGCGCGAGGCGTTGCTGGGGGACGGCACGCCGGCGCTTTGAAGGCGGTACACATTTCCGTCCAGCGCATCCCACGCAAGGGGTACAACGGAAATGGCAATGAGCTAGTATGCTGTGAGCGAAAATCCATTCCGCGCAAAGGCGGCTGCAGTTGAAACGAGGATGACGGAATGAGCGAACGGGTAAGGAAGGCGGTCTTTCCCGCGGGCGGGCTGGGCACGCGCTTTTTGCCGGCCACCAAGGTGATTCCCAAGGAGATGCTGGCGCTGGTGGACAAGCCCATCATCCAGTACGGAGTGGAAGAGGCGATCGCTTCGGGGATCGAGCACATCATCATCGTGACGGGCCGCGGCAAGGGCGCGATGGAGGACCACTTCGACCATAGCTTCGAGCTGGACGCGACGCTGGAAAAGCGCGGCAAGAGTGAACTGCTGGCGGTGTCGCGCGGCATCTCTTCGCTGGCGCGGATCAGCTATGTTAGACAAAAAGAACCGCTGGGACTGGGCCACGCCGTGCTGTGCGCCAAGGACCTGGTGGGCGATGAGCCCTTCGCGGTCATCCTGCCGGACGATGTGATCGATGCCGAGGTGCCGTGCCTCAAACAAATGATGGACGTGTTCGACGAGCGGGGCGGCTCGGTGCTGGCGACGCAGACCATCGAGGGGCCGGGGATCAGCGCCTATGGAGTGCTGGCCGGCTCGCAGGACCCCGACAACTGGCGGATTTACAACTGCACCGGCATGGTGGAGAAGCCGAAGTTTGAAGACGCGCCATCCAAGCAGGCCATCATCGGCCGCTATGTTCTAACACCGCGCATCTTCGCTCTGCTGGAGCAGACGACCCCCGGCGCGGGCGGCGAGATACAGCTCACCGACGGCATCAAAGCGCTGGTCAAGGAAGAGAAGGTCTTTGGCTACACCTTTGAAGGCAAGCGGTTCGATGCCGGAGACAAGTTCGGCATGTTGCAGGCGACGGTCGAGTTTGCGCTCAAACGGCCTGAGTTTGCCGAGAAGTTCCGCGAGTATTTGAAGGGGCTGGCGCTGTAGGAAGCGAGTCAGCAAGTCAGCGGTTCAGCAAGCCGACTTGCTGAACCGCTGACTCGCCCTTTTATGCCTTCCACTTTATGTTGCAGCCGATGGAGGGGCGCTGATCTTCAAGCGGCGGCTTGCCGGCGAGCGCCGTGTCGATGGCGGCGCGCAGGTCTTCGCCGGTGACGGGGATGCCGTTGCCGGGGCGGCTGCGATCGAACTGGCCGCGATAGACCAGGCGGAAATCGGCGTTGAAGAGAAAGAAGTCGGGCGTGCAGGCGGCCTTGTAGGCGTGGGCCACGGCCTGCGTCTCGTCGTACAAATAGGGGAAGAGAAAGCTGTGGATTTCCGCCTGCTGCTTCAGTCCGGCGGGGTTGTCGGCGGGGTGGGTGGTTACGTCGTTGCTGCCGATGGCCACAATGCTCAGCGGCTTGCCGTCATAGTCCTTGCCCAGCGCGGCCAGGCCTTTCTCGATGTGCTTCACGTAGGGGCAGTGGGTGCAGATGAACATCACCAGCAGAGCCTTCTGGCCGCGGAAGTCGTCGCGGCGGACCAGCTTGCCAGAGACGACGTCGGTGAGGGCAAAGTCGGGGGCCGTGGTGCCCAGTTCCAGCATGGTGGATTCGGTAAGTGCCATGGAAAACTCTCCTTGTCTTTTGATAACTCATGAGCCCGTTGAACAGGCCGCGGGAATGCCGGGCGCCCCAGGTCTCGCTTATGAGACCTGGGAAAGCACGAACCTACCCCTTGGCGAACATCTGCTTGATCCCCCTGAGTGCTTGACGGGTGCGCTCTTCATTCTCAATCAGCGAGAAGCGGACGTGGGCGTCGCCGTAGTCGCCGAAGCCTATGCCGGGGGAGACGGCGGTTTTGGCTTCCGTTAGCAGGATCTTCGAAAACTCAAGGGAGCCGAGGCGCCGGTACTGCTCGGGAATCTGTGCCCAGACGAACATGGTTGCTTTCGGCAATGCTACCGGCCAGCCGAGCTTGTTGAGGCCCTCGACTAATACGTCGCGGCGCTTGCGGTAGGTTTCGCAGATCTGGCGGACGCAGTCCTGGGGGCCTTCGAGGGCCTGGATGGAGGCTACCTGGATGGGGGTGAAGATGCCGTAGTCGAAGTAGCTCTTGAGCTTGGCCAGCGCACTCACCAGCACCGGGTTGCCGACCATGAAGCCGACGCGCCAGCCGGGCATGTTGTAGCTCTTCGACAGAGTGAAGAACTCGACGGCGACGTCCTTGGCGCCGGGGACTTCGAGGACGCTGGGGGGCTTGTAGCCGTCGAAGGCGATGTCGGCGTAGGCCAGGTCCTGGATGAGGTGGAAGCCGTACTCCTTGGCCAGCTCGACGAGGCGGGCGAGGAAGGGCAGGTCAACGCACTCAGTTGTCGGATTGGACGGGAAGTTGACGATGAGGGCCTTGGGGCGGGGCGTCATGCGGGGGATCAGGTCCTCAAGCTGGGCCAGGAACTGCTCGCGGTCGTGCACGGGGACGCTGACCACGTGGGCGCCGGCAATGACCGGGCCGTAGATGTGGATGGGATAGCTGGGGTTGGGCACCAGCACCGTGTCGCGCGAGTCGAGAATGGCGAGGCAGAGGTGGGCGATGCCCTCCTTGGAGCCGATGGTGACGATGGCCTCGGTGTCGGGGTCGAGATCGACGTTGTAGCGGGTCTTGTACCAATTCGTGATTGCCCGGCGCAGGCGGGGCAGCCCGCGGGAGACCGAATAACGATGGGTGGCAGGCTTGAGCGCCGCCTCGACCAGCTTGTCGACGATGTGTTTGGGGGTGGCCCCGTCGGGGTTGCCCATGCCGAAGTCGATGATGTCTTCGCCGCTGCGGCGGGCGGAGCGCTTCATTGCGTCGGTGATGTTGAAGACGTAGGGCGGGAGGCGCTGAATGCGGCTGAACTCTTCCATGCAACAAGTTTAAGGCAAAGGAGGCCAGTTCAAGGCAAAGAGGGCGGCTGCGGCGGAGAGGGCATCGGCGGGGTTACGGAGCCGGGGCGGGTTGAAGCGCGCTGTTTCCCGGCAAAGTGGTTCCTTTTGAGCAGAATTTCAGAGGCCCGGTGGAACAATCTGTCTTCGAAGCAGTGCGCCGTTTCGAGCGCAGCCGCCCGGGTCCCCGATGCGCGGAGAACCGGCGCCCTCACCGGGCATGGGCTCGCGCTCCAGGCTTGCCGGATGCCCTTCTTCCAGGAAGAGGTGGCCGATGAACGCCCTGTTGATCTACCCGGAATTCCCCGAGACCTACTGGAGCTTCAAACATGCGCTCAAATTTCTGGGCAAGCGGGCGGCGCAGCCTCCGCTGGGGCTGATGACGGTGGCGGCGCTCTTGCCGTCGGCCTGGAAGAAGCGGCTGGTGGACACCAATGTGGAGCGGCTGCGCGACCGCGACCTGGCCTGGGCCGACGTGGTGCTGGTGAGCGCGATGCACATCCAGCGGGAGTCGCTGGCGGCGATTGTGGAGCGGTGCCGCGCGCGCGGGCTGCGCACCGTCGTTGGAGGCCCCATCACCAGCAGCTTGTCGGCGGCCGAGCTGAAGGCGGACCACGTAGTGATCGGCGAGGCGGAGGCGCTGATTGCCGGGCTGGCACGGGATCTGGAACAGGGCAAGGCCAGGGCCGTCTATCAGGCCGCCGAGAGGCCGGAGATGGCAACCAGCCCGCTGCCCGACCTGAGCCTGATCAAGATGCATCGCTACTCGACGATGGCCGTGCAATACTCGCGCGGCTGCCCGTTCAACTGCGAGTTCTGCGACATCATCGAGATCTACGGCAGGCGCCCGCGCACCAAGGCCGTTGCACAGGTGCTGGCCGAGCTTGACCAGTTGCGCGCGGCGGGTTGGCGCGAAGCGGTGTTTATCGTCGACGATAACTTCATCGGTAACAAGGCGCGGGCCAAGGAGTTATGCCGGGCGCTGGCCGAATGGCGCAGCCAATACAAAACCAGTTTCGACTTCAATACCGAGGCTTCGCTGAACCTGGCCGACGATCCGGAGTTGATGCAACTGATGAAGGATGCCGGCTTCGTCTCGGTTTTCCTGGGCATCGAGACTCCCGATGAATCGGGGCTGATTGCCAGCAACAAGCTGCAGAACACGCGGCGGAGTTTGCTTGACAGCGTGGCCACCATCCAGAGTTATGGAATGCAGGTGATGGGCGGCTTCATCCTGGGCTTCGACACGGATCGCGACGATATCTTCGACCGCATGGTGGAGTTTATTGAGAAGAGCGGCATTCCCATTGCGATGGTGGGGCTGCTGCAGGCCATGCCGGGAACGCAGTTGTTCCGGCGGTTGTGGCGGGAGGGCCGGATTGTGGACGCAGGCGGGGGCGATAACACCGGCGACAAGCTGAACTTCCTTCCTAACATGGACGCGGCGCGGCTGGTGGAGGGCTATCGTTCGGTGCTGAAGCGGATTTATAGCTGCGAGGCGTACTATGAGCGTGTGAAACTCTACCTGAGCCGCGCGCAGCCCAAGTCTGGAGAACGAAAGTCGAAGCAGCGCTGGCTCACGCGCGGCAATGCGCGCGCCTTTGTTACTTCGATCTTTCGCCAGGGAGTCTTCGGGCGGCAGCGCTGGAGTTACTGGAAGTTTCTGCTGACAGTGGCTACACGCTATCGCCATTGCGTGGGCGCGGCCATGACGCTGGCGGTGATGGGTTATCACTTTCAGGTGATGACCGACAAGCTGGCCAAGGCGGTGCAGGCGCCGATGCTGCCGGGCGGAATGGAAAAGAGCCTGCCGGAGAAGGCCGGCGGCAGGTAAAGGATAGCCATCGCCGGAGATGCCGCAGCCGGTCTGCTCCAGGCCCGCGAATTTATACTGAAAGACGGCATGAGCAAGTTTCTACCCGTAGACGAACAGATGGACCTGCTTCAGAAGGGCACGGCGGAGATTATCCGTGTCGCCGACCTGAGGGAGCGCCTGGAAGAGAGCCGCAAAACCGGACGCCCGCTGAGGGTGAAGGCCGGCTTCGACCCCACCGCGCCCGACCTGCACCTGGGGCACACGGTGCTGATGCGCAAGCTGCGCCACTTTCAGCAGTTGGGCCACCAGGTCATCTTCCTGGTGGGCGACTTTACGTCGCTGATCGGCGACCCGACGGGACGAAATGTCACCCGCAAGCCGCTGACGCGCGAGCAGATCGACGCCAACGCCGAGACCTATAAGGCGCAGGTCTTCAAGATTCTGGACGAGAGCGCGACCGAGGTGCGCTACAACTCCGAGTGGCTGGGGAAGCTGGGCTACGAGGAGACGATCCGGCTGACGGCGCACTTTACGGTTTCTCAAATGCTGGAGCGGGACGAATTTCACAAGCGCTTCCAGGCCGAGCAGCCCATCAGCCTGCACGAGCTGCTCTACCCGGTGATGCAGGGCTACGACTCGGTGGCGTTGGAGTGCGACGTGGAGCTGGGCGGCACCGACCAGAAGTTCAATCTGCTCTGCGGGCGCGAATTGCAGCGGCACTACGGCCAGAAACCGCAGATCGTGCTGATGACGCCGATTCTCGAGGGCCTCGACGGCGTGCAGAAGATGTCGAAATCGTTGAACAATGCCATCGGCATCAACGAGCCGCCCGCCGAGATGTACGGCAAGCTCATGTCCATCTCCGACGAGCTGATGTGGAAGTACTGGCTCCTGCTCACCGACCTTCGCCAAAGCGAAATCGACACTCTGCGCGAGGGAGTCACCGTCGGCGTACTGCATCCGATGGAAGTGAAGAAGCGCCTCGCCCGCACCATCACCGCGGACTTCCACGGAGAAGAAGCCGTGCAAAGCGCCGACGAAAACTGGGCGCGCATGTTCCAGCAGAAAGAGAC